>Ga0105047_10004873_pt1 | contig 23240 bp, 19 predicted proteins | sample MAT04_FD_78384 | JGI IMG/M metagenome (GOLD analysis project Ga0105047, IMG submission 78384) | Freshwater microbial communities from Lake Fryxell liftoff mats and glacier meltwater in Antarctica - MAT-04 (megahit assembly) | ecosystem: Environmental > Aquatic > Freshwater > Ice > Liftoff... | reverse complement strand
CATTCAACACATTGATTGGCAAGATCGAGAAGAAACGCGCCTTGTTGGCGGGTTGGGAATCCTCCATTCCGTTATTTCAGCAGCGCTACGCAGCCAAAATGCAGCCATTGATCGAACAGGCGGCAATGACGCGTTTTGAATTCGTTCGTCGACTGGATTGGGCGTATCAGCAAAAGGGCATCAGCAAGACCGAACGGCATTACATCGCCGGCATGATTAGTGATCTGGCCAGTGAAATCGCCAGCCGGAGCGAGAGTGCGGATGACTGTGAAGCGATGAAGGCGCTCTACAAAAAATATTCCGGCGGTGATTTCGATGCGGAAGAAGCTGAGTCGATGGAAGTGATGAGATCGATGGTGGAAACCGATTTCGGTGTTGATCTTGGCGACGATTTCGACATGAGCTCACCCGATGCTTTCATTAAGCTACAGCAGCGTTTGGCCGAAGAAGCGGATCGACAGAACGCCGCTCGGCAGGCCAAAAGCGAAAAACAGGCACGGCGAAAAAAGACCGCGAAACAGCTCGCCCAGGAAGAAAAGCTGTGCGAGGAAGAGCAGCGCATGAAGCTGTCTCTGCGCGAAATCTACAGAAAACTGGCGAGTGCGCTTCATCCCGACCGCGAACTTGATCCCGAGGCGCGCTTGCGCAAGACCGCATTGATGCAACGCGTCAACCAGGCCTATGACAACAAGGATTTGTTGCGGCTGCTGGAGTTGCAGCTCGAAATCGAACACATCGACCAGACCGCCATCAACACGATGAGCGAAGAGCGTTTGACCTATTACAACAAGATACTGAAAGATCAATTGCTTGATCTGGAAATGGAAATCGATCATGTCGACACCGGCTTCAGGCTGCGCTTTGGCATTGATCCCTTTACCCGGTTGGAGCCGGCCTCGCTGCTGCGCTTCCTCGAAGCGGACATCGTGCGTGCGCGCCAGGAAATGCGTGATCTCGAATCCGATCTGGCCGCCGCGCAAGCCATCGGCACACTGAAGACTTGGCTGAAAGCCATGCGTCGTCGACAACGTGATGAGTATTTCGACGATATGCCGTTTTGAGGCGCATCGAACTTTCGTTGTTTTGTCACGCCCGCAAATAGTCCAGCCCGCGCGGCAGCCAGCGCTTCAAATGCCGATCCACCACATCCGCTTGCTGCGCCAGCAGATGGTCCGCTGTGTTGCGCGCGGCTTCCAGCAGGTCGAGGTCGGTTTCCAGATTGGCGAAACGCAGGATTTGCTGGCCGGACTGGCGGGCGCCCATGAACTCGCCGGGGCCGCGCAGTTTCAGATCTTCGCGCGCGATGGCGAAGCCGTCTGAATTCTCCTTGATGACGCGCAGGCGCTGGCGGCCGGTCTCGGAAACGACTTCGCCGTAGAGCAGCAGACAGGTCGATTCTCTTGCGCCTCGGCCAACCCGGCCGCGCAACTGATGCAACTGCGCCAGGCCATAGCGTTCGGCATGTTCGATCACCATCAACGCGGCATTCGGTACATCGACACCGACTTCGATCACCGTGGTAGCCACCAGCAGATGCGTTTCGCCGGTTTTGAATGCGGCCATCGCGGCGGCTTTTTCCTCTCCCTTCATGCGGCCGTGAACCAGACCGATATTCAGTTCCGGCAGCAGTTCGACCAGTTCGGCATAGCTTTCCTCGGCGGCGCGCAGTTGCAGTTTTTCCGACTCCTCCACCAGCGGGCAGACCCAGTACGCCTGCGCGCCTGACAGGCAGTAATCACGCAGGCGGCCGATGACTTCGTCGCGCCGCTTCAGCGACATCACCTTGGTGGCGATCGGCGTGCGGCCGGGCGGCAGTTCGTCGATGACGGAGACGTCGAGGTCGGCGTAGTAGCTCATTGCCAGCGAACGCGGAATCGGTGTCGCCGACATCATCAGCAGATGCGGCATGTGCTGGGTGTCGCCATCGCTGTCGATGGAACCACCTTTCTCGCGCAGCGCCAGGCGCTGGCCAACACCGAAGCGGTGCTGTTCGTCGACGATGGTCAGGGTCAGGTTGGCGAAGCTGACGCCGGCCTGAAACAAGGCGTGAGTGCCGACCGCGACATGAATTTCGCCGTTGGCGATGCGCGCCAGACTGTCTTTCTTCGCCTTGCCCTTGGTCGCGGCAGTGATCCAGGCGATCTGCATGCCGAGCGGTTCCAGCCATTCGCACATTTTCAGATAAAGCTGTTCAGCCAGAATTTCGGTCGGCGCCATCACCGCCACCTGACCGCCGGAGGCCAGTGCTGGCAACAGCGTCAACGCGGCGACCAGGGTCTTGCCGCTGCCGACATCGCCTTGTAGCAAGCGGTTCATCGGGTGCGGTCGCGTTAAGTCACGATGAATTTCGTCCAATGCGCGTTTTTGTGCGCCGGTGAGGCCGAAGGGCAGGGCGGCGAGCAGGCGCTTTTCCAGGTCTTGCGCGTGGCTGAGCGGTACCGCGCCGAGTTTCTGGCGTTGGCGTGCGGCAAGCCGTAATGACAACTGCTGTGCCAGTAGTTCGTCGAACTTGATGCGCTGCCAAGCCGGCGTTGCCTGCGTTTCCAGCGCGTTGAGATCGGCATCCGGTGGCGGGTGGTGCAGGGCGTTGAGCGCTTCGGAAAAGCCCGGCAGGTGGAGCGATTCAAGCAGCTTTTGTGGCAGCGTTTCGCGCTGATCGGTCTGCTGCAGCGCGATATCTACTGCCTTGCGGATGGCGTTCTGCGAAAACGCCGCCACTGCCGGATAGATCGGTGTCAGTGTCGACGCCAGCGGCGTGTTGTCGCGCACCACGCGTAGTTGCGGATGCACCATCTCGGCACCGAAGAAACCGGGCTTCACCTCGCCGAACAGGCGCACACGCACGCCGGGCTGGAGCTGATTCAACTGGTTGGGATAGAAGTGCAGCAAGCGGAAAAACAATCGGGTCGGGTTGCTCGAAGCTGCATCATTGATTTCAACCACCAACTGCCGACGCGACTTCAGCTGCACTTCGGTATGCACGACGACGCCCTCGACCAGCACATCGACACCCAAACGTACATCGCGCAACGGCGTCAGCCGGGTTTCGTCCTGATAACGCATCGGTAGATGCAGGATCAGGTCGCTGCTGGCGGCATAGCCCAGCTTGCGGGCGACCAAGTCGGCGTCAAGCATGGCAATGCTCGTCATGCCGGCGAATGCCGGTATCCAGGCGGGTTCGAGGTGGCTGATACGGGAGGACTGGACCCCGGCCTTCGCCGAGGTGACGGACCATTTTCAAGCGTCCGTTCAGCCCAGCACCATCACCGCATCCGCTTCCACCAGCGCGTTGCGCGGCAGCGAGGCGACACCGACGGCGGCACGCGCCGGATAAGGCTGGCTGAAATACTGCGCCATGATTTCGTTGACCTTGGCGAAGCTGCCCAGATCAATCAGGAACACATTGAGCTTGACCACATCGGCCAGGCTGCCGCCGGCCGCTTCCGCCACTGCCGCCAGATTCTTGAACACCTGATGAATCTGCGCTTCGACGCCCTCGACCATCTGCATCGAAGCCGGGTCGAGGCCGATCTGGCCGGACATGTAGACGGTGCCGTTGACGTTGACGGCTTGCGAGTAGGTGCCGATGGCTTGCGGGGCGTTGGCGGTGGCGATGATGGTTTTGGGCATGGCGGTTTCCTGTTGGTTTCGGAGCGCCGCGAAGCCTACAACATCAGGCGGTCCCGCCGCCAACTTGCCAGCGCGTCAGCCCACCACCTGGTAATACAGATTCTGCGGATGATTCGCCTGGGCGAAGAAGAACCAGCGTTCGAACAACAGACCGATATATTGCACGGAGAAGGCGAGCATCAGCAGCGCGGGGCTGTTTTGCGCCAGACCGGCCCAGAGCAGCAGCAACGGAATCGGGAAAACCAGTACCAGGAAGATCCATTTCACCGACTTCAGGAAGGCGGCGGTGCGGCCGTGGAAATATTCGCGCGTGTTGTAGGAGCCGCCCATCATGCCCATCGCGCCTTGGCGGATGGTGTTGTGGCGCACGCCAATGGCGGTTTGGATGCTGGAAATCTGTTTGATGCGGGCATTGCGCAACAGCGAGGCGATGCGGGTGAGCAGGCCGGCGACGGTCAGCGTGATCGCCCAGCCGCCGTAGAACGGCACCAGGTCCGGGGCGTTGAGCGCGGCATAGGCGGTGGCGAAGGCGAAACCGGAGGCGGTGCCGAGCACGAAGTAGTTCACTACCGTGAGCGGACTGGCCCATTCCTGCAAAAACTTGATCGCGGCGTAGATCATCGCGGTGCAGACGAACAGCGCGAGGGTGGCGACGACACCGAATGCGCCGACGCTGAGCGCGAGTTGATTCGGGATGCCTAAGCCGTAAAGGTCGGCGTCGATGCCCAGCCAGTTGACCAGCGCGTAGAGGGCGATGACGGCCATGGTGATCGGCAAGGCGATGACTTCGCGCGACAGCCAGGAGGTGCGCCACTTCGCAGCGGCCCGCCAGGCGCGTTCCGGGCGGCCAAGGTGGAACACCGAGGAGATCAATCCGCCAATCAGGAAGACCAGCGCGATGAAGGCGCCCAAGGCGTAGAAATTGCCGGACTGCGCCGGCAGCACATCGACGACGCTGTAGGCCTGGCTGGAAAACAGCGCGAGGAACAAGCCCTGGCCGACGCCGAGCAGGGTGGTCAGGAAGATGACGGAAAACGCGGGATGCATTGTTCAAAACTCCAAGCTAATTTGTGGCTCCGTAGGATGTGGTGAGGAACGAACCGCATCGAGCGGTGATGTGCGGTTCGTTCCTCACCACATCCTACGTCGGGGTCGGCTGCTTACATCAGCCAATCATCCAGCGACGATTCCTTGCTGGTTTCGTGCTTGATGTCTTCCTTGCTCAACGGATTGTCGGCGCGCACCAGTTCGTCGGCGTGGATGCGCAGCTTGGTCTTGCGCCGCGGCAGGTAATGGTTGGCCGGCTTGCTGCCCCATTCCGGCATCAACTGATAACCGCCGGATTCGCGGATCGCCAGTGAAACATCCGATTCCGGGTCGTGCACGTCGCCGAACAGACGGGCGCTGGTCGGGCAGGAGATGACGCAGGCCGGTTTGCGCCGGTCTTCTGGAATGCTCATGTCGTAGATGCGATCGACGCACAGCGTGCATTTCTTCATCACCTGCTGCTTTTCATCGAGTTCGCGCGCGCCGTACGGACAGGCCCAGGAGCAATACTTGCAGCCGATGCACTTGTCGTAATCGACCAGCACGATGCCGTCTTCCGGGCGTTTGTAACTGGCGCCGGTTGGGCAGACCGGCACGCACGGCGGGTCTTCGCAATGCAGGCAGCTTTTCGGGAAATGCAGCGTTTCGGTGTTGGGGAAGCTGCCCACTTCATAGGTCTGCACGCGGTTGAAGAAGGTGCCGGTGGGGTCCTGGTCATACGGTCTGTCGTCGAACAGCGGGCCGGCCTCGCCGGAGGTGTTCCACTGTTTGCAACTGGTGACGCAGGCATGGCAGCCGACGCAGACGTTGAGGTCGATGACGAGAGCGAGTTGGGTCATCGCGAGCCTTTCATCCATGTTGCTTCAACAAGCCCTAATCCGTTCGCCCTGAGTTTGTCGAAGGGCTGTTCATGGTTCGACAAGCTCACCACGAACGGCGATAAATTGAGTTGGCTCATTTGCGTTCTCCCTTGCCAAACAGCCCTGCCACATAGTTCTGCCACGGTCGCCTTTCAGCCATGCCAGGTGCGACCGGCACGGTGTTGAATTGCGGCCAGGTCTCCTTCGGTTCGTCGGCGCCGGCCTTGTAGATGCGCACGCGCACGTCGTACCAGGCGGCTTGGCCGGTGACCGGGTCGGAGTTGGAAATGTGTTCGCCGGCGTCATGCGGTGGCAGTTCTTCGGAAATCAGGTGATTGAGCAGAAAGCCTTTTTTGCTTTCGTTGGCTTCCGGTCCCAGGTTCCAGGCGCCGCTGGCTTTGCCGATGGCGTTCCAGGTCCACACCGTGCCCGGTTCCACTGCTTCCGACAATCGCGCCAGGCAGCGCACCTTGCCGTGCATCGATTCGATCCAGATCCAGTCATCGTCGGCAATGCCTTGCGCGGCGGCGGTTTTCGGGTTGATGTGCAGGTAGTTGTGGGCGTGAATCTGGCGCAGCCAGGCGTTTTGCGAATCCCACGAGTGATACATCGCCATTGGCCGCTGGGTGATCGCGTTGAGCGGGTACAGATGCTTGTCGGACAAGGTCGCTTCGAGCGGTTCGTAATAGAACGGCAACGGGTCGAAATAGGTTTCGATGCGCTTTTTCAGGTGCGCCGGTGGCTGTCTGCCATCGGTCTTGCCTTGCGCTGCGAGACGGAATTTTTGCAGCACTTCCGAGTAGATGTGGATGTTGATCGGCTCGGCGTGGCGCGTCATGCCGTGCGCCTGCGCCCATTGCAGATAGCCCTGATTCCAGTTGCGCATGTACTGATACGACTTGGGCAGGTGGTACTGGAACACGCAGTTGTTCTGCTCGTACATCTGCCACTGATTCGGATTCGGCTCGCCTTTCATCGACTTCTCGCCGCCCTTGCCGCGCCAGCCGGCGAGGAAGCCGATGCCGGAACCGGGTGCAGTTTCGAAGTTGACGATGAAATCCGGGTAATCGCGGAATTTGCGGTTGCCTTCTTTGGTCGTGAATGCCGGCAGTTTCAGGCGCGAACCGAGTTCGATCAGCACTTCCTGGAACGGCTTGCACTCACCGGTACGCGGCAGCACCGGGATACGCACCGAATCGACCGGGCCGTCGAATTCGGAAATCGGCCGGTCTAGCATCGACATCGCGTCATGCCGTTCGAGGTAAGTGGTGTCGGGCAGGATCAGATCGGCGAAGGCGGTCATTTCCGACTGGAAGGCGTCGCAGACAACGATGAACGGGATCTTGTATTCGCCCGCGTTGGGGCCATCCACATCTTTGTCGTTCAGCATCTTGCGCACTTCGACGGCGTTCATCGTCGAGTTCCACGCCATGTTGGCCATGAAGATCAGCAGCGTGTCGATCTTGTACGGATCGCCGCGCCAGGCGTTGGTGATGACGTTGTGCATCAGGCCGTGCACCGACAGCGGATATTCCCAGGAGAACGCCTTGTCGATGCGCACCGGGCCGCCTTGGTCATCGACAAACAGATCGTCCGGATCGGCCGGCCAGCCCAGCGGCATGCCGTCCAGCGGCGTGTTCGGACGCACCGCTTCCGGTGTGGTCGGCGTTTTCGCGCAGGGTGGAATTGGACGCGGAAACGGCGCTTTGTGGCGGAAGCCGCCGGGCCGGTCGATGGTGCCCAGCAGCGACATCAATATGCCCAGCGCGCGGATGCTGTGGAAGCCGTTGGAATGCGCCGCCAGGCCGCGCATGGCATGGAACGCGACTGGATTACCGGTGATGGTCTTGTGTTCGTTGTCCCACACATCGGTCCAGGCGATCGGCAGTTCGATCTTCTGATCGCGCGCGGTGACGCCCATTTCATGCGCCAGCCGCTTGATGGTTTCGACCGGAATGCCGGTGATGCCGGCGGCCCATTCCGGCGTGTATTGCTCGACCCGCTCGGCCAGCAACTGAAATGCCGGCTTCACCGGCGTGCCGTCGGCCAGTTTGAATTCGCCGAGCAGGAAAGGGTCGACGCCGGGCGTATGCGTACCGACCGGTTTATCCATCTCGCGATCCCACCACAGCTTGTTCTGCGGATCGAAACAGCCTTCTTCCGGCGGTACTTCGAAGCGCACGAACATGCCTTCTTCATGGCTCTTGGTATCGAGGTTCACCAATTCGGCGGCGTTGCTGTACTGCACCAGGAAGTCACGGTCGTACAGGCCCTGCTTGATGATTTCGTGGATCAACGCCAGCAGCAGCGCACCGTCAGTGCCCGGCTTGATCGGAATCCACTCGTCGGCGATGGCTGAATAGCCGGTGCGCACCGGGTTGATCGAAATGAAGCGACCGCCGTCGCGCTTGAACTTGGACAGCGCCATCTTCATCGGGTTGGAATGGTGATCCTCGGCCGTGCCCAGCATGATGAACAACTTGGCGCGGTCCAGGTCCGGCCCGCCGAATTCCCAGAACGAACCGCCGATGGTGTAGATCAGCCCGGCCGCCATGTTGACCGAGCAGAAACCGCCATGCGCCGCGTAGTTGGGCGTGCCGAACTGGCGCGCGAACAAACCGGTCAGCGCCTGCATCTGATCGCGCCCGGTGAACAGCGCGAACTTCTTCGGATCGGTCGCGCGGATCTTGCTCAGGCGTTCTTCCAGGATGGCGAAGGTTTCTTCCCACGAAATCGGCTCGAACTCGCCGGCGCCGCGATCCGAACCCGCCTTGCGCCGCAACGGCTGGGTCAGCCGAGCCGGCGAATACTGTTTCATGATGCCGCTGGAACCCTTGGCGCACAGCACGCCCTGGTTCAGCGGATGATCGGCATTGCCCTCGATAAAGCGCACTTCACCGTTCTTCAAATGCACCTTGATGCCACAGCGGCAGGCACACATGTAACAGGTGGTGGTGCGGACTTCTTCGTGCAGGGCCGGTGCAGTGGCTGGGGAAGCGGAAAGTGTGGTCGTCACGCGAAGCGTCCTTGCCGATTTCGATCCGGATGACCGGGATCAAGCAAATATCAGCGAATTAGAAAACGCTGATTTTCTCATGCGATTGGGGTTGGTCCAAGATTAAAGCGGGGAGGATGGGGTGACTGTTCTGGACTATGCAGGTTTGCCGCGACAGAAAACCTGCGTAATGCTTCAGATAAACCAGGAAACAGCAACTACGGAGTACGTTTTTCAGTGGCATGCGTCTCCGTGTCGAGGCCAGCCTTCAGTTCGGTCTTCGTTTCCGCCTCAGCATCCCAGCCGCCACCCATCGCCTTGAACAAATTCGCTGTCGCTACGAGTTGCAACAGCCTGGCTTCGATGCCACCTTGTTCGGCCTGGAACAGGTTGCGGCGTGCATCGAGGACTTCCAGATAATTGGAAATGCCGTTCTGAAACCGGAGTTCAGCCAGTTCGGCGGCGCGCTTCAGGGCTTTGGTTCGATCGGCTTCGGCGAGACCGGTTTCACGCGCTTGTCGATGTGAGATCAAGGCGTCAAGAACTTCCTTGAAGGCGGTCTGAACGGCCTGTTCATAGGCAATCAAGGCTTGATCCTGGCGTGCGCCGGCGGCATTGACTGCAGCTTCGGTGCGACCGGCATTGAATATCGTCTGGCTGATGCCTGCCGCCAGGCCCCAGATGCTGGCCGGGCTGGTAAACAGGTCGGACAGCGCTTTGCTTTCAGAACCCAGATGGGCAGTCAGCGAAAGATTTGGATAGATCGCCGCGCCGGCTTCGCGGATACGCGCCTGGCTGCTCAGCAGTTTCTGTTCCGCCTGACGCAGGTCGGGGCGGCGCAACAGCAAATCGGACGGCAAACCGGCGGGAATAATGGCGGCAATAGCGGGCGACAAGGCAAGCTGGAACAGGCTGGCGCTGCGCGCGACGGAAGCCTGCATCAAGGCGCGCGGGTCGCGGCCCAACAAAATCGCCAGCACCAGTTCCTGCTGCCTCACCTGTTGGGCGAGTTGAGCCAGGCTGACTTCGATGCTGGCCGCTTCGGCCTCGGCCTGGCGCAAGATCAGTTCAGACGAGACGCCACCTTCAAAACGCAAACGCTGCAATTTCACCGCTTCGCGCCGGTTGACCAGCGTGTCTTGCGCCAGCTTCAGGTTGGCGTCGAGCGCGGCGAGGCCAAAGTAACTTTGCGCCACCGCGCTGGTCAGGCTGGATTGAATGCCGTGGCGGGCGAACTCAGTCGCCAGCAGGTCGGCGCGTGCCGCTGCGCTGGCTTCCCGGTAACGGCCCCAGAGATCGACTTCCCAGGCGGCTTGCAGATTGAGTTTGAAGTTGTTGTTGGTGAGCTCGGACCCGGCTGGCATGTTGCCTTTGCCGGTGACGCGCGAGCGTCCGACATTACCGTCGATCCCGACTTCGGGGTAAAGGTTGGCTTTGGCCAGGCCCAGGTTGGCGCGCACTTCCTCGATACGGGCTGCGGCCAAAGCCAGATCGCGGTTATGCGCCAGCGCTTCCGCCATCAAGGCATCCAAGGCCGGGTCGTGGTAGGCCTTCCACCAGTCGGCGGCCACGCTTTCCGCAGCCTGGGCTTGACCGGTCTCGGTCGGCCAGGCAGTCGGAAAATCAGGCTTGATCTGCTTCATCGGCGGCAGTGTCACACAGCCTGACAGCGCCAATACAGAGATGAGAATCAGACTGTTACGCATGGTCGTCTCCATGTACGGCGGCGCCGTGATAACGAATCGGGCCCGGGAACAGCCGCCGCACGATGAGGTAAAGCACCGGCACGATGAATACCGCCAACACCGTGGCGGCGATCATGCCGCCCATGACGCCGGTGCCGATGGCCTGCCGGCTGGCCGCGCCCGCGCCAGTGGAAATGGCCAGCGGCAGCACGCCGAAGATGAACGCGATGGAGGTCATGATGATCGGCCGGAAGCGCAGCTTGCAGGCTTCCGTGACCGCCTCCAGCGTGCCCTTGCCCTGCGCCTCAAGTTGGCGTGCAAACTCGACAATCAGGATCGCGTTCTTCGCCGACAGACCAATGATTGCGATCAGGCCGACCTTGAAGTAGACGTCGTTCGGCAGATCGCGCAACGTCACCGCCAGCACCGCACCGAACACGCCCATCGGCACCACCAGCAGCACGGCCAGCGGCACGGTCCAGGATTCGTACAGGGCGGCCAGGCACATGAACACGACGATGATTGACAGCGCGAACAGGATCGGCGCTTGCGAGCCGGACAGGCGTTCTTCGTACGACGTGCCGGACCATTCGAAGCCGATGCCGGGCGGTAGTTTGGCGGCGATATCTTCCATCGCCTGCATCGCCTCGCCGGTACTGCTGCCGGGCGACGGCGATCCGGCAATTTTCATCGCGGGTACGCCGTTGTAACGATCCAGCTTGGGCGAACCCACCACCCAGCGAGGTGTGGCGATTTCCGACAACGGCACCATGCCGCCTTGCCCGGTGCGCACGCGCAGGCTGAGCAAGCCTTCCGGCGTCGCGCGGGAGGTTGGGTCGTTCTGCAACATCACGCGCAGAACGCGGCCTTCACGGATGAAATCGTTGACATACGCCGAGCCGAGCGCCACCGCCAGAGTCTGATTCAGCTCACCCAGGTCGATGCCGAGGCTGCCGGCTTTCAGACGGTCGATGTCGAGCAGCAATTGCGTTGCCTGTTCCTTGCCTTCCGGCCGCACACCGGCAAGACGCGGGTCTTGCGACGCCATGCCGAGCACCATGTTGCGTGCTTCCATCAGCTTTTCACGACCCAGACCGCCGCGGTCCTGCAAGCGGAAATCAAAGCCGCCGACTGCCGCCAGTTCCGGAATCGGCGGTGGATTCAGCGCGAAAATCATCGCCTGCTTGACGCTGAACAAGGCCATATTGGCGCGTTGCACCACCTTCAGCGCGTGGTCGTTGGCGCCGGTGCGTTCGTCCCAGTCTTTCAGCCGCACGAACGCGATGGCGGCGTCCTGCCCCTTGCCGAAGAACGAGAAACCGGCGACGCCAACCACCTTGGCGACTTCCGGTTGCTTCAGGTAGTACTGCTCCATGCCGGACAGGACCTCCACGGTGCGCTGTTGTGTGGCGCCGGACGGCAGTTGCACGATGCTGATCAGATAGCCCTGGTCTTCGTCCGGCAAGAAGCCGGTCGGCATGCGCGCCAGCAGCAGGAATGCGGCGCCGGCGATGGCAACGAACAGCAGCATCGCGCGCAGCGGGCGCTTCATGAAACCGACGACGCCGGTCATGTAGCGGTTGGTCGTGCCGTTGAAAAAGCGGGTGAACCAGCCGAAGAAGCCGGTGTGATGTTCCATCTGTTCGCGCGTCATGCCGTTGAACAGCGTCGCGCACAAGGCCGGCGTCAGCGTGATGGCGAGCAGCGCCGAGAAGCCCATGGTCATCACCAGCGTCACCGCGAACTGGCGATAAATGGCGCCGACCGAGCCGCTGAAGAAGGCCATCGGAATGAACACCGCCGACAGCACGACGGTGATGCCGACGATGGCGCCGAAGATCTGGCCCATCGCTTTCGAGGTCGCCTCGCGTGCCGACAGGCCTTCTTTGGTCATGATGCGCTCGACGTTTTCCACGACCACGATGGCGTCATCGACGACGATGCCGATCGCCAGCACCATCGCAAACAGAGTCAGCACATTGATCGAATAACCGAGCAAATAGAGACCAACCAGCGTGCCGACCAGCGAGATCGGCACCACGATGGTGGGAATGATTGCCGCGCGCAGGCTTTGCAGAAACAGCCACATCACCAGAAACACCAGCAGGAAGGCCTCGGCCAGGGTCTTCACCACTTCGCGGATCGAGATTTCGACGAAGCGTGAGGTGTCGTAAGGCACATCCCAACTGACGCCCTGCGGAAAGAACTTGGCCAGTTCGGCCATGCGTGCTTTGACCGCTTTGGCAGTCTCCAGCGCATTGCCGTCCGGGGCCAGCTTGATGCCGACTGCCGCCGTCGGACGCCCGTTCAGGCGCGCCTGCACGCTGTAGTCCTGCGCCCCGAGTTCGATCCGGGCGACATCCTTCAGCCGCACGGCCGCACCGGTGGAGGCGGTGCGCAACAGGATGTTGCCGAACTGTTCTGGCGTCGAAAGCCTGCCCTGGGTAATGACGGTGGCCGCCAGTTCCTGGCCGCGCATGGCCGGCAACTGACCAAGTTCGCCGGTAGCAAGTTGCACGTTTTGCGCCTGCACGGCTTTCAACGCCTCGGCTGGCGTCATGTTGAAACTGGCCAGTTTCAGCGGGTCGAGCCAGATGCGCATGGCGTATTCGGTGCCGAACAGCGTGGCCTCGCCGACGCCCGGCACGCGGCGCAGGTTTTCCAGCACGTTTGCCGTGGTGAAGCTGCCCAGGTCGATCGCATTGCGGCTCTGGTCGGGCGAATAAATGGTCAGGAACATCAGGAAATTGCGCCGTGACTTGGCGACTGTGATGCCCTGCCGGCGGACTTCTTCCGGCAACCGCGCTTCGACTCGTTTGACCCGGTTCTGCGCTTCCACCGAGGCGATATCGAGGTTGGTGCCGGACTCGAAAGTCAGCGTCAGGGTCAGTACGCCGGAAGCATCGCTGTTCGATTCCAGGTAAAGCAGGTTTTCCAACCCGTTCATTTCCTGTTCGATCAGCGTGGTGACCGAATCTTCCACCACCTGCGCGCTGGCGCCGGGGTAGACGGCGGTGATCGACAACGCGGGCGGTGCGACTTCCGGGTACTGCGAAATCGGCAGCTTGGGCATGACCAGAAAACCGGCCAGCAGAATGGACAGCGCGATGACCCAGGCGAAGATCGGCCGGTCGATAAAGAAGCGGGGCAGCATGTCAGGCTCCTACTTCGCCGCGGCGGTTGGCACTTCGATGGCGGAAACCGGCGATCCCGGACGCGCCTTCTGGACGCCGTTGACGATGACCTTTTCGCCGCCTTTGAGGCCTTCGGCAATGATCCAGCCCGCGCCCGACAAACCGCCGGTTTTCACCTGCTGGGCGATGACCTTGCCGTCAGCGCCGACCAGCAGCACGGCCTGGCCTTGCGGCGAAGTCTGCACCGCACGTTGCGGCACGACGATGACGTTTTCTGCCAGGGCTACCGGTAGACGAACGGTGACGAACTGGCCAGGCAACAGGCTGCGATCCGGGTTGGGGAATTCGGCACGCAAGCCGACCGAGCCGGTGGCGGGATCAATCGCCAGATCGTTGAACAATAATTTGCCCGGCTTCGTGTATTCGCGGCCGTTCTCCAGCACCAGCATCACCGGCGCCTGGCTGGTCTTGGCTTTGCCGGAGCGCAGGGTCTCGCGCAGATTCAGGAAATCGGCGCTTGACTGCGAGAAGTTCACCCAGATTGGATCGTATTGCTCGATATTGGCCAGCGGCGTCGCCTCGCCCTTGCCGACCAGCGCGCCTTCGGTGACCAGCGCGCGACCAATACGGCCGGAGATCGGTGCCGTCACCGTGGCATAACCCAGATCGATTTCAGCCCGTGACAGCGCCGCCTGCGCCGCTGCGACATCTGCATTGGCCTGCGCTTTCGCCGCCATTGCCTGATCGAATTCCTGTTTGCTGACGGCATTGCTGGCCACCAACGCCTGCATCCGATCCAGGTTCTGGCCGGCGATCAATTTCTGCGCCTGGTTGCGCGCCAGGCTGGCCTTGGCCGCTTCAACATTCGCCGCCAGCGTGCGTGAATCAATACGGAACAACACCTCGCCGGCCTTCACCTCGCTGCCTTCGGTATAGGTGCGCCGTTCCAGAATCCCCTCAACCCGCGCTCGTACTTCCGCCGTGCGCACGGCTTGCAGGCGACCGGGGGCTTCCAGCGTGCGCGGCACATTGCTTGGCGCAACCGTGAGTATCTCGACTTCCGGCGGCGGCATGCCGCCAGCGGGGCCGCTGCTTTGGCTGCCCCCGGGTGCGGCGGATTGCGGTTTGCAGGCGGCAAGCGACAATAGGGCGGCGAGGGGCAGCATGACAAAAAGGGAGTGGGCGACGCGGTTCACTGGAACTCCTGATGGGGTTGGGCTTGACGAAGTGCGGCGATTTTAGATACATACGTGGATGTATGTAAACGTGGACTGCGATGATTGATTTTGCACTGCAGCATCGCCAGATCAATTTTGTTAACTCGGCTGGAACTTGCAATTTATGCCCCGACGCACCAAGGAAGAAGCCCAGGCAACCCGCACCCAACTGCTGGATACGGCAGAAGTCGTGTTTCGGGAGAAAGGCGTTTCACGCACTACGCTGGCCGACATCGCCAGCGCGGCCGGCGTCACCCGAGGCGCGATCTACTGGCATTTCGAGAACAAGGCCGACCTGTTCGTCGCCATGTGCGATCGAGCCACGCTGCCGCTGGAAACCCTGTTTGCCAGTGTCGCCGACCTCGAACTCGCTGATCCGCTGGCCAAGCTGCGCGAAGGTTGCCTCGAAGTCTTGCGCCAGGCGGAGCTGGATCAACGCTGCCGGCGCGTATTCGAAATCCTCAACTTCAAATGTGAATTCGTCGATGACCTGGCGCCCACCATGCTGCGGCGAAAGGAATGTCGGCAGGGCGCGAAGGCGATCATCGAACGCAATTTGCAGCTCGCCATTGAACGAGGCCAGATTCCGCCCGAAACGGATGTTCGGCGCGCCGCCATCGGCCTGTTTTCCTACATCGACGGCCTGATCATCAACTGGAGCATGGAGCCGGACAGCTACTCGCTGGCGGAGCAGGCCGGCGCGCTGATCGATATTTTCATTGCCGGATTGCGCAGATAAGTTTCGCAGCCGGCTCAAACCGAAACCCGACCAAACTGAGTTTTTTCAGTTTTGATGGATGTGATGCGATGAAATTCCAGATGCTTTCGATAGGCGCCCGTTTTGAATTCGAGGGCAAGGAATACGTGAAAACCGGTCCGCTGACTGCAGTGTGTGACGGCGTGCAACGCATGATTCCGCGCTTCGCGGTGCTGAAGTCGCTTGATGTCCCTGCCGAGTCGGCACGCAAAATCCAGCGCAATCTGGATGAAGCCGTGGTGCTGGCGGCATTCGAGACGCTCTTCGCGGAATCAACGCGCTTGCTGCAGTCGCTGCAAGCCGATGCAGATCAGTCTCGTACCAGTCTGACTGAACTGGCGGCGGCGCGGCAGCGATTCCTCGATCAGATCGCGCTGCCGGCCACGCCTGATCAAAACTAGCCAGCCAGCGCCCGCGCGTGAAACGCCAGATGTTCGCCGATAAAACTGGCGATGAAATGGTAGCTGTGGTCGTAATCGGGCTGCATGCGTAGCGTCAGGATTTGGCCGTGCGCGGCGCAGGCAGCTTGCAGGTTCTGCGGAAACAACTGCTCGGCGAGGAATTCGTCGCCGGTACCGTGATCCACCAACGCCGGCGGCAGCGACGCGCCGGCTTCGATCAGACGGGTGGCGTCGTAGGCGTCCCAGGCTTTGCGGTCTTCACCCAGATAGGCGGCGAAGCAACCCTGGCCCCAGGGCGCGATGACCGGGTTGCAGATCGGCGCGAAGGCGGAAACCGAGCGGTACTGGCCGGGATTCTTCAACGCACAGATCAGCGCGCCGTGGCCGCCCATCGAGTGGCCGCTGATGCTGGCGCAGCCGGGAATCACCGGGAAGTTTGCCTCGATCAGCGCCGGCAGTTCTTGCGTGACGTAGTCGTACATGCGGTAATGCGTGGCCCACGGCGTTTGCGTGGCGTTGACGTAAAACCCGGCGCCCTTGCCCAGGTCGAAGCGTTCCGGCACGTCCGGCACGGCGTCGCCACGCGGGCTGGTGTCGGGCATCACCAGAATCAGGCCGAGTTCGGCGCAATAACGCTGCGCGCCGGCCTTCACCCGCACGTTGTCGTCGGTGCAGGTCAGGCCGGATAGCCAGTACACCATCGGCAACGGCTTCGACTCAGCCTGCGGCGGCAGATAGACCGAGAAGGTCATCTCGCACTGGCAGGCGGTTGAAGCGTGTTGCCAGCGCTCCAGCCAGCCGCCAAATTCCTTGATGCGTTCGATGCGTTGCATGGCGGCGCTCAGAAAATGATCACCGAACGGATGCTCTTGCCTTCGTGCATCAGGTCGAACGCGCGATTGATGTCTTCCAGCGGCATGGTGTGGGTGACCAGTTTGTCGAGTTCGATCTTGCCGACCATGTAGCTTTCAACGTAACCGGGCAACTGCGTGCGGCCCTTGACGCCGCCGAACGCGGTGCCTTTCCAGGTGCGGCCGACCACCAGATTGAACGGACGCGTGCGAATTTCCTGGCCGGCGCCGGCCACGCCGATGACGGTGGAAACGCCCCAGCCCATGTGGGTGCATTCCAGCGCGTCGCGCATCACATTGACGTTGCCAATGCACTCGAACGAGTAATCGACACCGCCGTGGGTGAGTTCGCGGATGTATTCCGAGATCGAGCCGTTGACGTCGCGCGGATTGATGAAGTCGGTGGCGCCGAGCGCTTTCGCCATCTCGAACTTGTCCGGATTCAGGTCGATCGCCAGGATGCGCCCGGCCTGGGCCATCACCGCGCCCTGGATGCAGGACAAACCGATGCCGCCCAAGCCGAACACTGCGACGGTGGAACCCGGTTCGACCTTGGCGGTATTGAGTACCGCGCCGATGCCGGTGGTGACGCCGCAGCCGAGCAGGCAGACCTTGTCCAGTGGCGCCGCCGGATTGATCTTGGCGAGCGCGATTTCCGGCACCACGGTGTATTCGGAAAAGGTGGAACAGCCCATGTAATGGAAGATCGGTGCGCCATTCTTCGAGAAGCGACGGGTGCCGTCCGGCATGTAGCCGGTCCAGACCGTGGCGGCGATCGACTGGCACAGATTGGTCTTCGGCGACGCGCAGTATTCGCAATGACCACATTCTGGTATGTACAGCGGAATGACGTGATCGCCCGGCTTCAGGGTTTTAACGCCCGGTCCGCACTCGACCACGACGCAACCGCCTTCATGGCCGAGGATGCAGGGAAAGGCGCCTTCCGGATCGTCGCCGGACAAAGTGAACGCATCGGTATGGCAGACGCCGCTGGCCACCACCTTCAGCAACACCTCGCCTTCGCGCGGACCTTCGACATCGACTTCCTCGATGCTCAGCGGCTTTTTCGGTTCCCAGGCTACGGCGGCACGGGCTTTCATGGGCAAACTCCTGGTCTGGATAGGAAGAATGCCGGACTCTACTTGTTCAGCAGGCCGTTTGCTTCCAGATAGTTGATCACCTGAACAGCCGCCTCTTGCGGCGTGATCTGGTCGTTGTGCAGCACCAGTTCCGGCGCTTCGGGCGCTTCATAAGGATCGTCGATACCGGTGAAGCCGATGCCCTTGCCGGCAGCCAGCGCGGCGCGGGCTTTGACGTAGAGGCCTTTCGGGTCGCGGCTTTCGCAGACATCGATCGGCACTTCCACCATCACTTCAATAAACGGCAAGCCGCTGTCGTGGTGGATTTTGCGCGCCTGATCGCGATCCTTGCGATACGGGCTGATGAAGCTGGTCAAGGCAATCACGCCGGTATCGGCGAACAGTCGGGCGACTTCCCCGATGCGACGGATGTTCTCCTCGCGGTCGATGGCGCTGAAACCGAGGTTCTTGTTCAGGCCGTGGCGGACGTTGTCGCCATCCAGCACATAGGCCAGATGGCCACGTTCAACCAGCGCATGTTCCAGCGTGAAGGCAATGGTGCTTTTGCCTGAGCCGCTGAGGCCGGTGAACCAGATTGTGACACCCCGCTGGTTGAGCAGTTTCTCCCGGTCAGGGCGGGTGACGTGGCCTTCGTGCCAGGTGATGTTGGTTGCGCGGATTTCAGTCATGGCGTGCTTTCGGTTGAGAGAGAGAGGAACAACGCGGTATGGTAGCCCTGTGGCATTGATTATTTAATCGTCGGCAGCTTCGTTAGTAACTTATTTCGCGGCTTTTTTATCCTGGTTGCTGCTTGCGGCCAGGCCCCGCAACCCAACCCGGATGAAGCAACGCAAACAGCATGGAACAACCCATCACCCTGCATTGGCAGTCGAAGGAAGCTTACTTCACCGCAGTGCTCAGCCCGGATCTGTTCGGTAGCTGGGTACTGGTAACCTCCGGCAGGAAACGCGACGGGCGGGCCGGGCGGGTGCAGCACAAACCGATGCCGACCTACGCCAATGGCCTGGAAAACCTGAATCTATTGCGCAAGAAACGGCGCAGCGAAGGCTATACCTTGTGCGCCACCGGTTTCATGGAACTGGATGATCTTGATCCGCAAAGCCCGGCCAGCCGCAACGCGGAAACCAGCGCCGTCCTGCGCGCCTTCCGCAATCTGGCGATTCCGCAGGCGCAACAGGCGTTTCTGCTCGGCGTTGAAGAAAGCGTTATCGATGCCTATCTGGACGGCAAAGTGCTGGCGAATAACCCGCTGCTGCTCGATCGGGTGCGTTTGATCATGGCGATCCACAAGGCTTTGCACTCGCTGTTTGCTGGCGACCCGATTCTTGCCCAGGAATGGATGCGTCGGCCGAATCCACGCTTTGAGCAAGCACGGCCGCTTGAATTGATGCTGGACAGCCTGGATGGTCTGAAAATCGTGCGTGCTTATCTGGAAGGCGAAGTTGATTCGATGTTCAGGGAACCGCCCGCCATCGGCCTGCCACCGGATCGCGCCTGTTCCGGATCAACGCCGGCCTGACTGCGAATTCTCAAGGAATTGACCAGCCGTTCTCATCAAACTCGAACAGTCAATTACATCTGTCAGAACGAAAAAGAATCGGATGGCTGCCCTTGGTCATTGCAGATCGCATGCACACTTCTTGGCCTTACCGGCCAGCCTCGGTAACCACATTGCGGCCGTTCGCCAATGACTGTTTCCTTGTTCGTCGGCTGGCATTTGACGACCCTCAACGGCCGTTCGACTTTGCCGCCAAATTGACAGCTTCCGCCTCATTGCTGACGCACAACGCCCAAGGTTTTGGCGGTCGACATACTGGCGTGAAGCGTCCTTTCGTTCAGCTTGGACGTGTGGCAAGTCGTCGACCTTCTGCAAAGCTTTACATAAGGCCGATAGGCAGCACTTGGGCACGCTTGGTAGCTATAAACTCAGGTCAACCCATGAGGTTGATGAGCGTGCCCATCACTTGGCTCTCTGCCTTGATGGCCTGAGCGTTGACTTTGAGAGCCACTTCGGACTGTTGCATCGCCACGACTGCCTCGCTCAAGGAAACGATGTCCATAGAGGTGTTCGGGTCTGCAATCGTTGCCGCTACCTGATCCAGAGTGGACTGAGCTTGTTGCATGCCAGCTAGGGAACTGCTGAAAGCGTTGTCTGATACGGGGCTTATCATATGGGCCACCAAGTGTTTAGTGTCACATCAGTATAGGTGTAGAAGTTTAGATTTGACCTGACATCTGCTGCCAGATTTGATCTGAACTAGATGGTTGCAACGAATCTACAGCGACCTACAGGCTCGCCGAGCTGTGGGTCTGGTCCTCGGCCATTGCCGGCAATCACAGCATCCAGGTAGCTATCATTCCTCAACGGCGGCTTCCATCGTCCACGAACTGGCGCATTCGACCCGCAACGGCCGTTCGCCTTTGCCGCCAAATTAACAGCTATCGCCTCGTTCCTGCCGTTCAGCCTATGTGGCCGATCAAACCGCTCTCTAGACCCTAAACGGTCAGTCAAAGATAAAGAGGTTCAAGGCAAAATATCTGAGCGATGCAGTCGTTTAACATGGCACAGCCACGGGGCAATTTGGCGTATACCCCATCCAAATGGCGTAGCCGGACATGCATTACCTACCATTCTGGGCGATGATTCACCTATCAAAAATTTCAGCTTGCCGATGCGGCTGCAGCAATCGATCGGTCGCACCCCGATGCCTGACACATCAACAAGGCAATGAGCATGCGCAGCCCATTTCGCAGTTTTGCCAGTTTCGTCGCTAGCGCCGTCCTGAGCTTCGCGGTAATTATCACGATCCTTCTGGGCCACCACTTCCTGAGCGCCGAGTATGCGAAGTACGAAACGTTGGAACGGGAGCAATCCACCCTCCGTAAGGTCAAGGGCGAACTTGAGTCTATCCGCGACAAGGTGGCCAAGGATTTGCCATCACGCATCCCGCAACCGGGCACACCGGCAAACATGCTCGCCGTGCGAATCAAGGCGCTGGAATTGGAGATCAGCAACAAGCAGGTCGCCCGCCAAAAACTATGGGGCGACCATCCAATCGAGCGCTTTCTGCCAACCAGTGAAACCTTCCGGCAAATTGCCACCCTGGATATCGAGATCGCATTCCTGCAACAAGGACTCACTTATGTGCGCAACCTCCACGCCGTCACCGCCGGGCCTGTTGAAGCCGAACGCCAGATCAAGTGGTTCCAGACAGTCAGCAGCAAGCTTGCTGAGCAGATTTACCAGAACAAGAAGGCCCAATGGGAGTTGTCCAAGCGGAAGCCTCTGATGTGGCGAGTACCCTATTCCGATGCTTATCGCCAGATGAAGCGATTGGAGACACAAGAGCGCCTGTTGCAAAACTCCAAAAAGCCGCACGACGCTGAAATCGCGCGACTACAGAAGATCCTGCAAGCCTTCCAGAAACTGCCGCGTCCAGGTCCGCTAGCCCTCGATCACGGATCAGCCAATCGCACCATTCAACCGCTCAGCGAACGCCTCCATGAAAATGACAAGCAGCTCGAAGGCTCGAACATCCACAAGTTCATGCGGCCAATCAAGGAAGTGCTGCCCACCGCGCTCTGGATTCTGGGACTTGCCCTGCTATCGCCTTTGTTGGTCAAGGCCATTGCCTACTATTTGATCGCGCCAGTTGCCGTGCGCCGCCCACCGATACGGTTGCAGCCCGATTCGTCGGGAAATATCTCTACGTCGATCGGTTCTGTGGGCAGTGAGTCGGGTCAAACGACGCCCTCGCGGGTATCGCTGCCACTCGCATTGGATGAACGTTCCGAGTTGCTCATTCTGCCCAGTTACCTGCAGGGGATGCCGCTCAATGCCGAAAGCGACACTCAATGGCTGCTCGACTGGTCGATGCCTCTAACCAGCCTAGTCGCCGGAATGTATCGTCTGACCCGTATCCGCACAAATAACGAAGAGCGCATCACGGTATCGTCATCAAACGATCCCCTCGCCGAATTCTCGCTGCTCGACGTCCCGGATGGTTCCGCACTGGTCCTGCAGCCTAGCTGCTTGGTCGGCATCATCCAGCTTCGCGGCGAGCAGTTGAAGATTACACGCCATTGGCGATTTGGAAGTCTCGGCGGCTGGCTTACCCTGCAGTTTCGCTACATCGTTTTCCACGGCCCAGCAAAACTGATTGTCAAAGGCTGTCGCGGGGTACGCGTAGAGCCCGCCGTTAGCGGACGGACTGTCAATCAGGCCGCGACGCTCGGCTTCAGCGCCAATCTGGACTATTCAGTAGCACGCAACGAGACTTTCTGGTCGTACTTCTTTGGAGAGCGCGAACTGTTCAACGACAGTTGGCAGGGAAAGGGTTACTGCGTCCATGCCGAAACGCCCCACCCCGACGATCGTTCCGGCCTATTTGGGCGAGGCATTCAGGGGATAGTGGACACGATCTTGAAGGCATTCGGAATCTGACGGTTTGAATCGCTCTGGATTCCTTACCAACGTGGCAACCTCTCTGGCAGGCTAGAATCAAAGGGGCCAAATCAAAGGGGCCAGGCTCACATTGTTTTCATAACATCGACCGTGTGCCAAACAATCCGAACCTGGCCCCTTTCTTTGATTCAAGCAGAAGATTGCCGGGATGGAGATTCATGCGGTGCAGCGGCTGGATGAGGCGATTCGATTGTTCCCGGAAAGCTGATAACCGATCGTTTGCTTGATTTGGCTTGTATATGTTCATAATATACAGCCATGATCGACCTGACACTGATTGAAGGATTCGAGTGGGACGAAGGCAATGCCCGCAAGAACGACAAACATGACGTGACCGCATCGGAAGCGGAGCAGGTATTTTTCAATCAGCCGCTGTTGATGCTGGCAGATGAAAAACACAGTCAGGCGGAGCCGCGCTTTCATGCCTTGGGGATGACCCACACGGGGCGAAAGCTGCACATCACGTTTACCGTGCGCGGGGCAAGAATCCGGGTGATTTCCGCGCGCGACATGCACCGGAAGGAGCGAAGCATCTATGAGCAAGCGCCTTAAATCCGTTCCGGCCTTCGCATCGGAGGCCGAGGAACGCACGTTCTGGGAAATCCACGACAGCGCGGATTATGTCGACTGGTCGAAAGCGCAGCGCGTCGTCCTGCCCAACCTGAAGCCCACGACCAACACCATTTCGCTGCGGCTGCCCAAACACCTGCTCGACGCCATCAAGGCGGCGGCGAATGCGCGCGACGTGCCGTATCAGTCGCTGATCAAGATATGGTTGCAGGAGCGGGTGGGGCATCAGTGATTGATCGCTACTTCAAGGCGTCATGGCCAAACTGAAAAACATTCAATCAAAGGGGCCAGGCTCACATTGTTTTCATAACATTGACCATGTGCCAAACAATCCGAACCTGGCCCCTTTCATTGCCGAACCAGGCGCGACCAACGCACCAGACGAGGTGGCAACCGAACCGGCCCACCGCAAGGCCGCGCGCTATGTCTGATGGAACTACTAGCCATTCGACTAAGCGCGATAAAACATGCGCTAAGTCGCTGGTTATGGGCGCTGCTGCTGGCAAGCATCTACGAGGTGCTACCGCT
>Ga0105047_10004872_pt1 | contig 23241 bp, 23 predicted proteins | sample MAT04_FD_78384 | JGI IMG/M metagenome (GOLD analysis project Ga0105047, IMG submission 78384) | Freshwater microbial communities from Lake Fryxell liftoff mats and glacier meltwater in Antarctica - MAT-04 (megahit assembly) | ecosystem: Environmental > Aquatic > Freshwater > Ice > Liftoff... | reverse complement strand
AGAGCTAGCGCAATTACGAAAAAAAGTAGGGGCGCCGCCCCCGTTTTGCCCTTGCGTCTCATTTCTTTCTCTCCTCCCGCTCTAACTATACTCTTGCCACGGAAAAAGAAAAGCCCTGTCAGTTGACAGAGCTTTTCTTTTTCCGTGGCTTACTTATGCTTGAAGGTATGGGAGTAGGCCCATGTAGCGAGAGCGCTTAATTGCCTCCGTTACCTCCCTTTGTTTAGAAGCTTGAATGCCGGTGCGCTTTTTCCCTAGGATTTTTGCGTGTGGGTTTATGAATTGGCGAAGGTATGCCACATCCTTGTAGTCAATAATTTTCTTGTTCTCAATTTCTTCTCGTTGTGCTTGGTGCGCCATATGTGAATAGGTTAATAGTAGGAGAATACACGAAATTTTCGATTTCTACAACTACCCGTATTTCTTTGCTTTTTCTTCGTTTAAAATGGAATATCTTCCGGATTTATCTCGTCATCAGGATACTGTATTCCATCTCCACCCTCGTGTGCTGGTGCTTTTCCGTGCACTTCTCCCATACTCTCGGGAGAAGTAGCTTGGGTCGCGGCTGCGGGTTTATCATGTGAGCTTGTTGTGCCTCCCGCTTGCGGGCCAAACTGGAAGCTATCTACGACAATTTCTGTACGATAATTTTTCTTTCCATCCGCCTCCCATGACCGAGTCTGAATGCGTCCTTCAACGAAAACTGGTCGCCCCTTTTTAAGGTACTGCCCCATAACTTCTCCTGTGCGACCAAATGCCACAATGTTGTGGTATTCCGTCATGTCTTTTTGAACTCCATCTTTATCTTTATAGCTTCTGTTAGTAGCAATACTAAATGTTGCAACAGTTTGTCCTCCCGGTAGTGCGCGAACTTCTGGGTCGCGTGTGAGGTTTCCGTAGAGAAGTGCTTTGTTTAAATACATTCTATTAAAATTTAATTCTGATAAGAATCCCGTTTTCTGCCAACATATTCCCCGCAGGGGTGCTTGGGGCAAGGAACATACTTATATTCTACACTAGAAATTTATGCGGTAACTTCCTTAATCGCTGCGTCAAGCTCAGCCTCCACAACCTCGTCATCTTCATGCTTTATCTCGGTCGCCTTTGCAAAAAGTTCATGCATTTGTTCTGCGTGCTTTGCTGCTTCTTTATCGGTCTTAATGTCAATAAAGCGAATAATGCGCGTATTTGCCTTTGCGCTCTCGGTAACTTTTGCATGCGCTTTTGTATCCGCCTCGTATGCAATCCACGCAAAAAACGCGCTTGTAAAGTCCCTTCTGCCTGCTGTGTTGCTTATTGAAATAGTATACGCGAGCTGAATTTTAGTTGGTTCTCCCTCTGCAATCTGAGTACCTTCCGCTGAAGTAATGCTATCTTTTACATGCTGGAATGCTTTTTTGACTTCTTCCTGTGGAAGTTCCGGATCTAAATGAAAACCGAGCTCGTATACACGAGGCTCCATGTGAAGACCGTCTGCAGAGTTCTCCTCTTTTTCTGGGAGTTCTGATTTCTTTGCTTTTGCCATAATCTAACGATACTAACACGCTATTTTACGCCCCGCAAATGAGTCTTAAGGCTCATTTGCGGGGCGTAACCGCATCTACTCAGCAGAGACCAAAAACTCTTTTGGCATTTTCTAACACCTGTAGGCGAACAACTTCTTCCTCATCTCCACGAATTCTCGCAATTGCCTTCACAATCTCCGGGATTGCTCTTGGGTCATTTCTTTTGCCTCTATTTGGGGCAGGCGCAACATATGGTGAGTCAGTCTCAGTCAAAAGGTGCGTACGAGGCGCAAAACGTACCACTTCGTCGTAATCGTTGGTAAAAGTTACAACTGCAGTAAATGAGAGTGTGAAGTCAAGAGAAAGTAGGGCTCTCGCCTCCTCTATGCCCCCTACAAAAAAATGAATGTCCCCACGAAGTTTTTCTCCGTATTCTTTTTTGTATGTGGTGAGCATTTCTATGAGATCTTGGTAAGCGTCCTGCGTACCCCTGCTCGGTCGCGAGTGAATCATAAGCGGCTTATCGCTTTGAATGGCAATGTGCACATGCTTCTCAAAAACCTCACGTTGCTTTTCTTTCGTGCTCATCGGATCCGATGGTCTAAAGTTATCCAAACCACACTCTCCAATGGCCACGACATTCTTGCTTTGTGCAAGTACTAAAAATGCTTTTTCATCAAATTTTTCAGTCGAGGTCGCGTTCGGGTGTAGGCCGACAGATGCGTAGAAATTCGGGTAAAGACTTGCAAGTTCTATGGCTTGCACAGAAGACTCAAGGTCTACCCCAACAAGTAATCCTCCGATATTCTTCTTAGCGAGCGCTTGAAAGACATCATCTCTGTCCGTATCATAAGCCTCAAATTGGAGATGCGCGTGGGAGTCGAAATAGTACATATAGTATACACTATACTTAGTTACTTGTCAATACGTGGAAATAGATTCTCTGGTTTTTTGTTTTCTCTTACGGCCCGCAGTATTGTTTCTGCTGTTTGCGGCATTGACGGGGCTAGATGCACAGCTACTTTGACCAAGATGCGCACTAAGTTCTGAATGGTGTGCTTTGCCTCTTCTTTAGTTTCTTCCGACTTTATTTTTTTATAAGGTTCTTCTTTCGTCATTTGCTCATCACCCTGCTTAATTATTTCAAATACAAAATCCATTGCTGTATGAAAATGAAAGGTTTGTACTTCTTTTATAAATTCTTCGCTAAGTTGGAGCTCTTGCGCTGGTAGAGGAATCGGTGTGTCCAAATGATCTTCTGCAAGCTTCATAACACGAGCCACAAAATTTCCGACACCGTTCACGAGGTTTGCTGTATATGCTTCTTTCACCATCTCCTGTGTGATACTTGAGTCTTCAAATGGGCTTGTGTGGCGAAGCAATACGTAGCGAACTGCCTCGACTCCATAGACTCTAGAGAGCTCCAGTGGGTCTATCACATTTCCGAGCGACTTGGACATTTTGGTGCCCTCTGCTGTTATAAAGCCGTGAATAAAAATTTGCTTTGAAGGCATGAGCCCTGCGGACATGAGCATGGCCTGCCACATAGCGGACTGCTGGCGGAGGTTATCTTTTCCTGCAAATTGTGTGCCCGGCCAACATCCTGCAAAATTTCCCTCTTCTCGTGGCCAGCCTACAGCTGAAATGTAATTGACCAGTGCGTCGAACCAAACATACATTACATGTTCTGCGTCCCCTGGAACAGGCACTCCCCATGGTAATTTTTCTCGTTTACGACTGATGCTGAAATCTTTTAAACCTCCAGCGACAAATGATTTAATTTCGTGGAGACGTTCTTTAGGGACGACGAAATCTTCACGTGCGTTGTAAAGAGAAAGAAGTTTGTCTTGGTATTTAGAAAATCTGAAATAGTAATTTTCTTCCTCGATATTTTCAATTTCTTTATTCGGATGCAGGGAGCAACGTCCGTCTACAAGTTCCGAGTCAGTTTTCGGTAGCTCGCATCCGACACAATACTTTACGCCGTATACGGCTTTGTATATATCTCCACTAGCGGAACATCGCTGCCAAAAAGCCTGAGCTGCTTGCATGTGAGCTGGTCCCGTCGTTCTTGTGAACGTGTTATATGAAATTAAAAAAATATCTGCGAAAACTTTAAAACGCGATGCGTACTCGTCTGCATATTCCTGCGGGGAGACTCCTTCTTCATTTGCTTTTTCCCATATTTTTGTCCCATGCTCATCCGTTCCTGTATTAAAGAAAACACGCTCTCCGTTTAAACGGAACGTCCTCGCATACATGTCAGCCTGCACAAACTCAAGAGCATGCCCGAGATGGGGGTCGGCGTTAACGTACGGTAGTGTTGTCGTTACGTAGCGAATCATCGTTATGAGACTAACCGTTTACCCTTATCATAGTCAGTAAGAAATTCGCGAAGCGTTGCTGCGAGCGGGATAGCAAGGAGTACTCCAAGAAATCCTGCAAGCTCGGCTCCCACGATAAGCGCCAAAATAACGAGGAGGGGCGGAATCCCAACGACTTTATTGACGACAAGTGGGTGAATAAGGTGTGCTTCAAACTGATTTATGATGAGGTAGAGACCACCAACTAAAAGGGCGAGCGTTGCTCCTTCTGTGGAGAAACCAATCATCATGGCAGGAAATGCAGCTATAAAGGAGCCAAAAATTGGGACCAGCATTGCGGCGGCTGTAAAAAGCGCGAGCAAGAAAGCATACGGTACGCCCAAAATTAGAAGTCCCAAATACGCAAGCACTCCCCCGATTAAGGAAGAGAGGACCTGTCCTTGCATCCAAAGTCCTATTTTGTTTCTTGCTCTATGCCAGAGACTTACGAGATATTCCTCGTGCTCGGTCGGAGAGGCCAGCCGAATAAAATCTTCGACACCCGTTTCTTGAAGAGCAAAATAAAAAGAAAGAACGACCACGATCAAAAATGAAAAAACTCCGCCAAAAATGGTAGCCAGCAGTGCAAAGGCTCCTTCGCCACTAAGTGGAAATGTCCCTTGTACGCTAAAAAGAGATTGGAGTAGGGATTCTCCGCCCCCTCCTACGACAGCATTAAACGGTGGTGGTAAATTAAGAGCACCCAGATACTGAGGAAGAAGTGAGAGTATTCCCTGAAAATCTACCAAGATCGGGGGGAGGAAATAAAATACAACGGCAAATGTTGAACCAAACACAACGAGATACATAAACAAAACCGAGAGCACTCGTGGAATTTTCCTCCTAACAAGCCCCCCAATCCCCGGCTCAATAGCAGAGGCGATGACGATTGAGGTAAGTACTAAAAGTACCAAGGAATGGAGTATCCAAACTGCACAGGCAATCGCACCAATGACAATGGCCCTGATAAAGGTCCCTGTGGTTATGTAGCTTGGCACAGGCTTTTGCATAAATAGATAGTATCACGATCCTTTATGCTCTAGGAATACATTCTGCGCGCGGGTAGAAAACGACGAAAACGTATGAGAAAATTGCTTATGAGAGCAGGTTGCAGGTAGTGTTTTTCTAAAGACTCTCACTACGCTAGAACGCTTTTGATTCTCTCTGCAACTTCACTGACCGTTAGTCGCTCTTGCTCGCCCGTGTCTCTGTGACGAAGAGTTACTGTTCCCTCAAGCTCTTTGTTTTCTCCAAGCGTATCAAAATCTATTGTTACACAAAACGGCGTACCTATTTCATCTTGCCTGCGATAACGCTTTCCAATATTTCCGTTATCATCCCACGCAATGGCTGGATGAATTTTCTGAAGCGCTCGCCGTACTTCCCTTGCCCTCTCAACCAGCTCTGGTTTGTTTTTAAGGAGAGGTGAGACCATTGCTTTTACGGGGGCAAGAGTTGCCGGAAGTCGAAGGAATGTGCGCGTTTCGCCTCCAAGCTCGTCTTCCGTATACGCGCTCGTAAGTACAGCAAGTAGTGTTCTCTCAACACCAAAAGTTGGTTCAATAACATGGGGAACTATTTTTTCTTTTGTCTCTTCGTCAAGATATATTAGGGGTACTGAAGAGTATTCTCCGTGACGGGACAGATCGTAATTAGTCCGGTATGCAAGACCCCAGAGTTCTTTGGTTCCTGTTGGAAAATCGAACTCAAAGTCGATTGTCCGCTCGCTGTAGTGGGCTCTATCTGCCTCTCCAATCTCCTTTTCGTGGAGGGCCTCTTTTGCTAGACCAATCTCTTTTGCAAACGTGCGCATAACAGCAAGCCATTCTTCAAAGACTTTCTCCCATTCTTCTGGACGTATAAAATACTCAACTTCCATCTGCTCAAGTTCACGGAGACGGAAAATAAATTCTCGAGGAGCAATCTCGTTTCGGAATGCTTTGCCGATTTGTCCCATACCAAATGGAAGTTTCGGATGATAGGAGTCTATGATATTTTTGAAATTTACAAACATGCCCTGTGCTGTTTCTCCGCGAAGATACGCACTGTTTGATGAATCCTTTGACGCACCCATGACTACTGGGAAAAGAAGGTTGAAGGTTCTTGGCTCAGTGTATTCGTTCCCTTTTGGTGTCTTTAAAGCTTTCTCCTGTAGAGCTTGCCACATCCGCTCAAGAGACATTCCGTCTGGGTTTACACCTGCGGATTCGAGAACGTGGTCCAGTCGATATCGTTCACCTGTTTTTGCATCTGTTACTAACGGGTCATTAAATGTTTCAGTATGTCCTGAGGCTTCCCATACTCGCGCCGGCATAATAATCGAAGCGTCGATACCATACATGTCATCTCTGCTTTCTACGAATAAACTCCACCAGAGATTTTGAATATTTTTCTTTAGAGCAACGCCGTTAGGCCCGTAATCAAATGTCCCGGCTAGTCCTCCGTAAATTTCTGATCCAGGAAATATAAAACCTCTACGCTTACAAAGCGATACAATTTTCTCCAGTGTTACGGGGGTTTTTTCCATAGTTCTATTTAACAACAATTCCCATCTCTGCGGTATACCCAACTTCGTTTGGTGTTTCTGTAGTGAGTGCAGGCGATACGGTTTCAGTTACTTTTCCTGTAAATTTGTCAGTTCCGGTAAAGGTTTGCACCGAAAGCACTCTAGGACTTGTACCGCTTTGTGATGTGCTTGGCAAGATGGCAACTTGGAACGCACCCTCTGTGGAAGCACCTGCAGAAATATCACCAATCAACCAGGATATTTTGCGCGAAGAGGCGTCATAGGAAATTACTCCAGTCTTGGTGCTTGTTTGTCCTGTAAACCGAACGTACTCTGGAAGCTCTGCGGTAACTCTAGCTCCGCCGATGGCATTTAGAGAATTGGCAACGGCGAGCATTAGTGTATACGTTGACTCTACGTTTGGTGTAGGGGGAATGGGTCCAGAGTTACTGAAGGGGCCAATGCTTGTAAACACATCCCCAACGAGCGTTATATTTGACGCGATTTGTACTTTTCGTTTTGATGTTGTGGTTACCGTCTCTACACGCCCACTATTTCCTTGCCTTGTTCCCTTTATGGTAATAAGGAGGTCAATCGTTGGATTTCTTGTTTGAAGTAATTCTGCCTGAGTTTTAGTTCTAAATGTAAACGTAGCTGATCCGGTGTCTCCTTCATCAAGTGAGAAAAGTCCTGAATTAGTACCTCCACTAAATATGAGTGTTGAGTCGCTTGATCGATAAAATCCATTCTGTGTGCTTATGGATCCGGGTTGTAATCCCTGCCCCGAAAACGCAATCGTAATTTCTGCATTCGTTACTGGGACGCTAAGCATATTTCTCCACGATAGTACGCCCGAGATTGATTCACCCGCGTTTACAATGTTCGGGTCCTCGGTATTTTGATTTATTGAAAGAGTAGTTTCCAGAAAAATCTTTCCTATGGCAAGCTCCGTTTCACCCGATGCGTAAGGAAGACTGAGTGTCCGTGTGCCATCTTCTGCAGGTATACCTGCGGTAAACCTAAATGCCTTTGGGTCGTTTGCAACGCCGGTGAGAGCTCCTGTAACTTTGATGCGTTTCTCTTGCCCTGGAAGTAAATTTCCGAGGGTAAAGAACGATCCATCTGCTTTTGGCTCAGCACTTGAAACAACAAAGCCCGGAGGGAACTGCGCGAGCACGGCGACATTTGGAAGCACAACACTAGAGTTTGATCGAACAGAGACAAGAAGAGTGAAAGCTTGCCCGGACGCTACTTCGCTTACAGAGGTTACCGTGAGCGTTACTGGCGAGGTTGTAACTGTAACGCCATGATCGCTCTTTTTTACAGAAAGAGCGTTACTTCCTTCTGTTTTGTATTCTAACGAAATGGCGATTTGTAGTTTTTGTCCTTGCGATCCGAAGAGCACGGCAGGCACTACTTTTTCCATACTGACTCCTGCGGGAATATCTCCAAGCTCTATCACGATATGCTCGAGCGCCTTTGTTACATCACTTGCCTCACGAGAACCCTCCGGAAAATCTACAATGAGTCGTGCTTCTCGGATTGTTGTTGGATTGTTATTGATAATTCGTACGCCAAGATTAACAGCTTCCCCGCTGGAAATAGCTCCGTCTCCACTAATCTCAATGTCAATTCTGTCCGTTGATACAGCACGTATGCCGCCCAGAAGTATCACTGCCGAGACTCCACCTGCTAGTACAAAAAAAATAAGCGTGCCAATAAAAAATCGTACTGACCACGACATTTTTGCATGTGTTGGTTCTAGTGTATCCGCGGTCCACAAACCGGGAACTAGGATGTCTTTACGGTGGAGTTCAGGAGCAGTGTTTACTGGTAACGGACTATTTTTATAAAGACGCTCTTTTTTTTGCTCAAGTGGGCTTTCGTTTTCTTCTTTCATACAAAATCAGTATACCGCATGAGGTAGCCTGCGGACGCACTTTATAAACCCGAAATACCGATGCCGGTATTGATTCTCTGAATAAATAGAGCGCGCCTCTGATGGACCTCTTGTAAAGAAGCTGTATCAAAAATATTATGCTCTCCCGGGATATCTCCTGCGTCAAAGCCCTGACTTGCCAGTATACGAACTGCTGCTAAGCATTCGGCAGCTTCTTGTTGTTCTTCTGTGAGAGCTGGAAGTGCTTCTATAAATGAGGTCACGAGGCTGTGCAGGTACTCCACATCTTCCTGTTCACGGAAAAGTCGTTCCACGAGATCAGTGATTCGTGCAGCCCTCAAGCGTGTTTGGTACTCAAGCTTCTGGGCGTAGTTACAAACAAGAACTGCATTTGTTACTCGCCAACCGTCCTTACCTTTTATGAGCGTTACATCGGCATTGGTATATGTTTGAAGCGCGCTCGCCATTTTTGCTTCTGGCTTTCTGAGTCCTTGGGCGCGTGCTGATACCAAGCCAAATTCTCCCGTTAAAAGTACGACTCTGGCGCTTGCCTCGCCAATAGGGTAGCGCTTAAGCACGAGTGCTGTTGTTGTATATTTATGTCGCATTTTATACGTGCTCTATCGTAAAGCTAAGAGTACCTTTTGAAAGCTCTACGAAATAATCCCCGATCATACTTTCTTGAAAAGAAATCTGACGGAGTCCAGGCAGTGACACGTCTTTAAGTAGTATCCTTGCATGTTCTTGTGTAGTTATATGTACGGCATCTTTAGGAGAAAGTTCCATTGCTTTTCTTGCGTCCGCGACAGCACGAGCGAATTCCCTTATGTCCCCCTCCTCAACCAGTAGAGGCGTCAATTTCGTGTCTAGCAAGAGAGTACTCTCACCTTTTTTAATTTCCTTGACGTTTACTTCATCCAAAACTATTTGCATTGCTTCCGCACTTAGATTATAAGGGACGTAAAGACTCTGAAGCGGCTGCCTCACTTTTATGTTTGCTATTTGACGCAGTTTCAGTGCCTCGGAACAAATTTTTCGAACAAGCTCCATTTCCTCGAGGACGCCATCATTTTTTTGTTCGTAGGGTTCCGGCCAAGAAGCGAGGTGTACACTTTCTGGGTCATGTAGATCTTTAACTTGCGTATATACTTCCTCGGCGATAAAGGGTGTAAACGGAGCCAGAAGGAGACTTATAGTTTTTAGCGTTTCCTTAAGTGTCTCGAGTGCTGCTCGGTCCCCTTCTCGTACTCGCTCTCGTATACGGCGCACATACCACTGTGATAAATCTTCAAGTAGTGCCTGTATCGCTCTAGTTGCGTCATAGAGCTTATACGTGTCTATAAGTTTTGTTACAAGCTCTACTGTTTCGTTTGTTCGAAGACGTATCCAATGGTCGATCATTAGCAATTCTTTTTCTATCTCTTTATTCTCTTGTTCGAAAAGTACATAGAATTTTGCACTATTTTCAAACCAAGAAATGGTGCGCCCTGCGTCTTTAAGAGTTTTTTCGTCAAAGCTTTTTGAATCTCCGGACTGATTAACGCTAAACATCCAAAAACGAAGAGTATCTGCTCCATATGTTTCAATCGAGCTCCATGGGTCCACAATATTTCCCTTACTCTTGCTCATTTTTTGACCTTCTCCGTCGAGAAGATGTCCGAGGCAGATAACATTCTTGTACGGCGCAGAGCGTCCTGTAAGAACCCCTATAGCAAGAAGTGTGTAAAACCAGCCTCGCGTTTGGTCAATTGCCTCTGAAATATAATCAGCGGGGTATCCTTTTCCGTCGATCCATTCTTTATTTTCAAATGGGTAGTGATGCTCTGCATACGGCATGGCGCCAGAGTCAAACCACACATCCATGACCTCGTTCACTCTAAAAAGAGGGTTTCCTGTGACACCTTCTAAAATAACCTCGTCGATATACGGTCGATGGAGATCAAGTTCGTATTCTTCATTGTGAGGTATTGGAATAAATGAAACTACTTTCGGTTCTGCGTACAAAAAAGCTGCCTCGTCCAAGAGTTTTTTTGAAGCAACGTCTCCTGCTCCGACTATAAGTGCCTGCAATGTTTCAAGTCCTGCGCCGTGGGTAACAATAAGGATGGTTTCATTTTGGTACAGTCGTTCAATTTCATACATGAAAGAGCCCATACGTTTTTTGACGTCCAACCAACTCTCCCCTCCTGGAAGAGGGTCTGCATACTTTTTAATTACCGTGCTTCTATATGCAACCATTTCTTTGTGAGGCCTGCCCTCAAAATCTCCGAAGTTAAGTTCCTTAAGGCGGTCGTCATACACGATAGCTCCTTCATTTATGCCAAGAGCCTTAGCGAGTAGTTGTGCAGTTTCTTTTGTTCTTCTAATGGGAGATGCAAATATTTTAGTAACCGTATGTTCTTTTAGTTTCGAAACAGCTACTTCAATCTGAGTCCTTCCCGTATTTGTTAGTCCGTACATTCCTTTTTCGTCTCTAGTTACAATATTCAGCACGTTATGCTCGGCTTCCGAGTGACGCATAGCAATGTACGTATTGCCACTTTTTTTTGTTCTTTCTTTTAGTTCTTCAATAGATCCTATCACCACTCGCTCCAGAGCGTCTTCACTTTGCCACACGGGAAGTGGTGTGCCCCAATATCGTTCGCGAGAAATTGCCCAGTCACGAACATTTGCAAGCCACTCTCCCATACGCCCATCTCGTATATGAGACGGCTCCCAGTTGACCGTAGCATTTGCTTCAAGTAGTTTTTCCCGTAGGTCTTGCATACGAATGTACCAAGAATCGCGAGCGTAGTAGATAAGGGGAGTCTTACAACGCCAACAAAAAGGATATGTGTGTTTGTAATTTTCTTGAGAAAAAAAGAGTTCTCTTTTTTTAAGATCATCAATAATATCGACGGCAAGAGTTGGTTTGCCGTTTGCGTCTTCCTCTTTTACAAAACGCCCCTCAAGAAATTCCGTGCCGGAAACAAATGTGCCGTTAGGCGATACAAGGTGTACCTTTGGAAGCTCCTCTTTGGTTCCTAAATCAAAATCGTCTTGTCCGTACATTACTGCGGTATGCACGATACCTGTTCCGTCGAGAGTCGTTACAAAATCTGCTCCGTATATCCTAAATGCTTTTTCTTCAAATTTTTTCTTTTCAGCTTCTTTTGCCAGTTTTTCTGCAAACGGATAAAGAGCTTTATATCTACGTCCGATAAGCTCACGTCCAGTAACTTCCTTCGTGACCTTTACCATTTCTTCACCGAACACTTTTTTTACCAAGGCTGAAGCTACGATAAACTGCTCATGCTCTTTTTGCACATACGCATACAGAATGTCAGCTCCCACAGCAAGTGCCACGTTCCCGGGTAGTGTCCACGGCGTCGTTGTCCACGCAAGAAAGTATGTCCCGGGCTCATCAAAAAGCTCGAACTTAACCGTTACTGAAAGGTCTTTTACTTCTGTGTACCCCTGCGCAAGCTCATGACTTGAGAGAGCGGTACCGCAACGTGCGCACCACGGAAGTACTTTGTAGTCTTTGTATAGTCTGTCATCGTCTGCAATCGTTTTAAAAACATTCCACACGGATTCCATAAAATTTAGGTCGTACGTAAAGTATGCTTTTTCACCATCTACCCAATAACCAATTCTCTCCGTGAACTCTTGCCACTCCTGTATGTATTTTAAAACACTTTCTCTGCACTTTTTATTAAATGCCGCTATTCCGTATTCCTCGATGTCTTTTTTTCCACGAAAGCCAAGCTCTTTTTCTACTTCGATCTCAACAGGAAGTCCATGTGTATCCCACCCCGCTCGGCGTGGCACATGGTACCCGCGCATTGTTTTGTAGCGGAGTATAGCGTCCTTAAAGGCGCGTGTCTCTAGATGATGAACCCCCGGCTTTCCATTTGCGGTTGGAGGGCCTTCAAAGAAAATAAATTCGCCATTTGGAGACTGCTTGGCAAGGCTTTTTTGAAAAATTTTATTTTCTTTCCAAAAGGTGAGTATTTCTTCCTCGCGCGCAGCTACACTTGTAGCAGGTTTTTTTTGCGCCAATTTTTCAGGATTTTCACTCATTCTAGTATCCTATCGTTTTCGGGCATAAAAAGGAAACAGCCGGGCGCTTAATGCGCGCCCGGCCACCGACTCCCAAAAACCTATTTTGCTTGAAATGGTTCCCAGCTGAGATACCTTCGCTCAAGTAGATATCTCCTGACCCACCAAACGTACTTCCCCAGACGAAAGTTCACTAGCGCCGCCTGTTTGTCGTTCCATTTTGGCGACCTCCTGTGAAAGAAAACGTACGCCTTGCGAATAATTTCCTTCAAGCCAACGCCCAACAATCTTCTTGCGTGGGTAAGTTCTTGATAAACTCTTTGCTGTAAAGTCATTTTCATACAACCTCCAAGGGTCGGGAGCAACTATCCAAAATGAACAGTCTGCTTGCTACCCTACCGCGCATCAAGCATTCGGGCAAGTTACTTTTCGCGCACAACAAAGCAGGTGTACTTAGTTTACGAAGACCTCAATTACATCTTCTCTGGAACTGAAATACCCATTAATCCAAGTCCATTTTTCATAGTCGTAACATACGCTTCAATCATTTTTACTTTGTGACTTTCAAATTCTCCTCCTAGTATTCTCTCTTGTGCATAAAAAGAATTCCACTCACTCGCTAATTGCGTTAGGTATTGTGCGATCATGTGCGGTGATTTGTAAACCTCTGCACGACGTGCAACTTCTGGGAATCGACTGATGAGACGAGCTAAAAGATATGGCGTATCTGGTGTCAGAGAATCATCAGGCGTGAGTTTTTCTTTCCCGGCTCCAAGAATTGACATGGCTCTTGCAACTGAGTACTGGAGATACGGGCCCGAGTCTCCCTCTAGAGAAAGTGATCTGTCAAAATCAAAAATAACATCTCCACCTGTCGACTGTCTGAGTATCATGTATTTGATTGCGCCAAGGCCCACTGAACTTGCAACGAGAGGATCTTCATTTTTGTTTGAGGCCTTTATAAGTACGTCGTGGATGAGTTGTTCTGCCGTGATTATATTTCCTTCACGAGATGACATTTTTCCAGACGCGAGCCGAAGTAGCCCGTGAGGAATATGTTCTGTATAGTCTGCAAGTTTAGGAGCAATTTCTTTAAGTGCCGCAAGAAATACCTTAAAGTGCCCAATCTGTTCGTTGGCGGTAATTATGTATGAATAATCTGGGGCGATTCTTTCTTCTTTAAGGAAGGCGAGTCCTATGTCCTTTGTTTCATACGTGGGTGTACCGCGGGAGGTTATAAATACAAGGGTATGTAGACCCTGCTTCTCTCCATTATATATAACGGCGCCCTCACTTTTTTCGAAAATTCCCTTCTCTAGACCATCTCCAACAACACGAAGTCCTGTGTCTGACGTTTCGCTTTCAAAAAAAGTGTAATCAAAGTGTGTGCCAAGAATGTCCCAAAGTCTTGTGTAGGCGCTTAGAGAAACATCACGACCAATGCGCCAAAGCTCTCTAAGCTCACGGTCTTCCGTCTCGAGTTGCTCTATAGGACTTTCGAGTATTTCGTACAATTTTGTATTTAGTAGGTCAATCTCGACTTTTGCTTTTTCACTTTCACCGTACGATCGGGCTCCGTGTGTGTAAGCTCGTCCGAGCTCTTCAGCATCTGCAGGTATGCGTATGTTTGACTTTTCCAAAGCCCACAAAGTTTTTGCTACATGCGGACCAACATCCCCTCCATACGTATCACGCACAACATGGGCGCCTTGGTTTTCTATGAGTCGAGATATTGATTCTCCAATAACGGTACTCATCAGGTGTCCAATATGCATTTCTTTGAAAGGGTTCGGGCAAGAGTATTCAACGAGTACTTTCTGCCCAGATCTTTCCGTCCCGCGTCCCCAGTCTGCCCCGCTCACTATCGCTTCATCTACTATTTTTGTGATCGCTTTTTGAGAGAGCGTTATGTTTATAAAGCCAGGACCAGCAACAGAGATATCGCTCACAGCGCTCCCTAGTTCAGTTTTAAGCACGTGCAAGATGTCCTGGGCAATCTCGCTAGAATTCCTACCGAGCGCTTTACTTGCAGCCATGGCTGCGTTCACTGCAAAGTCTCCATGCGCAGGATCTGCGGGCCACTCAACCGCAAAAGTAACTCCGTCCGCACCAAGTTTTTTTAGCTCTTTATATACAATTGCTCGTATTTTATCTTCCATTATTTCTCGAGTATATCAGGTTTTATTTCTCACGCGTTATTCGAAAATTCCCCGAGGCAAATGCTTGGGAGGGATTTTCGTTAAGCGAATGATTCCGGTACAGGATGTGCTACAGCAAGGGCTTTGATTGCCTCATGCGCTTTTGCTACCGTTACGTCGTCGCGCTTTGTGAGGACTTCCACCATAAGCCGGGCAACTTCCGCGCACTCTTGCTCCATGAAGCCACGCGTTGTTATTGCTGGAGTTCCAAAACGGATACCAGATGGATCCATAGGCTTTCTAGTGTCGTCTGCAATTGAGTTTTTGTTAAGCGTTATTCCTGCTCGCTCAAGTAGTAACTCTGCCTCGCCTCCACTAATTCCAAACGACGTCCAAACGTCGACAAGCAGTAGGTGGTTATCTGTTCCACCAGTCAAGAGCCTGGCGCCGGAGTCTTTAAATACTTTTTCCATCGCTTTTGCATTTAGTAAAATTTGTTTTGCGTAGGTAGAAAAGCTTGGGAGGAGTGCTTCACGGAAGGCTATCGCCTTTGCCGCTATCTGGTGCATGTGAGGACCTCCTTGGAGACCGGGGAAAACAGCTTTATCGATTTTTTTTGCAATCTCTTCACTTTCACGTGTAAGAATCATTCCGCCTCGTGGACCGCGTAGTGTTTTGTGGGTCGTTGTCGTCATAACATCAAACCCGTGATCAAAAGGATTTTCTATTGCCTTCCCTGCAATAAGCCCAGCAATGTGCGCCACATCAGCTACAGCATACGCTCCAACTTCGTGCGCGATGTCCGCCATCTTCTTCCAATCAAGCTCGCGCGGGTACGCAGAAAAACCGGCAAGAATAATTTTTGGCTTGTGCTCTATCGCCAGATCTCTTAGGGCCTCATAGTCAATTTCTCCTGTTTCAATGTCCTTCATTTTGTAGCGAATGAAGGTAAATATTCTTGAAATGTACGTTACCGGATGTCCGTGGGTTAAGTGCCCACCGTGAGAGAGATCCATGCCGAGGATTGTGTCGCCAGGCTGAAGTATGGCCATATAGAGCGCAATATTCGCATTAGCTCCACCAAGTGGTTGTACGTTCGCGTATTTCGCTCCAAAGAGCTCGCAGGCACGAGCTATCGCTAATCGCTCTACTTTGTCGGTAAATTCTTGCCCCCCATAGTAGCGCTTGCCTGGGTAGCCTTCTGAGTACTTATTCGTAAGCGTTGAGGACATTGCTTCACGCACGGCATTTGAAACGTAATTTTCTGAGGGAATAAGCTCGAGCCCCTCTGCCTGTCGCTTCTCTTCTCCCATGATGTCCTCGTATATTTCTGGGTCCTCTTCTTTTATGTGTTCGTACCAAATCATGTTTGTATCGTACCTTGGTTGCTATGGTAGACCAAGTTTTTGAACAATTACTATAAGCTCCTCGTGAATGCTCTCACGTGTTCTCATGCCGTCTTTCCCTTCACATTCAATGATGTGCCAGTTGGGCTGGTGTGTTGCTAACCAAAGAGCCGTATCGTGGCTTTGCTCTAGGTACTCCCTATCTTTCTCAACCATGTCTTGTTGCCCTTCTAAAAGCTCTGTATTTTTTGTGGCTCTTTTTTCTTGTAAAAGCTTGAGACTTATTTCAAGAGGGACTTTCAAATATAGGATTGCGTTCGGTACGGGAATTTGAAGTTTTTCATGCTCCATAACTTCTAACCATCTAAGAAACTTTTTTCTTTCCTCTACATCAGTGATTTTTCCTCCCTGATGAATTTGATTTGAGCTAGAAAATCTATCTGCAATAACGACCCTCCCTTCTGTAAGTGCTTTTCTAATATGGGGAGATGATTCAAATCTATCGAGTGCATAGAGAGATGAGGCTATCTTTGGATCAAGGTGCACAAAATCCCCATGGAGGCCTGCCAAACACTCTCCCAGAAACGCACCAAAAAAATTTCGCTCGTATGCAGGAAAGTCAACTCGCTCCGCCTTTACTTCTTTTCTTTCTAGATATTCCACCAGAAGCTTAGATTGAGTTGCTTTTCCTGACCCGTCATTTCCGTCTAGTACTAGAAAGAGTCCTTTTTTCATTACTCTAGTATACTGTCTTTATGGAGAAAGCTTACCTAAATGCGCTCAAAAATATTATGGAAAACGGTATTGACCGAACAGGCAGAAACGGCGATACAAGGGCTTTATTTGCGCTCCAAATCAGGCACGATTTTAAGTCGGGATTTCCTGCCCTAACGAGCAAAAAGCTAGCCTTTAAAGCTGTAAAAAGCGAATTGCTCTGGTTTTTGGAAGGCTCGAACGACGATAATCGCTTAAAAGAATTAAATGATAGCGATAAGACTATTTGGACCGCAAACGCCGAGTCTGCATACTGGAAGCCGAAGGCTACTTTCCCTGGAGACCTTGGGCGCATTTACGGAGTTCAGTGGCGTGCATGGAAAAAACCTGATGGAGGCGTAGTTGATCAAATCGCTCATGTTATAGATAAAATAAAGAATGACCCTAACGACCGTCGTCTTATAGTTACCGCTTGGAATCCTGGCGAGATTGAAGACATGGCGCTTCCACCTTGCCACATGATGTTCCAGTTCTTTGTTGCAGGAGACAATCTTTCTCTTCATATGGTTCAACGTTCATGTGATATGTTCTTAGGGGTTCCTTTTAATATTGCTTCTTACGGACTTTTACTTTCAATGGTCGCCCAAGTTACCGGAAAAGTTCCCTATGAGCTTGTTATGACTTTGAACGACGCCCATATCTATCATGATCATTTTAATGCAGTTAAGGAGCAACTTACCCGCCAGCCACTTCCATTTCCAAAGCTCTGGCTTAATCCAGAAATAACTGATATTGATTCTTTTACGATGGACGATATTAAGCTTCAAGAGTACGAGTCTTACCCCTCTATCAAAGCCCCGATGGCAGTATAGATACTTTCGTATACACTAGAGCAACATGGCACTTTCAGATAAACAAATTCTAGAACAAATGAAAAAGGGCGATATCATTATTTCACCCTTTGACGATGGCCACCTTACAACTTCAAGTTATGACGTAACACTCGGTGAATGGTTTTTTAGAGAGCAGCCAAGTAAATATAATCACAGTCTATACAACATATGGAGCCAGGAACAGACAGAGCACGTGTGGGGGGCAAAAAATCCAGAAAAGGCAGTTCGGGCAGATGTGGCCTTTAAAAAGTATAATTTCAAATGGGATGGCATCAAGTCTTCTGACAAAATTATCATACTAAAACCTGGTGAGACTATACTTGCTCATACAAACGAATATATCGGAGGGAAGAACCACATCACCACAATGATGAAGGCGCGTTCTTCAATGGGGCGTAATTTTATCGAAGTGTGTAAGTGTGCTGGATGGGGAGATGTCGGCTACATAAATCGTTGGACAATGGAAATAACTAACAATTCAAAAAACTACCTTATTCCGCTTGTAGTTGGTCGTCGTATCGCACAAATTATATTTTTTGAAACAGGTCTTATACGTGAGCGCGATTATGCAAAAGCAGGAAAATACGCTAGCTCCACGAACCTATCAGAATTAAAAAAAGGTTGGAAGCCAGAGATGATGATTCCTCGTTTATGGACTGATAAGGATATTCAAAAAGTTCAACCATGGCACAAGAAAACGAAACCCAAGCAAAAATAAGTCTCATAGCCGCAATTGGCGCAAAAACCCGCGCCATAGGCGCGGGAGGAAAATTGCTTTGGAATATAAAGGCGGACATGGCTCGCTTTAAGTCACTCACCATGGACCATCCAGTGATTATGGGCCGCAAAACGTGGGAGTCTATACCCCAAAAATTTCGTCCGCTCCCTGGAAGGAGTAATATTGTCGTGACTCGTCAAAGCAACTACATTGCCCTAGGGGCGGTGTGTGTAGACTCACTCTCCAGGGCAATCGTGGAAGCGGCTAAAGCTCCTGGTGCTGACGAAATTTTTGTTATTGGTGGAGGCGAGCTCTACAGCCAAGCACTTCCCCTTGCTTCTCGTCTCTATCTCACCGTAATCGAGGACGATTTAGAGGGTGATGTTTTCTTTCCAGAATACCCGGAATTTACCGAAGTGCTCGAAGTGGAGCCTTGTAAAGATAATTATCCTCCATTTACTTTCACTACCGTTTCGCGTCCGTAGTTTATTTCCTTCCTCGTTTCCATTTCTTACTCCAAAATAACGGAGCAAAAATATCTTCCTCTGGCGAGATGATGAGCTGATCTTCTTTTTTTGCTCGATTTTTATACACGATACCGGGCGCATCCGCTATTACGACAAATGGTGTTTGCTCGTTTCCTTCTCCCATAGCAAGTACCGCGCTCGCAGCGAGCGCGTCGGCAAGATTTGCCATCTCAATCTTTATTGTTCTTCCGAAAATATCTTTAGTCCCTCGGTAATCACGAAGCGGATCAAGACCGTCCCACGAAAGAGCAAATCCTATTGCACCTCGCCTAAGCGGAATACTTGTAGAGTCACAAATAATGACGGCAAGTTCTTTAACCGTGTATTCTTTCATAAGCCAAGCACGCATCTTCCTTGCGCTCTTGAATGGATCTTTTGGATATAAAATATAGTGGCCACTTCCGTTACTTTCATCAATTCCCGAAGACCCAATCATTGCGCCTTTTGCAATCGTAAAAAAAGCGCGGAACTTTGAAAACTTGCGCGCGTCCAAATACCAATCTGCCTCCTCTTTAACTAATTTCGTTTTCTCAGCTTCGTCTACTGGAATTGTTCTGCCTTCATGGATACTTACAACCTTAGAAGAAATACAGACAATATCTTTTTCCTGAAGTTTGGGTAGTGCCAAACGTATCGCCATCAGCACGTCCGCCTTTGGTGGGACAATCGCGCGAATTTTATAGGAAGTAACTTTCATACGTTCTCATAGTAAAGTAAAAGCGTGTCGGCACAAGCAGACAAGCTTTTACTTTAGTTTTCAATCTTTAAACTACGTTCACAAATTTGCAGATTTAAGACTAAGGGAGAGAGTCTTTGAATCGTACCTTAGTACTTTAAAAGATTTGATAAACTGGCAACCGAAATGTTGTAGGTTTTGAACTTTGTTTATTTCACCTCCATTCCTTACAGGAACAGTACACCTTGCGAATATTCCTTTCGCTTTGCTTAGAAAATCTCTCGAAAAGTGCGTTGGTTTTTCTATTTCACCTCTACGCCCATAGAACGTGCAGTCCCCGTAACCATACGTTCAGCTGCAGAAAGTGATCCTGCGTTAAGGTCAGGCATTTTAGTCTCTGCAATCTCCGTTACCTGCGCCATTGTTAAACTTCCTGCCTTTTTCTTTGGAGTTGCTCCCGACCCTTTCTCAACGCCTGCAGCCTTTAGGATAAGGCGAGACATTGGAGACACCTTAAGAACAAACGTAAATGTTCGGTCGTCGTAAACGGTCATGTCTACTGGGATAATGATTCCTGGCTTATCCTTGGTTGCCTCGTTGAACTTATTTACGAAGTCCCCAATGTTAACTCCAGCGGGTCCAAGCACTGTTCCAATAGGAGGTGCTGGCGTAGCTTTTCCTCCTGGGATCTGAAGCTTAATTTTTTTTACTATCTTTGCCATATATATTTGATGTTTAGAGACTGTACCTTAGAGTTTCCTTATTTGCAAAAAGTCTAGCTCAACTGGTGTTTCGCGTCCAAACATAGCAACCATAACCTTTACTTTTCCACGCTCCTCATCAATTTCACCAATTTTCCCTTCTAAGTCCTTAAATGGACCGTCCACGATGACGACCGGATCGTCCTTCGTAAGATCAATACGGTGCTTCGGTGCTTCTGCACCCATGCGCTTCATGAGCGTTGCTACTTCGCCCTCTTCCATTGGAACGGGCGTAACTCCTGAACCAACAAATCCTGTTACCCTGGGCGTGTTCCGCACCACGAACCAAGAATCCTCATCCACAATCATACGCACAAGGATATACCCCGGATAAATTTTCTCTTCTTCGACGACACGCTTCCCTGCTTTAACACGAATCTTTTTTTCCGTTGGAACGACAACTTCAAATATTTTATTTTCCATTCCAAGCGATTCTATACGTTGCTTTAGATTTCTCTCGACAGCGTTTTCGTATCCAGCATATGTGTGAATAGTGTACCAGCGAGGAGAGCTGTCTAAAGATTCATTTGAAAATTCTGGTGTCGTTCTTAGTTCCATAGGTATGATGAATTAGAATACAAAGTAACTAGCGCCCGTAGTAAATACGTAATCTAATGCGGCAATAAACAGTGCGGTGAAGATAGAAATTACTATAATGATGACAACGTGCGCGAGCGCCGTCTTTTGCGTAGGCCACACAACGTGAGCCATTTCACTGCGAACATTCTTTAGGTAGGTTATAAATGAGTTCATGCAAAGGTAGTAAAGTAGAGAATTAAAAAACCCCTTCGGGGTTGATATTTCTCATGATACTACAGCTACTTCTAGTGTCAACGCCCGTACTTTTATACGTTAGTTGGAAGCAAAAAGAGCGCGCTCCCTAGGGAGCGCGCTCTTTTTGTGTTCTTAGTTTTTATTAGCGAATTTCGTACGTGATAGAAACAGTAACGGCAGTCTCCTGCTCTCCTACCGGAAGAGTAGGAGCTACTTCCGCGCTACTTAGAGCCATCATGTCTCCACCCTTTGCAAAGTAAGGTATGGGATACCCTGCTCCATTTTCAGAGAAATTTACAATCGGTCCAAGGCTCACCCCGAGTTGCTTTGCGAGGACTCTTGCTTTTTCACGAGCATCTTTTATTGCACCTGCTCTTGCTTCTTCTTTCACGCCAGAATCATCGTCAAAGCTAAAATTAGGGCCAGAAATTGTCTGAACTCCAGCTGAGCCTATTTTTCCTAGAGTCTCACCAATTCTCTCAAGGTCGCGGATTTTTACCTCGATAGTCTGAGATACCTGGTAGCCCGTTATTTTAGCTTCACCTCGATTACAAATAACTCCTGGGTAGCAGGGTTGCTGATTTTCATGCTGTGGGTATACAGAGTATCCAGAAGTAGTAATATCTGCTTCCTTAATATCCACCTCCTTGAGCGCTGCAAGCGCTGCGTTTGTTTTTGTTGTTGCTGCGTCCTGAGCATCTTTCACTACTTCTGCTGTCTCCGTAACGGTGAAGCTTATTTGTCCGACGGTCGGTGCTGCGGCAGCCTTTCCTGTTGCCGTTACTGTTATCGTATTAACAGGCGCCATATCTCCAAGACCGAACCTACTAAGCGCATCTCCTGTTTTTACAAGCAAAAATAATGCAAGTATCGCTAATACGGTAACAACCGCAATACGTACTGGCCTAACTATGGTAACTATTGTTTCTTTCCAAGATTCATTCATACCAAAATTGTGTAAATTATAAAGACCTTTTTATTATACCACTCACAGGGGCGCCTGTCGGGCGCGCCTCATTTCTTTCTTACTGCATCAAAAGCGTACTCAACATATTCAGAAATGCCTTGTGCTCTGGCAGATCTGAAACTACCAATTTTGGATTTGTCCAATCAACGTTACGCTCAAGAATTTCAAAACGTAGCACGTCGGTGGCGCGAGGTAGGTAGTACAAACTGTGTACCATTCCTTCAAAACGCTCTACGACAATACTTTGAAATGTTCTTCCTTGAATTATTACAGGTTTAAAATCCTGCATTCCCTTCGGCTTATTTCCTGAAGACTCAAACATTGTCTCTGTGAGCATAATCTCGTTTCCCGTAAGACCTGGAGAGATTGGAAACCTCCGGATGACAATTGCATGTGGAGTATTTTGTGGTGAAGATGTTTTTTCAAATGCAATTTTGAGGTCCTCGTTTGGAGCGTTTTTATTTTCTACGTAGCCTACAGGCACTAAGAAAGAAATTTCTAATTCGGAGACCTCTTTGTTGGGCAGAGGGCATACAGGAAATCTACAGAGTGTGCCCTCTCGAGCCACTCCTGTTCCATCGGGGCACATTTTTGCCTCCTCTGTACATCCGACCATCGCTGTGTCCGAAATATAAAGACCCTCTTTCTCTATGGCATTCCGATATAGAAATCCCCCAACCCCGATAATAAATAGAAGTGCTACGAGTCCTGTGAGTTGCTTCATATTATTTAATTTTTAAGCTGTCTCTAATTTCTTCCAAAACGGTAAGCTCGGCACTCTTTGGAGCTTCTTGTATGTCCTCCTGCGCTTGCTTATTTCTTGCAACTCTTTCAACACGATTTAAAAAGCGTATAATGAGGAAAAGCACAAAAGCAATTATAAGGAAATCTAAAACCGATTGAAGAAAAAGTCCGTATGAAATAGAGACCGATCCGCCTAGATTTAAGGCAAGATCTTTGAAATCAATCTTTCCAAGCAGAAGCCCTAGTGGCGGAGTGATGACGTTTGTTACTAGAGAGTTTGTGATGTTGCTAAATGCAGTACCAATTACAACACCAATAGCAAGGTCTAGCATGTTGCCCCTGAGGGCAAATTTCTTAAACTCATCAAAAAAAGATTTCATACCTACAGGTATACACCGTTTTGAGCATTAAAAAAAGAGGGCACGAGGGCCCCTCCCAGAATTCCGCACTCACCGCAACAAACAGCCCGCGCTCTCACGGTATGTCCCGTGCTCATCCTCCTCAAAGAGGGTTATTCGGCGGAGCGCGAGCGACGACGGCCAACCGATGGCGTTGAGGCACTCAAAGACCGCAACTTTGTCGCCCTCCTCAACACTCCTTGCCAGGGTGATGTGCGGAAAGGTTTCATTGGAACCCCACTTGGGGACGCCGATTCCTTCGAGCGCTTT
>Ga0105047_10004871_pt1 | contig 23244 bp, 21 predicted proteins | sample MAT04_FD_78384 | JGI IMG/M metagenome (GOLD analysis project Ga0105047, IMG submission 78384) | Freshwater microbial communities from Lake Fryxell liftoff mats and glacier meltwater in Antarctica - MAT-04 (megahit assembly) | ecosystem: Environmental > Aquatic > Freshwater > Ice > Liftoff... | reverse complement strand
TAATCAGTACCGAATCTGAAATCCAGCAATTGTTTGAGGGCCTGCGCGCGTCGATTCGCGCGGTGGCGTAGGTCAGACGCTCGCGTTAAGTCTCCGTAATGACACGCCCGCAGCAGGAGGGCCCCGCTCCCGCGGCGCTGCTCCTTAAGCCGACATCAGAAGCAGCCGCACAGGAGCGCGTCCCTCCCAGATCAAAAGCGCCCTTTTTGTGTTGCAGGCTCAGCAGACGCAGCCGGTCAGCTTTGGTTGAATGGGAGCGGCGGAGGCCGCGAACATTGGTGCCTTGCAGTATCGAGTTCGCGGCTTCCGCCGCTCCCACAGTTGCCGACGGCGTGGGTTTCGAGTCCTTGTTTAAATCGCTGCATTCAATAGAGGCAATCCCATGAACGCTACCGTCCGCAGTCTGCACCCAGCCACGCCGCCGCAACTCATCCCGCACTTCATCAATGGTGCGCAAGTGAATGATGATGGCGGTCGCACGAGTGCGGTGTTCAACCCTGCCACCGGCGTGCAGACCGGCATCCTGCCCTTGGCTGACCCGGCCTTGGTCGATCTCGCCGTGGGCGCAGCATGGGCGGCGTTTCCGGCGTGGTCGCAGACGCCTCCGGCGCGGCGCGCACGGGTGATGTTCAAGTTGCGAGAGCTGATCGAGGCCAATGCAGACTTGCTAGCCAGTCAGATCACCAACGAGCACGGCAAAACCCACTCCGATGCACTGGGCGAGGTCGCGCGCGGCTTGGAAGTGGTCGAGTTTGCCTGCGGAATTCCGCACCTGCTAAAGGGCGAAACGACCGAAAACGTCGGCGGTCAGATCGATGCTTATTCGATCCGCCAGCCGCTCGGTGTGGTCGCCGGCATCACTCCGTTCAATTTTCCGGCGATGGTGCCGCTGTGGATGTTTCCGATTGCGATTGCCTGCGGCAATTGCTTCATCTTGAAGCCCTCCGAGCGCGACCCGTCGGCATCGATGCTGCTGGCGCATTGGCTGCAGCAGGCCGGATTACCGGCAGGCGTATTCAGCGTGGTGCATGGCGACAAGGTCGCCGTGGATGCGTTGCTCGCGCATCCCCATGTGAGCGCCGTGAGCTTTGTCGGCTCGACGCCCATTGCCAAGTACATCTACGAGACCGGCGCCCATTTTGGCAAGCGCGTGCAGGCGTTGGGCGGCGCAAAGAATCACATGGTGGTGATGCCGGATGCCGATCTGGATCAGGTCGCCGATGCGCTGATGGGTGCTGGCTACGGCTCTGCGGGCGAGCGCTGCATGGCGATTTCGGTGGCGGTCGCTGTCGGTGAGGCCACCGCCGACGCTTTGCTGCAGCGGCTTGCCCCGCGCGTGCACGCCCTCAAGATCGGCGATGGCCACGTTGCCGACATGGACATGGGACCCCTGATCACGGCGGCGCATCGCGATCGCGTGCGTGGCTATGTCGACCTTGGTGTGGAAGAAGGCGCGAGCCTAGTCGTCGACGGTCGCGAGCGCAGCATCGAAAGCGCAGGCGACGGCTATTTTCTGGGCGGCTGCCTGTTCGATCAGGTGCGGCCGTCGATGCGGATCTATCGTGAGGAAATTTTTGGGCCAGTGCTGTGCATCGTCCGCGTCGAAAATTACGAAGACGCCCTGCGCCTAGTCAACGAACACGAGTACGGCAACGGTACCGCCATCTTTACCCGCGATGGTGATGCCGCCCGCGACTATGTGCACCGGGTGCAGGTCGGCATGGTCGGCGTCAACGTGCCGATTCCGGTACCGGCTGCGTTTCACAGCTTTGGTGGCTGGAAGTCATCGCTGTTCGGCGACTTGCACGTGTACGGGCCCGACGGCGTGCGCTTCTACACTCGCCAGAAAGCAGTCACTGCTCGTTGGCCAAACAGCATCCGTGCCGGTGCCCAGTTTGTGATGCCAACGGGCGGGTGATCGGATAAGCCCACAGCCAAGGCCGCACGAGTAGCCCCGACCCTACCCGACCTACGGGATGCAGCCCGAAATTCGGGTTCGGGTTCGGGTTCGGGTTGGAAAACAGATATGGCTCTAGCCCCGGATCCCCCTGGCGTTGCATCCGCGCTCGTGGGCTAAGGCCGCGCTTCCTTTATCGCGCTGCAAAATGATTCACCAAACTTGATCTTCACAGTTCGTCGACAAGATTTGGGTGGCGTGATATCTAACGGTCTCGACCCTCGCCGTGTGGGTTGCACTCTGTCGGAAGGGTTATCCAGCCGACCCCGCAACCACCGCCATCCGAAGGAAACCGCCTGCGTGTCTGTGTATCGAGTCTGGATGCGGAAATCATGAGCGCTGACTCGAAGCCGACAGCGTCGCTGGAACAGGCCTTGGCATACGCCGCGCGGCTGCTTGAGGTCAAGCCCGAGTTGGCGCTGGCGCAATGCGAGGAAATTGTCGCAAGCGTCGGCCCGCATCCTTCGGCCCTGTTGTTGCGCGCACTGTCGATTGCCGCCTGTGGAAGAAAGGACGAGGCCATCACTGGGTTGCGCGCGCTCGCCGCGCAGCAACCGGATTGGCCGTTGCCACAGATTGAACTGGCCATTTGTTTGGGCCAATGCGGTCACGGCAACGAAGCGATTGTATTGCTGCAAGCGCAGCTGCCGCGCCATCCCCGCCATCCGAAAGCCTGGCGCGTGCTGGGAGACCACCTGAGCGCCACTGGCGACACGCAGGCTGCGGATGCTGCATATGCCCAACACATCCGCGCAGCCTGCAGCGATCCGCGATTGCTGGCGGCGGCCGATGCGCTGGTGGAGAACCGGATTCCCGAGGCCGAACGCCTGCTGCGCACGCACCTCATGCGGGCGCCCACCGATGTCGCCGCCATTCGCATGCTGGCCGAAGTGGCGGCGCGGATAGGTCGCCTGGAAGACGCCCAGAACCTGCTTGAGCGCTGTCTGGATTTAAGCCCCGGCTTTCATGCGGCGCGACAAAATCTTGCAATGGTGCTGCATCGTGCCAACAAACCAGAGCAAGCCTTGCAACACATCGAGCAACTGCTGGCGGTCGATCCGCACAATCCCAGCGGACGCAACCTGAAAGCCGTGGTGCTGTGCAGAATCGGTGATTACCAGCCGGCCATCGAACTCTATGAAGGGATCCTCCAGGACTATTCAGAGCATGGCCGTATCTGGCTGAGTTTTGGCCACGCACTGAAAACCGCCGGCCTGCGCGAGCGCGCGATTGCCGCGTATCGACGCAGCATTGCGCTGGATGCGGGCTTTGGCGAAGCCTGGTGGAGCCTTGCCAACCTGAAAACGTTTCGCTTTGAGCCCGCCGATGTGCAAGCAATGACGGCGCAGCTGACCCGTGGCGACCTCGACCCCGAGCAGCGCGCCCAGTTCGAATTCGCGCTGGGCAAAGCGCAGGAGGACGCGGCCGATTACGCCCGCGCCTTCGCACACTATCAAAACGGCAACGCACTGCGTCGCGGTTCCCTGCCTTATCGCGCCGAGGATGCGAGCGCCCGCGTGCAGCGCTCGCGCGAATTGTTCACCCCTGATTTCCTGTCCCGCCGCAGCGGCTCCGGCAACCCCGCGCCAGACCCTGTTTTCATCGTCGGCTTACCGCGTTCGGGTTCCACCTTGGTCGAGCAGATCCTCTCCAGTCACTCCAATGTGGAGGGCACCATGGAGCTGCCCGAGGTCATCTCGCTGACCCATGGTCTGCGCCGGCAAGTCAGTGCGGGCGGTCAAGGTTCGTATCACGAGGTGCTGGCAGAACTCGATTTCCCGCAACTGCATGCCCTGGGTGACCGCTACCTCGAACGGACTCGCGTGCAGCGCAAGACCGCCGCGCCGTTTTTCATCGACAAGATGCCGAACAACTTTTTCCACGTCGGCTTGATCCACCTGATGCTGCCGAATGCGCGCATCGTCGATGTGCGCCGCCATCCGATGGCCTGCTGCTTTTCTGGATTCAAGCAGTATTTTGCGCGTGGTCAGAACTTCAGTTATGGGCTTGAGGACATTGGCCGCTACTACCGCGACTACCTGAGCCTGATGGCACACTTCGACCAGCTGTTGCCGGGGCGCATCCATCGGGTGGTTTACGAGCAACTGGTCGACAACACCGAGCTGGAAGTCCGCCGACTGCTGGACTATTGCGCGTTGCCATTCGAGCCATCCTGCCTGCGCTTCTTCGAAAACGACCGTCCGGTGCGAACCGCCAGCTCAGAACAGGTTCGCCAGCCGATTTTTCGCGAGGGTCTGGACCAGTGGCGCCATTTCGAGCCTTGGCTGGCGCCACTCACACAGGCGCTCGGGGCCGCCCTGGACACCTATCCGGAAGCTCCGCCCGACCCGGCGAGGCTCGCCGCGACACCTGCCCGATCCTGATTTGCTCATCTCGCGCTTACTTGCCTCACTATCACTAGATTCACTTTTGCCTGATCCATTCCTGTTCGACACTTTTTGCTCGACACTTGACGCTTGATACCACTCGGGGGAGACACCAATGAAACGTATGCACGCGGGCCGCAAGGCGCTACATCTGGCCAGAGTGCCGCTAGCCGCGGCCATCAGCTTGGCGATTAGCAGCGCCGCATGGGCGCAAGCCACTGACCCGGCAAGCGAAGCCTCGCCGCAGTTGGACACCGTCACGGTCACCTCGCAAAAGCGCACGGAGAACCTGCAGACCGTGCCGGTCAGCATTCAAGTACTGGGCGCTGAGCAACTTGATGAGCTGCACGTCACCAATTTTGAGGACATCGCCACCCGCTTTCCGAGCGTGTCGTTCCAGCGCTTGGGCGAGGTGCCCAGCAATTTCCAGGTTTACATGCGCGGCGTCGCAAGCGGCGGCGACGGCAACCATTCCGGCCCGCTGCCCAGTGTCGGTGTCTACCTGGACGAGCAACCGATCACCACCATTCGCGGCGCGGTCGACCTGCATCCCTACGACATCGAGCGCGTTGAGGCACTCGCGGGACCGCAGGGCACGCTTTACGGCGCAAGCTCACAGTCCGGCACACTGCGCATCATCACCAAAAAGCCCGACGCGAGTGCGTTTTCCGCCGGCTATGGCGTGGAGCTCAACAGCATCCATGAAGGCGGCACCGGCCACGTTCTGGAAGGTTTTTTGAACGCGCCGATCAACGAGCGCGCCGCCATTCGTCTGGTCGCTTGGGACCGTGATGACGCCGGCTTTGTCGACAACGAATTCGGAACGCGCACGTTCCCCACCTCCGGCATCACCATCAACAATGCCAACCTCGCCCGCGAGGACTACAACTTCGCCGACACCACTGGTGCCCGCGCCGCGCTGCAATTCGACATCAACGATAGCTGGACGATCACCCCCAGCGTGCTGACCCAGCGCCAGGACATCAACGGCAGCTTTGGTGTGAACCCCGATGTGGGCGAACTCGACACCACCCAGTTCTACCCGCAGACCTCGGAAGATCGCTTCACCCAGTCGGCACTGACGATTCAGGGCCAGATCGGCAACTTCGACGTTACCTATGCCTATTCGCACCTTGATCGCGACCTTGAATCGGAATCCGACTACAACGACTACGCGTTCTGGTACGACACCCTGTTTGGCTACGGCACTTATTTCTACGATGACAACGGCGACCTGATCAATCCGTCGCAGTACATCCAAGCCGTCAACGGCTACAAAAAACAGAGCCACGAGCTGCGGATCGCCTCGCCGGCAGAGGAACGCTTCCGCTTTGTGGCTGGCGTGTTCTCGCAGCGCCAAGGCAACGACATCCAGGAACGCTACCTCGTTGATGGCTTGGCCGACTCGCTGTCGGTCACCGGTTGGCCAGACACCGTCTGGTTGACCCGCCAGCGCCGCGACGACCGCGACGAAGCGGTATTCGGCGAAATGTCATACGACATCACCGACCAGCTGACCGCCACCGCGGGCGCGCGTTTCTTCCGCGTCGACAACAGCCTGCGCGGCTACTTTGGCTTCGCCGAGGGGTACAGCAGCAATCCGACTTTTGGTGAGGGCGCCTGCAACTCGCAAAACCTGCCGCCATATCCGAACGCGCCCTGCGAAGTGTTCGACAAGAACATCAAAGAGAACGACCACCTCGGCCGTTTCAATTTGAGTTACCAGATCAACGAAGACGCGATGATTTATGGCACCTGGTCGGAAGGCTATCGTCCCGGCGGCGTCAATCGGCGCGGTACCTTGGAACCCTACTTGTCGGACTTCCTCACCAACGTCGAGATGGGTTGGAAAACCAGCTGGCTGGATCGCCGTCTGAATTTCAACGGTGCGGTGTTTGAGCAGCGCTGGAAGGACTTCCAGTTCGCCATCCTTGGCCAGAACGGGCTGACCGAGATCAAGAACGCTAACCAGGCGCGCATCCGCGGCATTGAAGCCGACTTGAGCTGGGCAGCAAGCTACAACCTGATGCTGTCCGGTGGCGTCGCGATGTACGACGCTGAGCTCAGCGAAAACTATTGCGGATTCACCGACGCCAACGGCAACCCGGAAACCGATTGCGCTGCGCCCGAAGCGCCTTCGGGCACCCGCTTGCCAATCACTGCCAAGTTCAAGGGCAACCTCACCGCGCGCTACGCCTTTGACGTGGGCCAGTACGAAGCCCATGTACAAGGCGTGGTGTTGCACGAAGGCGACCGCAGTACTGATCTGCGCATCGCCCAGAACAACATCCTTGGCGAGCTCGACGCGTACACCATGTTCGATTTCACCGCCGGCTTTGGCCTTGGCAATTGGGACGTCGATTTCTACGTCAAGAATGTGTTTGACGAGCGCGCCCAACAGTCGCGGTTTACCCAGTGTGCGGAAGCTGTCTGCGGCGATCAGGCCTACACCGTGGTCTCCCGTCCACGCACCTTCGGCGTGCGTTTCTCGCAGGAGTTTTAACTGTCGTGGCGGCGGAAGTCATGCGCGCTTTTGAGCATCTGCTGCCGCCACGTCAATTGAAAGCGGGTGTGCTCCCTAACCCCTCCCCCAACCCTCCCCGAACATCGGGGAGGGAGTAAGAGCCGATCCTGGATTCCTTTCTCTAATTAACCCACTGCAGAGATGCGTAGACAGGGCCACCCATGAGCCAGCCGGTGATTGAACTGCTGCAACAGTACGACCCAAGACTGCCGCTTGAAGAGGCTTCGACCATCCCGGCCTCGTGGTACATCGACGAGCGGATTCTGGGCCTAGAGCGACGCACGGTCTTCTCCCGCAGCTGGCAGCTGGTCGGACGCATCGATCAAGTGCGCGAGCCCGGTCAGTACCTGACCTGTGAGCTGGCAGGCGAACCGATTCTGGTGGTGCGTGGCGACGACCACGTGCTGCGCGGCTTCTTCAATGTCTGCCGCCACCATGCTGCAGCAGTGATGACCGAGGCCCAAGGGTGTGCCAAGAACTTGCGCTGCCCTTACCACGGCTGGACGTATTCGCTGGAGGGCGCGCTCAAGGGCACGCCCAGCTTCAACAGCGAATGCAATTTTGACCGCAGCGCGCTCGGCCTGAAGCCGGTGGCGACCGCGATCTGGGAGCAGTGGGTGTTCGTCCGTCTCGATGCAGAAGGTCCCCGTCTTGAGGAGTTTCTCGGTCCTCAATTGATCGCCGAGATCAGCGCGCTGCAGTTGCAAAACTTGCACTGGTTCGAGCGTCGCCACTATTTCTTCGACTGCAACTGGAAAGTGTTCGTCGACAATTATCTGGATGGGGGCTACCACGTGCCGCATTTGCACAAAGGGCTCGATAGCGTGCTCGATTTCAAGCGCTACACGATTGAGAACGGGCCGCGCCACTGCTTGCAATCGAGCCCGCTAGTGCAAAGCACAGACGCGCAGTTCGGCGCTGTGCGCAAAGGCGATCGCGCGCTCTACTACTGGCTGCATCCCAACTTCATGCTCAACTGGTACCAAGGGATGATGGACACCAACCTCGTGCTGCCGCTGGGGCTGGACCGCACCGAGGTTATCTTCGACTTTTACTTTTCTGATGTGTCTGCCGCTGCGCACGCCCACAACCGCGCCAGCATCGACGTCGGCAACATCATCCAAGACGAGGACATGGCGATCTGCAAATCGGTGCAGCGCGGCCTCAATTCGCGCGCTTACTCGACCGGGCGTCTGTCGGCACGCCGCGAAGCTGGCGAGCATCTGTTCCACCGTTTGTTGCACGCGGATTTGCTGGCTGGAAGCTGAGCCAAACGGTGGTTTGGCTAGTGCATCGGCTACTTCGCCTGCGGGCAGTTATAACCGCCACCGCGCTGACGCTGTCGATATTCCTCCCGGTATTCGCTGCGCGTGCCTAGCTTTAGCAAGTCGCAGGGATTGAACCAGTGCAGCGTCCGCGCCACTGCGGTTATCGCAGGTGCCGGCCCTTCGAACTCCGGGTTGTCCGGGCACCGGTGATGCCACAACCCATAACGATCAGGCAGTTCGGTGAGACACAACACCTCCTTGACGCCGCCATTGCAGTTGGTAGACACCACGATCACGTCGCCTGGCAGCTCAGCTGGCGGCGATTTCACCCGCAACACCACGTCGTGATGAAACTCCCCCTGCTGCCAATGATCCACATGCTCCCATCCAAACGGCTTCAAGCCATCGAGCACGCCTTTCAGGCTGAGGCTGTTTGCAAGGTTTTCAATCATGGCGATGATTCACTGAGGTGACGGAGCAAGGTAGTCGATGCGCCAGCAGCGCGCAGCTCACAGGTAGAAGGGAATGCTCAAGCTGGGCACTGGACCACAGAACGAACAGCAAAGTTGCTCCGGCGCTATTGGAAAGTCGCTGCGAAAAGCCCTGACATGCCAACACACGACGTCAACTGGTGCGTTAAATTCTGGCCGTTCGTCGTCAGGCATCGAAGCACTGCAGATCACTCTTCTCAGACAGCTGGCTTTGAAGATCAACACTATTTCCAGATAGGCTGCTGATCCAGCGAAGCTGGTTCCTAAACCTGACTCTCCTGACGCCGCCCATCTCAGGTCACCTCATTCAATGATCTCCTCCAGCAGCGTCGAGCAATTGCTCGCCAGCCACCCCGTGGGCGTGCTGCCAGTGCGGCCACGCGAGGTCTTGGCCTGGGCGTTCTTCGACTTCGCCAACTCGGGCTACACCACGGTGGTGATCACCGCCGTGTTCAGTGCCTTTTTTGTCGGCGTGATCGCCGATGGCAAACCGTGGGCAACGTTTGCCTGGACCGCCGCGTTGTCGGTGTCCTACGCGGTCAATGCAATGGCCGGCCCACTGATCGGTGCCTGGGCCGACCTGCGTGCGCGCAAGCGTGCCGCTTTGCTGGCCAGCAGCCTGGTCTGCGTGTCGGGTACCGCCGCGTTGTCGCTGTGCGGTCCCGGCGATGTCGAGCTGGCGTTAGCCATTCTGATCATCAGCAATATTGGCTTCGGCCTTGGCGAAAACCTGATCGCTGCCTTCCTGCCTGAACTTGCGAAACCGCAAGCGATGGGGCGGATCTCCGGCTGGGGCTGGAGCCTCGGATATCTGGGGGGCGTGCTGGTGCTCGGAATCTGTCTGTGGTGGATCACCAGCAGCCGCTTGCCAGCGGCCGACAGCGTGCCACCGACCCTGTTGATCACGGCGGCCGCATTCGTGCTTACGGCGCTGCCGACTTTCCTGCTGCTGCGCGAACGCGCCCGCCCGCAGCCGATCTCGGCACGCGGCTTGTGGCGCGATGTGGTGGGTCGTGTTGTCGCCGCGCTCGCTGGCAGCGCGGCGCTGCTTGACCTGCGTCGGTTCCTGGTCTGCATCGTCTGCTTCCAGGCAGGCGTGCAGACCGTGATCGCGATTGCCGCGATCTACACCACCCAGGCGCTGGGCTTCAGTGCGCAAGAAAGCATCGTGCTGATCCTGCTGGTGAATCTCACCGCCGCCGTGGGTGCCTTTGGTTTCGGAAGCCTGCAGGACCGGCTCGGCCACCGGCGCACATTGGCGTTAACCTTGATCGGATGGCTGCTCGCCATCGGCGTGTTCTGGGCCGCCGATAGCCGGCCTTGGGTCTGGGTGGGCGCAAATCTGGCTGGCCTGTGCCTAGGGGCCTCGCAATCCGCCGGCCGAGCCCTCGTCGGCTATCTCTGCCCGCGTGACCGCGAAGCCGAAATCTTTGGTCTGTGGGGTCTCGCCGTGAAGGTCGCCTCAATTCTCGGCCCGTTGAGCTACGGCGCCGTCAGCTGGCTGTCCGGCGGCGACCACCGACTAGCCCTGCTGACCACCGCCGGCGCCTTCGTTGCCGGCCTGCTGCTGTTGATGCGGGTGGATGTGGAGCGCGGACGCGCGGCTGCCGTGGGATAGGCGACGCTTGCATGAATGCGCCGACTGAGCGGGGACGCAAACGATCTCGGCAACCGCTTCTGCACGCGACTTTACTTGGAGCGCCACGTCCTTGCTGGCACGACCCTGCGGTAGCGCCAACGCGTCCAGGATGGCAGCAACTCGCATACAGCCACGCGTCCACCGGCACAACGCCATTCACCGCCGCGCCGGAAGCCCAACACGCAACTGGCGGAATGGGCGAGGTCAGGCCAAGGCAAGCATTGGACGCCGATTCCGCCATCACATCCAGCGCCATTTCCCTCTGAGTGAGGATGAGACTGCAAAGCCTTATGCCAAATAAAAATCCGGGAACGTCGAAGTGAAGATTTCCCGCCGCAGTGACCAGCGTAGTCGCGCTGCACGTGATCCAGACCGCCCGCTCACCGCGGCTGTCGGTGATCGGCAAGGGTGTCGAGACCGGGCAGCAAGCAGCCATTCGGCATGGCAACGGCGCGCAGATGGCGCAAGGTTGGCTGTTCTCGAAAGCGCTGCCGATCAACGCCGGCTTGGATCTGCTGAATCCGTAAGCCGCTCCGGGGGCGATCGCTGAGGCGTAGCAGAGCCGATGCAGCCCGACGCTACCGACGGCAGTTTAATCCCCCAAAGGCGCAGGCTGAGGCGTGAAATTCATCATTGGCACCCACGTTCGCCGCTTTCTCTTGACCGATTTTTAGGTGTCTGGATACTTGGACCTCTAGCAAACATAGTCGACTAGCCAACGTGGCGGAGCTGAAGGGCTACATAAAGACTTGGAATGATGCGAAGGGCTTCGGGTTCGTGCGTCCGGCGGATGGAGGCACGGATGTATTCGCGCACATTTCGGCGATGCGTGGCGAGCGTCGCCCCAAGTTGGGCGATGAAGTTCTGTATGTGGTGAAAGATGACGACGATGGCCGACCGCGCGCCACGCACCTGAGGCTAGCCAGTGACATGACGCTGGACCACGCCTCAATCAGGATAAAGCCACGCATGCAGCGGTTGCGCACCCCGACCGACCGCCAAGCGAAAATCAGATTATCGGGTGCGCAAGCCAACGTCGGCGCGATGTCGATTCGGAATTGGCTGCTCAAACCAGCTGTTTTTCTAGCGCTTTGCGTCACAGTGCTGCTGGGCGGCGCAACACTTTGGCGGCAGGGAACAACATGGGTGCTTGCACTTTATGGCGCGGCTAGTCTCGTTAGCTTTTTCCAATATTGGCTGGACAAGCACAATGCTTTGACCAAACAAAGTCGGATTTCGGAAGCGACCCTGCATGTGACCGAGGCGCTGGGCGGCTGGCCGGGAGCTTTGATTGCCCAGCAAGTCTTCCGTCACAAGACCCGCAAGGTTTCCTATCGGGTTGTCTTCTGGTTGATCGTTGTCGCTCACCAGACCTACTGGCTCTACAGCATGCGTGCCGGGTTTACACCCTACCTGCTTGGTGGTCGCTAGTAACCAGAAGGGTGCGTCTCGGACGCGCCGTCTGAGGTCGCACGATGTGGTGCGTCCGAGACGCACGCTACGCGCTGCGACTTTCGTTACGGCATTCGAAAAAATGGGGCTCGGCGCAATCGCAAGCCGCTGCAATGCAGCACCTTACTTTGCGGTAACTTTGTTGGCATCGCGATGCGGGCCATTGGGGGCGAGCATTGCGGGCACGGGCGTATGCCGTTGGAATGACTTTTCTTGGAAGGAGACCGCATGACCCGTTTGCCGATTGCAGACATCGCGGCTGGGCGGTTGACGCCGGCGCAGCTGGCGCACAACTTTGCTGACGTGGTGCCGCCTTTGCAGCGGCAGGCGGCATTGGTGGAGGCCAATCGCTGCTTTTTCTGCTACGACGCGCCTTGCATCAAGGCCTGCCCGACGGGCATCGATATTCCGCGATTCATTCGCCGCATTGCGACGGAGGATCAGCGCGGTGCGGCCGATCTGATTCTGTCGGCCAACATTCTGGGCGGCAGCTGCGCGCGGGTGTGTCCTACCGAGGTGTTGTGCGAGGGCGACTGCGTGCGCAACAAGGAGGGCGATACAGCCATTCAGATCGGCGCGTTGCAGCGTTATGCCACCGATTGGGTTTACCGCGACGGCGTGCAGTTGTTTGCGCGCAAGCCCGCCACCGGCAAGCGGGTGGCGATTGTGGGTGCCGGCCCGGCGGGCCTTGCCTGCGCGCATCACTTGGCGCGCGAAGGTCACCAGATCGATGTGTTCGATGCGCGGGCAAAAGCGGGTGGGCTCAACGAATACGGCATCGCCGCCTATAAGGTGCCTGACTTTGCACAAGCCGAGATCGAGTGGCTGCTGGGCATTGGTGGCATCACTTTGCATTTCGAACAGGCGCTGGGCAGCCAACTGTCGATTGCGCAGTTGAGTGCTGATTTTGATGCGGTGTTTCTAGGCGTGGGACTGGGCGCGGTGAATGCGTTGGGCGTGGAAGGTGACAGCCTGGATGGCGTGCGCAATGCGGTCGACTTTATCGCCGAGTTGCGCCAATGCGACGACTTGTCACGCTTGGCCATCGGCCGTCGGGTGGTGGTGATCGGTGGTGGCAATACGGCGGTCGATGCGGCAGTGCAAAGCCGGCGCATGGGTGCTGAGCAGGTCAGCCTGGTGTATCGACGCGGGCCGGGCTCGATGACGGCGACCGTGGCTGAGCAGGACTTCGCCAAAGCCGAGGGCGTAAACGTAATTCACTGGGCCAAGCCGCATCGGCTGTTGGCAGATGACGGCCAACTCACTGCCATCGAGTTTGAATACACCTGTGCCGACGCGGCGGGGCGATTGAAAAGCAGCGGCGAGTTTTTCAGCTTGCCCGCCGACAGCGTATTGAAGGCCATCGGGCAGACGTTTGATGCCTCTGATTTGATAGCAAATTTAAATGCGGGCGATGGACCGACGTTGCATTTGCGTGATGGCCGTATCAACGTCGATGAGGAATATCGAACGTCTCTGGCCGGCGTGTGGGCAGGCGGCGACTGCGTGCTAGGACACATGGATCTGACTGTGCAAGCCGTGGAAGACGGCAAGCGCGCGGCGGCGTCGATGCATTGTTACCTCAGCGCGAAGGAGCTCTGAGCATGGCTAATCTGCATTGCAATTTTGTTGGCATCCAATCGCCCAATCCATTCTGGCTGGCGTCGGCTCCGCCCACGGACAAGGCTTACAACGTCAATCGTGCCTTCGAGGCCGGTTGGGGTGGCGTAGTGTGGAAGACCTTGGGGATGGATCCGCCGGTGGTCAATGTCAGCTCGCGCTATGGCGCGGTGACCTTGAAAGGCCAGCGCATCGCCGGGCTCAACAATATTGAATTGATCACTGACCGGCCGCTGGCGGTCAATCTGGCCGAGATCGCGCAGGTCAAACGCGACTGGCCGGAGCGGGCGATGATCGTCTCCTTGATGGTGCCCTGCGATGAGCAGTCGTGGAAAGACATCCTGGTGATGGTCGAGGACACCGGCGCGGATGCGGTGGAGCTCAACTTCGGTTGCCCGCACGGCATGTCGGAGCGCGGCATGGGCTCGGCGGTGGGGCAAGTACCCGAATACGTCGAGATGGTGACGCGCTGGGTGAAGCAGCACTCGCGTCTGCCATGCATCGTCAAGCTCACGCCCAACATCACCGACATTCGATCAACCGCACGCGCAGCGTTCCGCGGTGGTGCGGATGCGGTGTCGTTGATCAACACCATCAACTCGATAGTGAGTGTGGATCTGGATCTGATGGCGCCGACGCCAACCGTCGACGGCAAAGGCACTCACGGCGGCTATTGCGGCCCCGCAGTGAAGCCCATCGCGCTCAACATGGTGGCCGAGATCGCCCGCGATGCGGAGACGTACCGCAAGCCTATTTCCGGCATTGGCGGCATCGGCAATTGGCGCGATGCGGCCGAGTTTCTGGCGCTGGGTGCGGGCTCGGTGCAGGTCTGCACGGCGGCCATGCACTACGGTTTTCGCATCGTCGACGACATGATCGCAGGCTTGTCGAACTGGATGGACAGCAAGGGCTACGCCAGTCTCGATGACGTGGTGGGCAAGGCGATCCCGAACGTCACCGACTGGCAGTTCCTCAATCTCAAGTACGACATCAAGGCGCGCATCAACCAGGACAAGTGCATTCAATGCGGGCTCTGCCACATCGCCTGCGAAGACACCGCGCATCAGGCGATCACGGCGGTCAAGGACGGCATGCGCTTTTTCGAGGTCGTCGATGCCGAGTGCGTGGGCTGCAATCTGTGCATGCACGTGTGCCCGGTGGAAGACTGCATCAGCATGCTGCGGGTTGACGACGGCAGCTTTGGTAACTGGACCACGCATCCGAATAATCCGATGCGCAAGGTACCTGCATGACCAGCATCCGCGGCCGACCCGAGTTTTCGTTCGGCGGCGAGCCTGAGATCAACCAGGGCGCGCTTTACAACGCCGACTTGGCACCGACCACCGCTTGGCAACGCACGTGGACTTGGTACCACTTCGCGGCGCTGTGGATTGGCATGGTGATGTGCATTCCGTCCTACACCTTGGCAGCCGGTTTGATCGATCAAGGCATGTCGCCTTGGCAAGCAGTAAACACGGTGCTGCTGGGCAATCTGATCGTGCTGGTACCGATGCTATTGATCGGTCACGCGGGCGCCAAATACGGCATTCCCTACGCGGTGCTGGTGCGCTCTTCGTTTGGCACGCAAGGTGCCAAATTGCCGGCGATGCTGCGCGCCATCGTTGCCTGCGGCTGGTACGGCATCCAGACTTGGTTTGGCGGGCTGGCCATCTACACCTTGCTCAACATCATCAGCGGCAATGCGCTGCGCGGAGAAGACTTGCCGTGGCTGGGGATCAACCCAGCGCAGCTGGCGTGCTTCGTGGCGTTCTGGTTGCTGCAACTGTATTTCGTGGTGCGTGGCACCGAATCCATTCGCTGGCTGGAGACCGTCTCGGCACCGATCAAGCTGGTCATTTGCGTGTTGCTGGTGGGCTGGGCGCTCAGTCACACCAACGGCTTTGACGCGATCATGAGCACGCCTTCGCAGTTCGAGCCGGGCGGCAAGAAGGCTGGCTTGTTCTGGGCGACCTTCTGGCCATCGCTGACGGCCATGGTCGGTTTCTGGGCGACCCTGGCCTTGAACATTCCTGACTTCACGCGGTTTGCGCGTTCGCAACGCGATCAGCTGGTCGGCCAAGTGATTGGCCTGCCCTTGCCGATGGCCGCGCTGGCGTTGATGTCGGTCATCGTCACCGCCGCTACCGTGGTGATCTATGGCCAAGCGATCTGGGACCCGGTCGACCTAGCCGGTCGCTTCACCGGTGTCGTCGTCGGCCTCGCGCTGTTGTTTCTGACCTTGGACACGATGTGCTGTAACCTCGCCGCCAACCTGGTCGGCCCCGCCTATGATTTCGCCAGCTTGTCGCCCAAGCGGATTTCATATCGGCTGGGCGGCCTGATCACCGCAGGCATCGCCTTGCTGGCCATGCCGTGGAAGATTCTGGCGAGCACCGATGGCTACATCTTCACCTGGTTGATCGGCTACTCCGCGCTGCTCGGCCCGGTTGCCGGAATCATGCTGGTCGACTATTACTTGCTGCGCCGCACACGCCTAAACGTCAAACAGCTGTTCGAGGAGGTGGGCGAGTACAGCTACCGCAACGGCTGGAATCCGGCCGCAATCATCGCCTTGGTGCTGGGCGTACTGCCGAACTTGCCGGGATTTCTCAAAGCGGCGGGCTTTGTTGAATCCGTGCCGGGCGTGTTCGGCGTCATCTACACCTACGCATGGTTTGTTGGGCTGGGGTTGGCGGGCGGCGTTTACTTCCTGCTAATGAAGGGTCGGCCGACTTCCGCGTTGTAACGGAATTGCGAGCGGCGCCCGATGCAGGCGAAACTGTCGACTCACTCACCAATACAAAAGTCGATGCGAAAACTGATTGGCTATCTGCTCTGCTTGCTGTTGCTTAGCGCCTCCGTCGTGCAGGCGCAAATTCCACCACCTCCACAAGGGGTGAGCTTTACTGACCTCGACCCCACCGCCCGCGTGTTTTTTCGCCGTGTGGGTAGCGAATTTGGACGCCGTCAGCTGGATCGTCACATCGAGCGCAATCCGCAAGATCCGCGTGGCTGGTCCGCGCGCGCCTTTGCGAAAGCGCTTACGGGCGACGAGGCAGCAGCCGTCACCGACCTCGAACGCGCGAACTCCCTGATTACAGGTGACTCAGTCCGCCGGCGTGAAGTGCTGTGGTCAACCGGTTGGATTCAGCTCACTCTTGGCCACCACGACTCTGCCGCCGACGCATGGGTCACCGCAGTCAAGTTGCATCGCGGCAAGCCCTACTGGGTACCCTACAGTTTTTCCGCGCTGGCGGAGTTGGCCGGACAGCGCGACATCGCGCTGGCTTGGTACGCGGTGGCCGCTGACGACGCCCCGCGCAGGTGGGGAGGCCGGCGAGCGATGACCAATATGACCCGCCATTGGCAAGCACGCGAGCGCGACGCTATTCGGCGGGTCTACGAGGCGTGGGCGGCCAGTAACCGTCCGTAAGGCGGGGCGAATCGGTGCTTATCTGTCCTGGTGCCGCAATGAGCTTGCTCAGCCGAGAGGAGTCAACAGCATCGTCGGCGGTGCTTGCACTAAGTAATGATCGACCAGCAAGAACGCGAACAACGCCATCAGATAGATGATCGAATAGTTGAACACTTCCATTGCGAAGCGCTCGCCGGGTGGATTGAGCAGGCGCACGGCGTAGTAAAGAAAGCCGACGCCCAGCACTGCTGCGCCGCCCAGATAGAACAACCCGCTCATGCCTGTCAGCCAAGGCAGCAGCGTGACGACGCAAAGCAGCACGGTATAAAACAACACGTGCCAGCGCGTGTATTCGACACCATAGACAACGGGGAGCATGGGGATCATCGCGCGGGCGTAATCGTCGCGTCGATAGATGGCCAGCGCCCAGAAATGCGGCGGCGTCCAGACAAAAATGATCAACACCAGCAACAAGGCGTGTGGATGCAGATGACCGGTCACTGCGACCCAACCCAGCGCTGGCGGCGCGGCGCCTGCAAGCCCGCCGATGACGATGTTCTGCGGCGTCGCGCGCTTGAGATAGCCGGTATAGACGATGGCGTAACCGATCAGCGAGGCGAACGTGAGCAGCGCGGCAAGCATGTTGACCAGCAGGCTCAGCATCAGCATCGACGCCACGCCCAAGGTGATCGCAAACAGCAGCACTTGCTTGGAGGAAAGCGCGCCCGTTGGCAGTGGCCGATTCGCGGTTCGCACCATCACCGCGTCGATGCGTTGATCGATCAAATGGTTGATCGCTGCAGCGGATGCGGCGGCCAACCAGATGCCGAGACTGCCAAAAATCAATGCCGACCAAGGCGGCATGCCGGGTACCGCGAGAAACATGCCAATGACGGCGGTGAACACGATCAAAGCGACCACGCGTGGCTTGGTCAGTGACCAGTAAGAAGTTAGTGCTGAGGGCATGGTTGGATTGGGTCTGGCAACTCGAAACGGCGACTGGATTGTGCGCCGTGCGCTATTGTCCTAGATCGAAGACCTCAACCGGGCCAGCAAACTGACCAAGGTGGCGAGCAAGACCACAGCGCCAGCGGTATGCAAGGTTGCTACCCACAGCGGTAAACCGAACACCACGTTGCTGATGCCAAGCACTACTTGCGCAGTGGTGGCCGCCAATAGCAACCAAGCCCAGCCAGCCAATCCGGGTGCTTTCAGCAGCCGCCATGCGAGAGCGCACAGGTAAGCGGCGACCAGTACGGCAAACAGGCGATGGACGAGGTGAATGGCGCTGCGTGCGGCGCTATCGAGCACGCCGCCCTCATAGTCAACGCCAATACCTCGCCACATAACGAAGCCTTCGCTAAAGTCAGTGGTTGGCCACCACTGGCCCAAGCAGGTCGGGAAATCGGTGCCGCAGGCAAGGGCCGCGTAATTGGCAGACACCCAGCCGCCTAATGCAATTTGCACCGCCAGCAAGCCGAGCCCAAGCCATGCCCAACCCCTTAGCGCCAGCGAATGGGCGCTGAGAAGCCGGGCCTCCGGCGTGCTGCGCCATGCCATCCACAGCAGCAGCGAGAGTGTGGTCAAGCCGCCTAACAAGTGCGCCATGACGACGACGGGCTTCAACAGCCAGGTCACCGTCCACATGCCGAGCATGGCTTGAATGATGATGACGGCCAGTGTTGTTGCGCTGATGCGGGAGAGGTCACGGTCATCCCATCGCACGGCGGCGACAAGCAGCAAGGTTAGACCTGAACCGGCTAATCCGAACGCAAACAGATAATGGGTAGCGATGTAGGCTGGAATCGAGGCGGCCACCAAGGCACTGGCGGACATTACGGTGAGCAACCCGGCGCGTCGATGGCGCGCTGCCAGCAGAGCAAGACTGAGGACCAACACGCCCAGCAGTGCCGCGATGTGGCGGTGGAACTGTTCTCGCCAGGTCTTGTGCGATTCGACCATGCGCTCTGGAAAGGCGACGTTGGCAGCCGCCACATCGGCGGTTGCAGTCGGCCAAGTGGCTTTGCCGTAACAGGTTGGCCAGTCCGGACAAGAGAGGCCGGCGTTCGATAGTCGAACGAAAGCTCCGAACAGAATGACGCACACGGCGAGGCCTACGGCGAGCCAAGCGATGCGATGGAAATAAGGGTGTGGCGAAGTCATGATTTTCGAATGCAGAAGTCTATTTGATGAGCCTGGACAGGTCGCGGCGCAGGCCATTGGGATCAAAGCCCTCGCGGTAACGCATCACCAGGTAGCCGTGCGGGTCGACCAACCAGACTTGCGGCATGGTTGTCGGCGCTTGCGCGAGCGGCGCGGGCAGTTCACCTTCAAGTTGCAACGATGGAAACGAAGCAGCAAGCGCTGGCGAAGCGGTGTCTTCGGAGGCACCCACCACGGCAAACGGGTGCAGTTTCTCGACGTGGCGCCCCAGCGCCTGGCGCACGTTGGGCAGTACAGCGGTGGCAGCAAGGCACGCTGCTTCGCAGGGTTTCGGCAGCTGCAACAACAGCGTCCAATGGCGCTCGCTATTTACCCATGGCCATGGGAGTGCATCCGTCTGCCGCGCAGTGACCGCCTGCATGCTCAACGGCGGTGCCAGCAACTCGCCGAAGTTGCGCGTATTGGATGGCTGCCAGCCACCAAAGCGCATTACCACAGCTGCCAGAAACGGCGTCAGGAACAACAAGGCAATCAGCAGCAATTTTTGTTGCGAACGAGCGTTGGCCGTCACTTTCGTTGGGTCCGAAGCAGGAATATCAAATAGATCACCACCACCGTGATGGCAAAGCCAAACCATTGCGCGGCATAGCCGTAATGGGAGTCGGCGGGCAGTGTATTGGGTAAGGCGTCGAGGTCGCGCGTATAACCAATCGGCATTGCAGGATCGAGGCGCAGCAAGCCGGCATAAGGCGCATTACCGACGACGGCGGCCACTTCGTCAGCATCAAGGTAGGTCAGCAGGAGCTGCGTTGGGACGGGTGTCGGCCACGGATTCCGCATCAGTCGCAGACCCTGCCCCGGCAAAGGCACCAGCAGGCCACTTGCATGAAGGGTCGAAGGCGGCAGTTCCAACACAGGCAATTGCCGATCCGGCGGCATCGGCAACCAGCCGAAATCGACCAGAACCGGCACCTGCTCGGCACTTTCGTAGATCGCGATGGCGCGAATTCCTACCTGCGATTGCCGCCGCGCGTTGTCGAGCAATAACCAGGGCGCGTTGGCACGCAATCTGAGTGAGCCCGTCACCGGACGCGGCAGCACGGCGGCGGTGCTTAACGCCACCTCGATGGGCATGGGCGCGGACTGCAACGCGCTGGCAAAGTCGGCCAGGAAGGCGGCCTTGGCGACGCCGCGCTGATACTGCCAGATGCCCGCAGCTGAGAACGCGCCGCAGGCAAGCAGCGTCAGCAGCAGCCAGTGCAGCGGCAATCGCCTCAATCCGACAGACCTTTTTTAGCGCGGGAGTCCTTGACCGCCACGCTCTTGACGAGACTGTGACGCGAGCTAGCGAGCAACTTGCCATACTGCGGCACGTTGATTCGCGCGAGCCCCGCCATGCTGCAAAAACTCATCATCATCGCCTTCCTCGCGATCATCGTTTACAACCTGGGAGCGGGCTTGTTTTACATGCTCACCGACAAAGGCGGCAGTGATCGCACGGTGAATGCGCTGACCCGACGGATTGCACTGTCGGTCGGGCTGATTCTGCTGGTGATATTGGGAATGGCGACCGGGGTCATCGTGCCGCACGGCGTGGGGCAATGAATCGCTGACGCTTGCCTCGCCGAAGGGAGTTCGTCCTCGCGTCTGTGGGCGCGGGTCCTCAGAGCGAGCTTCTGAGCGTGCCCGCCAGCGTCTATTTCATAGCACGTAGACGAACAGAAACAGCCCCAGCCACACCACGTCGACAAAGTGCCAGTACCACGCCACCGCTTCAAAACCGAAGTGGTGATCCTTGCTGAAATGGCCCTTGGCGCAACGAAACCAGATGACCGTCAACATGATCACGCCGAGCGTCACGTGCATGCCGTGGAAACCGGTCAGCATGAAGAAGGTCGACCCGTAAATGCCCGACCCCAAAGTCAGATTCAGATCTTTGTAAGCGTGGATGTATTCCTCTGCCTGGTAAAACAGAAACAGCGCACCCAGCAGGATCGTTGCAGCCAGCCAGAACAACAGCGACGCGCGTTTACCTGCACGCAAGGCGTGATGAGCAATGGTGATGGTGACGCCTGAGCTCAGCAGCAACAGGGTGTTCAGCAGCGGCAGATCCCACGCCGGAATGGTTTTGAAATCTCCACCTAGCTCGGCAGGGCCATTGGTGGGCCATGCGGCATCAAACCCTGACCACAGCAAGCTGTGAGTCTGCATGCCATCGCCGTCACCACCCAGCCAGGGAACTGCAAACATGCGGGCGTAGAACAGCGCGCCAAAAAATGCCGCGAAGAACATCACTTCGGAAAATATGAACCAGATCATTCCCATACGGAATGACACGTCGACTTGACTGTTGTACATGCCCCGGACAGATTCGCCGATGACATTGCCGAACCAACCAAACAGCATGTAGATGAGGATGGCCGCACCAAGCCAACTCACCGGGAAACCCCAGCTGTTGCCATTCATCCCGTTGGCGACACCAAACAACATGGTGAACATACCAACCGAGCCCACCAGCGGCCAGTGGCTGCTGTGCGGTACGTAGTAGATGTTGGCGTCGTGGCTGGCTGCGGCCATGGCAATTCCCATTGAAGCGCGGTGGCGGTGGTGTCGCAAAAATATGGAAGAAATATACGCCGTCTACGACTAATGTTGAGTAGCGACCAGCCTCGCTGTGGCCAAGTCGTTATTGTAGAACGTGTAAGACAGCGTGAGCGTCTGCACGTTGGCTGGAAGATTGGGATCAACTACAAACCGCACTGGCATTTCGCGCTCTTCTCCAGCGCCGAGCAGCTGTTCGGTGAAGCAAAAGCACTCGGTCTTGTTGAAATAAATCGAAGCCGAACTGGGTGCCACTGACGGCACCGCCTGGCCGATGATCGCGCCACTCGAGTCATTGCGGGCAACAAACATTGCCTCATTCACCTCGCCGGGATGCACCCGCATGGACACCTTGCTGGCGTGAAAGCTCCACGGCAGTTTGGAGTTGACGGTGGTGTCGAACTCGACCGTGACCAGGCGGCTCAGGTCGACCTTGATGCTGGCCGCTTGCGCCGAATCAATCGGCGACCCGTCGAGCTTGATCCCGAACACCTGCTCACAGGCGATGCGGTACATCGGCACCAAGGCAAATGCAAAGCCAAACGCAGCGAGGCAGGTCCACATCGCTCGCCGCAACACGCGTCGGTGATCGGAAGGCCGCGGATCGAGGGAATCACTCATAGTTTCGCGCTCAACGTCCCAATACGGCAGACAGGATAAAAGCAAGATAGATCGACACTGCGATAACTCCGAACGTTATGGCGGTTCGACGCGCGCTGGTGCGGCGCGAGTCGTTAGTTGAGCTAGCCATGTTTTCGCCTTGCCTCAGCCAACTGTCAGTGGGTGATGTCGCCATGCGCCAGCACGCGATCATCGATCACTGGCGGCACCGTGAATGTGTGATGCGGAGCGGGTGATGGCACGGTCCACTCCAAGCCTTTGGCTCCTTCCCAAACACCCGCAGTCGCCGCAACACCGCTGCGCATTGCCTTGAATACGATGTAGGCAAACAGCAGCTGCGACAGCCCAAAACCGAATCCGCCAATCGATGACCACATATTGAAATCAGCGAACGCAACGTTGTAGTCAGGAATACGTCGCGGCATGCCAGCCAGACCCAGAAAGTGCTGCGGGAAGAACAACAAATTGACGAAGATCGTGCTCAGCCAGAAGTGCCACTTGCCGAGCGTCTCGTTGTACATGTAACCGGTCCATTTCGGCAGCCAGTAATACACGCCAGCCATGATCGCAAAGATCGCGCCCGTCACCAGTACGTAGTGGAAGTGGGCGACCACAAAGTAGGTGTCGTGATACTGGAAATCGGCCGGCACGATGGCCAGCATCAGGCCGGAGAATCCGCCAATCGAGAACATGATGACGAAGCCGATGGCGAACAGCATCGGCGTTTCAAAGCTCATTGAGCTCTTCCACATCGTGCTGACCCAGTTGAACACTTTCACCCCGGTGGGGATGCCAATCAGCATCGTCGCGTACATGAAGTACAGCTTGCCGCCCAGCGGCATGCCCACAGTGAACATGTGGTGCGCCCACACGATGAAACTCAAGAAGGCGATGGAGGCGGTGGCGTAGACCATCGCCTGATAGCCAAACAACGGCTTACGGGAGAAGGTTGGAATGATCTCGGAAACGATGCCGAAGGCCGGCAAGATCATGATGTAGACCTCGGGATGACCGAAGAACCAGAAGATGTGCTGGAACAGCACCGGGTCGCCACCGCCAGCGGCATTAAAGAAGCTGGTGGCAAAGAACTTGTCGGTCAGCAGCAT
>Ga0105047_10004870_pt1 | contig 23246 bp, 19 predicted proteins | sample MAT04_FD_78384 | JGI IMG/M metagenome (GOLD analysis project Ga0105047, IMG submission 78384) | Freshwater microbial communities from Lake Fryxell liftoff mats and glacier meltwater in Antarctica - MAT-04 (megahit assembly) | ecosystem: Environmental > Aquatic > Freshwater > Ice > Liftoff... | reverse complement strand
TGTCGACCATCCCCATCGTCCTCGGTCGCGGCATCCGCCTCTTCGGCGACGATCTCCCCGAGTGCCCCCTCGTCCTCGATGAGAGCCGTTCGTTCCCGAAGGGGTTGGTGCAGAGCCGCTACCGGTTCTGACGAGCGATGCGGGCCAGCGCTACGCGGCACGTTGCGTGCGCGAGCTCGCGCGGTACCACGTGCCGACAGGTCGCTCGCCGAGCGCGGCCGAGCTGGGCCACCTGAGCCATCGGCCCACGTGGGCCACCAGGACCACCAGGACCACCAGGACCACCAGGACCACCAGGACCACCAGGACCACCAGGACCACGTGGGCCACCAGGACCACCAGGACCACCAGGACCACCAGGACCACCAGGACCACCAGTGCCCGAATCAAACGAGCGCGTGTTGGTGGAGGCCATCGTCTCGTGAGGATGGAGGTGGGTGAGACCTGGCGGGTCGCGCCAGCGTGGCTACCGTTGCCCGAATCAATGACACCGGCCGGGGCCGCTTGCGAGGGGAGGGGCATCGATGACGAATGAAACGCGACGCACGCAAGGCGCGACGACGCGCGCGGTCAAGGGCAAGGCCCGTCCGCTCGCAACGCCGGCTCCCGTCCAGCTCGAGATGGCGCCGATCGTGAACGCGCCTCTCCGCAAACCAGGCCGTGGCGGCGCCCGGCCTGGCGCGGGTCGCAAGCGCACTCCCGGCAAGCGGCCGTCGGTCCCTCATCGCGTTCGGCCGCGCCACTACGGCGCCCACCCGGTGCACGTGACACTTCGCGCACGCGCGGGCCTCCCTTCGCTCCGCGCGCCCGTCGTTCACGAGATGCTCCGCAAGGCGCTCCACCGACAGCGCCGGCCCGATCGCCGCTATGTGCGTTCGTTCCACGTCGTCGAGTTCTCCATCCAGGAGAATCACCTTCACCTCGTCGTCGAGGCCGTCGGCCGCCAGCCCTTTGCGCATGACACGCTCCGTGCCGGCGTGAGCGGCCTCGCGATCTCGTTCGCGAAGCGCCTCAACCGCATCCTCCACCGCAAGGGAAAGGTGTGGGCCGAGCGCTGGCACGGTCGCGAGCTGCCCTCACCGCGTGAGGTTCGAAACGCGCTCGTCTACGTCTTCCGCAACGTCGCGAAGCACGGCACGCGCATGCTCGGAGACGACGCGCTCGACCCGTTTTCGTCCGCGCCACGCTTCACGCGCTGGACGCGTCCGCTCGAATGGCCGTTCCCCAACGGCGACGGTCCGTGGCCCGAAGCCCGCCCACGCACGTGGCTCCTCGACACCGGCTGGCACCTCCGCCACGGCCTCATCGACCCGCACGAAACCCGCCGCTCGGGCCCGAGCTGACCCGCGCTGACCCGCCGACGCGCGCGGAGCATCCGTTGGCGCCCGCCGCGCCGCGCGCGCCCGCGCCACGCGCCCGCCGCGCCATGCGCCCGCCGCGCCATGCGCCCGCGCCGCCCGCGCGCGCCCGCGCCTCAGTTCATCTGGGCGTTCAGCTTCGCCGTCAGGTCCACCGTCGGCTCGCTCCACACGACCGCGGCCTTGTCGAAGACCACCGCCACGCCCTCGCCTTCGCGATCGCGTTGAGCTTGGGCTCGGCCTGCTTCATCAGATCACCGAGCACCTTCGAGCCCGCGTGCACGTCGCCAGTCCGCCGACGCGACGCCCCGAGCTCCTCAGGGCCAGTAGCGCGCGACGATCCACCCGGCGTCGTCGACGCCAGCGAGCACGATACGCCCACCCGGCGTGGTCGCCGCGGCGTGCCACTCCGACGAGCTCGGCGCGCCGTTGATGTAGTCGACCGTCCCGGAGTCCGCGATCAGGTCGACGCCGCCGTCGAGGTAGCGCCGCTCGTAGAACGGATGCTCCTTCGTGTTCGAGCCGCGCCCGCCCGCGAGGATGATCTTCCCGTCGGCCTGCATCGCCGCCCCGCGATAGCCGAAGTCATACAGAGTGCCGTGCCCGACCTGGAGCATCCCGCCGTCGACCGCGAACGGTCGCGCGCCGCCGGGCGTCACCACGCCGTAGCTCGCCTTGCTCGTCCCGTCGGTGCCGGCGATACCGAGCTCGCCGCTCGGGAACCGCGCCATGGCCCACGCCTCGTAGTAGTTGCTGTCCGGCCCGAGGACGACGATGCCGCCGGTACCGAACCCCGCGTCGGGCTGCAGCGCCGGATTCAGATGCACGAGGAACGCGTGATTGTTCGCGCCGAGGAGCGCTCCGGCGATCCACAGGTCGTCGTTCGCCCCGACGACCACCGCGCGCGGCGAGAGCGTCGCACCGGCATATGCGGCGGGCACCGTGGGGAACGACAGCCCCGTCGCGGTTCCATTCGCTGCGAAGCGGCGACCGATCGGCCCGGGCGTCGTCGTGTTCGCGCCGACCGCGACGATCCGCTGCTGGCTGTCGACCGCCACCGCGTACGCCTGCGTCCCGCTGCTCGGGATCTCGAAGATGCCCGTGTTGAACGTCGTGTCGAGCGAGCCGTCCTGGTTGTAGACCTGCACGAAGAAGTGCGGGCTCGGCGTGTTGCCAGCCACGACGATCTGCGGGTTCGTCGGGACGAGCGTGCGCGTCGCGAGCGCGCGGACGCGCGCGGAGCCTGCCCCCGGCAGAGAGGCCGCGATCTTCCCGTTGAACGCCGTGTCGTCGGTGCCGTCGACGGCGTAGCGCAGCACGCGTGCAGCCGTGCCGTCGCCCCCGCCGACGACGACGGCGCCGCTGGCCTGCACGACGACCGCATCGGCCTGCGCGCCCGCGAGCGCCTTCACACCCGAGCCGCCGAACGTGAGGTCGATCGACCCGGGCGGGTCGGCACACTGGAGGACGAAGTTGTCGGTCTGGCTGGCGACGCCGGCGCTCGTTGCGGTGACCTTGACCTGGAACTGCCCGAGCGCGGAGTTGGCCGCCGCGCTGATCGGGAAGCTCGCGTGCGAGGCGCCCTTCGTCAGGTTGATCGTCGTCGTGCGCGGCGCGACCACGGTGATCCCCATCGGGAGGTCGGCGATCGTGAGCGCGATCTCCGCGTCGAACGCGGTCCGCACGACGTCGACCTCGATGGATGCCGACGCCCCGCGGACGATGCTGACGAGCGCGGGTCGCTCGAGCTTGAAGCCCGCTGCGGCGCCGTCGACGAGCATGTTGCCGTCGAGGTCCGCCGGCGCGTCGCCGGTGACCGAGGCGTCCGTACCCGTGGCGCCATTGCCGACCGTGAAGTCACCGAGGATGGAGGTGCAGGCGGCCGTGCCCACGAGCACCGCTGCAGCACTGAACAAGACGCGTCGACGCATGGCAGGACCATACATTCGCGCCGCCTTCGACGCACGCGGGATCCGGCCGCGGCCGACAGGGAACCGCCCGCGTGCTCGATCGAGGACGGGCCCGTCGACCGGCGCCCCGTCAGCCCTTGATCTTGTACGACTCGACGAGCGACTTGATCGCCTCCTTCGCGCGCTTCGAGAGCTCCTTGTTCGGGCTGTTCTCGTACTTGCGCATCACCTTCATCGTCTTGTCGTCGCGACGTTGATAGTAGATGTTCCAGAGCGAGGTCCCGCGCACGGTGTCCTCGACGGTTGCATCGTTCGCGGTCTTCTCGAGGAACGCGTAGACCTTGTCGCACTGGGCGACGTCGGCCGCGGAAGGCGTGAGCGCACCCGCGAACTGGAAGCACGGCTCGCGCATGACGATCGCGAATGGCTCCTTGAACTGCTTGTCCTTGACCTTCTTCTCGGCCTCGGCGAGCAGCGCGTCGATGAACGTCCCCCGACACCAGACCATCGCGGCGCTGGCCTCGGCGGCGGTCTTCAGGTTCGCGTCGCCGAGGTAGCCCTGCGCCCACGGGGCTTGGCGATGCGCACGGCGCGGTTGCCCGTGTTCTCCTTGAAGACGGCGAGGAGACCGTCGATCGCCTCGGGCGTCGCGTTGGTCCTCTTTCCGTCCTCGCCGAGGACGTCGATCTCCTCGGCCAACAGCGCGATCGCCGTCGCGGACGTCTTCGGGTCATCCTTCGAGGCGATGAGCGTGGCGAACGACGTCGCGAAGTCGCTCGGCTTCTGCGCGCGGATCGCCTTCTCGAAGGCCTCGCGGAGGCCGCTCTTGCAGCCATAGGCCTGACCGCTCTCGATGTTGACGGTCTCGCAGCCGGCGACATGCGCCTTCACGTGCTCGACGATCATCGGGTTGGGCGGCGACGCCTTTGCGCTCGTCGTGCCGCCCGAAGACGCGTCGCCGCCGCCGTCGGTCTTGGAGCAAGGCCCAGCAAGGCTCACGAGGCTCATCAACGCCATTCCGAGGTGCTTCATTGGTCTCTCCGAGGTTTGTCCGTATGGACGCCGCGAGCATGCGAGATACACCGATCGTCTCGGCGACTAGCCGTGGTGATTCGCGGCGGTCGCTCGAGTTGCCGGGCGCAGAACGTGCGCAACGGTCAGGTCGAGAGCGCCGCGTCGATCTGAGCGACAGCGTCGTCGCCGAACGCATCGCGAATGATCCGCCGACAGCGCTCCCCGTCCGCGTCGGGTAGCTGCTCCTCGCCGTATCCCGCTCCGGCTCATCGCCGAGTACGCGGAGATTGCGACCCCGCCGCGTATCTCGCGCCTTGGAGGTCCGAGAGCGAGGGTCGACTCAGTGAGCGAGCTCGAGCAACGCCCTGATGTTGCTCCGTCCCGCTCGAGCTCCGTGGAAAGACGATCGGCAGTCTCGCGCTCTATCGCTTCAAGCCCGATGCCGCGCCGTACGACACGGACGACCTGGCCTTCGCCGCCGGCCTCGCGGAGCATGCCGCGCTCGCGATCTCGAACGCGCGCCTTCTCGAGTCGGCCCGCCGCGAGCTCGCCGACCGCAAGCGCGCCGAGGAGGAGACGAAGACGTTCGCGGCGCTCGTCCAGAAAAGCACGGACTGCATCGCGATGGCTTCGTTCGAGGGCCAGCTGCTCTTCGTCAACGCGGCAGGGAGACGGCTCCTCGGCCTCTCCCCCGACAAGGACGTGACGAAGCTGGCGCTCGCCGATCTTCACGCCGAGGCCGGGCTCTCTCGCGGCGCGCACATCCGCGAGCACGGCAGCTGGCAAGGTGAAAGGGTGCTCCGGCACTTCGAGACCGGCGTGCTCATTCCCACTCAGGTGAGCTCGTTCATCGTTCGCGCACCGAGCGGCGAGCAGCTCTGCTTCGCGACCGTGCAGCGCGACATGCGCGAGAAGAACATGCGCGAGGCGCAGCTCCGCCAGGCCCAGAAGATGGAGGCCGTCGGTCGGCTCGCAGGAGGCATCGCGCACGACTTCAACAATCTGCGGACCGTCATCCTGAGCTACACGTCCATCCTCGGGAGCTCGATGGCGCCCGACGATCCGGCACGTGAGGAGGTCGACCAGATCGCGCTGGCGGGCGATCGCGCCGCCATGCTGACGCGTCAGCTCCTCGCGTTCAGCGCAACATCCTGCAACGCGCCGGGTACGACGTGATCGACGCCGCGAGCCCTGACGAGGCGCTGTTCGCCGACGCGCGGTGCGCAGGCGAGATCCCGCTGCTGCTCACCGACGTGATCCTCCCGACGATGAGCGGCCGCGAGCTGGCGGAGCGGTTCCTCCAACGGCGACCGAAGGCGAAGGTCCTCTACATGTCCGGATACACAGAGGACATCATCGGCCAGCGCGGCGTGCTCGCTCCCGGGATCGAGCTGCTCCGGAAGCCCATCACGCCCGACTCGCTCCTCCGCAGAGTGCGCAGCGTCCTCGACTCCTGAAACGCGAGGCGCACGGGCTGGCTGAGCCGGCGCGAACCCTTTTGCGGCCCCGCTGGCTCCGACTGCCATGTCCCGCTCGATTCGTGTGGCGTTCGCCCTCCTGGGCTCGGCGATGGCCGGCTGCGGAGGCCCTGAAGTCCGGCATCAGGAGCCCGATGCCCCTCCCGTTCCCGTCAGCCTGAGCTCTGCCCACGAGGAGAAGCTCGACACGCTCTATCGAGCAAGCGGCACCGTGCGCGGGAAGACGACGGCGATCCTGACCAGCAAGACGACCGGCTATGTACGCTCGGTCGACGTGCGACCCGGCGACGTGGTCCGGCAGGGCCAGGTCCTGGCGGTGCTCGAGGCGAACGACTCGGCCGCGAGCGTGCGACGCGCGCGTGCGGGCCTCGACCAGTCGATGGAGTCGCGCGCGGAGGCGGAGAACGCCGTTCAAGCGGCGCAGGCAGCGCTGCGGATCGCGAAGTCGACGCACGAGCGCGTCGCGGCGCTCTATGCGAACAAGACCATCGCGCAGCAGGAGTACGACGAGGCCGATGCACGCCTCAAGGGCGCGATGGCGCAGGAGGAGATGGCGAAAGCGCGGCTCCGCGCATCGGGCTCGCGGATCGATCAGGCGAAGGCAGAGATCGGCGAGGCGCAGGCGACGCTCGACTACGCACGCATCACCGCACCGTTCGCAGGCAAGGTCATCGAGCGCAGGATCGACCCGGGCAACCTCGCCTCGCCGGGGATGCCGCTGCTCGTCGTCGAGCAGGAAGGAAAGCTTCGCGTCGAGACCGCGGTCGAGGAGTCGCGAGCGGCGAGCGTCGCGCTCGGCGACCAGACGACCGTCGAGATCGAGGCGCTGCCGCAGCCCGTGACCGGGACGGTCGGCGAGATCGTCCCCACCGTCGACGTCGCCTCGCGCGCCTTCATGGTGAAGGTCGATCTGCCCGCCGACCTCGGGGGCCTGCGCCCCGGGATGTTCGCGAGGGTGAATTTTCGCGTCGGAAGCCGCCCGCGGCTGGTCGTACCCACGACCGCGATCAGCCAGAACGGCGCGCTCGATCGCGTCTTCGCGGTCGACGGCGATCGCGTCCGCCTGCGCATGGTCACGCTGGGCGAGAAGCAAGGACCATGGACCGAGGTGCTCTCGGGGCTCGGCCCCGGCGAGCGCATCGTGACCGCCCCCACCGTCGCGCTCCGTGACGGCGCGCGCATCTCGGAGAAGCCGTGACCACCCCGAAGCTCGGCCCGGCAGGGCGCATCGCGAAGACGTTCATCCACTCGAAGCTGACGCCGCTCCTGCTCGTCGCCTCGGTGCTGCTCGGCGCGCTCGCGGTCTGGAAGCTCCCACGCGAGGAGGAGCCTCAGATCATCGTCCCGATGAGCGACGTCTTCGTCCGCATGCCCGGCGCATCGGCGAAGGAGGTCGAGCAGCGGGTCACGAAGCCGCTCGAGCGCCTCCTGTGGGAGATCCCCGGCGTCGAATATTTGTACTCCACATCTAGTCCGGGCCTCGCCTCGGTCATCCTCCGCTTCAAGGTGGGTGAGGACGAGGAGCGCGCGATGGTCCGCCTCCAGGAGAAGCTCGCCGCTCACCTGGACATCGTGCCGCCGGGCGCCTCCGCGCCGCTGGTGAAGCCGCGCTCGATCGACGACGTGCCGGTCCTGGCGGTCACGCTGTGGAGCAAGCGCTACTCCGGCTACGAGCTCCGGCGCGTCGCCGCGGAGCTCCAGGAGCAGATCAAGCAGGTGCCCGGCGTCAGCGAGGTCACGCTGACAGGCGGCGATCGGAGGCAAGTGCGTGTCCTCCTCGACCCCGAGAAGCTGGCCGCGCACCACCTCTCGCCGCTCGCCGTCGCGACCGCGCTCGGCGCTGCGAACCAGCGCCTGCCCGCCGGCGCGCTCTCGGCGAACGATCACGAGATCCTCCTCGAGACGGGCACCGTGCTCGCGAACGCGCGTGACGTGGGCGACGTCGTCGTCTCCGCCGCGGGTGGGCGTGCGGTGTTCCTCCACGACCTCGCCACGATCGTGGACGGTCCCGAGGAGCCCTCGACCTACGTTCGCTTCGGAGGTGGCGCCGCCGCGGAGGGCGCCGCTCGCGGGGCTGTCGCCGGCCCGGCGCCGGCCGTCACGATCTCGGTGGCGAAGCACAAGGGGCTCAACGCCGTCGCCGTCGTCGAGGACGTGCGACGCAAGCTCGACTCGCTGAGAGGCACGATGGTGCCCGGGGACATCGAGCTCTCGTTCACCCGCGACTACGGCGAGAGCGCGGCGGAGAAGAGCAACGAGCTCCTCAAGCACATGGGCATCGCCGTCGTCAGCGTCGGCATCCTCATCTGGCTGACGCTGGGGCGCCGTGAGTCCGGCATCGTCATGCTCGCCATCCCGGCGACGCTCGCGCTGACCTTGGCGGTCATCTACTTCTACGGCTACACGCTGAACCGGATCACGCTGTTCGCGCTGATCTTCTCGATCGGCATCCTCGTCGACGATGCCATCGTGGTCGTCGAGAACATCACGCGCCACTGCCGGCTCCCGGAGAACAAGGGCCTCACGCCCGCGGAGATCGCGGTGCGTGCCGTCGACGAGGTCGGTAACCCGACGATCCTCGCGACGATGACGGTCATCGCGGCCATCCTTCCGATGGCGTTCGTCGGTGGCCTCATGGGGCCGTACATGCGGCCGATCCCGGTCGGCGCAACCGCCGCCATGGTGTTCTCGCTCATCGTCGCGTTCATCGTGACTCCGTGGGCGACCATCCGCTTCATGAAGTGCGGCGGAGACCACGGGCACGAGGAGAAAGAGGGCAAGATGACCCTCTTCTACCGCCGGTTCATGGGGGCGCTCCTCCGCGTCGCACGGCTCCGATACATGTTCCTCACCGGCGTCGTCGTGATGCTCATCGGCGCGATGGCGCTCGTGGCGGTGAAGTTCGTGCGCGTGAAGATGCTCCCGTTCGACAACAAGAGCGAGTTCCAGATCGTCATCGACATGCCGGAGGGCACGACGCTCGAGGCGACCGACCACGTCGCTCAGGAGATCGCGGACGTCGTCGCGAAGCAGCCCGAGGTCACCACGTACCAGACGTACGTGGGCGCCTCCGGGCCCTACAACTTCAACGGTCTCGTGCGGCACTACTTCCTCCGCCAGGGCTCGAACGTCGCCGACGTGCAGGTGAACCTGGTCGATCGCGGCGACCGCAAGGCCCAGAGCCATGCCATCGCGAAGCGAGTCCGAGACGCGATCCTCCCGATCGCTCTGCGCACCGGCGCGCGCATCAAGGTCGCCGAGGTGCCGCCGGGGCCGCCCGTGCTCGAGACGATGGTCGCCGAGGTGTACGGCCCCGACTACTCACGCCAGATCGAGGTCGCCCGGCAGATTCGCGACAAGATGGAGAAGACCCCCGGCATCGTCGACGTCGACTGGTACGTGGAGGACGACCAGCCGAAGTACCGCTTCGTGGTCGACAAGGAGAAGGCGGCGCTGAGCGGCGTGAGCGAGGCGGAGATCGTCCGCGCGCTCCGCATGACCACCGCCGGCGAGTCCGAGGGCCTCGTGCACGACGAGCGCGAGAAGGAGGACGTGCCGATCATCATCCGCTTCGACCGCGCGACGCGCTCCGACCTCGAGCGACTGCAGGCCGTTCGGCTCACCGGTGCGGGCGGCGCGATCGTGAGCGTCGGCGAGCTCGTGCACCCCGTGCTCGTGACGGAGGACAAGAGCATCTTCCACAAGAACCTGATGCCCGTCGTCTACGTCACCGCGGACGTCGCCGGGCAGATCGAGAGCCCTGTCTACGCGATCCTCGCGCTCGGCAAGGAGATCGACCAGATGCAGCTCGCCGAGGGCTATCGCCTCGAGCAGTACACGGCGACCCAGCCGTTCCTCACCACGAAGCTCGCGATGAAGTGGGACGGCGAGTGGCACATCACCTACGAGGTGTTCCGCGATCTCGGCCTCGCGTTCGCGGCGGTGCTCGTCCTCATCTACGTGCTGAACGTGGCATGGTTCCAGTCGTTCAAGACGCCGCTCGTCATCATGTCGGCCATCCCGTTCTCTCTCGTCGGCATCCTCCCGGCGCACGGGCTCCTGGGGGCGTTCTTCACCGCGACATCGATGATCGGCTTCATCGCCGGCGCAGGCATCGTCGTGCGGAACTCGATCATCCTCGTCGACTTCATCGAGCAGCGGCTCGCCGAGGGCGTGCCGCTCGAGCAGGCGGTCGTCGACGCGGGGGCCATCCGCTTCCGTCCGATGGTGCTGACGGCCGCGGCGGTCGTCGTCGGGGCCGCGGTCATCCTGTTCGACCCCATCTTCCAGGGGCTCGCCATCTCGCTCATGGCGGGTGAGGTCGCCTCGCTCATGCTCTCGCGCATGACCGTGCCGGTCGTCTACTTCATGATGCGTCGTCGTGAGCAGCGCCGCGCCGACGCGCGCGGCGGGGCCGACTCCACGCCCCCGACCCCCGCGACCCCCGAGCCGGCGCTGAGCTCGGTGTAGCTCCTCCGCCTAACCCGCGAGCGTCGTCTGGTGGCGGACCAGCCGCGCGTAGACGCCCCCTTGCGCCAGGAGCTGCTCGTGGCTGCCGACCTCGGCGACGCGTCCGCGCTCGAGCACCACGATGCGGTCCGCGTTGCGAATGGTGCTGAGCCGGTGCGCCACCACGAAGGTCGTCCGGTTCTCCATGAGCGCTTCCAGCGCCTCCTGCACGACGTGCTCGCTCTCCGTGTCGAGCGAGCTCGTCGCCTCGTCGAGCACGAGGATGCGCGGTGACTTCAGGATCGCGCGCGCGATCGAGATGCGCTGGCGCTGGCCGCCAGAGAGATTCACGCCGCGCTCGCCGAGCCGCGTCTCGTAGCCCTCGGGGAAGCGCGTGATGAACTCGTGCGCATGCGCCGCCACGGACGCGCCGAGGATCTCCTCCTCCGTCGCGTCCGGCCGGGCATAGGCGAGGTTCTCGCGAATCGTCCCGCTGAAGATGAACGTCTCCTGCTGCACGATCGCGATCGACGACCTGAGCCCTCGCAGCGAGTAGTGGCGGAGATCGACCCCGTCCACGAGCACGCGACCCTCGACCGGGTCGTAGAGCCGCGGTAGCAGCGACACGAGCGTCGTCTTGCCAGCCCCCGAAGGTCCGACGATCGCGATGCGCTCGCCCGGCCGCGCCTCGAGCGAGACGCCGTCGAGCACCCAGCCGCTACGCCGCTGCGCATGGGTCTCGGAGATCGGCGGAGCGTCCTCGTCGATGCGTGCCCGCGCCTCCGGGCTGCCCTCGTCGTAGCGAAAGCGGACGTTCTCCAGGCGAACGTGCCCGCGCGTGGGCACTCGGGCACGGATCACCGGCGGGTCGCTCACGCTCGCCGCGATGTCGAACACGTGGAAGACGCGCCGCATCGCCGACAGACTCGTCTGGTAGGTCATGTTGAGATCCGCGAAGCGGCGCACCGGTCCGAACATGATCAGCATGTAGCCGAGGAAGCGCGTCACCTGGCCGGGCGTCATCTCGCCCTTCAGCGCGAGCCACCCGCCGTAGCCGACTACGATGGTCGTCCCGAGGTGCACCAGCACCTCGCCGAACATCGCGACCAGGTGGCCGTCGTGGCTCTGCGCGATGACGAGCCGGTGGAGAGAGCCGAGCTCGTCGCCGAGGCGCTTCGATTCGCGCGGCTCGGCGGTGTACGTCTTGATGAGCGCCTGCCCGGAGAGCTGCTCGGACACCGTGCCCGAGATGCGCGAGAACTGTCCGTGCATGCGCTCGCTCGCGCGGCGCACGCGCGGGTTCATCACCGCGAAGACGAGGCCGTAGAGCGGAAAGAGCGCGACGCACGCGAGCGTGAGCTTCTGGTTCGTCGCCGCGAGGAGCACGAGCGCGATCGCGAGCTGCAGCACGTCCATGATGACGACGATGACGCCGGTATAGATGAGGGCGGTCGCCTCGTGCACGTCGTGGAGGATGCGCGCGAGGATCGACCCCGTGCGTCCCTTCGTGAAGAACGCGAGGCTCAGCGTCTGGATGTGATCGAACAGCGCGTGCCGGATGTCGGTCACGACGGCGTGGCCGAGGTGCACGTTGAAGTGGCCACGTCCGTAGACGACGACGCCGTGCAGGATTGCCACGACCGCGGCGAGCTCTGTCATGCGGACGAGCGTGGCCTTTCGCGCCGCCGCACCCAGCGAGGGCGTCGCAATCGCGTCGACGACCGTGCCGATGATCCACGGGTACGCATACGAGAGTGCGAACCCGAGCACCCCGAACAGGATCGTCAACGCCGCGTACTTGCGGTGCGGGCGCACGTAGCGAAGCAGCTTGCGTAGCGACTCGAGCATCACTGCCCCGTGGAGCTCTGCGTCTCGCGTGCGCCCAGGAGCTCGGCGCGCGCGCTCGCGAGGCGTGGCGCCCATCGCTGCAGCTCGGAGAGCAGGAGCCGGTCAGGCTCGCGGTGCCCGGCCTCGTCGGCGTAGTCCCAGAGACCGTTGTGACAGTGGCGCTCGTCGGCCCACCCGGGGTGGTTCACGACGGGGTAGAGCGTCACGCCGTGGAGCTCGCAGCCCCTGCGCATCGCGCGCATGCACTCGCGAGCGACGTACGAGAGCCAGGGCGCGCGTCCGTCGCCCTCGCTGCCCGTCTCCGACACGATCATCGGACGGCCGTAGCGCTGCCACACCTCGAGGAGGATCTCCGCGAACGGCGTGTAGCGAAGGTCGTCGCGTAGGATCGTGGTGCCGTCGAGCATGAACTGGTTGTCGGGGTAGAAGTTCACGCCGATGACGTCGAGGTAGTCGGGCCGACCGCCGAGCGAGGGCCAGACGCGCCCCGTCAGCATGTCCCACGCCTGGTACTGCAGGAGGTTGTCGGAGTGGACGCGCGCCCACGTCTTCGGATGCACCTCCGAGCGCACGATGCGGATGGCCGGCTCGGGCTGGAGGAAGCGCGCACGAGGCAGCACCGCGCGGATGGCCTCGATGGCCTCGATGGTGGCCCGTACGAGCTGCGCCTTGAGCTCGACGCCGCGCGCGGCCTCGAACGGGTTCATGTAGCGCACGTCGCCCCCGGCCCATGCGAGGAACGACATCTCGTTCACCGGTGTGATCATCGGCGTCGCGTCGGTCTGGTCGGCGAGAAAGCGCGCGAACGCTGCCGCGTAGCGGCCGAAGCGCGTCGGGAAGGCGGCGCTGAAGGGGTCGAGGTCGTCCGGCCACCCGAAGTGCATCAGGTCCCACACCACGTCCACGCCGTGTCGCTCCGCGGCGCGGCGGAGACGAGCGACGCGCGAGAAGTCGTGGCTACTGCCGCGCTCGACCGTCACCCACGAGGCCCCGTCACGGGCCGCGGTCATGCCGGCCGCGCGCAGGCGCGCATAGTCGCGCTCGGCGAGCTCGTCGTGACGTGTCGCCGCGATCATGTCGAGGCGCCGACCGTCGGCGAGCTTCTGACACGAGCACTCGAAACCGCCGAGGAAGACGCTCTCGAAGAGAGGCGCGCGGCGTGAGCTGTAGGAGGGTTGCGTCATCCGCAGTCGTCGCGTGCAAGCTTCGAGCTACGTCACGGTCGAGCTGAGGGATGAGAGCGAGAGCGATCGACGATAGCGATAGCGTGACATTTCGACATCGTCCCGCTATCCGTTCGCGCGCCAATGCAGGGAGCTGGACGCTTCGTCTTCGCCGCCGCGCTCGTGCTTCCGCTTCTCGGGCTCGCCGAGTCGCCGGCTCCGGTCGCGCTCGACGGTGAGTTTGCCGACCCGTTCGTGCTCCGCGACGGCAGGGCCTACTACGCCTTCGCGACGTCCGCGCGAGGCGCGCACGTGCAGGTCGCGCGCTCGTTCGATCTCGCGAAGTGGACGCCGCTCCCCGACGCACTGCCCGAGCTCCCGACGTGGGCGGGGCGCGACGCCTCGCTCACGTGGGCGCCTGCGGTCCTCCAGCGCGGAGGCCGATGGGTGCTCTACTACACGGCGCGGCACGAGGCGTCGGGCTTCCAGTGCATCTCTCGCGCGACCTCGGCTCGTCCCGCAGGGCCCTACGTCGACGACACGAGCAAGCCCTTCGTCTGTCAGCTCGCGCTGTGTGGCTCGATCGATCCGAGCCCGTTCGTCGACGCGAGCGCGCGGCCATGGCTCCTGTGGAAGAGCGACGAGAACAGCGCGGCTTGCGCGGGGAAGTCGCGCATCTGGTCGCAGCCACTCGCGGCGGACGGTCTCGCGCTCGCCGGTGAGCCGACGCCACTGCTCACCACGGACCGTGCCTGGGAAGAGCCGCTCATCGAGGGGCCTTCCATGGTCCGGCGGGGCGGCCGCACGTACCTCCTCTATTCGGCGGGCTGGTACGAGAGCGCGCAGTACTCCGTGGGGTGGGCGAGCTGTGACGGTCCTGCAGGCCCGTGCAAGAAGATGACGCTCGACGGCCCGCTCATGAAGAGCTCGACCACGCTGCTCGGCCCCGGCGGTCAGGAGCTCTTCGACGACGCCGACGGCCGCACGTGGATGGCCTATCACGCGTGGACGGCGCCCAACGCGACGTACGCGGCCGGCGGCGCGCGCTCGCTGCGCTTCGCCCGCGTCGATCTGACGAGCGGCGTCCCGGTCGTCACGCCGGAGAAACTGTAGAGGCTCGACCTAGCCGCTCTCCTCGAGGCGAGAGGCGGTCGCGAGCGCGTCGACGAAGCGCCGGAGCGCGTCGTCGAGCGTCGGAAGGAGCGAGGCACGCGTGCTTGCGAGCGCGCTGTAGCGAGGCCGTGCCGCGCGCCGCGCGTGATCTCGGGCGGAGCACGCTACGAGCCGGTCCGTGCGAACCCCGGCGCGCTCGGCCGCGCGCCGCGCGAGCTCCGACCACGACAGCACCTCGGGGGCGGCGAGATGGAAGAGCCCCTCGCCGCCGTCGACGAGCAGGGTGAGCGTCGCCTCCGCGAGATCCGGGACGTACGTCGGCGAGACGAAGACGTCGGCCTCGGCGCGAAAGCGGCGCCCGGCACCGAGCTCCGCGAGTGCACGCGCGACGAAGCTCGACTCGTCCCACGGGCCGAAGAACGCGCTCGTTCGCGCCACGAGGGCGCGGGGAAGGATGTCGAGCACGACGCGCTCGGCCTCGGCCTTCGAGGCGCCGTAGACACCGAGGGGCGCGACGCCGTCGTTCTCCACGTAGGGCGCCTCCTTCTGGCCGTCGAACACGAGGTCCGACGAGAAGGTCGCGAACCGGAGGTCGCGTGCCGCGCACGCCTCCGCGAGCACGCGAGGCCCGTCCACGTTCTCGCGGAAGCACCGCTCGACATCGAGCTCGGCATCGTCCACGCGCACGTAGCCCGCCGCGTTGACGACGGCCCATGGCTGGTGCGTGTCGAGCGCCTCGGCGACGGCGTCGCGGTCCGCGATGTCGAGCTCCGCGCGCGTCATCACCACGGCACGGAGCCCGCGCCACGCACAGACCTGCGCGAAGGCTCGTCCGAGCGTCCCTCCGCCTCCGGTCACCAGGACCGGACGCTGCGTCGCCGGCGGCGACGAGACCACGTGGCCGAACGGCGGATAGTGGACGCGGGTGAGCCTGCGCCACCATCCGGGCTCCTCGAGCATCGGGTGGTCGCTCGCGGCGCGGGTCGCCAGATCACGCGCGACCGCCGCGAGCGCGGTAGGGCGCACCTCGTGCCCGCGCACGTCGAACAGGCCTGGCTCGTAGCGTCCGCTCGGCCTCGTGAGCAGCGTGTCCCAGTCGTAGGCGCCGAACGCCGTCCACGCCGTGACCGCGCGGACGTCGACGCCGCTCCCCCGCGCCGCCTCGGCGCTGGTCCAGGCCTCGTAGAGCCAGCGCACTTGCTCCTCCGGCGCGCACGCGAGGTGCACCTCGGTCACCGCGAGAGGGAGGTGGTAGCGCGCCCAGAGGAGCTCGAGCAGCGCGCCGTGGCCGGGGATGGCGTCGCCGCGCACGCGCACCGCCTCGACGTCCGCGTAGGCCTCGGACGCGTTGCCTCCGCGGACATGGACCGGGTAGCGGCCCACGTGCTCGTCGAGGAAGCGATCACTCGTCAGATAGTGGTTCACGCCGACGACATCGGGCAGGCACGGAGTCTCGACGAGCGAGTCGAGGACGGCCGGGTCGGCGCCGCACCCCAGGAGCCAGTCGCGAAGCGCGTGAGCGCCGTCGACACGGCCGGCGAGGAGATCGAGGCTCACGAAGCGGCGCTCGTTCTCGAAGGCGGCCTGGTACGCGAGCTTCGGCGTCGCGAAGACGGTGCCGAGGTCCTCCGTCTGCACCAGGCGCGCCGACGGTACGACCTCGCGGATGGCCTGCATCGCCGCGCGCGTCGCCTCCGCCTGGATGGTGAGGGCGCGCACGAAGTCGCGATCGCTCCGTGCGTGGGGATACCAGTGACCGTAGAGCGCGCTGAAGCGTGCCGTTGTGAGCGGCTCGTTCACGGGCGTCCAGTCGGTGACCCATGGGTAGCGCTCGGCCACGGCACTCGCGAAGCGAGCAAGGCCCGTGACGAAAGAGCCTTCGAGCAGGCTGGTGTGGAGCGGCCCGCTGCCGTGATGGACGAGGCCCACGATCGGTCTCACCTCGAGCTCGCGCAACCTCGCGAGGCGCTCGTCGGCGAACGACCAGTCCGGGGTTTCTCCCGGCCACGTGCGCTCCCATAGCACCGGCTGCCGCACCGCGCGCACCCCGAGCGCCGCGAGGAGATCGAGATCCGCGAGGCGGCGCGCGTGTCCCGTCAGCTCGAGCTGATCGACGAAGCGATCCCCCACGCGAACGACGCTGCATTCGGGACCAGCCCAGAGCTCGAGGCAGCCGACCGCCATCGTCACGCCGCCCGTGTCCGGGCGCTCTCGCTGATCCGGTCGACGAGAGCCAGCGCCTGCGCCACGACCTGGTCCATGTTGTAATACTTGTACGTCGCGAGCCGGCCGACAAAGTGCACCTCTGGGTGCGCGTCCGCGAGTGCCTTGTACTTGCGATACAGATCGGCATTCGCAGGTCTCGGAACCGGGTAATACGGATCACCGTCCGAGCGCGGGACCTCGTAGACGACGGTCGTTTTCGGGTGCTTCTGCCCGGTCAGATACTTGAATTCCGTGATTCGCGTGTGGGCGTGCTCGTTCGGATAATTGATGACCGGTGCGACCTGGAATCGTTCACGATCGTGTGTCTCGAAGGAGAACTCGATCGAGCGATAGGGCAGCTTTCCGTGGCAACAATCGAAATAGGTGTCGACCGGGCCGGTGTAGATCAGCGACTTGTAGGAGACCGCACCGACCAGATCGCGATAGTCGGTTCCGAGCGCGATCTGGATGTTGGGATGAGCGAGCATGCGCTCGAACATCCGCGTGTAGCCTTCGAGCGGCATCGCCTGGAGCTCGTCGGTGAAGTAGCGGTCGTCCCGGTTGCTCCTCGCCGGCACGCGCGCGGCGACCGAGGCGTCGAGCTCGGCGGGGTCGAGGCCCCACTGCTTTCGCGTGTAGTTCCTGAAGAACTTCTCGTAGAGGTCGCGTCCGATCTTGGAGACCACCGCCTGCTCGCTCGTGTGCGGATGCGCGACGGGCTCCGCGCGGGCAGCGTAGAAAGCGTCGATCGTCCTCTCGTCGTGCGTGAGACCGTAGAGCCCGTTGACCGTGTCGATGTTGATCGGGAACGGGAGGAGCCGGCCGTCGACCTGCGCGAGGACGCGATGCTCGTAGGGCCGCCACTCGGTGAAGCGCGAGAGGTACTCGAACACGCGAGCGCTCGCGGTGTGGAAGATGTGCGGTCCGTACTTGTGCACGAGCACGCCCGCGTCGTCGTAGTGGTCGTAGGCGTTGCCGCCGATGTGAGGGCGCGTATCGCAGATGAGGACGCGCTGGCCGCGAGCCGCGAGCCGCTCCGCGCACACGCTCCCGGCGAACCCCGCGCCGACGATCAGAAAGTCGAGCACGGCCCGGTCTCCACGTGCTCGCCGTGCCGTGTGCGCTTCGAGGCCACGTCCTCGACGAGGTCGCGCATGTGCGAGAAGGTCTTGTCCCACGAGGTCTCGGCGAGCAGCTCCTCGCGCGCGGGGTTGTCCGGCGGGTCGCCGAGCGCGGCATCGACGGCCGCCGCGAAGGCCTCGGGCTCGTCGGCAATGCGCGCGAGGCGCGCTTCCCCGTAGGGCCTCACGACGTCGCGGATCGAGGTCGAGACGACGGGTTTGCCCGCCGCGAGGTACTCGAGCGTCTTGGTGGGACTGATGAACTTCGTCGCATCGTTGCGGGCGAAGGGCATGATCGTGACGTCCCAGCCGGCGAGGTAGGAGGGCAGCTCCTCGTATCGCTTGCTGCCGAGCCAGTGGATGTTGGCCATCTGCGGCAGCGTCTTCGGGTCGATCTTGGCCGTCGGGCCGATCATCACGAGGTGGAGGTCGGGGCGCAGCTTCGCCACCCCGCGGAGCAGCTCGAGGTCCATACGTTCGTCGATCACGCCGAAGAAGCCGAGGCGCGGGTGCGGGATCGCACGCTGGTCCGCCGGCTCGACACCGTGCTTGCCCTCTGGCTCCCGCGCGGCGGCAAAGTGCTGAGCGTCGACGCTGCTCGGGAACGCATAGACGTGCGGGTGATGTCGCCGCTTTGCCTCGTAGAGGCTGTGCCCGCCGGTGAAGACGAGGTCGGCACGGTCGAACAGGACGCGCTCGCGCTCGCGGAGCGCGGACGGCGCACCGCGAAAGTGCGAGAGCTCGTCCATGCAGTCGTACACGGTGACGGATGCGTGGACCTGGTCGGACCACGCGATCGCCATGGGCGTGTAGTACCAGGCGAGGAGATTGCGCAGCTTCTCTCGGGACACCAGCGATGCGAGGAGCCTTTGCTGAGCACGCTCTGCGAGCTCGTTCGGGAGGCCGGGGGGAAGGTGCGGAACGGCACGGTGCAGGCTGCCGTCGATCCGCTCCAGCTCGACCCGTGGCGAAAGTGAGTCGAAGATCGGCTCTTCGAAGAAGAAGACGCGCCGGTCGCGCGCCCACCTCGCCATCAGATGATTTGGGCGCTGATGCACGAATCCCCAGCGCAGGTGCGAGAGACAGAGGACGTCACCGATCATCGAGGTTCTCCTGTGCCTGCGCCCGCGTGCACGTCGCGGACCAGACCGGGCCCTGGACCACGAGCACGCGCGATCTCGGGTGGAGAGTGGAGGAGCTCCGCGCGACCACGTTCCGCGATCGCAGTAGCCCGAGCGCGGCGCTCCACGAGCGGCTACTCGAACGATCTCCGCGTCGCCTGGCTCGCGGCGTAGGCCCCGTGCCGGAGCGCATGGATCACGCCGCGCGGCACGATCCCGCGGCCGGTGCTGAACGGGTCGAAGCGGAGTCGCAACTCGTCGCGCGCGGCCGAGCGCACGATGCGCAGGATCGCGACCTCGCGCCATTCGCTACGAGGACGATAGGACGCGTCGATCGCGAGCGTCACGGGATCCGCGTCGAGCGCGCGAAGGAGCCGCTCGGTTCGGTCCTCGCCGTCTCCGCCCTGGCGCAGCGGACGAAGTCGCAGGTAGAAGCGCCGCGGCACGTCCGCGAGTGAGAACGGCGAGACGCCGAAGTAGTCGTTGGCGAGATAGTCCTCGACGTGCGTGGTGAGAAGCGCGAGGCCCATCGTCCACGGGCGGCGGATCGTGGCGAAGAGGAGGTCCTGATTGCCGCGTGGGCCATCGGGTAGGCGCAGCGCGCACCCGAGAACGTCGAGGCGGTGCGGGTCAGCGGTGCGCCAGAGCGCACCGGAGAACCGCACGAGCGCCGGTCCGCGCAGCGCAACCGCGAGCGGGGCGAAATCGTCCGGTGGCCTGCCCAGCTCGACTCTTGCCTCGAAGAGCTCTCCCGTCGGATGAAGAGCGCGAGCGTGACGCATCGCCGCGGCCGCGGCGAAGACCGGGGCAGCGATCCACCCCGCCACCCGGCCGAGTTGCTCGGTAGGCGTCTTCATGCGCGCCACTGTTCAAGAAGCGCGCCTGGCCGCGTCGCCCACTCGGGCTTCGCGCGTCACTCCCGCGCGAGTCGATCGAGGAGAGCACGATGAAGTGTGGCCTTCAGCGTGAGCACGTCGTCGTCGCGGTCGACGTCGACCGAGACGAGCGCGGCGAGGACGACCATGAGTAGAGCATCGCCCTTGCCGACCTTCTCCATGGCGTCCTTCACCTCGCGCTCGCTTGCCTTCGCGGCGGCGCTGTCGGTGTAGTTTACACGAAATACGAACTCGCCCGTCGGCCCGGGGCGCATCACGAAGCTCACCCCCTCGACCGCGGCGAGGCGTGCCTTGTCGCCTTCCGTCTTGGCGCGCGCGACGTCGATGATCCCCGGACCGGCGTAGACGGCGAAGAGCGCGTCGGACTCGAAGGTCGGGAGCGGAGGTGCCGCCGCCGTCTGCGCGAACACGCGATTGGCGCGCAGCGCGGTCGCGCCGTCGACCAGCACCCACGTGCCGCCGGGGATGACGTAGAGGACGTAGCCGTTCGCGTTCGGGTTCGGCGCGTACTCGGCGACGCCGCGCTGCCGCTGTCGGCGGAGATCTTTCGCTTGTCGAGGCTGCGGCGGATGGCAGGGCCCCACACCGGGTCCTGCACGAGCGCGCCCGTGCGCATCACGAGGGCGATATGGACCGGCCCGCCGAGGATGCTGACGGCCCAGTCGGCCTGCGCCCCGCGTGCCACGTCGACCGGCCGGGTGCAGCCGCTGGCGAAGAGCGCGAGGAGGAGGAGCAGCACCGGGGTCCAGAGGCGCGCCGGACGCAAATGCATCGATGGACAGACGGCCGGCCGGCCGCGGTGATGCAATTCGGGCACTTCTACGGGAGAACGCACCCGAAGTCGTATCACCAGTTCACGAAGATGACGCGCAGCGCCCATCACGCTGCCATGGCGGTTAGCCACAATGCCCGGCAATGGATAGCCTTCTCGTCGAAGCGCTCGTCGACGCGCGAAACGCGCTCGAAGAGGTCCCCGATGCGCCGGGTGCGAAGCCGTTGCGGCTCAGGCGCGAGCTGCTCGAGCGCGTCGCCAGCACGATCGCTCTCACCACCGCACCGCCCGCGCACGTCGCGCGCGTGGTGGCGATGATCCTCGCGGTGCGCGAGGAGGCGGTCTCTCTCAGAGGCTCGCACAGCAGGCTTCGCGCGGCCATCGTCGAAGCGATGGATTGAGCGACGCCTTCAGCGCGCGCCGAGCTTGCTGAGGATCTCGCGGACGGCGTCGCGCTTCTTCTCGAGCTCCTTTGCCGTCGCCTCCTTGGTCTTGCGTGCAGACCGCAAGAGATCCTCGGCCTCGAGCACGCGCTTCACGAGCGGGGCCGCCGCCGTGCCGCCGCCGGCTCCGGCGCCCTTCTCACCGCCGCCGAGCGCCTTCATGTGCTCGCGCAGGCGTTCGAGATCGCCCTGCGCGGTGGCCGCGACCTTGTCCGCCTCCTTCTCCTTCGCGTGCTCGGCCTCGAGCGCGCGGATGCGCGGCTCGGCCTGCGAGAGGATCGCGAGCTCGGCCGCCGGGATGGTTGTCTTCGCGAGCAGGTCGTGCACCTGCCTGCTGCTGAGAGCGTCGATCACGTTCGCGCGCGACAGGCCTTCGGTGACGACGAAGTTGCGTAGCGCCTTGCTCTTCGCGGGCGCGTCGAAGACGACGATCGGATGCGACGTCGCCTCGTCGAAGTCGACGCGATCGGTGCCGGTGACCGTCGCGTTCTTCTCGGCCGAGAGCGTCACGTAGAACGTGCGCGCCGCGCCGCCGCGGTTCTCGAGCTCCCAGCCGTACTTCGTGGTCGCGAGGAAGTGCTCCTCGAGGCGGCCGTTCTTGAACGTGAGTCGCTTCGACTCCTCGCTCCGGTCGCTCGTCTTCGTGGTGACCTCGGCGTCGAGATCGTTGCCGACCTGGAGGAAGCGTCGATCTCCCGGCTTGAGGCGGTCGAGCGCGGTCTCACCCGCGAACCCACCCGACCCGAACACGGCGAGCGTGCCCGCCGGCAGCGTCTGGCCGGTGGTGTTCACGAAGCGCACGGCCGCACGCGCCGTTCCGCCTGCAGAGGAAAAGAACGCGATGTTCTCCGTCTTCACCGGCTTGTCCATGATCGGGACGAGCGCCGACGAGTGCGCGTCGAGCATGAACGCGCCGGGCATCGCGAACACGAAGAGCGCGCCGTTCTCGACGCCCTGCGCGGGGGCGAGGTCGGCGAGGTTTCCGACGGAGAGCACCGAGCTCGCGCCGACCTCGTTCAGCTGGGTGGCGCCCATGCGGACGCTCGGCGATCGAACCTGATGCGAGCCGCCGAGCCTCCCCGAGCCGGAGCCGTAGCCCTGGCCGGCGCCGCTTCCTGACGCCTCGGCATCGAGGTGGTCCCCCCAGAGCGCATCGGGCGTCGTGCCCTGGAGCTGCGCCATCGTCGAGAGCGGCGTCTCCGGGTGGACGAGCGTGCGCCGCGCATAGCGAGGCGCGGCGAGCGGGAACAAGAACGAGTCCGGCTCGCCGTTCACGAGCTCGAGGTGGATGCCCTGCCATCGCTCGTCGGTGTCGTTGTGGACGAGCGCCCACCCCTGGAGCTGCGCGCCGTCCTTCCCCGAGGGCGCGATGACGAGGCGGTAGGTCGTCCGCCAGATCGGCGTCTCCGCGATGTAGCCGAAGGTCACCTTGCCGTGCGCATCGCCGAGGAGCTGCAGCGAGCGTGCGTTCTGCGCGCTGCGCGTGGAGAGCGCGTCGATCGCGGCGTCGAGGCGGCCCGCGAAGGCGTGATCGACGGGGCGGATCTTCAGGATGTCCTGCGCGTCGACGAGCATGACCTCGCCGCGATCGGTGAGGAGCGTGACGGTGAGGCGCTTCAGGTCGAGCGGCTTGCCGGCTGCCTCCTTCTCGCCCTTCACGTCGCGCATCGCGTGCGCGCGGGCAGCGGCCTCGTCGAGCTCCTCGGTGACCTCGACGATGCGACCTTGCACGATCTTGCCGTCGCGGCGCATCGAGACGACGACGACCTCGCCCTTCATGCTGACGAGGAGGTCCTTGAAGCCGATCGGCTGATCGCCGTCGGCGGGCAGACCGGCGCGCGCACGAGCGGTCGCGCGCGTCACGCTGCTCGCGAAGGCGACGCCCGTGACGTGGCCTCCGCCGCCGCCGTTCAGGACGACGAGCGACTTGAGCGCGTCGTCGAGATGACCCGCGGGGACGGGGAGGGAGGTGACCGTCTTGTCACCGATGGTGCCGGAGCGCTCGAAGTATCCGACGCCCGTCTCGTAGAGGCGAAGCGTGCGGAGCGGCAGCGGCTCCGCGCGGCCGGCGGCCTTGCGCGGAGACTCGGGCTCGGGCACACCGCAGCCGACCGGCGCGAGCGTGAGGAGCGTGAGAGCGGAGAGGGCCCAGAGAGAGCGCAGGCGAAGCATGTGGTTCGCCGACACTATCACCCGGCCGAAGTTCCCTGGCGCGGTACGCTAGGGGCTGTCCCTAATCTTCCGGCTGTCCGAGAGGGAGATCGGGCACGGGCACGGGCACGGGCACGGGCACGGGCACGTGCGAGAGGGGGCGAGGCTGTCCGTCGCGCGGATCTCGTCGTTCTGTGGTGGGCG
>Ga0105047_10004869_pt1 | contig 23246 bp, 19 predicted proteins | sample MAT04_FD_78384 | JGI IMG/M metagenome (GOLD analysis project Ga0105047, IMG submission 78384) | Freshwater microbial communities from Lake Fryxell liftoff mats and glacier meltwater in Antarctica - MAT-04 (megahit assembly) | ecosystem: Environmental > Aquatic > Freshwater > Ice > Liftoff... | reverse complement strand
TCTCTTCACGGTGGCAGGAAGCCGTCGAAGCAAGCGTTGAACCGGAGTAGCTTGTGAGCATCATTCGCACGCGTGTCGCCGATGACACCTGGGTTTTTACCAGCAGGATGTATGTCGAAGTAAATGCGGGGCTGGTGGTGACGGCCGATGGCGGCATCTTGATCGATACCTTGCCATTTCCCTCGGAAACCCGCGAGATCATCGAATTCGCGCAGCGCGTTTGTCCGCAGGGCATCAAATACGTCATCAACACGATTAGCCATGCCGACCATGTCTACGGGTCATGTTTCTTTCCCGATGCGGAACTGGTAGCCCATGAAATGTGCTTGAGGCTGCTCCGTGAGTATGGCATTAAGTCGCTGGAAGAGGCCAAGGATCACACGCCGGAATTGCGCACAGTTCAGATCCGTCTGCCCAAGCTGGTTTTCAGCGAAGGCATGGTGATCCGTCTTGGCGGTAAAACCGTCCATTTGATCCACAGCCCTGGACCCAGCCCGGACACGTGTGCCGTGCATGTGCGGGAGGACAAGGTGCTTTTTGCCAGCGACCTGATGATGCCCGTGCCCATGATCGCCAACGGCTTTGCCGATGTCGAAGTGTACAAACGATCGCTGTGGAATTTGCATGACTATAACCTGGAATGCATCGTGCAGGGACACGGCGACATCCTGCTGCGCGGCGAAGTGACCAGCAGCATCGACGCCAACATCAACTATCTGGTTGACATCCAGAAACTGGTGGACAGGCTCATGGACGAAGGCGCCACCAAGCATGACCTGCTCGAATATGACATCGAGCAGTTCAGCCGCAGCCGTATCCCGCTTGGCGGCCTGGTCCAGCAGTTTCATGCCAACAATCTGCTGTTTCTTTGGGAAAAAGCACGCGCCGCCCGCCGTCAACAGCGCCTCGGCGCCTAGCAAATCGTACCGCCGGGCTTCATTACTCTATGGCTACCGACCGCGATCTCGACACCATTGTCGAATTGGTGCAGCAGTTAACGCCGGAAGAACGACGGCGACTGGTGCAGCGCCTACGCGTGCGTGGGTTGCTCCCGACCACGACGCTGGTCACCGATCAGAATCGGCTGGAGGTGGCGCCCTCCTTGGGGGCGGCGGACCCGATTCCGCCGCCGTTGCCGCCCGTTGGCCCGGAGCGGACGGGGCGCCCGGCGCCGATGAGCGGCGCTGCGGCGCTGCCCTTGCGCATGGCGGGTGCTGGTGACCCCAGCGGCCGGCGCACCAGCGGCAAGGTCGTGATTGGGGTTCCGGACAGCAAAGAGATCGTGCTGGATCCGCAGGCGATGTCGCCGTTGCCTGGGCAGGCGCCAGAACGGCCGATCTCGATCATCTTTGACGGTGGCAGCAAAGGCAATCCGGGCTACGGCTACGGCAGTTATGCTCTGCGTTGGCCGGGCCAACCGCAACAGATCGTGCAATTGCAGTTTGGCGACGGTGTTACCAACAATGAAGCCGAATACGACACGTTGATTGCTGCGCTGGAAGCCGTGCAAAAACGGCTGCGCGAGGGTGGCGCTGACCCCATGACGGCCCGCCTGGATATTCGTGGCGATTCACAGTTGGTGATCAATCAGGTGCGCGGCGAATGGAAGTGCAGCGATGAGCGCATGCGTGCACGCCGTGACCGGGTGCGCGGCTTGCTGCGTGAACTTGGCGCGTGGGAACTGGTCTATCACGCGCGCGAAAACAGCGTGCGTGTGCTTGGACATTAACCGGATCGCACTGGCTCTACTCCAACGCCAGACGCTCGACGTAGACACCACCGGCCACGTCCGGCTCCAACTGCATGCCGGCTGCGGATGTGCCGGGTTGCGGCGCCAAGTGGATCACCACACTGGCTCCATCGGGCGCAGCGGGCAACACAGCCAGGGCCGTCACGCCGTCGGGCGCCCAAACGTGGCCGCCCACCCCTTTGTCGGTGCGGTATTGTATCCGTAGACGAACGTCGCTCGCTGCATGAACCACATCAACCGCGGCGGGTGCCCCAGTGAGTAGCCGGTAGGCTGGCCCGTCCTCGCCCGGTACGAACGCCCCCCAGCCTTGCGTGCCGAGCCGAAGATAAGGCTGCGACGCATCCATCGCCGGCGTCTTATAGACCGTAATGCGTTCATCGGCAAAGACCGGTCGTTGGCCGGCAAAGATCTGCCCGGCCAGCGCTTCCGTGTATTCCCGCTCTTGACCGCCGGGCATCTTGTAGCGGTCCAGCACCACCGTTCCCACGTCCAGATCGGCCAGCACCGTCAACCCCACCTTGGCTGGATCGACGTCGAGAATGTCCGGCCCAAGATGGCGAAAGTGTTGCAGCAGTGGCACACGTTCGGTCAACGTGCGCGGGTCGTCACGGCTGATATAGGCGACCGTCAGCGGTTTGCCGTGCACGGTCTGATAGAGCAAATAACCGGGACGGTCATAGTTCATCGGTAGGTTCAACACCGCGCGTGGATCGGAATCGGCGGCCAATTGCGTGTAATACGCCGGTGTGTCAGGCGGGCTAAGCGGGTAAGGCGCCACCCAGAATTCGGCCAGCAACAAAATCACCAGACCCGGCGCCAGCCAGCGCAGGACAGGCGCCGCCAAGCGGGTGGCGGTCAGGCGCTCCACAAGCGCTGCCAGCCCAAGCCCGGCCAGGACAGCGACGCTAAACTGCACCATCAGGGCAAAGCGGCTGACGCTGCGGCTGATCCGCATGAACGGAATGAGTTGATTCAGGATACCGTAGGGTGTCCAACTCGGCACATCTTGGCCTTGCATTACGGCGGGTGGAATATCATCCCAGGTGATGTTGCCCCAATGCCACTGGGGGCCAAGCGCAAGCATGAAAAAGAAGAGTGCTGAACCCCACCAAAAGGCCGCCTGTCGCCGCACTGTGAAGAGCGTCGCGATGGCCAGTGCCAGAGGAATATACCCAAGCGCGATCGTCCGCTCGCTCAGCGGCGCAATCTGGTTGCCGATCCATGCAAAACTATCGGGCCGGAACAACGGTTGCAAGCGGTTCGGTACAAAGAAGTCCATCACACTGGCGCTGAGGATGTATAGATCTGCGGATGGGCGCACCATAAAGCGGAATTGGGTAGCTTCCTGGATCATGGGCAGCAGCCACGGGCTGAGCAGCACCGCAAAGCAGCCCCCCGCGACCAATGCCGGCTTGAGACTCTTCCATAGGTGGTGCCCGTCGCCGGCCAACCAGCTCCACAAAACGGCCAGCCCCGTAAACAAAAACAGATAGAGCACGAAATACCAGTCGCACAGCCCGTTCAGCGCCAAGAAGAAGCCGGCCAACAAGCTGCTGCGCAGCCACGCTTGCCCGCGCCGGCTTTGCTGTAGCCCGCGCAGCAAATAGAGCACATAGAACGGCAGCCACTCCAGGCTCATCACCTGCATGTGGCCCAGGAGGTGCGCCATGTGAAAGGGAGAAAGGGTATAGACGAGGCCAGCCAGGAAGGGGGCGAGAACGTGTGCGGCGGGTGTGCTGCCTCGCTTGGCGTCGCCCGCCGCCGTCATCAGCCAGCGCACGAGCAAGAACATCCCATAGCCGGCAAGCACCCAACTGAGAAAGACGACTGCGTTGTAGGCTGGGATGAGACCGGCCGTCAGCTGGATCGGCAGCGTGGTGAGGCCGTTAAAGGGATTGAGGGTGTGGAAGTAGAGTCCCACCCCGGTGGGTGAGTAGAGCAGATCGGTAAAGAGCGGCGAGACCAGCCGATCCACCAATGCGACCTTGATCCACCACTGGTTCCAGTAGTTTTGCCAACCATCAAAGCTGTCGCCGGGGATCGCCGTGCCCAGATTGAGGACAAGCGGCCACGTGAAAAGCACCGCGGCCAGGAGATAGCCGCCGAGGGCGAGGAGGTGAGCGGATGGGCCGGTGAGCGGGTGATGGCGGGCAAGCCCGGTCGTGTCTTGGCTGCGCGCCATTTCAGTTTCCTCGTTCACCCGCTTACCCTCTCACCCGTTCACCCCTTTGCCAACTTCGCGGCCAGCAGCAGGTTCTCCATGAGCATGACGTTGGTGACCGGGCCGGTGCCGCCGGGGACAGGCGTCAACATGCCGGCTACTTCGGCGACGCCGGCCTGGTCGCAGTCACCTTTGAGGCCAGCATCCGTGTAGGTCGTGCCGAAGTCGACGACGATTGCGCCCGGCTTGACCCAATCCGGCTTGATCATCTCGGCGCGTCCGATGGCAAGGCACAAGATGTCGGCGCTGCGGCAAACGCCGGGCAGGTCCACCGTGCGGCTGTGTGTGATCGTCACCGTGCAGTGGCGATGCAACAGCAGCAGCGCCATTGGCTTGCCCACGATGTCGCTGCGCCCGACGATCACGGCATGTTTGCCTTTGAAGTCGACGCCAGCCTGTTCGAGCAGGCGTAGACCGCCGGCCGGCGTTGCCGGCACAAAAAATGGCGGCCGGTTGGCCAGCAGGCGTCCGGCGTTGAGCGGGTGTACGCCATCCACATCCTTGGCCGGGTCCATCAGGTCAATCAAGGCCGGGTGGTCGATGTGGCTGGGCAGCGGCTCCAGGATCATGATGCCGTGTACTGAGAGGTCGGCATTGAGCGCTGCGATGGTTTCAGCGACATCGGCCTGTAGTACGGTGGCCGCGAGTTCGATTGCCTGATAGTCGGCGCCCACGCCTTGGCAGACCTTGTCGATGGCGCGGGCATAGCCGGCGCTGGCTTCGTCGTCGCCGACGCGCACGACGGCCAACGTTGGCGGCGCGCCATTTTGCGCCGAAAACTCGGCGAATGCCAACTTCAACTGATCACGAATGGTCTTGGACAGCGCCTTGCCGTCCAGCAATTGTGCACTCACAGCGACACTCCTAGCGTACCTTCAATCGCAGCTTTGGCGGCAGCATACTGGCGATCAGCCTGTGCCAGAATGGAATCGGCCTTGGCCGACCACTCTGCCACAAAGGCATCGTCTTTGATAAACTTCAGGTTGATATTGACGTTGACCAATGCGCACTTGAGGGCGCCATAGGCCAGGTAGAGCGCACTGGCGGCATCGCTGACGACATTGCTATTGCCTTTGGCGCCCACCGGTTCGGCCATCGCCATGATGTCAATGCACTTCTCGGCGACTGCGTAGGGGACGGCGGCGGCATGTTTGAGCGCCTTCTGCAGCGCTGCCGTGCGTGCCGCCTTGTCTTCGTCGGTTTCTTTTGGCATCGCATAGGTGGCCGACACTGCATCGAACGCGGCGGCGTCGGCGTCGACTTCGGCCAACAACGCATGGCGCAGGGTTTCACTGCGCGCCAGATAGCCGCGCATTTCCTCCTCCACATCGGCGTATTTCTTCTTGCCGATGGTGAAATTCACGACCATGCTGACGAGCGCGGCGGCCTGGCTGGCCGTCAGTGCGGCCGCGCCGCCGCCGCCGGGGGTTGGCTGCCCGGATGCCAGCGCGTCCAAGAAAGCGGTTGTGGTTAGATTTGCCGTTGCCATGCGATTGCGTCCTTTTGGGTGGGAGGGCAGTCACGCGCGGCAGAGAGTCGACGCGGTGAATTGCCACGAAAAAAGATCACTGAGTTGCCTTGAGTGTACCACAAAGCGTGCGCGTACGGACACAATTGATGGTGTCTGGTTCGATTGGGCGCGTGGGGGGAGACGGCGGACATGATTTGTTGTGCCCACACGGATTGGGCGCTACACTAAGCCATCGTGGTCATTGATACCCTTCCGCCCAAAATACACAACGCGTACTGGTTTCAGGCGTTTAACGCCGTTTCATGGCAGATTGCATTGGGCAGCCCGTTGATCCTGTTTGCCCGTGAACTGGGTGCGCCAGCCGTTGTGCTGGGGTTACTCGCTGGGCTGGCGCCGCTGACCTCTGTCCTCCAACTCTTTGTGGCGCCCTACGCCGAACGCATCGGCTATCGCAATCTCATGGTCAAGGGGTGGTCGGCGCGTGTGGGCACGCTTGTCTTTCTCACTGCGCTGCCGTTAGCCGCCGGCTTTCTACCTGCGAGTACGGTGATCGCGGTGCTGGTTCTAATCATGCTGGCGTTTACCCTCATGCGCGGAACCGCGACCTGCGCGTGGCTACCCTGGGTCACGGCAATCGTGCCACGCTCGCTGCGCGGCCTTTATCTCAGCCGTGACCGTACCTTTATCAGCCTGGCCAGCGTAGCGGCGCTGACGGTTTCCGGCCTTTTTCTGTTCAACCACCAATCGATTACGGCCTACTCAATTGTCTTTGGCATCAGTTTTCTGGGCGGCGTCATCAGTCTCTATTTCTTGAACCGCATCCCGGAGCCGGTAACGGCGCCGGCGACCGGCCAAGCGCGACTGTCGGTGCACTGGACGAGTCTGCTGCAGGATGGCGCCTTTGTGCGACTCCTGATCTTTAGCGCGATGGTTCAGGTATGGGTGGCGTCCACGGCAACCTTCGTGATCGTATTTGTGCGCGAACAAGTTCAATTGGTGGATGGTACGATCCTCTGGCTGACCGCCGGCGCGTCGCTGGTGGCGATTCTGGCGTTGCGCCTGTTGCGTGATCGCGTCGATCGCCTTGGCAGCCGGCCATTTCTCGGGCTGGTTTTTCTTTGGTGGGTTGTCTATTACCTGCTCTGGTTTCTCATGGCGGCCCAATGGATCGGCGGCGTCTTGATCCTTGCGCCCCTCTTATTGCTGTCTGCTGGTTTTTTTGGGTCGATCTATGACCTGGCGCTGACGCGCCTGCTGATGAACACCGTCGGCGACCGGCCGGCCACGACCCAATACTTTGCCTTGCAGTCGGTGATCGTCAGTCTACTCGGCGGCTTTGCCCCGATCCTGTGGGGGGTGTTGCTGGACTCGTTGCGCGGCGTCCACGTGTCCATAGGCGGCAGCGAACTCAACGGCTTTGCCATATTCTTTGGGCTTCAAGTGCTGTTGCTTACGCCTGTCCTCATCGCCTTGACGCAAGTCAGAGAAGCCAGCGCAACGTCGACGGCTGCGCTTCTCCGCCGCATCTTCGTCGCTTTGCCCAGCCGCCGCATCGCGTCACTCACCAGCCGCCGGGGATAGGGAATTGAGCCGATTTCTATTTGCGTTGCGTTAGAGGTGTGCGCGGATGAGCGATTAAGCGAGATCACTTACACGCGACGATCCGTCCCTTGTGTATGATATGTGGTAAACTAACTGCTTGGGGCTTTATCGGTGATAGAGTCACCTGCACCAGCATTGATTGACGAGCCGAGTTCATGAATCACGACTATACAGATTTTGAGATGGACGATTGGGACGACTCCGAGGAGGATGAAGTCCTGTACGAGTCAGAAGAGTTCAAGGAACAAACCGGTCAGCGTGAGCGTGAGCCGGCTGAATCGATTATATCGGATGACCTGCCCGTGCTCCCCTTGCGTGGCGTGGTCGTCTACCCAATGATGTGGCTACCTTTGCCGATTGGCCAGGACCGCAGTATCCGCTTGGTCGAGAAGACGCTGCCCAACAACCGCATCATCGCCCTAGTCACCAGCCGCGACGAAGATGTCGAAGAGCCAAAGATCGACCAGATCTATCACATCGGTACTGCGGCGCAAGTCCACCGTGTGTTGAAAACGCCCGACGGCACTATGCGTCTGCTCGTGCAAGGGCTCGAACGTATCCGCATCCTGGAGTACACCCAGGAGCAGCCCTTCTTGCGTGCTCGCATCGAGATCCTTCCCGAAACGCTCGAGGAAGGCATCGAGATGGAGGCGCTTATGCGCGCCGTGCAGCAACTCTTTCGCAAGTTGGTCGAGCTTGAGCCGCAGATGCCCGACGAATTGGCCGTGATGTCGCTCAACGTCGACGATGGGCGCCAACTTGCCTACCTGGTTGCCAGCAGCATGCGTCTGAAGACACACGACGCGCAGTCGCTGCTGGAGATGGACAGCGTGCGTGAGAAGCTGCTCCGCCTGACTGCTTTGCTCAAGAAAGAGATCGAAGTCCTCGAATTGGGCCGCAAGATTCAGTCCGAAGCCCAGGGCGAGATGGAGCGCATGCAGCGCGACTTTTTTCTCCGCGAACAGATGAAGGCGATCCAAAAGGAATTGGGCGAAGAGGATGAGCAGGCCGCCGACATTCGCGAGTTGGAGGAGCGCATCAGCGCCGCCGGCATGAGCGAAGAGGCCGAGAAAGAGTCGCGCCGCGAGCTAAACCGCATGCGCCGCATGCCCATCCAGGCCGCCGAATACAGCGTCATCAAGACCTATTTGGATCTGCTCGTGAGCCTGCCCTGGCAGCAGTTCACCAAGGATAATCTGGACATTCGCCACGCCCGTCAGGTACTCGACGAAGACCATTATGGCCTGGGCGAGATCAAAGAGCGCATCCTCGAGTTTCTGGCCGTGCGTAAGTTGCGCTCCGACCGCAAGGTCAAGCGCAACCGCAGCCTGGAAGACATTGGCGACAAGATCCGGCGTGAGCGCGAGGGGATTGTGCTCTGCTTTGTCGGCCCGCCCGGCGTGGGCAAGACGAGCCTGGGGCTGAGTATTGCGCGCGCCATGAACCGCAAGTTTGTGCGCCTGGCGCTTGGTGGCATCCGTGACGAGGCCGATATCCGCGGTTTCCGGCGCACGTACATTGGGTCGATGCCTGGCCGCATCATCCAAAGTCTACGTCGCGTCGAGAGCGCCAATCCGGTCTTTATGCTGGATGAAGTAGACAAACTGGGCCGTGATTTTCGCGGCGACCCGTCGAGCGCGCTGTTAGAAGTGCTTGACCCCGAGCAAAACCGCGAGTTTCGCGACCATTACTTGGATGTCCCGTTCGACCTGAGCCAGGTGCTCTTTATCACCACCGCCAATGTGCTGGATACCGTGCCACCGGCATTGCGCGACCGCATGGAGATCATCCAGCTTTCTTCGTACACCGAAGATGAGAAGGTCAAGATCGCGCAGGGCTATCTGATCCCGCGCCAGATCAAGGAAAACGGGTTGCGCCAGGCAGAAGTCAACTTCAACGAAGATGCCATTCGCCAGATGATCCAGGGTTACACCGTCGAGGCCGGCGTACGCAATCTGGAGCGCCAGGTCGGCAAGATCTGCCGCAAGATCGCCGCCGGTGTGGCGGTAGGGGAGATCAAGCGCAAGCGCACGGTCAAGCCCAAAGACCTGAGCCTCTATCTTGGCAAGCGCAAGTTCTTCGACGAAGAGGTAGCCGAACGTGTCGAGAACCCCGGCGTCTCGATCGGTCTGGCGTGGACGGAGGCCGGCGGCGACATCATGTTCTTCGAGGCCACCAAGGTGCCGGGCAACAAAGGCTTTACCCTCACCGGCCAGTTGGGTGATGTGATGAAGGAAAGCGCCCAGGCCGCGCTCAGCTATGTGCGTAGTCGCGCCGAGTCGATGGGCATCGACCCGGAGTTTTTCAACAAGATCGACATTCATCTGCACATTCCAGCCGGCGCCATTCCCAAGGATGGCCCGAGCGCCGGGATCACGATGGCGACCGCGCTGGCCAGTCTGTTGACCGGCCGGCCGATCCATCCCAAGCTGGGCATGACGGGCGAAATCACCTTGCGTGGCAAGGTGCTGCCGATTGGCGGTCTCAAGGAAAAAATTCTGGCCGCGGCGCGCTATGGCCTCACCACGGTCATTTTGCCCAAGCGCAACGAGGCCGACCTGGAAGAAGTCTCTGAGGATGTGCGCAAGCAAATGAAGTTTATTTTGGTGGAGACGGTCGACCAGGTGTTGGCGGCTGCCCTTGCCGGGGACGGCGAGTACGAAAGCGTCGCCAACGGGCTGCCGAGCAAAGAAGCCGTGAAGGCGTCGGTGCCGGTGGTCAAGAAGGTGCGCGTGAAGAAAATCGAGAAATTGTCAGGGTGAGGGTAGGCCAGTAACCCCAATTTGTATGGAGGTAGAATAGAACTTTGTGAGTAGACGTAGAAAACCGAATAGTAGTATGAGTAGTAGCAGCCAACAGCCCGTGGCGCAGCCGATTGTGCGCGGCGAACGCAGGTGGTACAAAGCCGACCTGCACGTGCACTCGCCGGCCTCGAAGGATTACGAGGAACCGCGCATCACTTATTTGGATTGGCTGCGCAAGGTGGTCGAACAGGGACTGGAAATTGTGGCCATCACCGATCACAACACGGTCGCCGGCATCGGCGCCATCCGCCGGGAATTGGAGTGGTTGACCCGGTTGGAGGAGCAGGGACGGCTGAACCCGCAAGAGCAGCAACGGCTGGACGAGTGGCGTGCATTGGGCAACCAAGTAGTTGTTTTGCCCGGCTTTGAATTTACCGCCACCTTTGGGTTTCACATCCTGGGTATTTTCCCACCGGAAACCTCGATTCGCCATTTGGAGCATGTGCTCCTGGACTTGAAGGTGCCCGCCGGCAAAATCGATGAAGGCAGCACCGAGACCGGCGCCACCTCCGATGTGTTGAGCGCCTATCGCATCATCCGCGAAGCGGGTGGGCTGGTGGTTGCCGCGCACGCCAACAGCACACACGGCGTGGCCATGCGCAACTTCCCCTTCGGCGGACAGACCAAGATTGCCTATACGCAAGACTCAAATCTGGATGCCATGGAAGTCACCGACTGGGATCGCGTCGGACGTTCGACGGTGCGCTTTTTCAGCGGTACCAAGGCCGAATACCCGCGGCGCATGCATTTTCTGCAAGGATCCGATGCGCACCGCCTGGTTGTCGACCCGCGCAACCCCAAGCGTCTCGGCATCGGCGAACGCCCGACCGAACTGCTGTTGGACGAACCCACCTACGACAATCTCGTAAGTCTATTGCGATCCAAGCAGTTCGACCGTGTACGCCCGGCACAGCCGGCGGACCGCTACTTTGACCCGCTCGACGTTGTGCGCGAGGAAGGCCCCAACCTGGTGCAGAGCTTCCATGAGACGGCCGCCGAGCGTGGCGGCAAGCTAGCCGCGATTCTGGCTGACGTGTGTGCGTTTGCCAATACAGCCGGCGGCGCGGTCTATGTCGGTTGCAAATCCGGCAAGGGCAAGATGAAGGGGTTGCCGATCCCGGCGCAGACCGAGCAGGAGATTCGCCGGGCAATCGAGGATCGGCTGACGCCGCGCCTTGATATCAAGTTTGAGATCGTGCAGAGCCAGGAATCAAAGGTGCTGCGCGTCCAGACCGCCAAGGGGCCGGATCTGCCCTATGCCGTAGACGGCAACAAGTTCTTTGTGCGTGACGAAGCAGACACCAGTCTCGCCGTGCGCGACGAGATCGTGGCGTTGGTCAAAGAGGCATTGGGCTTTGACCATGAGACCATCGAGGTCGAAGTCGAGACCGACGCCGATGCGTTGCCTGAGGCGAGTGACGAGGAATTGCCTGCTGCCGAACCGGAAACAAAGCCGGCGCCGGCAGTCGAACGCCCCGCCGACCGGCCACGTGGGGGACGCGGACGCAGCCAGCCGGTGCCGGCCAATGGCTCCGCACCGGCCGCGCGCAAGGGGAGCAGCCAACCTAAAGCAGCGCCGGCTGCCGCCAAACCGGTGATCGCCAAGACCACGCTCGCCAAGGCTGCGCCGGCCAAGGTGGCCCCTTCCAGAGCCGCGGCGCCGGTGGCTGGCGCGGTCGATACGACCTTCTACCTGCCCCAGGTTGGTGTGGAGATCGTCGAATCCGAGGAACGTAACGGCAACGTTTTCCATACCATTCGCGATCTGCGCAACGGGCATGTGATCAAAAACGTCACACGCCACGGTGCGCGCAAATTGTGGAGCTATGCCATCGAACAGCGCGAGGATCACCCGCTCGACGCCGCGCAGATCGAATGGCAAGGCAACGTAGGACTTGTGCGCGTCGAGAAACGCGCCGGCAAGGTGCGCTATGATCTGGCGCTGCGCGAGGGCGACGCCGTGCGGGTCTTTTTCGGTGTTACCGACGAAGGCATGGAAGGCGCCTGGGCCGCGTTTCTGGGCGAGGACTGATGACGAGGGCTATGGCGCTCGATCTGTCCCCGATTACCAGCACCCTGTACGTGGCCGCGAGTCCCGCCCCGGGCGACGTTGCCACTTTGCACGCGTTGTCGGTGCGCCTGTTGATCTCGGTGCGGATGCGGCCGCCGCGCCCGTCTGTGCGTCATGCGGTGGAGCATTGGATGCACCTGCCGTGTATCGATTCGCCGTTGACGCCGATTCCGATGCTGTTGTTGTGGCGGGGCGTAGACGCTGCGTTGCCGATCCTGGAGGAAGGGGGCGTTGTCATGGTGCACTGCCATTACGGCATCCACCGCAGCGTGGCGCTGGCGTGCTGCATCTTGATTGGGCAAGGGTACACCCCGGACGCAGCGATGGCGTTGGTCAAAGAGCGGCGTCCGCAGGCCGATCCGTATGCGTGGTACATCGGCGCGCGTATCAAGAGATTCCAATACACGTGGGTTTGATGTGGACGTTGGTGTATCATGAGGGAGTTGCGACGTTTTTTCTACGCTCGTTCTGATTGGCTATTCAAGCGAAAACAAAGGAGAAACGTGATGAGTGAGCTAATTGTATTGGCATTCAAGACCGACACTGGCGCCAGTGAGGCGCTCACCGAGTTGAGCAGTCTGCAGAAACAGGAGTTGATCACTTTGACCGATGCGGCGACCGTGGTGCGCAAGGCCGACGGCAAGGTCAAGGTCAAGCAGGCCGTGGGCCTGGTCGGCGCGGGCGCCTTGGGCGGCGCCTTCTGGGGGATGCTGATCGGTCTGATCTTCTGGATGCCGTGGCTTGGCCTGGCGATCGGCGCGTTGTCGGGTGCGATTGCCGGCAAATATAGTGACATTGGCATCGACGATAAGTTTATCAAGGAAGTCGGGGCGACGATTGAACCGGGCCATTCGGCGCTGTTCATGTTGGTGGAGCGCATGACCGAAGACAAGGTGCTGCCGGAACTGCAGAAATACAAGCCCACGCTCCTGCGCACGAATCTGTCGAAGGAAGATGAAGAAAAACTAAAGGCGGCGTTTGGCGCGTCCGAGTAGGACCCCCCGCGAGTCATATGGTCGAGGGGCGTGCAGGCGGAGCGATCCGGTGGGCACGCCCTTTTTTGTGGGATGGAGGGCAGCGTGAACGATCTCCCGAAGTTCAGGCGCGTACGGCGCTGGCGCGCCCAATATATTGTTGAGTCCTTGATGTACGTGGTGTTCGCAATCATGCTGGGGATTGCAGTTCCGCGCATCGACGAGACCTTCTTGCGCGCCTATGTAACCACGATGAGCGTGGCCAGCGAGATAGCGATTCTTTCGTCGATTGCGTCGGGCATGATGGCACTGACGGCCATCGTTTTCTCGATGGTTCTGGTGATGGTGCAGGTAGGCGGCAGCGTCTTTTCGCCGCGGCTGGTGCAATGGCTGGCGCACGACCGCACGCTACGCCACGCGCTGGGCGTTTTTATCGGCACCTTTGTCTTCGCTTTGCTGGCGCTCACCGCGATCGACCGGGGCAATTCCGGGCGCGTGCCCGTCTACACGGCGTCGACGGCCTTTGTGTGGCTGCTGGCGAGCATTGTGCTTTTGATCCTGTTGATCGAGCGGGTCAGCCGGCTGTACATCACGAATGTGCTGACCGCCGTGGGAACGCGTGGCCGTGATGTGATCGCGGAGATCTATGCACGGAGCGGGGAAGGCGAGCCTGCGCCCGAAAAGGATGCCAGGAGCGCAGATTGGGCCGACACGCCGGCAACCCAGAATATCTATTACCACGGCGCGCCGCAGGTAGTGGCGGCGATCGATGTGGCGCGGTTAGTCAACCTGGCACGCCAAGTGAATGGCGTGATCGAGATCGATTGCGCGGTCGGTGACTTTGTGGCCGATGGTTCATCGCTGGCGCACTTGCATGACGCGCGCTCGACGCTCGAGGAGCCGGCACTCTACGATGCGATCATGCTGGGCCCTGAGCGCACCATGAAACAAGATCCGAAATATCCCATCCGCCTGCTGGTCGACATCGCCATCCGTGGATTGTCGCCAGCGATCAACGATCCGACTACGGCAGTACAGGCGCTCAACCAGATCGACGATTTGCTGCGCCGTTTGGGTCGCTCACACTTGGAGATCGGGCGGGTCGCCGATCGCGATGGCGTGCTGCGCGTCGTGTTTCCGGCGCCCACCTGGGATGACTTTCTTGACCTGGCGCTGCTGGAGATCATGTTCTATGGGGCCGGATCGGTGCAAGTGATGCGCCGCATGGGTGCATTGCTGGACGATCTGGAGGAGACGGTTGCACCATCCCGGAAAGCCGCGGTCACGCAATTCCGGGCGCACCTGCACAAGGTGATCGATCGCTCTTTCCATGACGTAGATATCCGCGCCGACGCACAGGCGACTGACCGGCAGGGTCTTGGGCTGACGCGACATGAGGACGAGACTGGTTGATGTAAACCCTTACTTTTGTGTGAGCCATTTCTCGTATTGTCCCCGGTACGACGCCCAATTCTGGATCAGGTCGTCCATCGCGATTGTCAATGCGTCGCCATAGTCATCTATCGGCAAAGCCACCTTGACTATATATGGCGGAATGGTCAAGTCCGGTTCGGATGATTCGGGCTGGGAAGGAAGTCAAAAATGTGGCTTCCCTACCACCGGGTGCAGGAGGCACGAACCAGCGTAGGGAAGCCACTGAACCTATTGACTGTCGTTGGCGTCGACCGTTTGGCGCCAGTAGCGGGCATAGCGGCCTGCTAGTTCCAACGGCACCCGACCGGTCAGGTGCGTGCCGTGTTCGGTGTGTTCCTCCACCTCGATGATGCCGTGCTCGTGCATCAAGGCGACCAGTTCGCCGTGCTGATAGGGGATCAGGACATCGACCGGCGCCATGTGCTGGCGCAGGGCACGGTCGATCACTTGCAAGAGCGCATCCAGCCCTTGGCCGGTGAGCGCGCTGATGACGACGGCATCGGGATATTCGGCCTGCGCCGCCTCGATCTGGCGAACTTGCAACGGGTCGTTCTGGTCGAAGCGATCCACTTTGTTGAGCGCCACGACGACGGCTTTGTCGCCGGCGCCCAATTCCTCTAGCACTTCCTCGACGGCGGCGACCTGTTCCTCCATATTGGCATGGGAAAGGTCGACGACGTGCACCAGCAAGTCGGCGGCGGTCACCTCTTCGAGCGTCGACCGGAATGCCGCCACCAACTGCGTGGGCAGCTTCTGGATGAAGCCGACCGTGTCGGAGAAGAGGGCCATGCGGTCGCTGGGCAATTGCGCGCGCCGTGTTGTCGGGTCGAGTGTGGCAAAGAGCTTGTCTTCGGCCAGCACGTCGGACTTGGCGATGGCGTTGAGCAGCGTGCTCTTGCCGGCGTTGGTGTAACCAACCAGGGCGACGACGGGCGTGGCGGTTTCTCGCCGCTGCGCGCGGTACTGGTCGCGGTGTTTGCGGATTTCCTCGAGCTGGCGCTTGAGGAAGGCGATGCGCCGGCCGATCTCGCGCCGGTCGACTTCGAGCTGCGTTTCGCCGGGGCCACGGACGCCTACGCCACCCGATGCGCCACCTGCACGGCCGCCAGCCTGGCGGGCCAGATGTGTCCAGGCGCGGGTCAGGCGTGGCAAGCGGTACTCATACTGCGCCAGTTCCACCTGCACCGCGCCTTCGCGTGTGCGGGCGTGGCTGGCGAAGACATCGAGGATCAGTGCCGTGCGGTCGATGACCTTGACGGCATCGCCCAGCATCTTTTCCAGTTCGCGTTGTTGGCGCGGCGAAAGCTCATCGTCGAAGATGACGACGCTGGCGCCTAATTCGGTGACGAGCATCTGCAATTCTTCGATCTTGCCCGAACCGATCAGGGTGGCGGCGTGGGGCGTAGGCAGGCGCTGCGTGAGCCGGCCGACGACTTCCAGGTCGGCCGTCTTGGCCAGCAGCGTCAGTTCGTCCAACGAATCTTCCATCGACAAGGGGGATGGGATGCTATCGATGTCAACGCCCACAAGCACAGCCCGCTCGATCGGTGATGCGGTGGAAACCAGCCCTTGGGCGTCGCGCACGATCGTCTGCCGGCTGCGTTCGTCGTCGGCGGCGATGGGATCACTATTTGACTTGGATTCAGAAGATTTATTATTGGTCATGGTGAATGATGGTCTGTGAACAGGGTATGCTCGACAACGTAGTCCGACTGGCAGATCTCTATCCCTGTGCGTTTCAGTTCCACATCACCATGTCACCATTCACCCGAAGAATTTTTGTTGGCGCCTGTACGGGCGCCGGTACATCCCTGACTCTGTGATCTGCCAGCAGCATGTGCTGCCACTGCAGTATACACCGAAGTGGATTGGAAAGGAAAGATTGCGAGGCGGCCTTCACGCACCGAGAAACGCGGCCACGTAGCCGCCCGTAAACTCCTCGGCCAGGATGTCCATCATGATCGTGTCGTACTTCTGGCTGCCGATGATGCGCGCCTGGCGGCGCCGGCCGATCTCGCGGAAACCGACCTTGCGATAGGCGGCGATGGCGCGGCGATTGAAGTCAAACGCGCCCAGCATCACGCTGTTCAGATTGAGCAGGTTGAACCCATAGTCAAGCAGCAGGTGCAGCGCTTCCTGCCCATACCCGCGATTCTGATACTCTTGTTCGCCGATCAAGATGCCCAGCATGGCGGTGCGGTTGACCGGGTCCAGCGAAAACAGCATGCAGCGCCCGATCAATGTGTCGCTGGCCAGGTCGACGATGCTAAAGACATGCGCCTGGTTGCGTAGCCCGCCGTCGATCTGTTCGTGCATCTTTTCGATCGACATGGGCGTATAGGCTTCGTCGCCCAGCGGGATGGCGATGGCCAGGTCGTTTTCCCAGCGCGTGGCCGCCTCGGCGTCTTCGTGGCTTAACGGCGACAGGTAGCATAGGCTTCCTGTGATTTTTTTGAAGTGCGGCATCTCACACCACTCTCTTCTGTCGTCGCTGATCGACGTAATAATTCATAACCATCACAGCCAGCAGCAGGGCGCCCCAGGCGAATTGGCGGAAGAAGGTGCTGCCGCTGGAGCCGAAGACTTCGAGCAAAAACATGTTGAGTCCGGTCGAGAGGAACTGGAGACAGAGCACAGCCAGGACCAAGCCGCCCACGCTGCCAAAGCCGCCCGTGGAACTCACGCCGCCCAGGATACAGATGAGCACCGAGAGCAGGACAAACGACTCGCCATAGTCAGCCTTGGCGGAGTTGACACGCGCCACAAAGACGAGGCCGGCCACAGCTGCCAGCACGCCAGCCAGCCAGTAGGTGCGGATCAAGACGCGCGTGCTGTTGATGCCGGAGAAGCGCGCCGCAGTGGCGTTGGTGCCATACATATAGACATTGAAGCCATAGGTGGTGCGATTGAGCGTGAGGGCAAAGATGCCCGCAATCACCAGGAAAATGATGACGACGATCGGAACGCCCAACACCGACCCATTACCGATCCAGGCCAGTTGCAAGGTTGGGATGGCGGGGCCACCCGTGATGACATAGGAAAGACCCGTATAGAGCGACATCGTGCCCAGTGTAGCCAGGATCGGCACAATGCCCACGCGTGCCACCAGAAACCCGTTGAAAATGCCGCACAGCGACCCGACCACAAACGCCACCAGCACCGCCAGCGGCAGGACGATCATGAGCGACATGCCGGCGCCTTCACCGAGCCGGGTCAGCACCAAAGCTGCCATGATGGAAGAAAGGTTGGCCGTGCCGACGACCGACAGATCGATGCCGCCAGAGATCATTGTGATCATGATGGCGATGGCCAGGATGCCGAATTCAGGGAATTGAACCGCCATCGACTGTAGATTGAGCACGGAGAAAAACTTGCCCGGTAGCAGAAGGCTGAACACGACAAAGATCGCGATCGCAATCACCAGCAAGCGCAGGACTGTGTTGTCGCCCAACAGGCGGTCACTGAGTGATGGTTTGGCGGCGTTTTGGCTCATCAATGCACCTCACTGGGGATAGACTCGTGAACGTCGGCCAGGCCGCCGGCGCGCTTGGCGCTGCGCTGCGCCTGCAGTGCCGGGAGGCCCGTACCAATCAGGATAATTACGCCGATGACCACGCGCTGCCACTCGGAAGGCACGCCGATCAAGACCAAGCTATTATTCATGATCACGATCAGGGCCACCCCCAATAACGTGCCGATGACCGTGCCGCGGCCGCCGGTGAGGCTGGCGCCGCCCAAAACCACGGCGGCGATCACATTCAACTCGCTGCCGACCAATTCTTGCGGATTGGCTTGACGGTTGAGCGAGGCGTAAACGATGCCGCCGATACCGGCCAAGAAGCCGACGGTTCCGTAGATGAAATATTGGATCCGTGGGATGTTGAAGCCAGCGCGTTCCGCTGCCTCGCGCGAACCACCCAACGCATAAATGCCGCGGCCAAGCATTGTATATTTCAGCAGGAACCAGACCAATAGGGCGGCCAGCGCAGTCAGAATGATCGCTGGGTGCAGCCGCGAGACGCCGGCGGCCATCGGCACTTCTAGCAATGACGAGCGGGCAAAGGCGGTCATGCTGGGCGGAATCTCGCGAATGATCTTGTTCCCGATCGCAAAGAGTAGGAAGCCGCGGAACATGCTGAGCGTGGCCAGGGTGACGATCAGTGTGGGTAGCCTGTAGCGCGAGATAAAAAAGGCATTGATCATGCCGAGACCCAGACCAATAACGGCGGCCAGGCTAATCACGATCCAGAGGGGCGCGTCCGGCATAAACGCATTGAGCAGCCGTACCGTGGCGTATTGGGCGAAGACCGCCACCGCCGTAAAGGAAACGTCGATACCGCCGGAGATGATGACGAGCAGGACGCCCATGGCAAAGATGCCGGTGACGATACTGCTGCGCAAGAGATCAAACAGGTTGCCAATCGAGAAAAAGATAGGGTTGACAATGCTGATATAGGTACACAAAAAAACGATCGTAATGGCTAGGATCGTCTCTGTACGGCGGAAAATGGAGCGGCTCACAGGCGCCTTCCTCAGTCTAGGGTCTCAGTTCTTGTCCAGTTCGGCAGACCATTTAGTCTGCAATCAACTTGGCGGCCAGCGCATTCTCGTCGGTGGACGTGGGCGAAAATTCTTCGACGATTCGCCCGCGTCGCATGAGCAAGATGCGATTGCAGATCTGCAAAAGCTCAGGGATGTCGTCAGAAATGACCAGCAACCCCAGGCCGCGGCCGGCGAGATCCTTCATCATGTCGTGCAGTTCGTTCTTGGAGCCGATGTCGACGCCCATGGTCGGCCCGTTGAGGATCAGCAGGCGCGGTTGGCTCGCCAGCCACTTAGCAACCACCACGCGTTGCTGGTTGCCGCCCGACAGCGTCTTGGCCGGCAGGTTCGAGTCGGATGTCTTGATATGCAGCGCACTGACCCATTCGTTGACCTGCGCGGTGACGCGCTGTGGGTCGGTGAGACCAAAGGCGCCGCGCAAGCGGTCGATCGTGCGCACGACGACATTGCGGCCAATCGACTGTTCGAGAAAAAGGCCTTCGCTGAGTCGATCCTCAGGTACATAGCCGATGCCATTGGCAATAGCGTCCTGAATGCTGCCAATCTTGACGGATTTGCCGTCGATCACGATCTGGCCGCTGTCGGTGGGCAGCATACCAAAAATCGCCAGCGCCAACTCCGTGCGGCCTGAACCCAGCAGACCGGTGACACCGACGATCTCACCGGCGTACAGGTCAAATGAAATATCCTGAAGGGCATTGGGGACGTTGAGTTTGTCCACGCGCAGCAGGGGCGATTGACTGGTGTCCGGCGTAAAGACATACGCCTTCTCAGCGATGCTCTGGCCCGTCATGTCATAGACGAGCCGCGTGTGGTTGTATTCGTTGCGTTCGCCCTCGCTGGCGTTGCGCCCATTGCGCATGACCATGATGCGCTCGGAAATCTCCAACACTTCGTTGAGCTTGTGGGAGACAAAGAGGAAGGCGATGCCGCGCTGCTGCAATCTATGAATGACAATAAAAAGCGAACGGATCTCGCGCTCGGTGAGGGCGCTCGTCGGCTCGTCCATCACAATCAGTTGTGCATTCTGGCGCAGCGCCTTGGAGATTGCGATCAGTTGTTTCGTGGCGACTGACATCTCTTCGACGCGCGCGTTCAAAGGCAATTGCACGTCGATCTGTGCAAGGGCGTCCTGCGCGACGTTGCGCACGTTGCGCCAGCTGACCAGACGGCGCCCATCGGCAAGTTCTTCGTTCAAGGCAATGTTCTCGGCCACCGTCAGGTTCGGAAAAAGGGAGAAATCCTGATAAATGACCTGGATGCCTTCGCGAATGGCATCGATTGGGCGGAGATGTTCGTATTCTTTGCCGTTGATCACAAGGTCGCCGGCATCGCGTGGGTAGACGCCGGCAATGATCTTGATCAGCGTCGATTTGCCGCAGCCATTTTCGCCGACCAGGCAGTGGATCTTACCGCGTTCGATGGTGAGGCTGACATCTTGCAGCGCGCGCACGCCTGCAAATGATTTGTTGATGTTGGTGAGCCGGATGAGTTCGTCGGCCATAGATCGTCACGCCCGAATGTACGTGCACAGACAATCGTCAATGCGGATGGGTGAATCTGCGGACAAGCTGTGCGCGGAGATGGGGGGATCATCTCCGCGCACAGGGCTATGAGCTAGTACGGATACTGGTCGACGTCGTCTTTAGTCAGATAAACGGCGGCATCGCCATACAGAACGTTCTTGCCGACTAGCTTCAGATTCTCGTAGCCGGGGATGCCGAGGTTTGTGCCTTCCCCGATTGTCTCACCGGCGATCTGCATCTGGGCGAGCTTGTTGCATGCCTTGCCGGCCATGGCTGGGTCCCAGCCACCGATCGCGTTGATCGCGCCGGACTTGAGCAGGTCACTCGTGAGGGAGGGCAGACTGGTGCCGACCACGAAGACCTTGCCCTGCAGACCCGCTTCTTCCACGGCCTGACCGATGCCCACCACGTCGGTGGAGGCGCTGCCCTGGAAGCCCTTGATGTTCGGATGGGCTTTCAGGATTTCCTTGGCCTTCTCATAGGCCGTCTGCGAGTTGTCGGCAGTTTCGGTCTTGTCGATGACCATGGTCATCTTCGGGTACTTCGCCTTCTGCTGGTTGATGCCGCCGTCGGCCCATTCGTTGTGGGTCTTGGAGCCAAGGCTGCCCACGAAGACGGCATATTCGCCCTCTTCGCCCATCAACGCCGCCAGGCGATCCATCAGGCCGGCGCCGAAGGCCGTGTTGTCAAAGGCTTCGACGTCCCAGTTCATGTTCTGCTGGTTGGAGGCTTCGTGCGTGACCACGGTGATGCCCGCATCCATCGCCTTCTTGAGCACGGGTTCGAGCTGGCCCGGGTCCATCGGGATGACGCAGAGCGCATCGACGTTCTGGGCGATCAGATCTTCGATCATCGGGATCTGCATGGCGGCATCAGCCTTTTCAGGCCCGACCAAGGACGCCTTGATGCCGGTTTCCTTGGCGAATTCCTGGACGCCAACTTCCATGCGATTGAACCAATTAATGCCGGCGATCTTGACCACGGTGACAAAGGTCATGTCACCCGGCGCCTTGGCGGCGGGCGCAGCAGCGTCAGCGGCTGGGGCAGCTTCGGCGGGGGCGGCTTCGGTCACTGCAGCATCTGCGGCTGGGGCAGCGGCCGGAGCAGCGGCTGGGGCGGCGCAGGCGGTGAGCATACTGGCGATCAGCATAGCCATCGCAAATACGTAAATCAACTTCTTCATGTTGGGTTCTCCTGGTTACTGGTCTACACGTTGAACAACAGAAACATCCACACATTATGAACAAAGATGGGGCTCGCCTGGGCGGGCAAACCGCACATCTTTCTTCCAAAAATAGGAGCGGCCTGCATCATCCAAGGACAGCCTCGATCATAATCACGAGCGCCTCGCAGCCGGGGTCGACTTTGCCTTCGGTGCGTTCGCCGACCCAACTGGCGCGGCCGATTTTGCTGCGCAAGGGGGTAACGCGATCGCGCCCGGCTTCGGCGGCCGCCAAGGCCGCGCGACCGGCCGCCGCTGGCGATTCTCCGGCCGTGATAGCGGCGGCAAAGGCCGCGCTGGCCGGGTGAAAGGCGTCGATTACGGTCTTGTCGCCCAACTGGGCCTTGCCGCGCTCCTGAATGCCGACGTCGGCGGCGGCGAACATGTCGACCAGATCGGCGTCGCTCAAAGCCGCCTTACCGGCGACGGTCTTGCCGCCGCGCATAAAGGCCGTGGCGAGCAACGTGCCAAACGACGAGGAGCCGGCCTTATTGGCGGCCATCCCCGCTTTGCCCAACCACTTGCCGAGATCACCATCGACCGGCGCCGTGGCCGCAAACTCCTGCAGCGCGCCGCCGATCTTGCTGAGCGTGATGCCCAGGTCGCCGTCGCCCATCTGCTGGTCGAGGCCGGTCAGGGTTTCTTCGTGTGCGATCAACGTGGTTGCCACCCGTTGTACGGCGGCTACCACGGCATCACCGGTGATCAAGTCGGTCATCGTCTGTACTCTCAGTCCGCTATAGTCTTCATTGTCTAAAGAACGGTGTGTGCGCCGGGTGGTCAAGCAGGGCGGCGAGTTCATCATCCAGCTTGAAGAGCGTCAGCGACGCGCCGGCCATCTCCATCGACGTGGCATACTCGCCGACATAGGCGCGGTGGATGCCGATGCCCTTGGCCGTCAGCAAGTCATGCACTTTGCGATAGATAATGTACAGTTCTTCCGGCGGTGTCGCGCCGAGGCCGTTCACCATCACCGCCAGGCGGTCGCCAGCAGCAGGCTGCAGATCGTCCAGAATGGCCGTCGTCATGCGCGCGGTGATTTCGTCGGCGCTCTGCAGCTTTTCGCGCTTCATGCCCGGCTCGCCATGGATACCCATGCCGATTTCCATCTCGTCTTCGCCGATGGTGAAGGTAGGCTTGCCGGCGCGCGGCACGGTGCAAGAGGAGAGCGCAACGCCCATGGTGCGAATATTGGCGAGCGCCTTCTCGGTGGCGGCGACAACCTCGTCGATCGATCCGCCCTGGTCGGCCTTGGCGCCGCCGATCTTGAACGCGAAGACCATGCCGGCCACGCCGCGGCGACGGCCAGCCTCGGCAGGCGGGGCGGAGGCTACGTCATCCTTGACCAGCACCGTCTTGACTTCGATGTCATCGAACGAAGCCATTTCGGTGGCCATATCGAAGTTCATCACATCGCCGCCGTAATTGCCGTAGATATAGACCACGCCCTTGCCGCCATCGATCCGCTTGGTGACGGCGAGCATCTGGTCGGCGGTGGGCGAGGCAAAAACATCACCCACGGCGCAGCCATCGAGCATGCCTTGGCCGACATAGCCAAGAAAAACCGGTAGATGGCCGGAGCCGCCGCCCGTGGCCAGCGCAACCTTG
>Ga0105047_10004868_pt1 | contig 23246 bp, 14 predicted proteins | sample MAT04_FD_78384 | JGI IMG/M metagenome (GOLD analysis project Ga0105047, IMG submission 78384) | Freshwater microbial communities from Lake Fryxell liftoff mats and glacier meltwater in Antarctica - MAT-04 (megahit assembly) | ecosystem: Environmental > Aquatic > Freshwater > Ice > Liftoff... | reverse complement strand
TCTTAATCCCGCGGCCGGCCATGCACACGCTCCACGCCTCCGGCCAGTGGTCGCGGCCGAGGTGCCCGTTGATCCGCGGGGTACGGCCGAACTCGGCCATCGCCACCACCAGCACGTTGTCGAGCATCCCGCGCTCGTGCAAGTCTTCGATGACGGCGGCGAACGGCCGGTCGAACTGCGGGTGAAGGCTGGCCGCGCCGTTGAAGTGGTCGCCGTGCGTGTCCCACCCGTAGCTCGTCACCTTCACGAACGTGACGCCCTCTTCGAGCAGCCGGCGGGCGAGGAGGAGGTGGCGGCCGAGGTCGTGGGTGCCGTAGCGGTCCTGGTCTTTCTGCGGCAGCTTCGACAGGTCGAACAGCGCGATCCGCTTCTGGAGCTGGGCCGCCATCTCGAAGGCGTAGCCGTTGGCCTCGCCGTACTCCTTGCGGCGGTCGGCGGCGTAGCGCTGGTCCACGAGCCGGCGGAGGTCGTTGCGCTCGGCGTCGTCCTCGGCGCTGAGGCCGGCGGGGCGGAGGAGGTTTTCCGGCGGCTTGCCGTCGCCGAGGGCCAGCGCCCCGTACTTCGGGCCGAGGAACCCGGCGTCCTTGAAGATGAACCCGCCGTTCATCGGCTTGACCCAGACGTAGGGCGGCAGCCCGCTGTCGCCGGGGCCGACGAGCTTGGCCACCGCCGACCCGAACAGCGGGTACGTCACGCCGCGCGGCTTGGGGTCGCCGCGCTGCACGCGGTCCACGCCGGCCGAGTGCGAGTTGTCCTGCGTGCTGACGCTGCGGACGAGGGCGAGGTGCTTCATCACCCCGGCCGACTTCGGCATCAGCTCCGAGACGCGGATGCCGGGCACGGTGGTTTGGATCGAGCGGAACGGCCCGCCGAACGGCGTGTTCGGCTTCGGATCCCAGCTTTCGAGCTGGCTCATCCCGCCGTCGAGCCAGACGAACAACACCTGCCGCCGCTGCTTGCGGAGTTCCGCGGTCAGCTCGGGCAGCGAGACCGCGCCGAGGCCGAGTGCCCCGGCGGTCGCCCCGGCCGCGGAGCCGAGCCACCGGCGGCGCGAGAGGCGGTGGTCGGCGGGCGTACACGGGGGCGGCATGGGAGAACCCTCGGGGTCGGTCACTTCTTCGCCGGCATCAGTTCCAGTTTCGCCGTCTCGCCGGCCTTCACCTCGACGACGCCGGCGAGTTCACCGGCGCGGGCCTCGTACCGGCCGGGGCCGAGCTTCTCGAACTTCGCCACCCCGTCCTTCGGGTCGGCCTGCAACCCGAGCGTGGCGGCGACGCCGAAGTAGACGCCGAGCGGCACCGGCGTGCCCGGCTCGTCGGCGGGGGCGAGTTCGACCTTATCGGTCGTCCCGACGGGCACCACCACTTCGAGCTTACCGACCTTCGCCGGGTCGAGGGCGAGGTCGATCGTCAGCTTCGAATCGGGGGCGACCGTCACCCACTTCCACGCGGCCGGGCCGCCGTCGGCGACGGCGGCGTACACGACGTACCGGCCCGGCGACAGCTTCGTGTGCTCGTACCGGGCCGGCTTGCCGGCGGCCTCGGCCGCGACCACGACGGTCGCCCGCGGCCGGGCGTAGTCGAGCCGGGCCGACGCCCCGGGGCCGACCAGGGCCATCTGCACCGAGTACGAGGCGAAGTCGTCCGGCTTCGGCAGTCCGGCGTAGCCGAGCTTCACCTGGGGGGCGTCGCCGGCGACGGTCAGGCTGCCCTGCACGAACGGCACGTCGTCCGGCCCGGGGAGTTCGCCGATCGGGCGAATCCAGTCGGCGACGAACGTGCCGGCGACCACTTCCTTCTCGTCCCCCGGCAGGCTCAGGTAGAGCTTGCCGGGCAGCTTGCCGGCGGCCCGCTTGCCGAGTTCGAGCGTCAGGGCGTAGCCGTTGGCGAACTCCATCGCCCCCGGCTCGCCGGCCTTCGGCGGCGGGAACTCGGTCGTCACCCGCGGCACGTCCGGCCCCGGCACCTGGTCGGCCTTAATCGTCAGCGACAGCCCGTCGGCGGCGGTCTTGGCGCGGGCGGGGGGGAGCTGGATGCTCACGGCCCGGTCGATGTTGCCGTCCTTCGTCAGCACACGGAACTTGAGCGTGTCGCCCTGGAACTCGGCCTCCGGGGTGAACGCGGCCCCGGCGATCTTCCCGCCCGGCGGGGCGGTCGGAATCGCGTGCTTGGCCGTGTCGAGTTCCCACGCCACGGCCGGCGGCGGGGGCGGCACCGGGTCGGCCTTCTTGACCGTCTCGTCCTTCGGCGGGGGCGTCGGGGTCGGCGGGGCGGGGTCGGCCGGGGTCGGCTTGGCGTCGGGCGTCGGCGTACTCGACCCGCCGCACCCGAGGAGCAGGCCGACGAGTGCCGCGAAGATCATCCCTGATACGGTCCGCATGGTTCGGTTCCTGGCTGGTGACGGTCGGGGGCCGGTCCGCGTCCCCGACGGGTCGATTGTAAGCCGGAACCCCGGTCGGGGTACAGAGCGAGTCGTTCGATGCGGCCGGGTTGCAATGTGGCCCGCTCGCTCCGCGAGCGGTTTCCCTCCCGTGATCGACGGGGTTCGGGGCGGGGCGGTAAGAAAACCGCTCGCGGAGCGAGCGGGCCACATTAGAAACCTTAGTGGTTCACCCCGAACTCCATCGACGCCAGCAGCGCCCACGCCACGCGGCCGACCGCCTCGGCCCGCTTCGCCGCGTCCTTCTGCAACACCTTCGTCACCGCCGCGAGCTCCTCCACCCCCGGCTTGCGGCCGAGCAGCGCAAGATACAATTCCTCTGCCGCCGCGGGGTCGGACAGCTTCGCGGCCCGCTCGATCAGGTTGCCCGCCGCCGGCTTGAGCAGCGCCAGCACGGCCTCGTCGTGCAGGACGAATAGCGCCCCCTTCAACGCCGGGGCGACCTCGTCCTCCGGCTCGCGCGGCTGGTTGGCGAACGCCTTCAAGAACTTCGGCCGTAACAGCACGGCGGTCTTGGCGTCGGTCCCGGTCGCGGCGACCGTGGTGGCGAGGAGCTGGTCGGCGGTAAGGCGGCGTTCGAGGGCGGTGGCGAAGTACCACGGGTCGGGGGCGTCCTTCCCGGCCGGGATCAGGCTCGACCGCTGGTACGTTTGCGTCAGGGCGAGTTCGCGGAGCAGCCACTTGATGTCGAACTTCCGGGCGGCGAACTCGTCGGCGAGCAGGTCGAGGAGTTCCGGGTGCGACCCGAGGTTGCGCGAGTGGTGCATGTCGAGCGGGTGGACGATCCCGCGGCCCATCAGGGCGAACCACAGGCGGTTCGCCATGTTCCGGGTGAAGTCGCGGTTCTTCGCCGTCGGGAGCTGCTTGCTGACCGCCTCCAGCGTGCTGAACTTGGGCACGCCGGGGGCGTTCGTCTTGCGGTCCGGCGGCTCGGCGAACTCCATCCCCTTCGCGAAGACCGGGATCTCGACCATCATCCCGCCGGGCAGGGCCGGGCCGGTGGCCATCATCACCTTCGTGAACACCGACGCGAAGCTGGTCTTCTCGGCCGTCACCTTCTCGCCGACGTGCGGCTTCGGCCCGCTGACGAGGTAAGTGTTCTTGAAGAAGGCGTGCAGCCCCTGGAAGTGCTGCTGCTTGTAGTCCTCGACGAACAGGTGGTCGTGGCACTCGCAACACTGGAAGTTCTTGCCGAGGAAGAGGCGGCCCACGTCGCGGGTGAGGGCCGAGTACTCGACCGCGTTCTGGCCGTAGTTTTCGAGCCGCTTGGCGAGGAAGAACGACGCCCCGGAGTTGGCCACGTCTTTCGGGTCGGCCCGGAGCATCTCCCGGGCCATCGCGTCCCACGGCTTATTCGTGGCGAACGCGGCGGTGAGGTACTTGGTCCACTCCGGGTTCTCGCCGAGCCGTTCCATCAGCACGACGCCGAACAGGTCGGCCATGCGCGGGGCGTAGTCGGGGCCGGCGAGCAGCGCGTCGATCGCCTTCGCCCGTTTGTCGGGCGACTTGTCGGCGAGGAAGGCCCGCGTGACCTCCGGCGCGGGGACGCGACCGACGAAGTCGAGCCAGGCGCGGCGGAGGAATTCGGCGTCGTCGGCCGGGCCGCTGAGGGTCACGCCGTCGGCCTTCGCCTTCGCCTCGATCATCCGGTCGACGCGCGGCGCGAGCGGCTCGGCGGCGCGGGCCGTGGCTGGGAGGGCGACGGCGATGACGCACGCCAGCAGCGTCGGGCGGGACATGGTCGGCTTCCGGGAGAAGGTGAACCGGCGGCGGGCGGGGGCAGGCGGGCAGTTCAACAAACCGAGTATACACCGCACGGGCGGCGGGGTGAAACGGAAATCCTTGAGGGAAAGGAGAGGGTTCCGCCAAGAACCTAACCCCCCAACCCCCTTCCCTAAGAAGGAAGGGGGAGCCGGAAGGGTCTCCGATTCGGCTCGGCTTTCTCCACCACGTTCATGTTTCAAACATCACTCGCGCCGGCCGCCGTTCCGATGCGTAGCGGACAGGCTTCGGAAATCGCCTTCAACACGACCGTTAGGTCGGAGAAAACGTCGGCGTTGCGGACGCGAAGAATCGTTAGCCCGCGCGCGGCGAACGCACGGTCGCGGTCGGCGTCGTACTCGGGCTGCGCGTCGTGGACCGGGCCATCGACCTCCACGACGAGGCCCGCCGCGTGGCAGTAGAAGTCGGCGATGAATCCGTCGATCACCTGCTGCCGCCGGAAGTGAAACCCGCCGAGCCGGTTTCCCCGAAGCATCGGCCAGAGCTGCTGTTCGGCCGGCGTCATCTCGCGGCGGAGTTCCTTCGCGCGGATGGCTTTGCCGTCCTCCACTCGCTGCCCGCGAACGACGTATCGAACCGGTGGCACGATCTTCGGTCTTACCCCCACTTCCCGCATGGGGAGAGGGGCCGGGGGGCCGGGTTCTTCCACGCAACTCCTCCCGAAAACGTGCGAGGCATCGACCCTCTTGCTCCCCCTTCCTTCTTAGGGAAGGGGGTTGGGGGGTTAGGTTGCCTTTTCGTCACGGCCCCGCAGAGAACACGCGCTCGACGCGCGACACGTTCCCCTGGCGGTCTCTGACGCTCACCGTCAGCGTGCCGCGTTTGGTAACGTGGGCAGCACTCAGGTCGAGGTGCCAGACGCCCTGACCGGCGGGGGTGAACTGCGGCCAGAGGTTGCTGCCGGCCGCGACGCCGTTCACCGCGAAGTCGGCCGTCGCCTCGAAGGTCGCCGAGTCCAGCCCGGCGTAATCGTAGGCCCCGACCACGACCCGCGCGAGCGGCGGGTTCGCGCCGGCCCGCGGCGACGCCACCGTAAGCGTCGGCCGCTGGTCGTCGAGCGCCCAGCCGTAGCCCGTCTTCGCCGGTGCCTTCGGGTCGAAGTCGAGGTCGATGGGGCAGCCCAGGTCGATCCAGCGGACGAGGGTGCGGCGGTCCTCGGCGGTCAGCGCCGGCACCATGCCGGCCTTCACCGCGTCCGGGGGCGGCATCTCGGTGCCGGTGTAGTCGAGGTCGGCGCGGTTGCGGTTGGCCGGCGTGTCGGCAATGGGCTGACCACCGTGGGCGAGCGTCCGCGGGTTGCCGGGGACGGTCTCGGTCGGGAAGTCGTCGTTGTCCCAACCGTCGAGCCGGCCGCCGTACACCTTCCAGACGAGCAGGCTGCGCCGCGACTGGAACATGCGGACGTAGCGCGAGGCGTTGTGGTTCCGCCACGACCCGATGAGCGGCTTGTGCCCGAACCGCCCGGCGTAGTCCATCGCCAGCCGGTAGTAGGTGCCGGGCACGTCGTCGGCGTCGGGCAGGTTGACCGTCTTGGCGTCGTCGAGGACGAGCTTGCCCGCCGGCGCGCCGTCTTTTTGCGTGTGACAGGCGGCGCAGCTGCGGTCGAGGATCGGCTTCACGTCGCGGAAGAACTCGACGTTCTTCACCCCGGCGACGGTGCGCAGGCCGGTCTTGTCGGCGTCGTCCCACGTCTGCCCCGATTCGTCGGCGGCCTTCACGGTCAGCAGCGGCGTGCGGCGGGTGAGGTCGAACACCTTGTAGTCGGGCTTGGCGGCGGCGGTCAGGTTGAAGTCGGTCGGCCGCTGGCTGTGGGCGTGGCACCCGCCGCAGTCGTTGCGGATCTCGCCGGGGCGGACCTGGTGCCACGTCTGGGCCATGTTCAGCACCATGCCGCGCCGGTCGAGGGTCTGGAAGGTGAACCCCACGTCGGCCGGGATTTTGGCGAGGAAACTCGTGTCCGGGTTGCCGTCCGGGTCGAGCGGTTGCTTGCCCCCGGCGAACTTGCGGACGGGGATTTCGCCGAGGACGCGCAGGCGCTCGCTGGCGTGGCTGCGGAAGGTCGGGCCGGACTTCGGCCCGCGGTGGCGGTCGGTGGTCGGCTCCATCGCCAGGATGCGGATGGCGTGAACGTCGGCGTTCGTGTAGCGGCCGGCGTCGGCCCCCTGGAAGAACCAGTTCTGCGACGCCGCGTTCTCGGTCGTGTTGAACGGGTCGAGGTCTTCGTACCCGGTGCGGTCCGGGCCGCCGGCGAAGGCCGCGGCCACGGTGCCGGGGTTCACGCGGCCGTTCGGGTAGCTCTCGCGCTTGAGCAGGCTCGACGTGCCGACCAGCCCGAACGGGGTGCCGGCGGGGAGGTGGGGCGACAGCGTGCCGTCGTTCGCTAGCGGCGTCAGGCGCTTCGGCTCGGCGACGCCGTGGACGCGCTGGTACGGCACCAGTGCCCGCGGCCACTGCTCGTTGTAGCGCGGGTCGTTCTTGATGAGGAGCATCTCGCCGGGGGCATCGACCGCCGCGCCGTTCTTGATGAGGTACAGGCCGGCATCGACGGCGGGCTGATGCACCGTGTACCCGCCGTTGACCGGGCCGGGCGACCAGACCGCGAGGAGGTGGTTGTCGGGCGCGCCGGCCGGGTGCGTGACCTTGCCGACCCGCCCGCCGCCGCGCCGCCCGCCGGCGAAATCGGCCGGCCCCTCGTCGGTGCGGGCGAAGGGGGTAAGCGCCTCAATCCCAACGGGGCTGAACGGCAGCCGGCGGACGCGGGCGCGGCCGTCGTCGAGCCGGCCGCCCTTGAGCGGCGGGTTGCGCGGGTCGTCGGCGTAGCCGGGGCCGAACGGCGGCGCACCCGCCGGCGCGGATGGCGCGAACTTGACGAAGCCGCCGAACCCGCTGCTCGTCTGGTTGTAGTACTCCTCGGCGACGATGGAGCCGTCCGAGAGTTGCGTCTGGAAGTGGTAGGCGGTCGGGTTCGGGCCGGGGAGGAAGGCACTCGCGAGCGGCCCCCAGTTGGTGCCGTCCGGGTTGATGCACCACAGCCCCCATAGGATCGACGCCCGCAGCCCCTGCGATTCGAGCGAGCTGAACATGACCCGGCCGTCGCGCAGGACTGTCGGGTGCAGCGCCATGCCGAGGTTCAGGTGGCCGATACATTCGACGTTCGCGCCGTCGTCGTCCATCACGAACAGCTGCAGTATGTGCGGCAGGCGCTTGGGCGGCTTGAAGGCGTTGCGGTTGCTGGCGAACATCACTCGCCCGCCGGGGAGCGGGCACGGCCCCATGTTGAACACGCCGTACCCGAGCGAGTTCTTGCCCGGCGCGGCCGTCCGGTAGCCGCTCGCCCAGTCCGCGGCCCCGGTGTTCGGCGTGAACCGCTGGTCGGTGAGGCGCACCACCTTCTTCGTCTTGACGTGGATCTTGAACACGTCCGCCCCGGCCGGCGCGCCCTGCGAGGTGGACGCGCCTTTGAGGTCGTGGAAGAGCGTGTAGTAGACCCACTCGCCGTCGAACGACACCGTCGGGTCGGTGACGGACCCGGCCCCGCCCTTGACGAGAACCTCTTCGGTCCCGTCCGGGCGGAGGCGCATCAGGTCGCCGCCGGCGTCCATGAACACCGGGTTGGAAATCTCCGTCCAGTTGGTGCCCACGGCGTCGCCCTTCCGCGGCACCCGGACGTAGACGATGTCGTAGTCGAGCTTGACGGCCGGGTCGGTGGCGACCGGCTTCGGGTCGGTGTCGATGGGGCCGGCGTCGCCGGGGGCGGGCCGGGCCGAGGCGAGCGTGGCGAGAAGCAGGACGGCGAGGGCGGGGCGGAGCGGCACGGCGGGCCTCCCGGAATCCGGGTGCGAAGTGCGGGGCGAGCGGGGCCGGAAATGCCGGCGGGCCGGACCATCGCTGGCCGACCCGCCGGGGCTTACCGTTTATCGCAGACGGCGGAGCTTACTTCAACACGTCCTTGGCGGCGGCGGCGATGTCGGCGGCCTTGTCGGCGGCGGCCTTCGTGTCCTTGAACGCGAAGCTCTTGCTGACGGCCCCGCCCTGCTTGTAGACGACGACGGTGACGGCGGCGTCCTTGTTCAGGGTGTACTTGGCCGGGCCGTCCTTATCCACGGCGATGGTCAGCGGGGTGGTCAGCTTGTGGGTGGACTGGAGCTTCTCCAGGTCCGCGGCCTCGACCCCGCTCACGCCGATCACGACGGTCCCGAGCTTGCTGTCGGTCTTCTGGACCTCGTCGATCGCCTTGACGACCTTGGCCAGGTTCTCGTCGGCCTTCTGGGTGAAGACGAGGACGGCGGCCGGGCGCTCCTCCGCGCCGAACTTGCAGACGTAGCACAGGGTCGTGCCCTGCTTGTCGCCGGTGATGGCCTTGACGTTGAAGGCCCCGCCGATCTTCTTTTCCGGGCCGGACTTCAGGTCGTCGGCGTTGACGCCGTTGACGCCGAACCCGACCACGGCGGCGAGGGACAGCAGGCTGAACACGCGCATCGTTCGTCCTCCAAGTTGCCTCTAGCAAACCCGTTACGGGAGAGGCGTTCGGTTGAACCCGACCCGCCGGCCGCGAGGCCGGCGGGGGCCGAGTCGTGACAGTGTATACGGCGGGCGACCGGCGGGAGAAGGAATCGCCCCCGGCCGCCCACCGTGGAGACGCTCCGGCCGGCGGCGCGATTCGATCCGATTCGGAAAAAGTCGGCCTCGCCCCGGGCCGCCCGGATCGGGTATACCCCCCATTCCGCCGCACGGAAGCGGGGGAAGGTGGTCCCGACGGATCGGGGGTGGGCGGTGAGTTTTCGCGGGTTCGTGTGGCTGCTCGCCGGGCTGACGCCCGCGTACCTCGTCCTCGCCGCCGTGCTGCCGCCGGCCGACGACGAGCTGTACTACTGGTGCTGGGCCGAGCGGCTGCAACTCAGCTACTACGACCACCCGCCGATGACCGCCTACATGATCCGGGCGGCGACCGCGGTCTTCGGCGACACGCTCTTCGCCATCCGCCTGCCGGCCGTCGTCTCGACGCTTACCGTCCTGCTCGTCGTCGGCTGGCTTACCCGCCCGCGCCACCTACTGCCGCTCGTCCTGCTGACGCCCGTGTTCACCTTCGGCGCGGTCCTCGTCACGCCCGACACCCCGCTGCTCATGTTCTGGGCGCTGTACGTCGTGTGGCTGGTGAAGGTCCACGAGCGGCTGGGTGGTGGGGTGGTGGGGTGGTGCAGTAGTGGGGTGGTGGGGTGGTGGGGTGGTGAAAAAACCGCCGCCGCACACCGTTCTACAACGTCACCACCCCACTACCTCACTACCCCGCTACTGCACCACCACCCCACCACCCCACCACTTCTGCCGTTTTGGCTCTGGCCCCTCGGCGGCGCAATTCTCGGCTGCGGCATCCTCGGCAAGTACACGACCGGCCTCGCCGTCATCGCCGGCTTCCTGAGTTTCGCAATCGCGGGCGGGTGGCGGCGGTGGGCCGTCGGGTACGCGGTGCATCTGGTCGTCGCGTTCGTCGTCACGCTGCCCATTCTGATCCACAACGTCCGCCACGACTTCGCCCCGCTGCTCTACCAGTGGAAGCACTCGATGGGCGACTCGCGGCCGGGCGTCGTCCCGTTCCTGTCGTTCGTCGGGATTCAGCTCCTGCTGTTCGGGTTCGTGCCGTTCGCCACGTTCGTGTGGACCGTCGCCCGCCGACGCGAACTCCTCGCCGACCCGCGGCTGCGGGTGTGCGCCTGCCTGTTCGGATTCCCGTTCGCGTTCTTCCTGTACAAGGCGGGCCGCGGGCACCTGGAAGGGAACTGGGCGCTCGCCTGCTACATTGCCGTCTGGCCGCTCGCCGCCGTCTGGTACGAGCGGGCGCGGGCGTCGCAAACGTGGCGGCGGCTGACCGTCGCCGCGTTCGCGGTGCCGGCCGGGTGCGTCGCCGTTCTCGCCGTGCATCTGGTCGTCCCGTTCGCCGCCCTCACCCCGCAGCGCGACCGCGTGACGCGCCAGTCGGCGAAGGAGGACGTGGCCCGGCAACTCGAAACGGCGCTGGCCGGCCTCGCCCCCGGCGCGCCGGTGTACGTCCCGAGTTACCAGTGGACGGCGCTGCTGCGCTTCCACCACATCGACGCCCGGCAGATCGACGGCCTGACCCGCCCGAGCCACTTCACCCAGCGCCCGGAACGGCTCGACGACAAGGAAGCCGTGTACGTGTTCAGCGAGGGGTTTCTGCCGCCGGAGTACGTCGGCGGATTCGGCCCGGCGCGGATCAAGGGGAAGTTCCCGCTCGTCGTCCGCGGCGAGGAAGTGGCGGTCTTTTGGCTGCTCGAATACACCCGGCCGGCGGTGGCGACCGGGCACGCGGCGGCCCGGACGCCATAAGGTGTTCGCTTGAAATCCCGGGTCTGACGCCGTGGGGTGGGAGGGCGAGGCTGCCGTGGGGTGGGAGGGCGAGGCTCCTGCCGAGCCGATGCTCAGGCTCGGCAGGAGCCTCGCCCTCCCAGCGGGATGCCTGCCGCCGGGGGGTTTTTGACAACGCAGCCATAGGATAAGGGGACGGTCCCCGCACCCCGACCCCGGCCGACCATGCCCCGCCGCCCCCCGAAGCTGCCGACCCTCCCGGAGAGCGTGGTCGCCACCCCGGACCAGCTCGCCGAGTGTCTCGCCCACCTCGAAACTACCGCGGTCATCGCCTTCGACACCGAGTTCGTGGGCGAAGACGCCTACCGCCCCGAACTCTGCCTCGTCCAGGTCGCCACGGGCGAGCGGCTGTTCGTCATCGACCCGTTCGCGTGCGGCCCGCTCGACCGCTTCTGGGGGCTGCTCACCGACCCGGCCCGGACCGTGGTCGTCCACGCCGGGCGGGAGGACATCCGCCTCTGCTTCTTCGCCGTCGGCGTCCCCCCGGCGAACGTCTTCGACGTGCAGCTCGCCGCCGGCCTCGTCGGGTTCACCTACCCGGTCGGGTACGCCGGGCTGGTGCAAGACCTGCTCGGCTACCGGATGAGCAAGGGCGAGACGCTCACCGACTGGCGTCGGCGGCCGCTCCTGCCGGCCCAGTTGCGCTACGCCTTCGACGACGTGCGCTTCCTCCTGCCCGCCTGGACGCGCCTGTCCGAGCGGCTCAAGCGGCACAACCGCGGGGCGTGGGCGACCGAGGAGTTCGCCGGGGCCGTGCGGAAGGCGGTCGCGGACGAGGCGACGACCGAGCGGTGGCGGAAGATCAAGGGGATCGGCGGGCTGGACGCCCGCGGGCTGGCGGTGGCCCGCGAGGTCTTCGGGTGGCGCGAGGCGTTCGCCAAGCGCGTCAACCGCCCGCCGCGGATGCTCCTCCGCGACGACCTGATCGTCGAGATCTCGCGCCGCGCCCCGCGGACGCTCGACGACCTGCAATCCCTACGCGGGCTGCCGCGCGGCGAGCCGGAAGCGATCCTGGAGGCGACCGCCCGGGCGAAGGCGCTGCCGCCCGAATCGCTACCGGAACCAGATGTCCGCGACAACGACCCGGTCCACATCGTCTTGCTCGCCAACCTCCTCGGCGTCGTCCTCGCCGACCTGTGTTCGCGGCGGCGGCTGGCGGCGAGTCTGGTTTCGTCCGGGGCCGACTTGAAGGGGGTGGTGCGGGCGACGGCGGGCGGCCTGCCGCTGCCCGACGTGCCGCTCACCCGCGGGTGGCGGGCCGACGCCATCCTGCCCGAACTCCTCGCCGTGTTGGACGGCACCCACGCCGTCCGGGTGGTGCGGCCGTCGTCGCCGGCCCCGCTCGCGTACCTGTCGGTCGGCCTGCCGCCGGCGGCGGACGACGACGAACCCGAAGCCCCCGACGACGACCCGTTCGACCCGCCGGAGGCGGGCGGGGATGGTCTTTCAACGTAGGCGACTCGCTCCGCGAGTCGTCGTTTCGGCTGGGTTTGCGTCCGTCCCGAAACGACGACTCGCGGAGCGAGTCGCCTACGTTGACCCCACGCGCCGCGGACGCCCCACCACCGGCCGATACGCTATAACGGTAGTGTGCCGCCGGCGTCATCGTTCGGGGTGGGAGTATGTCGAACGCGCTGAAGTGCCCGAATTCGAGCTGCCCGTACCTGTTCGATCCGTCCCGCGTCCCGGCCGGGGTGGTGCTCACCTGCCCGCGCTGCGGGATGCGCTTCACCCTCGGCCCGCCGGCCCCCGCCGGTGCCGAGTACACCCCGACCGTTACCGGCCAGTTCCCCCCCCAGCCCCCCGCCACCGGGTACGCCGCCCCACCCCCTAGCTCCCCCGGCTACCCGCCGCCGTCGGCGGAGGAGGCGGCGTTCGGCGGGATGTCGCGCGACGACGCCGAACCCACGGGCGACGACCGGCCCCCGCGCCGCCGCAACACGTCGGCCGCCGGCGAGTCGGGGGTACTCTCGACGGTCGCGCTCGTGTTCGTCTCGCTCGCCGTCCTCGCCGCCGTCGGCACGATGGTCTACTTCCAACTCGTCCGCAAGAAGACGGCCGGCGGCGGGGCCGACTTGGTGGCCGAACTCCGCGAGCGCAACCTGTCGTTCGAGAAGCCGGCCGCGCCGTGGGCGACCGACGACGAGACCCGCGTGAAAGTCGGGTCGCCGATCCTGTTCGTGTACAAGAGGGCCGACCCCGACGCGAGCATGGCGTTCGGGACGAAGGACTTCGAGACCCGCGAGCCGCGGCCGAGCGAACTCCGCGACGGGCTGACCGGCCCGCTCAACAAGCTCTTCATCGACATCCGGCCGAACGCGGAAACCCCCGACGCCAAGTGGCTCGGCCAGCCGGCGATCGCCTACACCTTCCGCGCGCGCACGAAGGGCGAGGGGCCGACCGTGATGGGCGAGTGCCACGCGGTCAGCTACAAGGGGATCGGGTACTGGGCGATCTGCTGGACGGGAGAGAACGACCTGCCGGCCCTCGCCCCGGACTTCGAGGCGACCCGCGGCAAGTTCAAGCTCCTGACCGCCCGCGACACGTGGGTGGCGAAGGAAGCCCCGGTCAAGCCGTTCGGCGGGCACGGCTTCGACTACCGGGTGCTCGACGCCGAGGGCATCTGGGCCGAACCGGACCGCAAGGTTCACAGCCCGACCGACCTCGACCCGAAGGCCAACCTGCTGCTGCTGGCGAAGGAGAAGAAGAAGGGGCGCGACTTCCCGAACGAGGCCACCCTCGTCGTCCTCGTCCTCGACGCCGGTGGCGGCGACCCATTGGCCGAGGCGCGGAAGTACGTCGAGGACCAGCGGGCGGAGGCGATGAAGGCGGTGGACGCCGCGTTCGTGGCGAAGTTCACCGAGTTGACCGGCCCGCCCGAGGGCGACCCGACGCCGAACACGGTCGATCCGACGGCCCCGGTCGTGCGGTTGCGGGGGGACGTGGCCGGGGCGCGCGACCAGTCGCGGCTGCTCGTCATCTCCGCGATCAAGCTCGACGAGAAGGTGGTGGTGGCCTACGCCTCGTGCGCCTGGGCCGACCGCGAACTGTTCGACTCGAAGTTGACGCAGATCGTCGGCTCGCTGCGCGAGGCGAAGTGAGAGAAGGGCGAAAGCCCACCCGTTGCAACGGGTGGGCTTTCTTGCTTTTCAAGGAACCCGCACCGGGGTCACGCTCGGGACGAGCGGCGACGGCTCGGGCTTGTCGACCTGGGCCGGCTTCTCCGCCGGGGCGGGCACGACCGGCGGGCCGGGCACCGGGTCCGGGCGGGCCGGGTCGGCCGGGGCCGGCAGGTTCATACCCCGCTCGCGCAGGGCGTCGCCGTGGGTGATGAGTTCGCCCGTGTCGGTCTTCCGGCCGGGGGTCAGCTCGAAGTAGTACCGCCGCACGTCCTCGACCCGGAACGGCCAGACGACCTCGGCGAGGAAGTCGAACGGCGGGTAGGCGTACCACGGGGCGACGACGTGGACCCGCCGGGATTCCGTCCGGAAGTCCGGGTGGACGAGGGTGATGTTGTAGTACCCGTAGTACTCGAACTGCGCGTGGGCCGGGGCCGCCCCGACCGGCGTGTTGTCGATGTACACCTGGGCGTTCGGCACGTTCGACTCGACCACGAAGCGGCGATTCACGCCGCCGCAGCCCGCCGCCGCGAGGGCGGCCGTGCCGACCGCGAACGCCACCCAGCGGGTCGATCCCCCGGTCGTCATCCGGTTCCCCCAACGTGGCCGGCGGTCGCGGTGCTACAATTGATGGGTGCGGGCGATACCCGCCCCGGCCGCCGCGGTCAACCGGAACCTCCCACCGGTTTTCCCGCCGGCCCGCGCCGGCTGGATTTCGGCTACGGCCCCCGCGGGCGGCCGGCCGATGGGATAAGATGGGCGGGAGTGTCGCGGTCCGCGAGGGTGTGTGGTGCCGGCCTTTGAACCCGTCCGCTATGCCGCTCTAACCGACGTGGGTGTCAAGCGCAGCCACAACCAGGACGCCTGCGCCGCCCAACCCGCGGGCGACGCGGCCGGGTGGGCGGCGACCGGGCACGTCTTCGTCGTCGCCGACGGGATGGGCGGCCACGCCGTCGGCGAAAAGGCCAGCGCCAAGGCCGTCCGCGACATCCCGTTCCTGTACCTCAAGCACGCCCGCGACGGCACCCTCCCGGCCATCCGCCGGGCGTTCGAGGAGACGAACGCCGGCATCTTCAACGTCGGCCAGGAGAACCCCGAGTTCCGCGGCCTGGGCACGACCGCGACCGCCCTGGTGTTGCGGCCCGAGGGGGCGTGGGTCGGGCACGTCGGCGACAGCCGGGCGTACCGCGTCCGCGCCGGGCGGACCGAGCAACTCACGTTCGACCACTCGTGGGTCTGGGAGATCGCCCGGCGGCAGGGGGTGGACCCGGACGAACTCGGCGACTTCAAGAAGAACGTCATCATCCGCTCGCTCGGCCCCGACCCCGAGGTCGAGGTCGATGTCGAAGGCCCGCACCCGATCCAGGCCGGCGACGCCTTCCTCCTGTGCAGCGACGGGCTGACGGGGGTGGTCGCCCCCGACGACATCGGGGCCGTCGTCTCCGCCCTCCCGCCCGACGAGGCCGCCCGGCTACTGGTCAACCTGGCGAACATCCGCGGCGGGCCGGACAACATCACGGTGCTGATCGTCCAGGTCGGCGGCGGGGCGACGGAGTCGCCGAAGAAGATTCTGAAGGGGCCGCTCGGCCGGGCGGTCAAGGCGTGGAACCGCAAGGTGCCGTGGCCGTTCACCGCGCTCGGGGCGGGCGGCCTCGGGGCCGTACTGTCGTTAGCGATGCACGTCGGCGAGGTGCCGGGGGCGTCAGCGTTCCTCGTCCTCGCCGGCCTCGCCATCGCCGCCGGCCTCGTGGGACTGGTAGCGCACTTGCGGAAGGAGGTGGACGAGGCCGTCGCCGCCGACGACGCCCCGCGCGAGTTGCACGTCTACAAGACCCACCTCTGCCCGGTGACGCCGGCGCTGGCCGACAAATTCGCCCAGCTCGAAGAGTCGCTGGTGCAGGCGATGAAGGCCCAGAACGTCGCGGCCGACTGGGACGCCCACGCGAAGTTAGTCGCGGCGGCCACGGCCAAGAAGGGCGGCGAGGTGGAGGCGTTCCGGGCGCGGTGCCGGTCGCTGCTGTTCCTGTCGGAAGCCTTCCACAAGGCCCGGCAGAAGGAAGAGTCGTTCCGCCCGAGCTGGACCAGCCCGACCCGGGCGTGAGGCGAGTTAGAAGAACGGCCGATCTACCGGCACGACCCCGTTCGGCACGGCGAGCGGGGTCGCGGTCTTCCCAGGCTCAAGTGTCGTGAGCGACTCATACCCGTACCCGAACTCTTGCGCGGCGTCCGGTCGGGGGTCGCGCCGGATTTCGAGCCGGCGGTCGGGGATGTTGACGATCCAGTAATCGGCGATGCCGGCCGCGGCGTACAGGCTGGCCTTAATGACTTGGTCGTACCGCAGGCGCGAGTCGCTCACTTCGACGATGAGCAGCGCCGTGTTTGGGTTGTCGTCGCCGGGGTGGTCGCGGTCTCCCACAACGACCGCAATATCCGGGTCGGGAACGCCGTATCTCGACAAGTCCAGGGTGAGCTGATTCCGCACCCAGTAGCCCGTACCGAACACGCCTTCGAGTACCCGTTGCACGCGCTCGATGGTCGCCCCGTGCTTGTTCCCCTGCGCCGGCATTTCGATGATCTCCCCGCCGATCAGTTCGACCCGCCGCCCGTCGAAGAAGCCTCGTTCGTGCATCTCCCAGAAACGTTCCCGCGTAAAACGAAATCGCGTGAGCACTTCCAGGCGCTCGACGACCTCGTTTCGTTCGATCACCGCGTTCATGTCTGGCCTCCTCTGAACTGTCGCCCAGTTCACCCCCCGCAGCCGCGGCCCTCGCCGTCGGCGACCGCGTCGGCCATCACCCGCAGCTGGATCACGCTGCGGTCCTGCTCCTTCTCCAGGTACGCCCGCCCCTTCTTGACGTTCACGTGGTCCCACGGCAACTTCTCGCCGACCGGGCGCTGCCGCGAACGGTAGAAGTCCGGGTCGATACCCAGGTCGGCGAACGTCTGCCACCAGATACGCGCGTCGAAGCACTCCTTCCACCCGTCCATCCGGGCACCCCGCTTCCACGCCTCCAACAGCGCCGGGGCGACGCGGCGGTCGCCGCGGGTGAGGATGCCTTCGAGCAGGCTCGTCTCGATGTCGTGCTGCTTGATCTTCACCGCCTTCACCCGCTTCCGCCGGTGCAGGTAGTCGCCGGCCCAGCGGAAGTACTCGCGGCTCTGCATCCCGTTCCACTGGTACGGCGTGTGCGGCTTCGGGATGAAGTTCGACACGCTCGCGACTACCTCCTTGTCGCGGCCGCCGAACTCGCGGCCGATGCGGCTGATCGTCTCGGCCATGTCCACGATCCCGTCGAGATCGACCGTCCGCTCGCCCGGCAGCCCGCACAGGAAGTAGAGCTTGACGTGCGACATGCCCGACCGGAACGCCTCGCGGCACCCCTCGTACAGGTCGTCGTTCTTGATCGGCTTGCGGATCTGCACCCGCATGTCGTCGCGGGCGACCTCCGGGGCGAGCGTCAGCCCGGCCCGCCGCCACCCCTGCATCAGCTTCGGCACGCTCCGCAGCTGGTGGTTCACGCGGAGGCTCGGCAGCGAGACGTTGACCCCGAGCGGGTTGAACGTCTCGTGCATCCGCCGCACCAGCTCCTCGAACTGCGGGTAGTCGCTGCTGGAGAGCGACAGCAGGCTGATCTCGTTCGTCCCGGTGTTGCGGTAGCTGTCCAGCGCGGCCTGCACGATGGTCTCGACCGAGCGCACCCGGAGCGGCCGCTTGATGACCGTCGATTGGCAGAAGCGGCACTGCCACGGGCACCCGCGCATGATCTCGATGGCGATCCGGTCGTGCGGGGTCTGGACGAACGGGACGACCGGCCGGGTCGGGAGGGGGATCGCGTCCAGGTCCTGGGTGATGGTGCAGGAGGTGACTTCCGTCGGCACGTCGGACCGGGTGCGGGTGACGGCCGCGATGGTGCCGTCGGCGTGGTAGTCGAACTCGTAGAAGGCCGGGGCGTAGGCCCAGGTGGTGCTGCCGGCGACCTCCGCGAGCATCTCCATCCGCCGGCCGTAGGACAGGTCGCCGTCGCGGACCGCCCGCTCCTTCAGGGCCATCCACTTCTCCATCACCCACGGCAGGCTCTCCTCGCCGTCGCCGATCACGAAGAGATCGACGAACGGGGCGAGCAACTCCGGGTTCTGCGCCCCCGGCCCGCCGGCCACGACGAGCGGGTCGGTCACGAGGCGTTCGGCCGACATCATCGGGATGCCGCCGAGGTCGAGCATCGTCAGCAGGTTCGTGTAGCAGACCTCGTACTGGAGGCTGAACCCGACCAGGTCGAACTCGCGGAGCGGGGTGAAGGTCTCCAGACCGTAGAGGGGGAGGCGGTTGCGGCGGAGTTCGGCCTCGAAGTCGAGCCACGGGGCGAACGCCCGCTCGCACGCCCACTGCGGGTCGGCGTTCATGATCGTGTACAGCACCTGCAAGCCGTGGTGGCTCATCCCGAGGGTGTAGGCATCCGGAAAGCCGAGGCAGAGTTTGCCCCGCACCCGGCGGTGGTCTTTGGGGGTGGCGTTGAGTTCCCCGCCGATGTACTGGGCCGGCGTCTTGACCCGCGGGAGCACCCGCATCACGGCGTCGCGCAGGGCGGTGTTGAGCATGGGATCATCCGGAATGAGCGGCGGGCGGCGACGTTCCGATTATAGCGGGTCAGGGAACGAAAATGCCCCGGGGGTGATCCGAGGCGGAAGGGGGCAGCCGCACGACTTATTTGGGCATTCCCGGCGTCGTCGTGGTGGCCTCCGTTTGCAGACCGTCGGGAAGCTCGATCAACTTTTCGGCCCCTTCGAGAACTCCCGATACCTTTCGTTTGCCGTCAACTATCCAGACAATTACGAGTGTCTTCACCATATAGGGGGCCGGGTCTCCGAAATCCGACAGCTTGGCCTCAAACAGCCTTACTCCCTTTTGATACATGCTTCGCACCCGTTCAGTTACGTCAAGCTGAGCATGTCCAACCCCGAATGTTGCTGAAAGGATCGACATGGGAACTTCCTCCTTTCGGTTTTGAGCGTGACACAAAAAGAATTGTCCCCGAGCTAGAGTCGAATGTCCAGGGTAGTAGCTACGGGTTTTCGGTCCCCTTTTGGTGTCTGTTTGGTGTCTCCATACGGTGACACCGGGTGGCAAGCAATGACATTGGATGACAGATACGAACGAAAAAAGCCCAGGTTTCCCAGGGCTTTTCCCGATTCAACTGTAGCGAGGGCCGGATTTGAACCGGCGACAAGTCGCTTATGAACCGGCTGACCTTAACCCCGTCCGATACACCAAGTGCCTTAATTCCAAGCACTTTATACCACAATGGCCTCTCTGCGAGAAGCCACGTTGCACGCGAAAACCGCAGGGATTCGTGCAACTGCCGGCTGATGTGTGCAAACTGTGCAACTCGATTGTTCCCGCGCGGCACGCTGTGTTTTTTCTTGTTGGACGTGGTGATTAAGAGATTCCAGATTCACACCAGCACGGCCACGCGCGGTGAATCGAATGCATCCTACCGCCGGTGCCGGTTGTCGCTGTCCTCAAACCGCGAGCAACGGCCAGTTGGCGAAGGTGTGGGCCGCTTGCTCCAGTACGCGCGTGGCGATGGGCTCGAGATGCTCGGCCCTCACCCCGTGCTTTCGTAGCGTCCGGCGGACGGCCGCGCGTAAGTCGGCAATTACCTGGGGGCGGTGGCCGGTGTGCCAGTCGGCCTTCAGATTGGCCTTCAGTGTCCGAACCACATCGTGGACCAAGCCCCGCAAGACCACTCCGTCGTACACGGTGCCGTAGCTGGTTGCGACCGCGTCGTAAAACGCCAACTCGTCGGCCGACATTTCGAGAGCGGCGGCCCGCTCGTCGTCCGCACGCATTTCACGCCGCATCCGGAGCAGCTCCGCGATCACGGCGGCGGCGTCGAGTTGACGGTTGTGATAGTCGAGGAGCGTCTGCCGCAGGCGGTCGCTGAACAGCTTCGCTCGGGCCACGTTCTGCCCCCGCCGCCCGCCGATCTCGTCGGCCATCAGGCGCTCGAGCAGCTTCAACCGCAGGTTCTCCTGCTTGCGGTCTCGGAAGGTCGTCAGGAACTCGTCGTCGAGGACCGACAGGTCGGCCCGGTCCAGCCCGGCCGCCCGGAACAGATCGAATACCCCTTCCGTCTCGATCGACTCGTCGATCAGGTCGCGGACCGCGGCCTCTAGCCCTTTCGCCGGCGCGGGCAGCCCCAGCGCCTTGACGAACTTCTTGCGGACGCCCTGGTAGAACGCCACCTCGTCGGCGTGGGTCCGGCACCCGTCGATGTGCTTGACCAGCAGGAATGCCAGCGACAAACCCTGCTCGGCCGCGCGGAACGCTTCCAGACGCTCGTCGTCCTCGGCTAGGTGACCGGCCGTCGAGTCGAACAAGTCCTCGGCGGCTGGTTTGGGGAGCGACCGCCACCCGGCGTAGTTCTCTCCCGGTGGCAGCAATGCCCGCATCGACTCCAGCCGCTCAAGGAACTCGGGGACGGCCGTCGCCTCCAGGTCCGGGGCCGGGTCGCCCTGGCCGCCGTCGGCCGTGTACCGCGCCGCGGCCTCCCGCAGCTCGTCGCCGATCCCGATGTAATCCACAACCAACCCGTGCGGCTTGTCGCGGAACACGCGGTTGACACGGCTAATGGCCTGTATGATCGTGTGCCCCCGCATCGGCTTGTCGATGTACAGGGTGTGCAGGCACGGGATGTCCGTCCCGGTCAACCACATGTCGCAGACGATGACCAGCGCGAGCGGGTCGGCCGGGTCCGCCAGCCGCTGCTTGATCGCGTCCCGCTGGGCCTTCGTCGTCAGGTGCCCGTCGCGGCTCCACTCGGCCGGGTCGTCGGCCAGGTTGCCGGTCATCACCACCTTCATTTCCGGGCAGGCCGGCAGTGCCTTGAGTGCGTCGTACAGGGCGACGCAGTTCCGCCGGGTCATGCACACGACCATCCCTTTACCGGGCATGGTGGCGGTGCGGTCCGTGAAGTGGGCGAGCAGGTCGGCGGCGAGCGCCCCCACCCGGCCGCCCGCCCCGGCGGCCGCCGCCAGCGCCGCCCACTGGCCTTTCTTCCGCTCCAGCCCGGCGGGATCGTGCCCCTTCGTCAGCTCGTCGAGTGCCGCGTCCACGTCGCCCCCCGTCAGGTGCAGCTTCACCTGACGGGGCGTGTAATAGATCGGCACCGTCGCCTTGTCCGCCTGCGCTTGCTTCAGGTCGTAGGTGTGGATCAGGTCGCCGAACACGGCCACCGTATCCGCCCCGGCGAGGCTGACGGGTGTTCCGGTGAACCCGATCCGCTTGGCGTTCGGCAGGGCGTCGGCGAGGTGCCCGGCGTACCCGCCGGCGAACCCGTACTGCGACCGGTGGGCCTCGTCCGCCAGGACGAACACGTTCGCCCGGTCGGACAACACCGGGTGCGCCGCCTCGTCCTTCAGCCGGAACTTCTCGATCGTGGCCAGCACCACCCCGCCCCCGCCGCTACGAAGTAGTTCGCGCAAGTCGTCGGCGCTGTCCGCCTGGGCGACCGCCCCGACCAGCGAGCGGCCGGCCTGGAACTGGGCCGCGAGTTGGTCGTCCAAGTCGGTCCGATCGACCTGGATCACGATCGTCGGGTTGCCCAACTCGGGCCGCCGTCGGAGCAGCCCGACCAGGAACAGCATCGAGAGCGACTTACCCGACCCCGTGGTATGCCAGATCACCCCGACCCGCTTGTCGGCCGTAGCGTGAGCAGCCACCGCGCGTTCGACCGCCAGCCGGGCGGCGAAGAACTGGTGATACCGGGCCGCCTTCTTGGTGATCCTCTCGTTCGCTTCCTCGAACACGATGAAGTCGCGGACGTAGGCCAACAGCCGGTCCTTGCGGAACAGCCCCTCGATCAGCGCCTTCATGCTCCCGACGGTGCCGGGAACCGGGGTCTCGCCGTCGATACTCCGCCACGGGGCGTACCACTCCCACGCCCCCGGCCACTGGCCGTGTAAGGTGTGTTCCCCGTCCGACACCACCACCAGGGCGTTGAACTCGAACAGGCGGGGGATGTCGTTCCGGTAGTGCTGAATCTGGTTGAACGCCCCGGCCGCGGTCGCCTTCGCGTCGAACGGGTTTTTCAACTCGAACAGGACCAGCGGCAGGCCGTTGACGTACACCACGATGTCCGGCCGGCGGTCGTTCTGCCCGGACACTTGCAGTTGATTGACGGCGAGAAAATCGTTGGCCGCCGGGTCGTCCCAGTCGATCGGCCGGACGTGCCGGTGTTCGCGCTTCCCGTCGGGAAGGTCAACGGGCAGGTCCACCCCGCGGACGGCCGCCTCGTGGAAGTGCTTGTTCCGGCGGAGGGTGTCCGGGCCGTCGGGCTTCGTGAACGTGGCGACGGCGAGGGCCAGGGCGGCCGGCGGGAGGTCCGGGTAGCGTCGCGTCAGGAATGCCCGGAGGCGGTCGGGCAGGACGACCTCCCGCTTGTCCGGCCGGGGCAGGTCGTACCCGAAGGCGTAGTCGTACCCGATCGCCTTGAGCCGCTCGATCGTCGTCAGCTCGAATTCGGTCTCGTTGAAGGCGTTGTACATAGCGAACCGGGCCGCTCACTCGTCGGCGAGAATGGCGAACCCGCGGGGGTTCTGGAGTGTGTACAGTGACCCATTCCGCACCAGGTCGCCGGTGCAGACGACGGTGGCGCTCCGGTTGTAGGCGTCGGTGGCGGCCCGGTGTTCGGTTTCCGGCAACGTCACCACCACCTTGCGTAGTACCCCATCGACCAGCCCGTGGACTGTCACCGGCCCGGCCGGAGGGCCGTCGCTCGTTTCCTTTTGGAGTCTCACCACCAGCCCGCGGACTTCGACCGCCTCCTGCGGGGCGGACGCCCGGAACTGGCGCGCGGCCTCTGCCAACAGCGGCAGACGGTCGGCCGGGATGGACGCCTCCCGCGGGGCGCTCGCGTCGGCCGGGCGGGTGGCCGCCCACGTCCAGGAGAACGCCATTTCCCCGTCGCGGCCGGCCCCGCCGCCGATCTTGACTAGCGCCTCGCAAAGGTTCGCGCTCACCCCGTCGGCCACCGCCCGCTCGAACGGGTCGAAGCGGCTCGTCACCGCCGCCTCGTCGGCCGCCGCCCGGGCGGCGCGGACGGCCCGCCCGAGGGCCAGGACGGCGCGGCGCGCGAACGGCTCGTCGGCCTCGAACAAGGCGTCGGCGGTCCCCAGCCGGGGTTCGACCGGCGACAGCACCTTCAAGACGTAGCTCCCCCGCTCGCTCTGCCCGAGTCGCAACCGCCGGACGAACTCGTTCACCGGGACCGGCCGACTCGTCCCGTACCGCGACCGCGGGTCGTTCGCCGCGCACGCGGCCGCCGCCATCAGGTCCGGCACCCCGGCATACAGTGGGACCGCGCGGTCCACCAGCGCGACGGTGCCGTCGGCCGCGTCCGACTGCCGCACCCGCACCCGCACCACGTCCACTCCGGCCGTCTGCATGTCTTCCAGAACGGCCGGCTCGTCCCGGCGGTGGTCGGCGGCGGCCGCCGTCTTCACCACGTCCGCCAGGCGCTCGGT
>Ga0105047_10004867_pt1 | contig 23247 bp, 15 predicted proteins | sample MAT04_FD_78384 | JGI IMG/M metagenome (GOLD analysis project Ga0105047, IMG submission 78384) | Freshwater microbial communities from Lake Fryxell liftoff mats and glacier meltwater in Antarctica - MAT-04 (megahit assembly) | ecosystem: Environmental > Aquatic > Freshwater > Ice > Liftoff... | reverse complement strand
TAGAGCCTTTTCGAACCGGGTGATCGCGTCGTCGTTGCGACCGAGTTTGACGTACACGCGCGCAAGGGTGTCGAGATTGCTGGCTGACTCCGTTCGCAAGGCGACGGCCTTCTCAGCAAAGGTCAGCGCCTCGTTGGCGTCTCCGTCGGTAATGAGCAGGAACGCCAGATTGTTCAACGCATCAGGTTGATTGGGATCAAGCTCGATGGCGCGACGATAGTGCGTGATGGCCAGCGCCCGATTGCCGGTCTGCTCGGCGGCCGAGGCAACTGCGATCAAGAGCGCAGCAGTGGCGTCTGGCTTTTCTGAAAGCGGTGAGAGTAGCTTCAGTGCCTCGGTAAATCCTCGGGCATCGGAAAATCGCTGACCGTACTGGTACCAGGCATTGCCCAGTGCAAGTTGTTCAACCGACGAATCGGTCTTGATGAATTGTGTGACAGTTTCCAGCCATCGCACCGCAAGATCCGTGCGGGTGATGCTGAGGTTGACGATTCGCAACCAAGCTCCTCGCCAGGCGGGCGAGCGATCCAGAAAACTGGTCAGGAGCGCCTCAGCTTCAGCGGCGCGGTCGGCGCGCATCAGTGCTTCGGCGTACCCGGTCAAAAGGGGAATGTTGGCATCGGGCTCACTTTTCGCCGTCGCAACATATGGTTCGAGCGTGCGAATGGCGGACGCGGGGTCGCCCATTCGACGGAGCGCCTCCGCGATGGCGAGGTCGGCGGGCATGGGCGTGGTCACTGTGCGTTCACGCCATTTGCGTGCAGCCGTGAGCATCTCATTCCACCGTTGCGCGACGGCAAAGACTGCGACCGCCTGCCGGGCGGGCTCGCTTGCGGTGGGGTACGTGTCGAGCATCCGTTGCGCGACCTCGACTGCGCCGTCGGTGCGGCCTTCGGACAACAGCGCCTCAATATAGACCGATTGAACAGCCATCGACTGGGGATACGTTTGTCGGGCCAATGGCTCGATAGCGGCAAGCAGGTCGGCACTCGTTCCGTTTTTTGATCGTATCGCATCGATCAAGCTGAGCAATTTCAGTGCGGCCTCGTCCCGCGGCGCGTGTGAAAGCACATCGGCCAGCATGGGTGACGCTGAAGTCCGCGCGTTGCTGATGAGCAGATCAATCGCGCCGGCGAGGGATTGCAGTTCCCCATCGCCGGGAATGCGCTGAAGACCCTCGGCCACTGTGGTTTTGGCAGCAGGAAAGTCCCTGCGACGAAGTTGGAATCCTGCTAATTGCGTAGCTGCACTGGCATCGGTCGGATTGGCTGCGAAGTTGGCCTGAAGTTTAGCAAGCGCGCCCGCGAGCTCTCCACGACGTTCAAGATAAGCCGCTTCCATCAAGGCGCGACGCGTCGCCGGGACGTCGGCGCTTTCAAGCCGAGCGAGCGCTTTTTGTGCGAGTTCAGTCTGTCCGCGCTGTGCAAAAAAATCCGCAGCCGACAGGGCCGACGCGGGGTCGAGAAGCGCTTCGTCAAGCAGCGACGTGTAGAGTTTTGTCGCCTCTTCCGGCTTATTCGATCTCACATACAGGTCTGCGAGAAGCGCAGATTTTCGGGCATCAAGCGGGCCGGACGGGATCTTTAACAGCAGGTCGACGGCAGGCTCAAAGCGCCCCAGGGTCGTCATGGTCTGTGCAACGGTCAAGCGCTGTTCGGGAGAAAGCACTGGCAGCGTCGCCAGCCGGTCCAAAGTCTGACGCGCCTCGTCGAGCCTGCCCTCCTGCAACAGGAGGTTGTAGAGCTTCATCGCAATGTCGGGAGAAGCGGGGTCGATTTCAGTGGCTGAGCGATATTGGGCAATTGCCTCCGCGTAATTTTTGCGAGCCTCGTGTGCCTGCGCGAGAAGGACACGGGCCTCAGCTTGGCGGGGGGAGATGCGGACGAGCTCCTTGAGGAGACTCATGGCCTCGGCAGCGTCGCGCTCCTTGCCGTCGGCAGCCATGAGATAACGCGCTCGGGCAAGGCGCCACGCGATGCCCTCGGGACCTGTCAGATTCTTGAGTCGCTCGGTTGTCGCGGCAATCAGATCCCGGTCACCCCAGGCGGCACGCGAGTTCAGGATGGCGGTCTGGGCGGCGACGGCGTCGGGGAAGCGGGTGCTCAGGTCTCGCCAATTTTGCAGTGCACTTCCATCCTGCGTCGCGTCTTTCAACTGTGCAAGGGGGAGCAGCCATTCCAGCTTATCCGCCCCATTTGCGCTGACGTCCGCCTGCAGTTGCTCGACGGCTTTTTGCGGTTCACCCTTGACGTAAAGTTCGTACGCAAGTGCCTGCGAAAGTTGCGGCGTGCGACCATAATCCTTCTGGATCGCTGCAAGCAGAAATTGCTCCATTCCGAGTGATTCATCCCGGCTGATGGTGAGTAACTCAAGCAGCGTCGCCTGTGAGGCAGGTGGAGTCGTCTCCAGCGCGCTTTTGATCTCGGAGATCGCAGTATACGTCCGATCATTACGAGCCAGCAGCGACACATAGATCGGCAGGGTCTGGGGTTCGTGCGGGAACTCCTTCTGCACGATCTCCGCCATCGCGAGCACCTTTTTCATCTTGTCCGGATCGCCGGACGATTGCGCATAGCGATGATAGATGAGAACGTAATTACCGGCAGCGACAGGATTGGGCGATCGATCGTACGCGGCCCGGGCGGCTGCGACGGCCTCGGGGACGCGGCCTTCTTTCATCAGCGTCTGGCTGATCATGACCACCGGCATCGACCAACTGGGCGCGCGTTCGGCGACGATCTTCCACGCGTCCATCGCTAGGTCGCTCTCACCCAGCCGGGCAAACGCCTCGCCCATCAGAAATCGCACGATGAAGTTACCAGGATCGCGGCTTAAGGCGGATCGATAGTCCTCGATCGCCTGTCGCGGCGCCTTCCCGCCGTCACGGAAGCGCGCCGTCAGCGCGGTCGTCCAGGCCTGGGCGACAGAGTCATCCGCGCGCGCGTTGAGATTATCGAGTAGCGCATCACCCTCAGGCGCACGATTGAGCTGATAACTCGCCAGCGCCTTCATCCCTACCAGCTGCGCGTTGGCGGTGGTGTCGGCGGGGGAGACGTTCTCGAGATATTTCAGGACGCTTTCGACTTCCCCGCTTTGCCAGAGGCGCTGGATTAGCATCTTCAGGATTGTGGGATCATTCCCCTTTGATGCGGCCCGCACGAGCAGGGTGCGCGACTCGGCATACATTTTAAGCGAAGGATTATCGAGGAGATTGGTCAAGGTGCGAACGAACTCCGCATCAGGGACGTCCCCGCGGGCAGCGTCGCGCAGCCATTGTCGCGCCGGTTCGATCTGGTCAAGTTTTACGCGGGCAAAGCCTTCTAGAAGCAGGAAACGGGAATCAACCGGATGCTTTTCGCGCAGCGAGGCCGTGCGCGCAAGAATCTCGTCGGCGGGTCGCTTTTGTTCGACCATCAGTTCAAGGACGAGTGCCTGACCCTGAAGATCAAGCGGAGCAAGGTCGGTCAGAGCGTTGGCGACGGTCAGGCCTTCGTCAAATCGGCGCAGGCGAGTCAGGGAGATGGCCTTGGCCTTCATAGCGTCGATATCGTTGGGGTGCTTTGCGAGCACTTCGTCAGCGAGCTTCACGTTCTCAACGCTGCGTCCGTACGCGTTGTTCAGTTCCAAAAGAAGATGCTGCGCCTCGAGAAAACGTGCTTCATCGCTGTCCGGCGGATCAAGCTTGAGATACTGGCCGATGACGGAGATGCCTTCACGGACATTTTTGAAGTCGGCTTCCTCCACGCGGACGCGACTTTTGCCGTATGCGAACATCGCCTCGGCATCCTGCTGATTTTTCCCGACGTAGCGCGACAGCACGCCCAGCGATTTGCGGTAATCCTCCGCGTAGAAGGCGGTCAATCCCTCGGTGCGCAATGCCGCCAGCTGGTTGCGCTTCATGCGGACAGAATTGAAGTAGAGGCCCGTCCCTATGCCGATCAGAATGATGAAAATGAACCCGATGAGGAGGAGTCGTCGCTTGGTCTTGGCTCGCAGGCTCATTGCCGGGCTGCCTTTCGAAAAATCTGAGAGATCGTTTGCCAGATAATCTTGATATCCAGCCACCAGCCCATTTTTTCGACGTACTCGAGGTCGTACTTGATCCATTCCTGAAAATCAGCCCCCGCGCGTCGCGTTCGACGCACCTGCCACAGGCCAGTTATTCCTGGACGTACGCTCAGGCGCGCCTCGCGCCAGGCGGGGCAATACTGGTTCTCCTTATGAGGACTCGGGCGCGGGCCGACGATGGACATGTCGCCGACGAGTACGTTCCAAAACTGGGGCAATTCGTCCAGGTTATATTTGCGAATGATGCGCCCCACGCGCGTCAGTCGCGGATCGTTCTCCATGAAAAACTGCGGGCCGTCGGCTTGGTTCAGCTTCATCAGTTCCAGCTTGATCTTCTCGGCATCCTTGCGCATGGACCGGAATTTCACGCAGCCAAATTCTCGCCCATTGAGGGTTTCGCGTTTATGGGCAAAGAAAAAGGGTCGGCCATCCTCAAGCCATATCGCCAGCATGATGAAAGGATAAAACCAGATCGACAGCGCGATACCCACCAGGCTGAATACGATATCGAAGACACGCTTGACCGCGCGACCGAACGGCGGAATTTCACGCCAGTTGGGGTCGGCGGGGGGTTCGGTAGCCTCGATGTCCAGCCACTGGATCGCCTCGGTTTGAGGCCGTGCACCGGGTTCGTCCCATAGGACGGCCGGGCCGATGACGGCTGTGCTGGATTCGATCGAGCGCCCCGCGCCAACCCACACCGGCCCGACAAGTTTTGATCCCCGTTCCATCTGCGTGGTCGGGTCGAGATAGACACGGTCGTCAACCCTGGTCGCACGGGTGATGGTTACGTCCGGGCGCTTCCAGGCGATCAGCAAATCGTGCAGGTAGTACGCGATGTCCCGGTCGTCGGCGCGATCGTAGACACTGCCATCAGCCGAGAGGGTCAGCCGCTCAGATCGGTGGATATATTTTCGCAATCGCCGCCAGCCTGTCAGGGGATCGCTTGACCCCTGCCACAGCTGGGCGATTTCTCGTTCGGGCGTGAGGACGACGCGGCAAAGGCGCGGGTCGGTCACGTCGTATAATCTTTTAAAGCGTAAAAACTTCCCGGATTCGTCGGTGATGACTCTCTCGCGATAACCGCGCTCGCGCTGGTCGTGCAGACGTACGAAAAGCTCCTGCGGTTGAATCCAGTTCAGCGTATCGAGGAGGGGGGCAAGCTTGAACAAGACAAGTGATCTCGGATCGATCAGCAGAAAAAGCTCGGCATGCTTGACGATCTGGCTGGGCTCGCCTTGTCGGACCACCTGCACTCCCAAGGCGGCCCAATAGTGATTGTGCAACTGGATGGGATCGAGTCCCCAGAGTGTGCGCCCGGTGCCCGGCTGCTGCACTACCGAAGTCGACTGCGTCGCTAGCCGTTGCCCGCCAACATCGACTGGTGATGTGGGTGTGGCAGTGGACTCGCGGTCGACTGCGACTGTCGAGGATGAATTGAAAGTGGCTGTGGACATCGGAAAGCTCGATCAGACTGCAATCAACCCGCACGGCTTCTTCGTGGTTGTATCGGACGATCGATCGGTCGTCGTCAACCGTGACACAGTCGGCTCGCTTAAGCTAGCCGGCCAAATCGCTCGACGTCCGGTCAACCATCGCGACCTGTGCGGGGGAGATCACCCGACACAGCCTTGGCGACAGGCCCGAGCCGGTTGGGATTTTCCGTCCGCGCACTTTCACGATATCCATGACCATTCCCGCTGCTTCGTGACAGCGTACGCATCGACATCCGACTGACGGAACTCTCAAAGTCCTGCGACTGCGCCTTGTTGAACACCACACCTGCCAGCCGCGCGCCGATGGCGACCAGTCGCTGGAGTGATTTTTCGACAATCGGACGATGTTGACCACGCGACACGCACAGCACCACCGCGTCGGCAGCGGCGCAGACCGGGGAGGCCTCAATGCTCGCCAGGGCGGGGCCGGTATCGATGAGGACCACATCAAAATGGCTTCGTGCTTCCTGCATCAGCTTTCGGATGGCTGCCGGCGAGATCATGCTCGAATGATGCGCCTGGGCCGACCCAACGGGCAGGATCGCGAGATTCGCAATTTCAGAGGATCGTACGAAGGGCAACAACTGACGAGAGGCGATGGCTTCCATCACGCCTTCGGGGCTGGTCATGTTCATACGACTCGTCAGGCCCGCACCGACGATGTCCGCGTCGATCAGCAACGTGCGCGAGCCCGAGGCCGCGAACGACAACGCCAGTGCCAGGGACAGCGACGTCTTCCCTTCGCCGGGCGAGGGGCTGGTGACTGCATATACGCGACGATCGGTGGCGTCGGCACTGATCTGCAACATCGTGCGCACCTGGTGCACGCAATGAGCCGCGACCGCAGCCTGCTCGGGGTCGGTCAGCAGGTCGGGTAGATTGGGAAGTATCCCCAGCAACGGCACACCTGACATATCGCTACCGGCATCATCCGAATAACGATACCGACGATCCATCCCAAGAATCCCACACAGGATGGCCACCGGAAAAAGCCCGCCTCCCAGGAACCCGATCCCGGCGAGCGCCTTGCGACGATCGACGTAGGGGGCGGTGGGGAGATCGCCGTCCGAGGCAACAGTGATGCGCCCGGAACTGGCGTTGCGATATTGGAGTTCTTCGAGTCGGCGGTTGATGGCACCCAGCTCGCCTTGGATGCGTTCGATATCGTTCGATGCAATTTGAATCTGCTGACGGGTGCGCCCAATGGAGTTGGCCTGACTTTGCTGATCGGTCAGATCCTTCTGCAAGGCCTTTACCCGTTCGCCGAGTGCCTCGATTGTCGACGCGGTGACCTGGATAAATCCAAGCCCGTCGCTGCTGGGCACAAGAATCACCCCTGACTTTCGGAACTTCTCGACGCGCTCGATCAGCTGCTGATCGAGCAGTTTCAGTTCACGCCTCGCCGCTTCAACGGAGCGATGGGCCTCACCGAGAGAACCCATCAGCCGTTGGATGGTCAGACCGATGCCAGCGCGCTGGTCGAGCAGTCCTCGGACGACCGGGTCAACGCTTGCGATCTGTTCATACTCAGTGTTTGGATCACCGGCCTCAGCCTCGTTGACAGCAGCTTCGCGGGCAGCGAGGGCGCTTTTGATACCGGCCAGTTCGATCGTTTTCTGTCGAAGAAGATTCTGCGTCTTCACCTGTTCTTCAAGCAACTGGTCGTGATATTTTCCCATCGTCTCGGGCGCACCATATTCCTGGGCAGCATTAGCGATTTCAGCGCGGCGATTATTGAGCGCCTGGGTCAGGTCAGACTTTTTCCGCTCAAGCGAACTCAACGCGCGGCGACTTTCCTCTTCGTCGCTGTTTCCGTAGAGCTCCACATAGGCCCCGACAACGCTACGGACTGCGGCCTGCGCGAGGGTGGGATCGGTGGCAAGTACCGTCACACGCACGAAGCTGGTCTGCGGGATCGTCTTAACTTCCAGATTATCCGACACAGCCATGACCCCGCGGGTGCGCGTGGAATTTTTCCATGTGGGGCTGTTCTGGGCGGACTCGATCACGCGAGGACCTTGGATGCGTGCCACCTGGTTGGTGACGAACGCGTTGTACAGAGGCATGACGCTGGCATCTTTCCAGATATCCGTAATGAACGGATTGATCTCGATCAGCCCGGCGCTTTGATAATATGGCTTGGGCAGCATCCATCCGGCGACGAGACCGGCAGCGGCACCAATCGCGCCCAGCGTCAGAGCAAGCCAGTATCGACCGCGCAACAGCCGATGCAGCTTTTTGACCGGACTGACCGCCGGTGCCTGCGGGGCCGACGTGGCCTGATGGGCAAACGGGTCTTCGGGCACCGCCGGTAAATGGGATAGGCGGGATGGGATAATCTCTTGGCTCATGAGGAGACTCGCTGTGGGTTGGCCAACTCTCGGATCAAGTTGATATTGGGCGTGATCAATGCCCGAAAGATTTCATCGCGCGTTGCTTCATCAACGCGATCAGGCATCACCACCTGAAACTGTGCAGCACCGTAGGCGCGGCGCTCGTAATATTCGGAGGCTTCACGTAGCGTCTCCATATCCGGGACGAGCCCCTGCCCGGGCACGATCAGGAAATTGTACACAACACGAGTGTATTGCTTATCCTTAAAGTGGCGTGTGAATGAGTAGGCCATCCCCGGGATGAGCAAGTCGCCGACCAGCCATTCACGCGGCTTTTCTCCGGTCTGGGTATCACCATGAGCGGGGTAGCACTTAGGAGGGTAGTGTCCGAGCATATCGCGTGAATCCCGACACTGGATGATCAATACCGAAGCCTGCCCGAAGTCCTCATGGAAATCGGCTGCGGGGTCAAACGAATAGGTGCGACTGAGAATGCCGTTGGGCTTCAAAAGTTGCTGCGCTGCCGTGGGGATGGGCTCGTCCTTGCCGATCCATTGGCCGATCAGTTTTCCGTTCCGATACTGATCCACAAAGTGCGAGATGGTTCCTTCAATCGCGGGCGTGGTCGTTTTTCCTGCGACGGTCGTACCGTTGTCGGTCTGCAGGCCGATGCACGATTGCGCCCATTTGTGATAGGGCTCGACGTTGGCGGGTGTGACACGCGCGCGTCGCTCGATCGCGACGCCTGCCAGCAAAGCGGCGCAGAGCAGCGGGGACGCAATCAACTTCGTGATGTAACTAGCCTGTATCGCCATGCGACCTCAACGCTCCAAGATTATGCCGACTGCGACGCCAGCGGATAACGCGTGACCGGGACGGCTGCCCACTTGAGCAACTGGATCGATCCATAAAGAATCATAAACGCCACCGGGAGCATCGCCCAACCGCTCCAGGTGTGGAACGAATCGGCCACGTCGTGCGATGCGTATCCATACAGCCAGATTGTTGGCAGCGTACGAAGAATATTGACGAGCAACGCTGCAACGGGACTGAGAATCAAAACGATCAAGCGCACGCTGTTTCGCAGGGGGAGGGCAAAGCTGAACGTGTAAGCGACCAGGATCAGGGCGAAAAGCCCGCGCATGCCGTTGCACGCCTCGGCGATTGTCACCAGTTGTCCGTTGACGGTCAGCGTGTTACCTGAAACCTCGGAATCCACAGCGAGGATCTGCAGCAACACCTGTGCGGTCTCGGCAGTCGCTTTTTGCAAGGGAAGGGAGATCGCCTGACGAATGGCGCCGGGCACGGGAACGACAAATATCAATACGCCGATAACCGGCGCAAATCGGAACAGCACGTTTTTGCCCAGGACGCTCACCGCGCAGCCCAGCAAAAGCAGCACGGCACCCGCATGATAAAACGCCTGCACGCCGTAGTTGAATCCAAAACGATATGCTGCCCACGCCAGGCCGACCATGATCGGACCGAGAATTGTCCCCGACGGTCGGCAGTGACGCAATCGCGATTTGCGAATCCACACGAGCACGAATGCAATCACCGGGACGATAAAAATGTGGCTGTATTCTTCATCGTGCGCAATGAGGTAGATATCCTGCCACGCGTCAGAAGTCGCCCACGCCCCCAGCGCAGTCATGCAACCGGCAGCCAGCACGTGCTTGCCGGTAAGTCGCTCGGTTTGGATCGCATTGATGGTCATATGGTTATTTTTTGCCAGTCTCGCATCGCTCAAAGGTTTCAACCACCCGGGCATTCTCAGCCACGGACGCGCCAGAGCAGACAACTGACCGCACGACTGCGGCGCCGGCACGGACGGTGGCACCTTTGAGGATCACCGAGTCGTGCACGCGCACGGACGGATCGACGGTCGCGCCGGGTTCGACAATCCCGAAGCTGCTCTTCCAATCCTCGGCAAGCGGGTCGAGCCGCGCAGGTTTTCCAACCAGCCGCCGGTGATGCAGGCGTAACGCCGACAGATAATCTGCCATCGAGCGGACAGGCAGGCCACTTGGGCGTCGGCGATTCACCACGCGCACGTCGAACTTTGACGCGATCAGGGGCAGACCCTGTTCCTTCATATCGACGAAACCGTTGCGGGGGATGATGCGCAGCGTCTTGACAGTGATCAGCATGACACCCGAGGGCGTACCATCCTCATGACCCACCAGCGCGATGTCGCCACCGGTTTTTTCGAGGCTACCGACAATTCCAGCCAACGGATCGAGCAACACCTGCGACGCGTTGGCGACAATGATCAGGTCGTCGTCCTCATACTCGTCAGCCAGGTCGGCGAGCACCCCGCCCGTGCCACGGTACTCGGATTGATCGCGTTCGACGCGGAAGGTCCCGTAATATTTCTCATCAGCAGAGACGGGTTCCGGACTGTTGCGATCAACGAGAATCCTGACGGGCAACGCGCTGATATTGCAGATGCGAGCCACCTCGACCGCGTGGTTCAGCCAGTGATTCAGGATCGAGCCACGATCATCCAGGGGAAGATCGAGGACGGTGCGACCCACCGCCTGTGTCAGGGCAGTCTGACGGACCATTCCACCCAATAGCACCAGCGTGCGCAGGCGATGCAGGCTGCGATGCTCGAGGCCGTGCGGTCGTACGGGTGAATCGAGGGAAGTTGGAGCAAGGTCGTTGCGCGATACGGGGAGCGTTGCAGGAGAGAGGTCGACGGGGCGGACGTCCAGATCGGCAGGCGGGACGAAGACGGCGTTCGACCGTGTTGCGACCGGTGCGATCAACTTCCTACCCCGGAACCGTGTTGAAGCACCTTCCATCGCGCTTCGCAGGAGCAACATCCCCGCGAAGGGCAGGCCATCGATAATGTATCGCTTGAAGAGGTGCCTTGGCTCCTGGATAAGCCTGTGGATCCATTCCAGTCCAGACTTCTGCATCCATTTCGGGGCACGCTTGACCTCCCCGGTGAGGAAGCTGAAGCTCACGCCCACCCCAAGAAACCAAGCTGCCGGCAAGGTGTTCTTGATCATCGAAATCAAGTTTTCCTGCTTGGGAGATCCGAGCGCGACGAAGACAATATCGGGTCGGGCGTTGGACAGGCTGGCGCGGATGCGGGCCATCTCATCTTCACGCTGTTCAAAACCGTGCGGGGGGCAGAGTGTTCCGACGACGCGGAGTCCAGGATATCGCTCGGTTAGAATTCGGGATGCTGCCTCGGCACTGCCCGTCGCGCCACCCAATAGGAAGACCGAGCGTTTGCGGACTGCTGCCCCGGCAGAAAGCGAAGAAATCAGGTCGCTGCCCGCAACGCGTTGGGGAAGGGGCGTCCCGCGTAGTTTGCACGCCCAGACGAGGGGCATCCCGTCGGCGACGACCAGGTCGGCTTCGGCGACAAGGGCGGCAAAGTTGACGTCGGCGGAGCAGCGACGCAAGTGGTCGAGATTCGGGGTGATAACCACTCCACCCGCGCCAGCTTCGGACTGGGCAAGAATATGCTCAACCGCCTGAGTCTCGGTGACGGCGTGGATTTCAACGCCATCCAGATTGACAATGGGAAACAGTTGATCCGCCAAGGGTGGGATTGTACGGGCAGGCGCAGGCCTTGACGAGGTCAAACCCGTCGAAACGGCTCGACCCTTGACCGCATCGGTGTCCCACTCCCAGGCGATGTTTCCCTGCCTCAAGTACATCTATCAATCCTTGACAACCTGATCACCCCCATTGCCTGACACCATCAATTCGCATCGCGTCAACCCGTGCGCGGGCCTAGGTGTTTGATATCCCGCCTTTGGCAGCGCATGCCAATGCGGAAAAGCAGACTGCCGGGACAAAACCCGTAGGAGCCTCGATAGACCTATCGGTCAGTTTCGGGGGCAGGTAATGTCCTTACTTCCTGTACTTTCTACAGACCTGCAGAACCAGTGCACTCAGACCCACTGAGGACGCATGACTATCGCTTCCGTGCGATGAATATGCAACGCTTGATCGCTTAAAACTGCCATATCGTCCGATAATCTCGTCAATCCTATACGACAAACCGCGTTTCTGGCGTGGATCATTGGCCACCACTTGAACCGGGACTGGAAGCAAGCCGGCGAGCAAATTTACGGAACTCCGGCTCCATTTGACTGACCTCCATGCCGAAATAATATCTATACATTGCTCTCACATTTGTGTCATCCAGCGAAAGTTTTGACCCAACTATCTCTGCTGGCGGTCGAAATACCCTGCCATCGCGCACATCGACTAGCAGCCTCTGCAATGCGGCTGCATGGCTTCCATTATCGCCAGCTTCGAGAAACCGCGCCCAAGCCCAGCACTGGGCGTAGAACCCGCCAATGCGGGCACGCTCGGTGAGAACCTGACCGGCATGCATCGTTACAAACTTCTCTAGCGGCCAGAGTTTCCCGTCGTCCAGTGCCTCGGCTAGGTCGACAGCACGTGCGCGGTTATGCTCGCGGTCCATGATGGGCTGCCCCGCAATCCAGCACACTTCCTCGAACGTGCAGGCCAGTCCCTCTTCCAGCGACGGGGGAAGTCTGCCCGCGTAATGTCGTCGGGCGTACTGATGCCACCCTTCATGGGCACTGAGCGAGATCATTCGTTCGTGCGTCAGATAGTAGGCGACAAAACGGTCTTCAAACGTGTATCCCCCATACCCAATCTGCAGATAAGCAGGAGCAAGGCGCGGGCCGACGATCTTTTCCGTCGCGGCCTCCCATTCGGCGCGGGTTTGGAAAATGAGGCATTCCAGCGGCTGAGTGGTGGGGACTGCCGGCGGGGCCATCGCTTGATACAGGGGATAAGCAGCTTCCAGGACGGCCGCGATGGCGTCGCGCGTCTCGATTGTGTCGGTCTCCCGAAGCGTGCTGTAGATGCGATAGTGCGGGGTGACGACAACCTCACCCACACTGCCCCAGGGTTCGATCTGCGTCGCCGGCGAGGCGATGCCCGCGCGATGGGCATTGCAAGAGATAATCAGGCAGCCCCCGACCATCGCGACCAACACATAGCACACGGCGACACAGCGCATGTAGGCATCTCCCAACTCACTCATGAGCGTCAGTGAACCGACAGGGCTTTTCGCGCAGTACCGGTTGGCTTAAGCTGATCGCCATGAGCAGCCCGCGCATCGACATCATCAGCATCGGCACTTTGGCCAGGAATCGATTATGGAACGAGTCGGAAGACGTGCGGTCCGCCCATGCGACGACCACCCTCGTGCGATCGACCAAGCTGACCATCCTGATCGACCCGGGCCTACCCGCCCCAGCGCTGGCAGCGAGGTTATTTGAGCGAACGGGACTTACGCCAGGCGATGTGGATGTCATATTTCTAACGAACTTCCGACCCGCCCGGCGGGGCGGGCTTGCCCTGTTTCCGGAGGCGAAAATCCTCATCCATTCGGTGGAGCAGGAGGCCGCGATCGCGCGGCTTACGCAATGGATCGATGAATCGCCACAAGGCGATGAGGATCACGCGCTGTTCCGGAAAGAGCTGAGGCTGCTAAAATCGCTCGACGTTGCCGACGACAAGCTGGCAGATGGGGTCGATTTATTCCCACTCTTCGGTCAGACCCCGGGAACCTGCGGATTGCTGGTCAGCGCGCCCACGACGTCAACGCTCATCACCGGAGATGCCGTCCCCACGCGCGAGCACTTCCTCGCCGGGCAGGTCCTGCCAGATGCATTCAACATCAAGGCCGCCCAGGAGTCGATGGCCGAGGCCTACGAAATCGCCGACCTGATCGTCCCAGGCTACGACAACATCTTCCAAAATCCACGATCGGTGGGGGTGTAGCCCTGGGGTCCGTGGCGAGATCGATCCACGGCTGACGCCGTGGCGTGAGCCGCGGATCGGTCGTTGAAAGCGCGTTCACCCTGACGCATCAATGTGTCTTTCTATCGACCACATCAGGGGCAGGGGGGCTGCGCACCGTCACAATCGCATGGTCTCAAAACCCGACAGACGCTTTCGTGCCCTGTTTGGTGATACGCACTTGATCGTCCCATATGGCCAGGCCTGAACTGATTTCGGTCAATGTCATCTGAAAAATATAGCTGACTTGCCGCACATTTCCCGCACGCTGGTAGGAGTCAATGATTTTTCCAGACAACGAATAGTCGGCCGTGTCGTCGGTAGGATCCTGGCCCGAGAGATACCGCTTCTTTCGCTTCAATTCCAAAGCCCGCCTGTCCTGGCTGACGTCGTTCCAGAGGGAGGTTGTGTCTTCGCGAAAACGTTGGCTTTTCATGAGCACTTGGACGACCGGCTTAATCAGCACGCCGGTGTCAAAATCACTGTCATCCACATCGGCGATAAAGGGATTGATCACAAGGATCGCTGGTTTCTTTTGTATCGATGCCACTTCGGGTGATCGAAGCATGGAATCGGCAAGCTGCGATGCAGCGCTTTCCAAGTCCTTTGGATCAATGCCCGTCAGAGAGGTGATGTCAATTTTCGGATCAGTGTTGACTTGCGCGCCGCCACCCCCGCATCCAGCCCCTACGCCGAGGACAGCTGAGGAAAATAGCACGGCAGCAAACGAACCAACGATGGGTTTGGTGAAAATCATGGGAAAATCCTAAGTTGTGTTCCTTGGAACTGCTCTGGTATTTGTGGATCGCTCACTACAAACAACTATTTTGCATCAATCAGTTTCAACCGGAAATCTTTCGCCGTGGCATCGGGGGCGGTGGCGATTAAAGCGATCACTTCCTTGCCCCCAATTTGCTGCGCCCGCCACTCGCTCAAGGGTGTTCGCACGGCCATCCCGTTCTGATCAAACCATTCGAACATGTAATTGAAACGTTCAGCGCTGAATCGCTTGTTCATGACCTGGACCTGAATCAAAAGCAGCCCGTCCGGCGTGGTCGCTTGGCGTACGCTCACCACCCTTGCGATATCGCGCAGGCCCGAGTCCGTTTCAATGCGTTTGTCGGCGACGGGGTCGGGTACACCGATGGGATTTTCACGTTCGACCGTATTCATGGATCGACAACCGATGCCGGCGCCTGCCATCCACATGGTGACGAGCAGGCCTATCGAGGCGGAACGCATGTCAAAGTCCTTTCGAAAGTACAATCAATCCGCTTATCAACTTTACTTTGCTGCTGCGGTGGTCGGGGCCGCACGCGTCATCGGCGCGGGTTGTGTCGACGGATCATTCGCCGGCTCTGACAACATCGGCTCTAGCTCGGCTAATTCTTCATCGGTGGGAGAATGATCCGCAGCAGCGATGCTGGCCGTCATCTTCCACGCCGGTTGCAGGACATACGTTCGCACGATCGGCGCGACGGCTGCCTGCACGCTCTTTACATAGACAACGTTGGTGACGCCAGGTTGGACCGATACCGTGGAAATAATCGATCCGGCCGGTGTGAGCAGCGTGAGCTTCCCATCTTTTGGACTCGCCAGGCGGAGAATCTGCATCTGCTTCGGAAGCGTCTGCCAGGTGCGCAGATCCGCCTGATTCTGGCTGGCCTGATAGATCGTGGTGGAGACACGCGAGAGAATGTTCGCCCACTGGTTGTCCTTTGTTGCCTCGTTCAGCGCGTAGGCGATGGCGGCCTTGGTGACGGTGGCGACGATCGTTTTGGTAATGACCATCGGCAACTCGTTCTTGAACTCGCGGTTCACGATGTCGTCGATGTCGGCAAGGATGGCGGTTTTGTAGGATCGACCGTCGGTGGTGGTCACGACGAGGTTCGGCAGATGCCCGTCACGCCGTTCCAGCGTGGGGAAGGCGGCACCCACATAGTCCACCCCGGTGTCGTGAATCGCAATGTTGGCGAGGAATATGGGGACATCGATCCTGATCTGTCCTCGTTTAGGACCGAGACCCGTCTCGAAAATGACGTATGTCACCGGGTCTTTTCTTTTTCCCCTGATAAACCCGTCGGCCAGCCCCAGGTCTTCCTTAACATAGGGCAGGGCGAGGCTGTCGGGGGGCAGCATCCCGGTGACTCGGCGCATCGCAATCAAAGCCTTGCCCATATCCGCGAAGTCTGACGCGCAGTGCAGGTAAAACAGGCCACGCAGATACTCGGAAAACGGATTGACGTAATCCCTATACGGCTGAAGGTCGTTGTATTTGACTTTACGTTTCGGTTCAAAGTCCTCGCCGTACACCTTTTTCAGGTTGGATTGAAGACCAGCATTGTCAAATGTCTCGTCATATTTTGCCCGACCAGCGTTGTCCTTCTTATCTTTGGCGATCTCGTCTTCGCGCTTTTCGATCCGCTTGCGGAACCGATCTACTGCCGTCGCCTGGCGACGATAAATGCGGTTGACCTCGATCCGGGCAGCATCGATCTTGCCTTGCTCGAGGTAATTCATGGCCATGTACGTATTCAGCATGATGCCGTCGTACGCATAGCCACGGTACTCGAGTGTGGAGAGGTTGGTGAGGGCGGCGCCGGTTTCGCGCGTCACCTTGAAATCGGGATCGTAATCAAACTTATCCACGGTGTCGTGGGCAATCTCAAATGCTCTGTTGGATTCGTTCCAATGCCCGGCAGCGCGCAGGGTGGCGCCCTCCTCAAGTCGGAAAACGACCTGGCTTTGCGATTTATCCTTGGCAGCTTTGTCAGCCATCTCCTGGGCGAGCTTGGCGCTTTCCTCAAATTGTCCGGACTGATAGGCGCTGATAACCTTTTCGATTTTATTGTTGTAACCACATCCGAGTGCGGTCAGTGATATAAATGAAATTACGGCGACGCGAGAGATGAAGCGACGGAGCATGGAAAACGTCCTCCCTTAAAGAATGTTCCCGTCCACAGGCACGCTCCAGGTTGCGATGTCTTGGAGCCTTCTGTCAATCGATTTGTACGGCCAACGAATGGCATCTTATTGCCAGGCGCGAAACATGCAAGTTGCACGAACAGTCACAGTGGCACAACTTCTCACCATTGACACCCACCGTTCGATCAAAGTTCACGGCCGTACGTCAGGCACTTCGGTCAGGCGCGCGATGCAACCATTGGCGACCCCGCGGTCGCTCAGGATCTCACCCTTCGAAAACTTAGGCAGCACGCTGATGATTCGGATTTGCCCTACGGGAACTTCCTCGCGGATAACTTCACCAGTATCGGGATCGGTCATATCCTGACCGAGCGCAAAGATGTCCCACAACTGACCAACGCCGATTGCCGTGCCATCGCCACGGCTGATCGTCGCCACGTGGTCGGTGACACCCGTGATTCTTGCGGGGTAGATCACATCGACGATGCGATTGGCCGATCGCTCACACATCATGCGCGTGACTTCGATCAGGAGCCGATCATCGAGCCGACCGTTGCTGTGAGCGAATCCTGGAAGTGACGTGATTTCCTTTGGCTCAAGCTGGATGTTTGTTGACTCCTTCAATGAGCCCGTGGTGGTATCGTATATTTTGATGACCGCTGACAGGCGGATGATGCGCTTGGTTGCGCGCTCGCCCAGACCTTCAAAAACGACTTCCTCCTTGAAGTCCTGGAAGTCATCGACAGTTGCAACGGCGAGGTATTTGCAACCGGCGATTTTGAAATCGTGGCAGGCAGCTGTGTCATCGGTGTCCACATTTCCTGAAGCGACAAGCCCCTGTTCACGCAGCACTACATCTAAATCGCTTCGAGCAATCAGTTCAAACTTACGCGTCTGGTGGAGCGCGTCCATCAACTGCGCATCCATCGCTTCGACGATGCGCCCGAGACTGTCCCCCACGCCCGCCTTCGCCGCCGACGCGACCAGCGACGGCGTGATCTTCACTTTGCCGATGCCCACTTTTTCCTTGCCCGGCGGAGCGTTTTCAGCGCGGGTCATCACATTGCTCGTGAGCACCACCACAGCCATCGTCACGAATCGGGCGAGTTTGTTGGATACGCTGAACATGGGAGTCATCTTTCCATCTCAAATTTGTGTTAGTTTCGAAACAGCCGATCGCGATCACTTTCCGGAGACGTCACCTCGGGCGCGGGGCGTCCGGCCGGCCGGGACCGTTGCCGTCACGTTCCTCGGGATCAACCACGCGTGGGGGTTGGGGTGTCTCGATATTGCGCGGGCGCTCGTCGCGCGGGCCGGTGTCAGATCCGCCGCTGTTTGATCGAATATCCCGGTGATCGTCGACTTTGTAATCAACCTTGTAGCCGCTTTGCTCCAGAAACTTCGCGAACCCCTTCCACGCCTCCACCTGCGCGTCAGTCATCTTGGTCTCGGCTTTGAGATCGTTCAGGAACTGCGCGTTGTTCCGCCAGCGCACCCACCCGGCATCGCTGAGTTGCAAGGCGACGTTCAAGCGCATGCCCTCCTTGATATTGATCGTCTGCTCCCAGTCCTTAAAACCTTCACGTGTGATACGGATCTTGTGCAGGCCCGGCGCCACCTGAAACGGTCCTGGCGTTGTTCCGACCACGATACCATCGAGCGCGACCGTCACAGCCATCGCCTCCACCCGATATTTGTTAGCGGTGATTTGATACTCGCCTTGATCGTTCTGCACGATTTCGGGGACGGCTAAGTCGGCCATCCCGCAAGCGAGATCGAACTCGACCAGGCGAGCGTCGTTTTTTGCGGTGCGAATGCGTCCCTGCTCGGCCTTTTGTCCCAAAACAGCTGCCAGCTTTTTGGCAGATTCATCGAGAAGGTCATTGACGATATCGCTATCGACGCGCGCGCCCTTTTGCACGCGCTCCTTGGCGACCGATTCAACCACGTCCCCGGTCAGTGATCCACCTGCCGTAGCATCGAGCAGTTTATAGGAGACGCGCATCTTCGCTTCACTGATCAGCGTGTGCACGCCGTTGCCGTCGTACTCACGCGTATTCTCGCCAAAGGTGGTGATCGACGCCAGCAGCACGTAATCGGCCCCGAGATTTTGCGCCAGCCTTAACGCAGAAGTATTGTTCGACAGGATCTGATCAAGGTCCGCGCCGGGCAGGGTGTTATCCCCGCGGTTTGCACCGGCATCGGCAAAGTCCTTGACGGAGTTCAGCACATCCTCCCGACTGATGATGCTGAAGCCCGAATCGGTCAGTCGGCTCACTACAAGGTCTTCCAATACCATGACCTTCGCGTCATCGACGCCCTCCGCACGATTTTTTACGAAGATGGCAGCCTTGCGTATGGAGGGACTCTCCGTGCGGATTTCTGTCACCTTGCGTTCATGGATGGTGGTGATGTGTTCCGTCACCGTGCGATCGACCGAGGTTGTAGTCGGTTCCTCAGCACGTACAGAAAGATGCGTACTGAGCAGCGCCATTACAGCGATGACGCTGAGGCGAAGACCTTGCCAGAACCCCACTGAAGCAGAAAATCGCAAGGCTGACATACGAGTCGGATGGGACATCAATATCTCCTTCATGGCATTGACGGCTAGGCGCGAGAATATGTTACAGAATATCCACCAGTCTACCGGGCGTTCGGACCTATGCAGAGTCCCAGGCACAACAGGTAGAGCTATTAGGACATCCCCGATCACGACAGGTTAGTGCGCCCATCGCAAAAATGGGGACCCCCCGATCATACTTTGTGCAGCATCCCATGCAACAAGCCATATCTCGAACGAATAGCTGTTGTCGTAGGCGGGGTAATCAGCTACGTTACGCAAAGGTTAGGGCTTTCAGCCGGTGTTTCGTATTTCTGGCGGGATCAAATCCATGCAGGTTGTCCTGGTCATGTTCAAAGGGGACGGGGAGAAACGCAGCTTTTCTGTCGTCCGCGATGTGACTGTCATCGGGCGGCGAGAGGATTGCGATCTACGCATCCCCCTGACGCAGGTTTCCCGCAAGCACTGTCGGCTGGTCAAGGACGGAGATCAGTTGCGCGTCGAAGACCTCGGCAGCAGCAACGGTACCTTCCATAACGGCCACCGCATTCGCGAGGCGACCTTGGGGGCCGGAGACACGCTGGCTATCGGGTCGGTCCTGTTTGGTGTGCAGATCAACGGTGAACCCCCCGAGGACGAACTTCGTGCACGCGAGACAGACGGCCACGCCAGTCAACAAAACACGGTCGACGAAGCCGACATGACGGGCCTGGTTCAACTGAGCGCTGACGATGAACTCAATGCAGCCGACAATGATGAGCCGCTCATTCTGACAGAAGATGTACCCGCCAGCGAAGACGAACTGGTTGATCTCGATTCAAACGAATCCCGATAAACTAATCCTGCGCCGCAAAGAGGCTGCGTAGCGCCTCACTTCCCTTGCTACTTTCTGTGTTGAGGGAGTCGCCAACGGTAATCGAGTCGGCTGACAACAATCTGCACTTTTGCGTACCGTTCAGAACTATCTCATCCCGGCGTGGGTAAAGCCCCGCCACCTAGTCCGGGGTTGATATCTGGGGCGTTGCCGTCTGTCGGTTGAATGACTGTGCCCCGACGACCTTGCTCGCGTTGCAGGAGATCGCCGACGGTAGGCTTGGTGAGGGTTTCACCCCGCATGATGCGGTCGACTTCCCCCGCATCAAGCGTCTCATAGCGCAGCAATGCCTTGGCCATCGCATCGACGCGCTCGCGATTCACTTCAAGGATATGGGCGGTCTGCGCGTACAGATCATCGATGATTTTCTTGACTTCCTCATCGATCATCCGAGCCGTGTCCTGCGAATACTCGCGGTTCTCGCCAAACCCTCCGAACGGGTTCGGGCGGCTGTCGTCTTCGCCATAAAAGACGAATCCCAAGCGGTCGTTCATGCCCCAATCAGTGACCATTTTCTTGGCCACACCCGTAGCCTGTTTAATGTCCATCGACGCGCCGGTGTTCACGTCATCAGTGAACATCTGCTCGGCAATACGTCCACCAAAAAGCGTCCTCAGATACGCGATGCACCAGCGCCGGCTGTAGTTGTGGCGATCCTTCTCCGGAAGGCTCATGGTCGATCCAAGCGACCGGCCACGCGGGATGATCGTGACCTTGTGTATCGGATCCGCATCCTTCTCCAGCCACTGCACGACCGCATGCCCGGCTTCGTGATACGCGGTCGCAGTCTTTTCCTTTTCGTCCATCACGCGGCTCTTGTTCGCGCGCCCGAAGCGCACCTTGTCGCGAGATTCTTCGAGGTCCTCCTGTTCGATGAACTCCTTGTTCGCGAGCGTTGCGTGCAGAGCAGCCTCGTTGATGATGGCAGCGAGGTCGGCACCACTAAAACCGGGCGTCGCCCGGGCAAGGCGAGCGAGGTCGACGTCGGGACCGAGCTTCACCTTTCGGCTGTGTACCTTCAAAATCTCCATGCGACCCTTCACGTCGGGCAGGGGCACGTAGACCTGACGATCAAACCTCCCCGGACGGGTGAGGGCCGGATCAAGTACATCAACACGGTTCGTAGATGCCACGACAATGACCTGATCGTTGGTATCAAAGCCGTCCATTTCGACGAGGATGGCATTCAGCGTCTGTTCGCGCTCGTCATGTCCGCCGGAACTAAAACCCGACCCGCGTCGACGACCGACAGCGTCGATTTCATCCAGGAAGATGATGCACGGTGAGTTGTCCTTTGCCTGCTTGAACAAGTCGCGCACGCGCGAGGCGCCCACGCCGACAAACATCTCGACAAAGTCCGATCCGCTGATGCTGAAGAACGGAACATCCGCTTCGCCGGCGATGGCCTTGGCGAGCAACGTTTTGCCGGTGCCCGGTTCACCCACCAGCAACACGCCGCGCGGGATTCGTCCACCTAGGCGCTGAAACTTCTTGGGATTTTTCAGGAACTCGACAATCTCACGCACCTCGTCCTTGGCTTCCTCCACACCGGCAACGTCATCGAACGTGACGTTCGTGTGTTCCTTGGACGTAATCTTGTGACGAGACCTTCCGAAGTTGCCAAGCATCCCACCCGCGCCGGCACTGTTGCGCAACTGGCGGAACACAAAGAACCAGATGAATCCGAAGATCACAATCCAGGGGATCAGCGGGGCAAGAATGTTGAACCAAAGGCTCTGACTATTCTCAACCTTCACCTCGGCCGGCTTTTCTTTCGACGCGGCGGCGTTGTCGAGCACCCACTTTGTGAAATCAAATGATGTCGAGCTGTTGGCGGGCACGGAGGTGCGAAACTTCTGGACTGATTCCCCTCGCGCACCGACAGCTTCGTTCGTCCAGAACTCGCCGGTGATGTCGTCGTTTTCTATGAGTACAGTTTTGATCTTCCCAGCCGTCAGCATGTCCTGGAACTTGCTCAGCGCGATGGGGGCGAACGACTTGCGGGTGCTGTTCAACAGCAGGACGACCATGATGGCCAGTCCAATAAAGAGCACCCAGCCGACCAGTCCTCGCCCGAACTTCATCCCGGGGGTAGTGCTGACAGTACGGTTGCCTTTGCGGGGGGGTTTTTCGGGGGTCTGTTCAGCCATAACTTTCCTCAACGGATCGAATCGTGTTCAGCCAGAAGTTGAAGCGTGACCAAGGGGATAGAAACTTACGTGTTCCTCACGCCTGACTCATCGAATAATAAGGACGGTGCTTGAGAGAATTCCAGCATCGTCACAAGTTATCAGGGATTGCCCTGCGGGGGAAGCAGAGAGATGCCGTCCGAACTGCGAATCAAGTGAAGCCCTGGACCCCTGCAACGCGTCGTTCACCAGTTGGCCTGCAATTCGTTGACGATCGCGACGGCGAGGCGTTCGACAGCCTGCTGATTGCCGGCGAAATCTCCTTCACCCAGGGTCGGATAGTAGGGCGCTGTTTGCTCAAACCCGCGTCGCTGGACGAGAATCTTGCCGGTGCGCAAATCCTTCCACGTGAAGTCGATTTCCATCGTCACCAGTTGTTCCTGGGGCAAAGCTGTATTCGAGTCGTTTGAGATCGGGTTGGTCTTTACACGCGTGACCATGCCTTCCAAGATTGTATCTGCACGCTCCTTCGGAATGACTTTGTAAGGCGTGCTGGCCTCCAGCTGATTGATGACCGCCTTTGTCAGCGCAAACTCCACCCCGCGATGAAAGTCCTTATTGGTGAAAATCGGCACCGCAACCGTCTGCACATCTTCGCGATAAAGCGACCGCCATTCGTAGTCGCCAGATTGGTAACCACAACCGGAGAGCGCGAGCAGCAGGCAGGTGAAGGCGATTCGATGCATTGTGGAGTAAAAGGGTACCACTTGGGACGATGCGTCTCAAGGATGGGCGGTGGGGGATAGGTTGGACACTAAGGTCAGCAAGGCACGAAGCGTCCATCGATTTAGCCCGAGCGACCGCGTAATCGCCAACACGGCAAGAATGATGGGAACGATCGGTCTCGATCGGCGCTTCGTGATCTTCGTGACCTTGGTGTTTCATATCGACTTCTCATAGAAATACGGATTATGCACCCAGCCATTCCCGAACAGCTTGAGATTCTCAAACGTCGCTGCGAACGTATTTTGTCCGAGGAGGATCTTCGGCGGAAGCT
>Ga0105047_10004865_pt1 | contig 23249 bp, 18 predicted proteins | sample MAT04_FD_78384 | JGI IMG/M metagenome (GOLD analysis project Ga0105047, IMG submission 78384) | Freshwater microbial communities from Lake Fryxell liftoff mats and glacier meltwater in Antarctica - MAT-04 (megahit assembly) | ecosystem: Environmental > Aquatic > Freshwater > Ice > Liftoff... | reverse complement strand
TGACCGCGTTCGCGCTCCAACACCGCGGGTTGCGCGGAGATGCGCTGGTGGCCGACACCTACCGACGGTTCCCGTTCTTCGCGACCCGCAGCGAGATAGCCGAGCGAGTTCTGGCAGACGATGCCGCCGCATTGACGCGAGTCCGTGCCGCGAAGCCGACGGCGGCCGGGCCCGCGTTGATGACCATCGGCTACGAAGGCCGAACGCTCGAGCGCTACCTGAGCGAGCTGCTGCGCGCGGGCGTGACGATCCTTTGCGACGTGCGACGCAATCCGCTCAGCCGGAAGTACGGCTTCTCGAAAGGTACGCTGTCGCGCTCGTGCGAGAGCGTGGGTATCCGCTACGAGCACGTGCCGGCACTGGGCATCGCGTCCGAGCAGCGCCGCAGCCTCGAGACCCAAGCTGACTATGACGCGCTCTTCGTCGAGTACGAACGCGACTGGCTCCCCGGACAGGGCGATGCTCTGGGGCGCATTCGCGCTTGGATCGATGCAGGCGAGCGGGTCGCGCTGACTTGCTACGAGTCGTCGCCAGAGCAGTGTCATCGGCACTGCGTGGCGGAGGCGATCGAAGGGGTGATCGGTAACGAGGTGCGAGCCGCGCACCTCTAGGCTTCGGGTGGAGCTCTGCTCGTGATTCGCCCGACGTCGATGATTCACTTCAGCCCGTTCAACCAGCGCCTCGCGTCCTCCTCATTCGCGAAGCTACGCGTCGGAAAGGCGGGCGTCACCAGCCAGAGCAGTGCCGTCATCACGCCACGAGTGGGCGCAGAGCGGACGATGACCGCGCAGCCCCTGCAGTAGCGCACGAAGAACGCTTGGTGGTTGCGCACCTGGTCGGCCATCATCTTGCGCAGGTGAGCATCGAGCTGGGTCTGACCGCTGTCGATGAGGAGCAGAACCGGGCCGCGCTCCATGATGGCGAACAGACGCTTCTGATAGTCGGTGAATTCTTCCCCGGTCAGGGTGGACGGAAATTGAACAGACAATAAGGGGTGCTCTGATTCGTCAATCTCGAGTCGCGCCATCTCCGCTCCTCATACCACAAGTGATGGGAACGCAATGCTTGCGGCACTGCTCGCGTACGCGCCTCCGTTGACCTGAACATCACGCTCACGCGGCGAAGTCGAAATTCACTCCGTCTCTGGGCGAACTGACATCGCAGTTCGTCGGCGGAGGGTACGGCAACGACCAGGGAGTGTCAGCACCAAGCGTTGCGCGGCTGACGGCGCCCAGCGCCTGGCCCAACGCGTCGTAGGCGCCGCGGACGGCGAGCATGAGCTCGGGCGACGCCAGCGCATCGATCCGCACGGCCAAGCCATCGCGGTCGATGCGCTCGAGCAGGTTCTTGGTGTCGCCCCAGAGGCGGCCTCCTGCTTGGTGAAGCTTTCTAAGCTGCCGGCGCGGTTCAGGAAGCTGCCGGCTCGGCTCGGGGAGCTGCCGGCACCGCCCTCGAAGCTGCCGGCCCCGTTCAGGAAGCCTTCGGCTCGGACCATGAAGCTTCGGGCTCGGACCCGACGACGAACCAGGGACCTTTCGAGTGGATCCGGGGACTCAGCGGGGCCTACCGAGGTGAACTCGCCCGAGACGGCGGAGCCACCGTGGACCGGCTACGATGCGCGGATGCGCTTCCTTGGATTCGCGATGCTCGCCCTGCTGCCCGGCTGCTATCTGAGCCACGAGCGCGGCGCATCGGACGTTGGTATTCGCGCGCCCGATACCGCGACGCGGGACGCCACCGTGATCGACGCTCGGACGATCGACACCGCCCTGATCGATGCCGGGCCGACGTGCACGTTCGGATTCAGAACCACAGACGGCGTGACTGGCATGTGCGCTATCGGCGGGGGCTCCACGGAGAGCTGCGCGGAATCGGCGATGTGCATCTGTGCAGCGCGTACCGGCGGCACACCGACCGAGGTCCTCGCGTGCGCGGGATGGGACCTCACCCCTCGGGGCGCCATCACGCTCGCAGACTTCTGCACGGTATCGCCGCCCGAGCGCATGAGCCTGACCGAGGCGCTCGAGGGCTTTCTCGGACCCGAGTCCCTGCTGGACGTGTCGCCCGCGTGCGCCGCGGTGCCAGCGCTGGTCGGCTCGCGTCCTTTCGATCTCTGCGGCGCCATCGCGACCGAGCTCTGCCGTTGCATGCCCGACTGCGATCTCGACGACGCGCTCGGGAGCTCGTGCCTCGATCTCTCCGCCGACCAAGTGGGCTGCATCGTGCGAGAGGTCTTCACGACCAGCCCCGAGTGCACCTTCGCGCCCGACCTGCGCGCGATCGCAGACCACTGCGGGGCGTGAGCGTCAGCGCATCGCGTCGCTGAACTCGTCTCCCGCGGAGCCCCTGATCGGCTCGCGCGAGTTCGAAGAGGTGCCCGAGTACGTGGCGCGCTATCCGCGGTAGCCTGCGTTGGAAGCGAGCATCGATCCCGAGTAGGCCGCCCTCCCGAAGCCCTATGCCCACCTCTGCTCCCAAGCTCCCCAAGACCCTCGGCGAAGTGGCGGTCGCGCATCTGAGCGTGCGCTCGGCTCGTTTCGATCTGACCGCTCGTGCCGACGAGCCAACGCTCCGAGCCACGCTCGCGAAGCTGAAGATTGATCCGTGGCCAGTGCTCTTCGAGATCGAGCGTGACTTCGGCGGGCTTCGCTTTGCCGAAGCGAGCGAGGATTGGCTGCTCGGGCCCTATGCCATCACCAAGAAGGCGCCGAAGCTGCGAAACACCAGACCCAGGCCGGTCCCGCTCGTGTGCGTCGGCGTCAACGACACGGGTCCCCTGTTCGTCGATGCGTCTGGTCAGATCTGGGACGCGGACTCGGCCGCAGGCTCACTGCACCTCCGCGCTGACAGCATGCAGCGGCGACTCGAGCGGGAGGCGTATGGGGACCACATTCGCGTGCTTGGACAGCACCGCTACGAGATCCTGTCGATCACCGCCTCTGCTGCGGCCGGCGCCAAGAAGCTCGGGCTTCCCCTGATCATAAAGGCGTCCGACGCGATCGAGCGCGTGTGGCAGAGCGCCGATCTCACGGTGTGGAGATCGACCGACGACGTGCGGGTGTTCGCGAAGACCGACGCGGCGCTGAAGAAAGCAGTAGCCGCGCTCGGGGCGGGCTGAACGCTCCGCCAAGCTCCGAGGATCTTGCGTTGGGCAGGCTCGCATGTTCGCCTGCTGCCATGCCCCTCGATGCCTTCCTCGCTCGCTTCCCCAAGGGCACCCGCATGCGGGTGTCGTTCGAGCTGATGAAGGGCGATGAACGCGAGTCGTTTCAGATCCTGTTTGCCCTCACGCACATGATCAACATCGGAAGCGACGGCCCGAAGGCGTTCATGCGGCCGACGCTTCGAGAGGCGCTCGATGGCCTGTTGAAGGGATTCGAGCCGGGCGCCTCGAGCTACGCCGACTGGACCTTCGATCCGGCGAGCCTTCGGGTCGATCAGATCCCCTCGAGCGGCAAGTCGAGCGAGGTCATCAAGCTGCTGGGGCCGGTCCTGGCAGAGCGCTTCCCTGCGGACTGACGCGCAACAGATCGCGGCATCACTCGTACCAGCGGTCGCGCATCAGCAGCTTCAGCTCTTGGGTGTGGAGGCCGTGCCGCTGGTCCGCGAGGGTCCGCCCGAATCGCTTGCCCTTGGGCATCGCCTGGTCCCCTCGCGCCGCAAACCCCAGCTCGGTGAGCCGAACGAAGACGTCGGGCCTGGCGCCCTCGCGGATGGGCGACAAGTCGGTCACCGACAGCCAGCCGCGGCGCACGGCCGATCGAAGCGCCACCTCGATGCGCTCGCGCGAGAGGTGGGTCGTCGCCTCGAGCATGTCGAAGCGGAAAGTGGAGTCGACCCGGGACTCGCTCCGGATGAGGGCATCCACCACGGCGTGCTCATCGGCAGTGGGGGATGTGCGCGGGCGACGGGGCGTGCCCTTGGCGCGGGTGTGGATCTTCTTGGCGACCTCGCGGACCGGCTTGGGGTCGTCGAAAAGCGGAGCCACGAAATGGATCCCTTCGTGCTCCGGCTGAGGCTCGGTGTCGCCCACCACCACCAGCTCGAGGGCCGCGCTGGCCCGCTGCGCGAACCACCGCATGGCCGCCACCAGCGCGAGGATCTGCGGATCCTCGAAGCGCTCCGCATCGAGGACGAGGACGAATGCATCCCCAACGTGCAGGATGGACGGGAGCTCCCAGAACATCTCGCCGTCGAGCGCCTGGAGGGGACCCGTCCCGAAAATCTTCATCCCTCGGCGCACCAGCGATCGCTCGAGCTCCAGCGACAGCACGTCGTGCGGCTGGTCGAACGCGACGACGAAGCGGTGGGTCCTGACGACCTCGCCGAAGCGCGGCCACTTCATCGCGGGCGTGTCCCCTTCATCTCCATCACGAGCGGTCGCGGCATCGCGCCACCGTAGCAGAGCGCCTCGGCAAGAAGCCCCGCGTCAGCTCGTCGCCGCTCGCCGCGTCGTGCGATCGCGGTCCATTTTCGGGACGCGTTCCACTACCATCCCGGCTCTACCGATGACCCCTTTGGATGTTCGTGCACGCCTCCTCGCCGCGCTCGAGGCTGATCTCGTTGGGCCCTTCGCGCTCGGGGTGCCCGGCGTCGATGCGGCCGAGGCGCAGCGCTCGGACGAGACGCTCACGCTGCCGCCTTCGCGCTGGTATCTGACGGGGTTCTTGGCGCCCACCGGGGCGCGGGCGCCCGAAGCCGACGATCTCGATTCGCATGGTGGGGAGTTGGCCGCGGGATCGGAGAGTCAGGCGGAGGACGCCGGCGGCGAGGAGCCGGAGCCCAAGCGCAAAGTGCAGTTCCCGGCATCGCTCGGGCTGAGCGTGTATCTGCCGCCAGTTTCCGGGCGCGCAGACGACGTGCTCGAGGTCGAGCTCTCGTATGCGAACTACGACAAGGTCGAGGTCGAGACGGATAGAGACGACAAGACGCGCGACGGCTGGAAGCGAGTGCCGCATGGGCCGATTCGCTTTCCGGTGCCGCTCGATGCGGCCGAGCTGGGCAATGGCATCCCAGTGCCGATGTCGGTGGGATTGAAGATCGTGGGAGAGCTGCGGGAGACCCACATGGAGGGCCTGCCCGATCGGGCGCGGGTGCTGAGTCTATTCGTGGTGAATGATCGCGCGGCGCTCGAAAAGGAACGTGACCTTCAGTACGTGTTTCAGGTGCGCCTCGGCCTTCACTACCAGCCGGGCTTTCTGTGGCGGCCCAACCGACGCGGCGAGGACGCGGAGCACGACGAGGATCCCCGGGTGCTCGCGCTGCTCTTCCGCGATCGCAAGGAGTGGGCAGTGGGACACAACACCAGCCTTCGCGCGCCCGAGGTGGGCAAGGATGGCAAGGTGCGCTCGCTCTGCACTACGCAGCTGCCGCACTACGAGGTGCCCGACGTCGAACACCAGAACATCGCGAACCTGGTGTTGGAGATGGCCGACCTCGCAAAGCTCGACGGCACGGGGCTGGAGCGCGCTCTATCACCGCTGCCCGAAGCGTACGGCGGCTGGCTGGAGCGTCAGCGCCGCGAGCCGCTCGAGCGACGAACGCTGGAAGAAACCCGCGATGGGCTGGTGGTCAAGGTCGAGAAGATCATGGCGCGCATCGCCGAGGGCATCGCGCTCTTGGGGCGCGACGCCGTCGTGCGCGAGGCGTTCACGCTGGCGAACCAGGCGATGCACGTCTCTGCGATTCAGGCCGACAGCCACCGGACCGACAAGCGCTACGTCGGTGGCAAGGCGCCCCAGTGGCGGCCGTTCCAGCTGGCGTTCGTGCTGATGAACCTCGCGTCCATCGCCGACCCCTCGCACGCCGACCGCGAGGTGGCCGATCTCATCTACTTCCCCACCGGCGGCGGCAAGACCGAGGCGTACCTGGGGCTCATCGCGTTCACCCTGTTGTTGCGACGCTTGCGCGGCAAGAGCCGAGCGGATGAAGGCCGCGGGGTCTCGGTGATCCTCCGCTACACGCTGCGCCTCCTGACGCTCGATCAGCTGCAGCGCGCCGCGACGCTGATCTGCACCCTCGAGGAGATTCGGTACAACCAGCCCAAGCGGCTGGGCAACGCACGCTTCACCGTGGGCCTCTGGGTGGGCCGCGCCGCGACGGCCAACCGATTGAAAGAAGTGCACGCCGCGCTCAACGACTTCACCGTCGGAGCACGCGAGTCGCCCTTCCCGCTCACCAAGTGCCCCTGGTGCGACACCGAGATCCGCAAAGAGAACATCAAGCTCATCGACGACGCAGGGGCGAGCAGCAAGACCAAGTACACCCGCGCGGTGGTGTACTGCGATGGAGACACGTGCCGCTTCACCGCGCTCAAGCGCCCGGGGCAGGGCCTGCCGGTGCTCTTCGTCGACGAGCAGATCTACGACGAGCTGCCGGACTTCTTGGTGGCGACCGTCGACAAGTTCGCGATGATGCCGTGGAAGGGCGAGGCCGGAATGCTCTTCGGTCGGGCCAGCCACCTCACCGACATTCGGGCATGCGGTGCGATGGACAAGGTGCCGAAAGGGGCGACCCCGCTGCCCCAAGGCCTGCTGCCGCCAGAGCTCATCATCCAGGACGAGCTGCATCTCATCAGCGGCCCGCTCGGCACCATGGTGGGCCTCTATGAGACCGCGGTGGACTACCTGAGTGAGCGCACCCTCGATGGGGTGCGGCGGGTGCCCAAGGTAGTGTGCTCGACTGCCACGGTGCGCCGGGCGCAGCAGCAGATCAAGGCGCTCTTCGGGCGCGAGATGGCGCTCTTTCCTCCGAGGGGCATCGACGAGGGCGACAATTTCTTCGCCCGGCCGGCATCGATCACCAAGGAGCGGCACGGCCGTCTGTACGTGGGTGTCGGGGCGCCGGGACGCGCCCTGCGCGCGGTGTCGGTGCGCGCGTATGCCGTGCTGCTGGCGGCGGCGCAGTTCAGCTTCGATCCCAAGGGCGATCCCAAGCAGCCCGCCGATCCCTACATGACGCTCATCGGCTACTTCAACAGCCTGCGTGAGCTGGGCGGCATGCGGCGCCTGGTGCAGGACGAGGTGTACAGCCGGGTCGGTCGCTCCGACGACAAGCGGCCCCATCATCACGTCGGCGATCATCCGTGGCTGGCGCGTCGCAGCGTGGGACGCATCGCCGAGCTCACGTCACGCGCGAGCACCGACGAGGTAAAGCGCACCAAGAACAACCTCGCGGTGCGGATGGTGAGCACAGGCAAGGAGAGCGAAGGTGAGCCCCTCGATGTGGTGCTCGCCTCGAACATGATCTCGGTGGGTCTGGATGTAGATCGACTCGGGCTGATGGTGGTGACCGGTCAACCCAAGACCACCAGCGAGTACATCCAAGCGACCAGCCGGGTGGGCCGCGCATATCCCGGTCTGGTGGTGACGTGTCTGAACGTGATGCGGCCTCGGGACCGATCTCACTACGAGCGCTTCGTCGCCTACCACGAGAGCTTCTACCGCGAGGTCGAGGCCACCAGTGTCACCCCGTTCAGCCACCAGACGCTCGATCGCGGCATGGTGGGGACGCTGCTCTCGATGGTGCGTCACGGTGTCGAAGGGATGGATCCCCCGCTGGGCGCGATGGACGTGCACGAGAAGCGCGCCGAGATCGAGCAGGTGCTCGAGCGCCTGGTGCGACGGGCGGTCGAGCACCGCGGCTGGCAGGACGTGGACGCAGAGAACCGGATCCAAGATCACGTGCGACGCAGGGGCAAGAGCTTCCTCGACTCGTGGGAGAAGGTGATAGAGAGCGCACGTGCTGGGGGCGGAGAGCGCACCTGGAGCGGGCTCGATCGCAAGAAGCACGACGGTAACCCCCTGCTCTTCAACGCCGACGACGCTCGGCCCGCCGATCACGATGCGCAGCAGTTCGAGGCGCCGATGTCGATGCGCGATGTGGAGTCCACGGCCCACGTGTGGGTGCGCTTCAAGCAGCTGGACGAGAAGTGATGGCGAGCAAGAAGAACACGAATGCACGACCGAGCAGCGCCAAGGGCAAGACGCCCAAGCGCCCCGATGGCCAGATTCGCCAGAGCCAGCTGGTGACCACGTTCGGTCCCGGCGCGATGGTCGATTTCGTGGATCGGGCGGTGGTGATAGGAGGCCTGGAACACTGGCAGTGGGAGGGCGGCCAGTACCAGAGCCTCGATGACGAGCGCCTGCGTCGCTCGCTCTTGCCTCGGCTGAAGGGCCTGTCACCCGACCTGGATCTGGCGACCACCGACTACTTCCGCAGGCCGCCCGAGTGCGACAGCAAGGACCCGAGTCCTTCTGTCGGGGTGCGGGCGCTGGAGTTCCCTCGCTGGCTGGTGTGCCAGGGCTGCCGTCGCCTGGGCCGACCCAACGACGTGTTCGAGCCGCACAAGGATGGGTATCGACACCAGTGCAGCTCCAACAAGACGGCGCGCGCCATCCCGGTGCGCTTCGTGGCGGCGTGCCGGCTGGGGCATCTCTCGGATTTCCCTTGGCGGGCCTTCGCGCATCACGGACGCAAAGAGGGCGTCTGCGATCGGCCCGAGCTCTACCTGGATGAAGGCGGCACCGGCGATCTCACCCGGATCAAGGTGCGCTGCGCCAACTGCCACACCTCCAATCCCCTCTCGGCGGCCCGCTCCCCCATCTACAAATGCGACGGCGAGCGCCCCTGGCTGGGCGGCAAGGCGGTGAACGATCCCTGCGAGCTCAAGAGCGAGCTCTTGGTGCGCACGGCATCCGACGCGTACTTCTCCCAGGTGGTGAGCGCGCTGCGCCTGCCGCCCAAGGAGCCCTCACCGACTGCGCGCCGGGTGACGGCGCCCGAGATCTGGAAGCTGGTTCAGAAGGTGAAGAGCATCGAGCAGCTGGAGATGCTCATGGAACTCCAAGAGGTGGTCCAAGGCGCGCTGAAGGGGCTCGATCCCAAAGACGTCTTCGCCACCATCGAGAACGAGCGCAAAGCCAAGCCCTCGGAGATCGAGCGGCCCCTGCGCACCGTCGAGTTCGAGAAGATCGTGAGCGCGCCGGACGAGCAGCCCGGCAACGAGCCCGCTCCCGACGTGGAGTTCGCGGCGTTCCGAATCCCTCGCTCGCGTATCCAGCTGCCCGAGGGCGTGAAGGGCCTGGTGGTGATCCCCGAGCTCCGCGAGGTGCGGGTGCAGGTGAGCTTCAGCCGCTTCGACTCGCTGAGCGCGAACCTACAGGGCGAGTACGACTTCGCGAGCGCCAAGCAGAAGCCCGCGCCGCTCACGTTGCCGAGCGGCAACCAGAAGTGGCTGCCCGCCGCCGAGGTGCGGGGTGAGGGCATCTTCGTCGAGCTCGATGAAGCCGCGGTCGCCGCGTGGGAGATGCGGCCCGAGGTGGTGAAGCGGACAGGCAAGCTGCTCGAGGCGTTCAATGCGGATCCCCGCGGCGAGTTCCCGGGCGCGCGCTTCTATCTGTTGCACAGCCTCTCGCATCTCTTGCTGACGGCGATCAGCCTCGAGTGTGGTTATGCCGCGAGCGCCATCCGCGAGCGCATCTATTGCCAGCCTCCGGGCGTGCCGGGCTTGGAGCCCATGGCCGCGGTCATGCTGAGTACCGGCACGACGGGGAGCGAAGGAACGCTCGGTGGCCTGGTCGAGGAAGGCCGACACCTGGTGCACCATCTGCGGCAAGCATGTGAGTTGGGCCTCCTCTGCTCCAATGATCCGGTGTGCGCTGCGCATGATCCCAGCAAGGCCTCGAGCGACAGGCGGACGGAGGGCGCGGCATGCCACGGTTGCCTCTACATCGCGGAGTGCTCGTGTGAGCGCTTCAACCGATTCCTGGACAGAGCGCTGGTGGTCCCGACCATCGGCAACCCCAGCGAGCTGGCGTTCTTCGAGGCGAAGCCGTGAGTGCGGATCTGTCGCTGGTGCCGCTCTCCACGCTGGAGCGACTTCGCGACGCCTTCGCGAGCAAGCAGCTCCGCACGCCGATCAACAGGACGGGGCTCTTGAGCTTCGGGATAACCCACCAGTTGGAAGCGCTGGAGAGTGCGCTGATGGGTCACTCGGCGCTCGCCTGTCAGAGCGTGCTCGATGTGGCGCTCGCCGAGCGAAAGCGCGCCGCGAGGCCCGCCCCCGAGCTGGTGTGGACGGGGCCCGAAGGCGCCAACTCGACCGCACGCGACACCTCGGTGGTGCTCCGGGCCCTCTTCGAGAGCGCCAAGCGAGAGGTGATCCTCGCGGGCTTCAGCTTCGAGAAGGGCGCCGCCGTGCTAGAGCCGCTTCATCGCGCGATGCGGGAGCGGCAGCTGGATGTCCGCTTCTTCATTCACGTCCAGCAAGCCGAAGGACACGTTCGCGATCCGGCGGGCTATGCGACCGATCAAGTGAAGACGTTTCTGCGTCAGTCATGGCCCTTCCCCGGCACACCGCCGCGTATTTACTACGACAGTCGCACCCTCGTATCGGGACCGCCCTGGTCCAGCCTGCACGCCAAATGCGTGGTGGTGGACGGCGAGCGAGCGTTCCTCTCGAGCGCGAACTTCAGCGTGCGCGCCCAAGAGCACAACATCGAAGCGGGCGTCCTGCTCCAAGACCCGTCCTTCGCCGGCCACCTCGCCCGCCAATGGAACGGCCTGGTCCAGGCAGGCCTGGTGATCGAGCACCGCGGCTGACGAGGGGCGACAGACTTCAGCGCGGGCGAGATTGGGGGCCGGACATGGTACAGGTGAGCGCTGATGCCGAACAAAGCGATGGACACCCCAATAGTCGGCACCTCCTCCACCGCTCGCGATGCCATGGCGCTGGAGAAGGTGCAGCAGAACGTAGACGAGACGTTCGAGCCCTTCTTCGAAGCCGCGCCGGACGCCGTCGTCATCGCTGACCAAGACGGAGTCATCCTTCGGGTCAATGCGCAGGCGGAGAAGCTCTTCGGCTACCACCGGGACCAGCTGGTAGGGAAGCCCGTGGAGATCCTGGTGCCGGAGCGCTACCGGGCTCGACACCCTGGCCACCGCGCGACCTACCTGAGCGCGCCCAAGGTGCGGCCGATGGCCTCTGGCCTCGCGCTCCAAGGTCGACGCCTGGATGGGACGGAGTTCCCGGTCGAGATCAGCCTGAGTCCACTCGCGACCCCCGAGGGGATCCTCGTCGCCAGCACGATTCGCGACGTGACGGTGCAGAAGCACGCCTCGCAGTATGCCCGCAGCCTCATCGAAGCGAGCTTGGACCCGCTGGTCACGATCAGCCCCGAAGGGAAGATCACCGATGTGAATGAGGGCTCGGTCAAGGTCACCGGTGTGGCGCGCGAGAAGCTGATCGGGACCGACTTCTCCGACTACTTCACCGAACCCGAGCAGGCGCGTCAGGGATACGAGCAGGTGTTCGCCCAGGGCTTCGTCACCGACTATCCGCTCACCATCCGCCACCAGGACGATCACCTCACCGATGTCCTCTACAACGCCTCGGTCTACAAGGACGCTGGCGGCCACGTCCTCGGCGTGTTTGCGGCGGCCCGCGACATCACGGAGCGCAAGAGGGCGGACGCGGCGCTGCTGAAGGCGGGGGCCCTGCAGCGCGCGATCTTCAACAGCGCGAACTTCTCGAGCATCGCCACCGACGCGAAGGGCGTGATTCAGATCTTCAACGTCGGCGCCGAGAGGATGCTCGGCTACACGGCCACCGAGGTGATGAACAAGATCACCCCTGCAGACCTCTCCGATCCGCAAGAGCTGGTCGAGCGCGCCAAAGCGCTCAGCATCGAGCTCGGAACCCCGATCACCCCGGGCTTCGATGCGTTGGTGTTCAAGGCCTCGCGCGGGATCGAGGACATCTACGAGCTGACGCACATCCGCAAGGATGGGAGCCGTTTCCCTGCCATGGTGTCGGTCACGGCGCTCCGGGACGCCCGGGACACCATCATCGGCTATCTATTGATCGGCACCGACAACACCGTGCGCCAGCAGGTCGAAGCCGAGCGGCAGAAGCTCGATCAGCGCCTACGCGATCAGCAGTTCTACACACGCTCGCTGATCGAATCCAACATCGACGCGCTGATGACCACCGATCCGGTCGGCATCATCACGGATGTGAACAAGCAGATGGAAGCGCTCACGGGGAGCACCCGCGACGAGCTCATCGGAGCCCCTTTCAAGGGCTTCTTCACCGATCCCGAACGGGCTCAAGCCGCCATCAAGCTGGTGCTGAGTGAGAAGAAGGTCACCGACTACGAGCTGACGGCGTGCGCCCGCGACGGCAGGAAGACGGTGGTCTCCTATAACGCGACCACCTTCTACGACCGGGACCGCAAGCTGCAGGGCGTGTTCGCCGCGGCGCGCGACGTCACGGAGAGCAAGCGAGTCGAGGTGGAGCTGGGTCAGGCCAAGGCCGTGGCCGAGAGCGCGAACCGGACCAAGTCGGAGTTTCTGGCGAGCATGAGCCACGAGATCCGAACACCAATGAATGCCATCATGGGCATCGCGGACCTGCTGGCCAAGACGCCACTCTCTGCGGAGCAGGACAAGTATGTGCAGATCTTTCGCCGCGCCGGCGACAACCTACTGAATCTCATCAACGACATCCTCGATCTTTCCAAGGTCGAAGCCCTGCAGATCGAGCTGGAGCGGGCGGCGTTCTCGTTGGCGGACCTGCTCGAGAAGATGACGGAGATCGTAGAGGGCAAGGCGCACGGCAAAGGGCTGGCCCTGGTCTGCGAGATCGTTCCCGGCGTGCCCGTCGACCTGATCGGGGACGCGACACGGCTGCGGCAGGTGCTGCTCAATTTGGTGGGCAACGCGATCAAGTTCACCGACTCCGGCAAAGTGTCCCTACGCGTCGAGCAGGAAGCGGACGCGTCTGTCCCGACCGCATTGCGGTTCACGGTCACAGACACCGGCATCGGAATCCCAGCCACGCAGTTGGATCGGGTGTTCGAGCGCTTCACCCAAGCCGACTCATCGACCACGCGCAGGTTCGGCGGCTCGGGGCTGGGGCTCACGATTTGTCGGCGTCTCGTGGATCTCATGGGGGGACGCATCTGGTGCGAGAGCACCGTCGGCGTGGGCAGCGTCTTCTCTTTCGTCGTGCCGTTCGAGGTCTGGACCGGGAGTCCCACGCGGGTGGCGGTGCCGGGCGACACGGGTCCCGATCTCCCGTTGCCGGCGCTGCGTATCCTTCTGGTGGAGGACTCGCCCGACAACTGCACCATCACGCTGGCCTACCTCGAGGACACGCCGTACCAGGTCGACGTGGCCGAGACCGGAGCGGTCGCCTGTGAGATGTTCGCCGTCGGCGACTACGATCTGGTCCTCATGGACCGGCAAATGCCGGTCATGGATGGCTTGACCGCGACGCGGAGGATTCGAGTGTGGGAACGGACGAACGGCCGCCTGCCTATCCCGATCATCGCGCTCACGGCCTCTGCCTTGAAGGACGACCGGGAACAGTGCCTAGCGGCGGGGTGCACGGTCTTTCTCACAAAGCCGATCAAACAAGATGTGCTGCTGCAAGCGATCAAGGATCACGCCGTGGCCGCGCTGTCATCCTCCGCGCCGTTCGCGTCGAGCTTGGACAACATCCCCGATGACCGGAGCCTGGTGCTCGCGCATCCCAAACTGGCGGCGCGGATCCCCTTGTTTCTGAAGAACCGCAGGCAGGATGTCATCACCATGATGGACTGCTTGGCTCGTGGTGACTTCGAGACCGTTCACCGGCTGGGACACTCGATGAGGGGCAGCGGGGCCAGCTATGGATTTCAGGGGATCACCGACATCGGCGCCGCCCTCGAGCACGAGGCGGGGAACGCCAACTCCGTCGCGTCGCACAAATGGGTACGCGAACTGTCGGTGTACCTGGACCGAGTCGAGCCCCCGGCGGCCTGATCGGGGAGCAGGCGAACCCTAGCCGTGAGGGGCGCGGCGGGCACCGCCGACCGACCATGCCCGTCGCTCGCAGGGTCAGCTGATGGTGGCGGCCGGATGGATGTGGGCCGTGGCGTTCTCTGCGCGGCGGAACTTGCCCGAGGCGAGGAGCTTCTCTTTCGCGGCAGCCATCTGTGCCCCGAGCTCGGCGAGCTCTTCCTGATTCATCAGCTTGCGGGCTCGGGGGAACATCTCCTTCTCCTCCTCGGACGCGTGATGATGGACCAGATCGTTGACCACCTTGGCCATCGCGCGGAACTCGGTGCTGTCGAGTTCGCATCCCTCGAGGCGGGCAAGCGCCGTCTTGGCGGCCTGGTGCTCCGCGCGCGCCTCGAGACTCATCACCTCGTCATCGTGCTTCTTCATCGCGCGCTCGAACGCGGGATAGAAGATGTCCTCCTCGATCTGCATGTGGATCCAGAGTGCGGGGCCGACCTCCGCGAGGGTCTCCTTACGGGTGACGACGGCGCGCTCGGTGGACTCGGAGAGTTTCTCGAGCGCCTCACGGGCCTCGGTGTGCTCCTGCGTGAGAAGGCTGAGAGCGTCCTTGGCGGGCTTCTTGGAAGGGTCGGATTTCGTCATGCCCTCCCCCAAAGCAGGCGCCGTGCCCGACGTTCGACACGAGGACCTCGAAACCGAGGTGCCGACGAACGCTAGGTCCCACCCCAGAAAAACCGAGCGGATCACGGGGACTCACGCCGGATGGCAAGTAGCGCCAGGTGGACAGAAGGTGGGCGCCAACGCCACGGTGCGGCGAGCAAGTCTCAGCGGCGCCTGCGAGCCAGCCCGAGCGACACCAGCAGCGCGCCCAGCGCGAGGATGTATGAGCCGGGCGAGTGGCTCGCGGCGCATCCACTGGCGGGCTCGACTGCGGTGCCCGCATCCATTCCCGGCCCTGAGGCTGCTCGGTGCGCTCGCCCGGGAGATGCGAATCGGATCGCCGACGCTGCCGGGGGTGAGCCACTCGCCGAAGCGGAAGGACACCGCTCCACCATCCGCGCCCCGGTATCCGACGACGTCGGCGTCGGGCGACTCCTGGAAGTCTAGCGACCAGCTGGTCACCGAATAGGGGCCGCAGCACGAGCTGCTGTCGCACATCGCGGTCTAACACTCGCTCGTTCCCCGCACGACGGGCGGCGCGGGTGGGACCAGGTCGGGCCCGGTGCCCGTGGTGAAGCGAGCGACCTCGATCTCGACATCTGGGTCCGTCTCGCCACACGAAGCGGGATCACCCACGTCGTACATCAGGTACTCGGTCCCGGGATCGAGATCCACATCTGCAGCGAACATCCCCGTGGCAGCACGCGCGAGCGCGACCAACGCGCCGTCGCTGGCCCGACGCACGATGGGTGCCCGCTCGGGGTCGGTCGCGGGCCACGCGAACGAAAGCGAGAAGCGGACGTTGGTGGGAACGCCGACATCACCGGCTGCAGGGAGCGAGCTCCACGAGCGGGTCACGCACGCTGGCACGCCCGCATCGACGTAGGGCGAGCACGCGCTCGCCTCCGGCGGCGAGAGCAGCGACACGACCACCAACGAGAGCCACCACGCAGCGCCATTCCCCAAGTTCATCGGCCAGGGCTACGGGGGCGGCAGGGCGCGCGCCAGCTACGCGAGCTGGGCCAGGTCTTTGCGGTGCTCCCAGACCTTCTGGAACGCCGTCGCATACAGACGCACGGTCTCTGCGTCCTGACCGATCAGCGGGCAGGTCTGCGAGAACAGCACGAGTGAGCTCGCGAGCAGCTGCGTGGTCGCGGGGTACTCGGCGCTGTAGTTCGCTCGCAGCCGATCGGTGTCCGACGCGCTGAAGGGGAAGCCTTTGCCATAGCCCTTCATGTCGCGGAAGAGCGGGAAGTTCGGCAGGGGCTCACCCTGCCAGAGCACCACCTCGCAGCCCTCGGCGCGCAGTGCTTTGATCGCCGCGTCGCGGAGCTTGGTGGCGGGGAGATCGACGCCGGCCTTGTCCGCGTCGAGCCAGACCCGGTATTTGTGGAACACCGAGGTACGATTGTCGGGGATCACGGGTCCCGAGACGCCGGGCAGCTGGTTCAATGCCTGCGTGAGTTCGGCGGCGTTGGCCTGCGAGCGCGCGGTCTTCTCGGGGAGGCTCGCGAGCTGGGTGCGAGCGAACGCCGCCATCATCTCGTTGCCCCGGTACATGCTGCCGACGCCGAGCGAAACCATGCCTCGGTGTCCGTCGAGCGGGCGGCGCAGATCATAGTGAGTCGCGTCCGCCGCCACGATGTTCTGGGCGAAGTTGCGGATCTGGTTGGCGCGCTCGAGCAGGCCATCATCGTCGGTGACGTAGACGCCGCCCTCGCCTGCCGAGAGGTTCTTACTCGACTGGAGCGAGAAGCCCGCACCCTGCCCGAAGGTACCGACCGGGCGACCGTCGTAGGTCGCGCCGTGGGCCTGCGCGGCGTCCTCGATGAGGATGAGGTTGTGCTTCTTGGCGATGGCGAGCAGTGCGCCGAGATCGGCAGGACACCCATGCACGTGCACCGGCATGATCGCTTTGGTTCGGGGCGAGATGGCCGCCTCCACCTTCTGGGGATCCATGTTGCCCGTCTCGGGCACGACATCGACGAACACGGGAATCGCGCCTTGGCTGATCACGCAGAGCGCGGTGGCCACAAAGGAGTACGAAGGGACGATCACCTCGTCGCCCTCGCCGATGCCGTGCGCGCCGACCGCGACCTGCAGCGCGCTGGTGCCCGAGTGGCAGAGCAGCGCGTGCTTGGCACCGACGTACTTCGCGAAGTCCGCCTGGAAGGCCTTAGCCGCGGGCGCGTCGCTGCCGGACAAGATCCCGCGATCGAGCACTTCCATCACCGCGCGCTTGTCGTCGCCCGTGACCTGGGGCCACTTGCCGTGACGCGCGTTGTCGATGACGGGCTTTCCACCGAGGGCTGCTAGTTGGCTCATGTGTCGCTCTCTCAGGTTCGGTTCGGGACGCGAGCGACTCGCGCTCGATTCGGTTCAACCGGGGTTCAGGACGAAGGGATAGTTGACGGTGACGCTGCCGCCGTCTGGCGCGGGGAACATCCATCGTCCGACGGCGGCGATGATGCACTCGCCCACCGAGACACTGTTCCTCGACGGTGGGAACGTGCTCGCTGTGACGCGGGCCGTGGACACCGTGCCGGTCACGCCGATGACGAACGAGATCGTGATCCGACCCGACAGGTTGGGATCGCTCGAGAGGCCCACGTCGTAGCAGTGCCTCACTTCGGTGACGTGCCGCCGTATCACCCGTTGGATGACGTCCGGCGCGAGCGAGCCGGTGACTTCGGTCGCTTCGGGGCGAATGACGGCGGGCGCTTCGCGCTCCGACGGATCGGTCGGCGATGCCTCGAGCGGCACGGGCACAGCAGGCGCAGCGGGCACGGGCTCGGGCGCGGCGGGCACGGGTAGGCTCGATGGTGGTGGATACGACGCGGGCGTCGGCGATATCGGCGGGATGCCCGACGGACCCGTGCGCAGCATGAAGAACGCGACGCCCAGCGCCATCGAGAACAGAAGGACGGCGAATGCCACGCATCCGATGAGGAGACCGGCCCCGCCTCCTCGATCCGTGTGTCCATGTCGCGGTGCGTTCATGTCAGCTCGAGGTCGTCAGGACGAAGGGGTAGTTGACGCCGACGATAGCGCCGCCCTCGGGGGCCGGGAACTGCCAGCGACGGACCGCCGCGAGGATGCACTCCACCACAGAACCGCTGCTGCTGGAGTCGACGAAGGTGCTGTCGGCGAGGCTCGCGCTGCTCACGGCACCCGTGGCGTCGACGATGAACGCGACGGTGACGCGTCCCGACAGGTTCGGATCGTTGACGAGTCCCACCTCGTAGCAGTGGCGGACCTCGTGGATGTGTCGGCGAATGACGCGGCGGATGACGTCACGGTCGAGCGAGCCGCGCACCTCAGCCGTGCCTGACCCGATGACGGGCCCTTCCGTGGGAATGCCGACCTCGGCGGACGGATCAATGGCGCTGATCACGGTGCCTTCACCGCCGGAGGGGGAGGGTTGGGCGGACGGATCGACAGCGGGCTCGATGGGCAGCGCGCTCGTCGGCGGCGCAACCGAGGGCGGCGGGTACGAGGGCGAAGTCGGCAGCGACGCGGGCGAAACGGCCGAGCGGGCGGCCGTCAGGAAGTAGACCACCCCGCCGAGCGACACGGAGAACGCTAGGAGCGCGAATGCCACGCAGCCGATGAGGACACCGCCGCCCCCTCGATCGGTGTGTCCATGTCGCGGCGCGTTCATGGGAGTCGAGACCATCGCGATGCCGAGGATGTTCCCCTCACGGGTTGTTCCCTCGGCATCGCGCGGTCCTCAGTGGCTCACTTGCCAGCGATTTGCTGGGCCCAGTCCAGGAGCATCGTCTCCTGCTGGAAGGGGTCGTGCTGGGGCGCCTCGGTGGGCGAGTGGTAGGGCGACTTGAAGAACACGGACAGCTGACGCTGAATGCCCTTCTCGCCCTTCTGCTTGGCCACATCACAGATCCGCGCCAGATCGACGCACAGCGGGGCCGCGAGGATCGAGTCCTGGCAGAGGAAGTTGATCTTCATCTGCATGGGGATGCCGCAGAAGCCACCGATGTCGATGTTGTCCCAGGCTTCCTTCGCATCACCACGGGGCTTGTAGTAGTGGATGTGGACCTGGTGATTCTCGACGCGGTAACCCACGATCGAGTCGAGCACGGCGGCCTTGCTCATCACCTTGGTCTTGTTGGACGCGGGGTTGTCCAGGATCAGACCGTCGTTGTTGCCGAGGAAGTTGACCGAGTACCAGCCGACGACCTTGAGGTTCCGAATACGGAACATCGCGGCGAGCGCGGTCTTGAGCAGCGTCTGGCCGGTCTTTCCGTCCATGCCGCCGTACGGATTGCGCAGCTCGTTGGCCTGCTCCTCGAGCGCGGGCACGTTCGTGAGGCTGGGCGCGAAGTTCACGTACGGGCAGCCAGTCTTGTTGGCCGTGTAGAAGTAGCGCATCGCGGGGGAGATCGCGGTGTCACCCTCGTCGATCGCCTTCTCGAAAGCGGCGAGCGTCTTGTGGCAATCCTGAAGCTCCTGGTAGCGCTCGGTGGAGGCCAGGTTGACCATCACCACGGAATCGAGGCTGTGCTCCTTCTTGAAGTCCGTGATGGTCTTCTCGATGTGCGCGACCTCGTCACGCATGGTCTTGACCTTGACGATGTTGTCGCCCTTCACGTTCGCGGCGTACTCGCCCGAGAACACGGCCGGCCAAGGCTTGAGCGCCGAGAGCTCGTCCTTGATCTGATCGAGCTGGTTCTGCGGCAGCACGTTGTGGTGCATCGCGGCGTCGTACAGCGACTGACTCTGCACGTCCCAGCCCGCGAAGACCATGTCCTCGAGGGCGGCGAACTCCAGGTAGTCGGTGATCTGCCGACCGGGGGCGGGATTGCCCTTCTCGGTGATCATGCCGACACGCGGCACGATGTTCTTGGCCATCAAGCGACAACCGGCAATCAGCGTCGAGCTGACCGCACCACTCACACCAACGACGACGACTCCGAGCTTACGACCCATGGCGAATGTCCTTCTCTCTTTGGTTGCCGGGGCCGCTTTGGCCGACCGGCGATCGCTATCTGATTGACGATGAAACGTTGATTACGAAACGGACGACCCGCGATCAGCTTCGAAGGTACGTGCGCAAGAGATCCTTGCGCGCGTGATCGAGGATGCGGGGGAACTTGGTCTGGACACTGGTGTTGCCGATGTCCTTCATGAAGCGCTTCACCGACCCTTGGGGGAGCGCGACGACCTCGGGAGCGAGGATGCCGACGTCGCCCTTGCGATGCTCTCGGTAGACGCGGTTCTCGCGGCAGAGGCCCTCGTCGAACGCGCGGGCAAATCCGGTCATGTCGGAGGGCGCCTGGCCCTCGAACTCGGCGAACAAGACGTACTTGCTGCGCGCGGTGCCGTTCACGCCGATGTCGGCGCCGCAGCCATAGTCGACCGTGGTGGCGGGGAACAGCAAGAGAGCGCCCTCCATGGCGCGCTGGATCTCGACGTGGGTGGTGAGCTCCTGGGTGGTCGACAGACACCCGGACACCCGGCCCGCGAATTCCATGCGATGGGGGCTGGTGCTGGTGAAGCGGACGAGATCCCCGAGGCGGTAGGAGTAGAGGCCCGACACCGTAGTGACGTAGAGCGCGTAGAGCTTGCCGGTCTCGACGCCCCAGAGCGGCACGCGGTTCGGCCACTTCACCGTCTCGAGCGACGAGAGATAGCTGGCGTCTTCGACGGGCACGAACTCGTAGAAGACGCCGCGGTCGGGGACCATCAGCATGCCGCGATCACCGGTGTGATCGGTGGTGGCGTAGATGCCGCCTTCGGTCGCGTTGTAGGTGTCGACGAGGACGACGTCGTCCCTGCCCATGCGCTCTTTGATGACCGGCAGGTAGGGATCGGCGCTCACGCCGCCGCCGATGAGCACCCGCAGGTTGGGCCAGATGTCCGACACGCTGTTGGCTTTGCGACCCTTCTTCTCGGCGATCGCGAGGAGCTTGTCGAAGAGGATCGAGAACCAGCAAGTGGTCCCAGCGACCATGCGGACGTCGTGATCGATGTACGCCTCGACGATGCGCTCGAGCTTGTAGTCGTAGTCGGCGATCTCGCGGATGTGCTCTTCGGGGAGCTGCACGGGCTTGGTGAACGACGGCATCCGGATCGACTGAAGCGAAGGGTTGCTGGTGATGAAGACCGGCCCCTCCTTCTTCATCGTGGTCGGCGGAAAGAGACCGAGGGTGTAGCCGCCGGTGAAGTCGTCGTCGCCGCGCCACGCGAGGTAGCGGTACAACGCATCAGCCGCGCTGCCGCGCTGGAAGGTGATCTGGCGCTCGCTTATCGGGAGGAACTTGGGCTTGCCCTGCGTCGAGCTGCCCGAGCTGTTGCCGAAGAACTGGATGCGCTCGGGGACGAGCAAGCCCTTCTCACCGCTGCGCATCGCGTCGATGGACGGGCTGAAGCTGTCGTAGTCCCCGACGGGTACGCGGGCGGCGTACTGCTCGTAGCTGCGGATGTCGGAGAAGCCGTGGCGTCGACCGAACGTGGTGCTCTGGGCGTGACGCACGATCCGCATCAGCTGCTCGGTCTGCACTTCTTCCACGTGACGCAGCGCTCGGTCCCAGAGCGCGACCCGCACCTTGGCGGCGCCGAGCAAGCCCTGACCCACCAACTTGGGATACGGCGAGCGCTTGAGCTTGCGCGAGGCATCGGCCGACGACGAGCCAGCCGGCACCTGCGAGGCAGGAGCGGTGGACCCGGAGACCGTACGACTTTGGGTGGTTTCCATGTGGACCGTTCCGCGGTGGAAGGAGAGGTGGGGAGGACCTGCGAGAGCGTCGACGCGGCAAGAAGCGAGAGAGCGTCAGGGACGCGAAAAGCGCGCGACTATCCCACTTGGCGAGGGGTTTTCAAGGCAGCTTGGAGCGTGGGCGTGAGAGGAGGCAGAGGGGCATCACCCGCGAGGGCGATCAAGAGCGACGCATGGAGGGTGCCGTTGGAGAGCGCCACGCGGCGCGCGCCGAGCACGAGCGGAGCACCATCGAGTTGGCTAGTTCGTCCGCCAGCGGCCTCCACGATCGCAGCGCCCGCGCAGACGTCCCAGGACTTGAGCCCGAGATCCCAGAACGCGTCGTAGCTGCCATCGGCGACCAGCGCGATCTCCATCGCTGCAGCGCCGCAGCGACGAACCCCGTGCGTCGCCGCATCGAGTCGCAAGAACGTCTCGTAGTTGTTGTCGGGATCGCTAGCGCGCGAGGAGGGAAAGCCCGTGGCGAGCAGCGCGCGATCGAGGGTCGCGGTGTTCGACACGTTGCAGGGCTGGCCATTGCGCTGGGCACCGAGGCCCACGCCGCCGGTCCAGGTGAGGCCCATCGCGGGCGCCGTGACCAGCCCGAGGAGCGGGCGATCGGGCGTGCCTTCACGGCGGGCGGCGAGGCCCATCGCGAAGCAGAAGAACGGATGCCCGTGCGCGAAGTTCGAGGTGCCGTCGATCGGATCGACGTGCCACACGAGCGACGCACCGCCCGCCGTGTCCGTGCCTTCTTCGCCGACCAGCCCGTGCTCGGGGAGCAGCTCGCTCAGACGCGTCTTCACCAGCGCCTCGGCGCGCTCGTCGTGCTCGGTGACGAGATCGCTCCGGCCCTTCTCGCGGGCCTCGTCGAGCGCGTGAGCGCGGCGGTAGCCCTCGAGCAACAACGTGGACACCTCACTGGCCACCCGACGCGCCACCGCGAGAAAGCGTGAGAGCTCCTCGGTGCTGGGATCGCGGTTCGGCTCGGTGGAGGGGGCAGTCACGAGAACGTGCAAGAGCAACGGGCGGGCCAACGTCCGGAAACTCCAGGCGTTCTGGCAGGCATTGGCGAATTCGGCCGCATGGCCGATTCAGAGCGAGGACCCTTCCGCACACCGTGAAAAAAGGGCCCGTGCGGACCTGTCCAGTGCGCAGCGGACAGCGCAGAAGCGCGAAGTGCGCTGCGCAGCGCGGCGTGGATCCGTGAGTGCCTGGCGCCGCCACGCTGCTAGGTTCGGCCGGTGAAGAGAGCGCGTGGATTGGTCGTGGCGATCGATGGGCCGGCGGGCGCTGGCAAGAGCACCGTCTCGAAACAGTTGGCGGATCGGTTGGGCTACACGCTGGTGGACACTGGCGCGCTGTACCGAGCGGTGGCGCTGGCGGCGCAGAAGGAGGACGTGTCGTGGGAGGACGGCCCGGCCGTCGGCGCGCTCGCGCTGAGGCTCGCCGAACAGAACGCCATCCGCTGGCTGCGCGACGACGACGGCTCGACGCATCTCGAGCTCTCGGGCGAGCGACCGGGCGCTGCTATCCGCACGCTCGAGCTCGGGCAGGGCGCGAGCATCGTGTCCAAGCACCCTGAGGTGCGCGCAGCGCTGCTCGAGCTTCAACGATCGCTGGGACGCGATGGCGGCGTGGTGCTCGAGGGCCGCGACATCGGGACCGTCGTGTTCCCCGACGCCGAGGTGAAGGTCTATCTGACCGCGACGGACGACGAGCGAGCGCAGCGGCGGGTGCGTGATCTGGAAGAGCGCGGACAGACGGCGGAGCACGCGCACGTCCTCAGCGAGATCCGCGAGCGCGATCACCGCGACACCATGCGCCCCGTCGCTCCGCTGAAGCAGGCGGATGATGCGGTGCTGCTCGACTCGAGCACGATGAGCCAGGACCAAGTCGTCGATCAGCTCGTCGCGCTGGTGCGCTCGCGGGCCTAACGAGCTACTCGAAGACCCTTCACGCCAAAACCCTTCACTCGAAGACGAGAGTGCGCGGATCGATGCGGAACACGATGCCAGCGTCGAGGAACACGTCGGTGGGGGTGGCGTAGAGAACATCCAATGCGCGGCCGCCGTCGGGGGCCACCACG
>Ga0105047_10004858_pt1 | contig 23266 bp, 14 predicted proteins | sample MAT04_FD_78384 | JGI IMG/M metagenome (GOLD analysis project Ga0105047, IMG submission 78384) | Freshwater microbial communities from Lake Fryxell liftoff mats and glacier meltwater in Antarctica - MAT-04 (megahit assembly) | ecosystem: Environmental > Aquatic > Freshwater > Ice > Liftoff... | reverse complement strand
CGCTACCGCGGTCACTCCATGACAGACCCCGCCGCCTACCGCACCGCCGACGAAGTCGAACAGCACAAACTCAAAGACCCCATCCTGATGCTTAAGGCGATCTTGCTTGAGCGCGGTATGCACGAAGAAAAAATCGAGCAGATCGACATCGATGCCAAGGACGAAGCCAAGAACTCCGTCGACTTCGCCGCCGCCAGCCCCGAACCCGATTACAGTGAGATCAAGACAGACATTTACGCCAAGCCGTGGGACGAGAGCCTGCTGCCGCGCGTGGTATTACCTGTCACCGAATAGACGAAGAACCAGAAAACCAACAACCCGTCAACCAGGAATGAAACGATGCCTCTTCTCGAATACCGCCAGGCCCTCAACGAAGCGCTCGCTGAAGAGATGGAACGCGACGATCGCGTCTTTCTGATGGGCGAAGAAGTGGCCGAGTACAACGGCGCTTACAAAGTCTCAAAGGGGCTGCTGGAACGCTTCGGCCCAAAGCGCGTGATCGATACGCCGATCTCCGAGAACGGGTTCACCGGAATCGGCGTCGGCGCGGCGATGAACGGGCTCAAGCCCATCATTGAGATGATGACCTGGAACTTTTCGCTCGTTGCGATCGACCAGATCATCTCCAACGCGGCCAAGACGCTCTACATGTCCGGCGGGCAGTTCAAAGTGCCGATGGTCATACGCGGCCCCGGCGGCGCGGTGCGCGGCCTGGCCTCGCAGCACTCGCAGTCGCTCGAAGTTCTCTTCACGCATATCCCCGGATTGAAGGTGGCGACGCCCGCGACCGGCGCCGATGCCAAGGGTCTGCTCAAGACCGCGATCCGCGACGAAGACCCCGTCATCTTCATCGAAAGCGAAGCGCTCTACGGCAAGAAGTTCGAAGTGCCCGAAGGCGATATCTGCATTCCCTTCGGCGTCGCCGACGTGGTGCGTCAAGGCAGCGACGTGACCATCGTGGCCATCAGCAAGCAGCGCCACACCGCAATGGCCGCGGCCGAGATCCTGGAAAAGGAACACAACATTCAGGCCGAAGTGATCGACCCGCGCACGCTCCGTCCGTTCGACATCGAGACCGTCAAAAAGAGCGTCGCGAAAACGCACCGTGTGATCATCGTCGAAGAAGGCTGGTATTGGTGCGGAGTTGGCGCGCAGATTGCCGAGAGCATCTACACCGAATGCTTCGACGACCTGGACGCGCCCGTGCAGCGCGTGGCCTCGCTGGACGTGCCGATGCCCTACAGCCCGAAGCTGGAACTGGCTGTGCTGCCCAGTGTCGCGCGCATTGTGGATGCGGCGAAGAAAGTGACGTACGCCAGATAATGCTTTCGTCGGAAGGAGCGGGCAATGAATGATGGTACAATTCGTTCACTGACTGCTTTTCTACAGAGACTGAAAGAAGAGAATATCGATTATCAGTTAGAGCATAATCGTGATGAAACAATCATGGTGCTGGTAACGGTGCCAGGAGAACGCTGGGAAATCGAGTTCTTCGACGACGGACAAATTGAAATCGAGCGGTTCAAAAGCAACGGACATTTGGATAATGAAACTGTCTTAACCGAACTGTTCAATAGGTTTGGCAAAGAAGCCGACAATCCAGATGGTTAAACACAAGGACGATTGAAAAAATGGCAATCGAAGTCCGCATGGCCAAGCTCTCTCCGACGATGGACGCTGGCACCATCAACCGCTGGCTGAAGAAGGAGGGCGACAAGGTTTCCTCCGGCGATACGCTCGCCGAAGTCGAGACCGACAAGGCCTCCATGCCGCTGGAGACCTTTGACGACGGCATCCTGCTCAAGATTCTGCATAAAGAAGGCGCGAACGTAAAGGTCGACGACCTCGTCGCGGTGATCGGCAAAGCCGGCGAAGATATTTCGGCGATCCTCAGCGGCGCCGGATCGGCCAGCGCTGCTCCCGCCAAGGCTGTGGCCGCTGCTGGCGCGACAGTCGCCAAAGCCGCCGCTGCGGCAACAACCACGGCAGTCGCCGCGCCCGCTCCTGTGGCGCATGTGAACAACGGCGGACGGATCAAAGTCAGTCCGCTGGCCAAGAAGATTGCCGCCGAACGCGGCGTCGATCTGCGCAACATTCAGCCCAGCGGTCCGGGCGGACGGATCATCCAGCGCGACGTGATCTCCGCGCCCGCCGGCGCCGCGACCGCGGCAACGGTGCTAATGACCGCGCCCAGCGGCAAGGCCGAAGACATTCCCGTCAGCAACCTGCGCCAGACGATTGCCAAGCGCCTGTTGCAGAGCAAAACGACGATCCCTCATTTCTATCTCTTCGCCGAAGTGAACGTCGAGAACCTCATCAAGATTCGCGAGGAGCTCAACGCCGGGGCCGAAGAGAGCGGCGTCAAGATCAGCGTCAACGATCTGGTGATCAAGGTCGCCGCGATGGCGCTTGCCAAGCATCCTGACGTTAACGCCACCTTCAACCAGACCAGCATCCGCCGCCACGGCGACGTGAACATCGCGGTTGCCGTCGCAACCGACGATGGTCTCTATACGCCGGTGCTGCGCGGCGTCGACCGCATGAGCTTGAGCGCGATCAACGCCGGTGTGCGCGAAGCGGCCAAGAAGGCGCGCGAGAAGAAAATCAAGATGGAGGACCTGCAAGGCTCAGGCTTCACCATCACCAACCTGGGCATGTACGGCGTGGATCATTTCTTCGCCATCATCAACCCGCCGGAGGCCGCGATTCTGGCGGTCGGCGCAATCGAGACCAAGCCCGTCGTCAATGTCGCCGGCCAGGTTGTTGCCGGCAAAGTGATGAACATCACACTCTCCTGCGACCACCGCGTCGTCGACGGCGCCGTCGGAGCCAAGTTCCTCGGCACGCTGAAAGATCTGTTGCAGCACCCGGCCAAAATGATGCTGTAGTACTACCGCGGAGCGGTAAGAAGATATTAGCCGGGGGCAAGCGCAGCGCAGCCCCCGGAGTGAATCCGCTGATTTTCTGCGCCCCAGCGGGGCCGCAAGAGTTGATTGATTACCAAGCCGCTCAATAATAGACGACTTGCACAGAATTGATTTCTCGACGCCCCTCCGGGGCTTTGACAATTAATGGGCGATTTTCCGGGGGCTGCGCTGCGCTTGCCCCCGGCTAATCTCCTGTTGCCGCTCCGCGGCACTAACAGAGGACAGCACAAATGGCAGACAATTACGACGTAGTAGTGATCGGTGGCGGCCCCGGCGGATACGTTTGCGCGATCCGTTCAGCGCAGCTGGGCATGAAAGTACTCTGCATTGAAAAGGCCGAGCTCGGCGGCGTCTGCCTCAACTGGGGCTGCATCCCGACGAAGGCGCTCATTCGCAGCGCGGAATTGATCGACGAGATTCGCCATGCTGAAGATCACGGCATCAAGGTCGAAGGCCTCTCTTACGATTTCAGCAAGATCGTCGGGCGCAGCCGCAACGTCTCCGGCCGCCTGAACAAAGGCATCCACGGCCTTTTTAAAAAGTACAAAGTCGAACATCTCGCGGGTCACGCCACGCTGACGAGCGCCACGGCGATCGACGTCATCACCAAAGATGGCGTCAAAAAAATCGTCGCAAAGAACATCGTCATCGCCAGCGGCGCGCGCCCGAAGTTTCTGCCGGAACTCAAGCCTGACGGCAAAGTCGTCATCACCAGCCGCGAGGCAATGGTGCTGCCCAAGGCGCCCAAGCATCTGCTCATTGTCGGCGGCGGGCCGATCGGGCTGGAGTTCGCGTATTTCTACAGCGTGATCGGATCGAAGGTGACGGTCGTCGAATTTCAGGAGAGCATCCTGCCGGTCGGCGACCGTGAGATCGCGGGCATTCTCTCCAAATCGCTCTCCAAGCGCGGCATCGATATCCAGACCGGCGCGAAACTCGATAAAATTTCGGTCAGCGGCGGCAGCCTGAAAGCCAAAATCGTCTCCGCCAAAGACGGCAAAGAGATCAAGGATATCGAAGCTGACGTCTGCCTCTCGGCGATCGGTATGACCGGAAACATTGAAGAGCTGGGGCTTGAAAAGGCCGGCGTGAAAACCGACCGCGGATTCATCGTCGTCGACGGATATCTGAAGACGAACGTGAAGAATATTTTCGCCATCGGAGATGTGGCCGGACAGCCTCTGCTTGCGCACAAAGCCAGCTTTGAAGGCCACGGCGTCGCCGACCAGCTCGCCGGGCACAAGTACGATCCGATCAACAAAGACCAGATCCCCGGCTGCACGTATTGCCACCCGCAGTTCGCGTTCGTGGGCCTGACCGAAGAACAGTGCAAGGCGCAGAAACTCGATTACACCGTCGGTCGCTTTCCCTTCATGGCAAGCGGCATGGCTATGGCCGCCGGCGACGAAGAAGGCCTCGTCAAATTGCTCTTCGGAAAAAAGCACGGCGAGTTGCTCGGCGCGCACGTCCTTGCCGGCCGCGCCTCGGACCTGATCGCCGAACTGGGCCTGGCGATGAAACTCGAGTGCACCTACGAAGAGATTTTATCAACGATCCACGCGCACCCGACGCTGAGCGAGACCGTGCAGGAAGCCAGCGGCCAGGCGTTCGGGAAGGCCGTGCATATCTAACTCTCCGGTGTAGACCACTTCTGAGTGAACCGCCAAGACGCCAAGAGCGCCAAGAACAGATTTAATGTTGAGTCTGTTTATCTTTTTGTCCGATTCACCCCAGCGCGCTCTATGCGAATTCCACCGGAGGCTTCGATGTACAAAATTGTTCTTATTCTTATCGCAATCAGTGCCTCCGCTTTCGCCGCCGTCGGCGATCCACAGATTAAGACGGATCATCCGTGGTATCCCGGTGAGCTCTCCTGTTCGACGTTCGAGCGGCTCTTTAAAACGCAGGCGGAACTTTATAAACGCGTCACGGGGCGCGGCGTCGAGAGCGACGAAGACAAGGCGCTGGCGGCGTGGTATTGGCGCAATCTCAATTACTGGCACGGCGAAGAAGGCGCGCTCGATTACTGGGACCAGGGATTCGGCAAGGGCGGCGATTCGCGCACGCGCGAGTACTGGACTGGGCTTTTCGCGCACGGCTTCGGACTCTGCGGCACGACGCATTCGCAGTGGACCGCCGAAATCGAACAGCTTCTGGGGCACGTCCGCGGCCGTGCGTGCGGCGTGGCGGGACACAATTCCTTCGAAGCATATCTGACCGGCGGCGCGTATGGAAAAGGGCAGTGGTGTCTGCTCGATCACGATATTTCGACGGTGATTTTTCATCCCGACGGCAGCCGTCTGCTCTCGATCGACGAAGTCAAAGCCGATCTGAACACGCTGAAGAATCCGGCGTTCAAACCGCAACGGCAGCGCGGCTGGCGCGTCTCGGGGCTTGAGGACAGCGACGCTGGCGGCGTTTACGGCGCGTTCAACGTGGCCGAATATCTGCCCGGATACATCGGTGTTCCACCGATGGTTCACCTGCGCGCGGGTGAATCGCTGACCCGATTTCTCAAACCTGGATTGGAAGATGGAAAGACGTTTGTCTTCTGGGGGCGCAATTACAAGCAGGGCGGAATCCCGGGACCGGAACGCAGCCGCGCCTGGGTCAACCAACCCGAGAAAATGTTTAACTCCACCAAGGGCACCGGTTACACGCCGGGGCAGGCCCGTTTCGCGAATGCTGTTTACGATTACAAGCCCGACTTCAAGAGCGGCACCTATAAGGAAGGCGTGATCGACGAGGACGAGAAGCACGTCACCTTTGAATTCTACACGCCTTTCGTGATCGCTTCGACCCCGGCCAACGACCAGCCGTGGGGAATTTACGATGTGGGTGGCAAGAATGGGCTCGTGATCTCCGCTGAAATGAAAGAGTTTATTTCGATCCCCGTAAAACTCTCGACCGATCAGGGCAAGACTTGGCAGGAGGGTGGAAAAGTTCCCGCGGACCTGACCGATCTGGCCAAAGGCCATCAGCAATACTGGCTGCGCTTCGAAGCTCCGGCTGCGACATTGCAGACTGCGAACATTTCGATCCGCACCGTCTGTCAGTGCAACGTCGCGACCATTCCGCGCCTGCATGACGGTGAGAACAAGATTACGTTTTTGAACGGTGGGCGCGCGGTGCTCTCGGCGGGGCCGAATAAAGATCAGGCGATGGCGCATTTGGTCGATGGAAAACTTGGGTCGCCGTCGGTGACATTGGAATTGGCCACGCCGCGCAAGGAACAAGCCGTGCATATTTACGCGTCGAGCTGGCAGTCGTCCAGCGCGCCGCCACAGCCGGGGAAATATCAGATCGAATTCTCCGCCGACGCCGGAAAAAGCTGGCAGCCGATCGTCAAAGACTGGCAGATCACGCGCCGCGAACCCGAGCCGAAAGATTTCTGGAGCCAGAGCATGTGCTATGGCGACGCGGTGCTGCCGGCTGGCACCACGGGCCCTGTGCGCGTGCGCTTCACCAACGAAGGGAAGCGCCCGTACATCAAAGTTGAAGCGCATCTTGTCTATCAACCCGCCACGAGCGGCGCGACGGAAGTCACCTTCGGCTGGAAAGAGGGCGGGGCAGAGGTGAAGACGGCGTCGCATATATTTGCTGCGGCGACCGGCAAAGAGGACACATCGTGGAGCGTCCCGACCGGACAAAAAGTCGAGACGCTCTGGGTGAAGTATTCAGCGAAGTAACGTTTATGATTGAACGTCACTTCTGTTCAAAGATTTTCTCGTTCCGCTTCTGCACCGCGGCATCTTTCTCGACTACTTCAATCGGCAGCGCCAGCGTGATGTCGGCGGGCGCCTGGCATTGGCGGTCGTTGCAGGCCTGGAAATGAACTTTGATCTTCAGCGTCTGCATCCCCAGCGGTGCGGCGGCGGGAACTTCGAGCACGCCGCTGATCGTCGGGGTGCCTGAATAGATTTTCAGGTCGGTGCCGGGCGCCTTCATTTTCAGAATCTCCGACTTTGGAAATTTCAGTCCGCTCAATGCGCCCAGTTCCAATCCAGAGACCGCCACGCGCGTGGCTCCGCCATCTTCACCATCAGCGTCGGGGCCGCCGGCCTGAATATGGAATCCATTTCCGAGCGTGAAGCGGACCGCGACGGGAACTTTCGCGCCGCGCTGTAGTGCGCTGGCGCCGACGAAAAGCTCTGAGGTGACCACGCCGCTGGTGATTTTCGATGCTTCCACCGGCGCGCCTGCCGCCTGCACTGGAAGCTGATCGAGATGCCAGCCCACCGCCAGCAGAAGGCTCTCGCTTGCGTGCGGAATAGTTTCCATCAGGCCCTGGAACTCACTGAACATCCGCGTCGCCTTTTCCTGATAGCGCTTGTCGCCGGTCAGCACGTACAACCGCACCAGCGCCTGCGCGGCCCAGCCGTTGCCGCTCGGGATCGCTTTGTCGACAGGATCCTTGGTGCGTGCCAGAAGTTTTTCGTGATCGTCGGCAATGAAGAAATAACCGCCGCCTTTGGGATCGGTGAAATGCGCGTCCATCAGTTCAAACATGCCGATGGCTTCCTTCTTCCAGCGTTCGTCGCGCGTGGCTTCGAAGAGATCGAGGAACGCGACAGCCATGAAGGCATGGTCGTCGAGGTACGCTGGCAGTTTGCTCTGTCCGTGCCGGTGCGTGGCCAGCCAGCGGCCTTTATCGGTGCGCTGATGTTTCAGCATGAACTCGGCGGCCTTGATCGCGGCGTCTTTGTAGCGCGGCTCCTTGAGCCAGATCGAACCGCGTGCCAGCGACGCGATCATCAGGCCATTCCACGCGGTCAGAATTTTGTCGTCAAGTCCCGGCCAAATGCGCTTGATGCGCACGGCCAGCAGCGTCGCTTTCCATCCGACGATCTTTTTGATCAGCTCGGCTTCCGGAATCTTCAGCTTTGTCGCGTGAACCGAGAGGGCCTCGGTCAGATGCAGAATGTTGTGGCCGGTGTCTTCGCCGGTTGCTTCTTCTTTGAAATTGCCTTCAGCATGAACGTTGAAAATTGTGCAGAAGGTTTCGGCATCGGCACCCAGAAGCTGCGTAATCTCTTTCTTGTTCCAGACGTAAAATTTACCTTCGACGCCTTCGCTGTCGGCGTCGAGCGTCGAAAAGAACGCGCCCTCCGGCGAAGTCATTTCGCGGAGCACCCATTCGTAGACGCCGCGCGCGACGCGCTCGTATTCGGGATTGCTGAAGACCACGCTGGCTTCGGCGTAGCTGCGCGAGAGCATCGCGTTGTCGTAAAGCATTTTCTCGAAATGAGGAACCAGCCAGCGCTCGTCGGTAGAGTAACGATGGAATCCGCCGGCAAGCTGGTCGTGGATGCCGCCCAGCGCCATGTTGTCGAGTGTGACGCGGGTCATCTCCTGGATGCGCGGATCGGGATCGGTGCGGCGCGCGTTGCTGTGCATGTAGATCAGCAGCGGCAGGCCGTTGTTCGGCGGAAACTTCGGGCGGCGCCCGAATCCGCCCAGCTTGCGGTCGAAATTTCCGTGGATTGTATCGATGCAATTTTCGAGCAGTGTGCGATCGAGCGGGCGCTGCGAAGGCGCACTGCGCGACGTCAGACGCTCGATAATCGCTTCGCTGAGCCGCTCGGCATCGCGCTTTACGTCGGCGCGATTCTTGATCCAGACTTCATGCACGCGCGTGAGCAGGGATTTGAAACCCATGCGGTTTGCGCTGTCCTCCGGCGGAAAATAGGTGCCGCCGAAAAAAGGCTTTCCGTCTGCCGACATGAAAACGCTCATCGGCCAGCCGCCGTGCTGCGTGACGATCTGCACCGCCGTCATATAAATTTCGTCGACGTCGGGGCGCTCTTCGCGATCGACTTTGATCGAGATGAAATGCTCATTGAGGATCTTGGCAACGTCTTCCTTTTCGAATGATTCGCGCTCCATCACGTGGCACCAGTGGCAGGAGCTGTAGCCGACCGAGAGAAAGATGGGCTTATCTTCCTTCGTCGCTTTCTCAAACGCCTCGGGCCCCCACGGGTACCAGTTGACCGGGTTGTGCGCATGCTGCAGCAGATACGGGCTGGTTTCTTTTGAAAGCGCATTAGTATGCTTCTGATTCTTGGCGGGAGTATGGCTCACGACTTTCTCCTTTTTAATTGGCGGAGGCTGAGGTTCTTCAGCCTGGCAGGCGCAACTGAGAAGCAGGATTAGCGGGAACGAAAAACGCGACATGAAAATAGCCTCTTCTCTATTAGCGTGGCACGAACAGGTGCGGAATCAACATTGAAGTTCGGGGAAACAGCACCGCAGTGTACGGTGTTCGACGGTACTTTCATGCGGAGAATTTTTATGAGCAAGCTTGGATTGATTCTGGGGATCGCGACAACTCTGATGACTCCTTATTTACTTCACGCCGAGGACGCGCTCAAGCTGACCGTATCTAGCGGGAAGTTTGATCGCTTTGAAACGCCCACTTTCTTCGATCTGCCGGCAGGCGCCACGGCCACGTCGTGGCAGCTTCGCGACGATGCCGGAACGATGCTGCCAGTTCAGCTCCTTAAAGGAGAGAAGCGCGGGATTTTTATTCTTCCCGAGCTCAAGGCTGGATTGACGCGCACGTACACGTTGCTACCGGCGACGGGTCCGGCGACGGACGAGGTTCTTGTTAAGCGCGACGGCAAATTTCTGAAGATCAGTGTCGACGGCAAGGAAGTCATTCAATTTGCCGCGCAGGAGATTCCGCCGCCGGAGGGTGTCACACCGGAGTTTCAGCGCGGTGGATACATCAGTGCTGTCTTCGCGCCCAGCGGCAAGCTTGTCAGCGACGACTATCCGAAACAGCACAAGCACCATCATGGCATCTGGTGGGCGTGGACGAAGGCGAGTTTCGAAGGGCGCGCGACGGATTTCTGGAACATGGGCGACAAGAAGGGCAAGGTTGAGCCCGTCGGCGAGCCCAGTTTCGAGAGCGGCCCGGTCTTCGGACACTTCTCAAGCGCGCAGGCTTTTATTGACCTGACTGCACCAAAACCCGTAGTGGCGTTGAACGAGAAATGGGACGTCTGGATTTACCGCGTCGGCAAAGGCGAGAAAAAGGTTTCGCTCTTTGAGCTTGTCTCGAAGCAGGAGTGTGCGACCGATGCGCCGCTGAAGTTGCCGAAGTATCATTATGGCGGAGTGGGCTATCGCGGAAGCAAGGAGTGGGATGGCGCGGAGAAGACGTTCTTTCTCACGTCCGAAGGAAAAACGCGCGTTAACGGGAACGCGACGCGCGGCCGCTGGTGCCATGTGGGCGGCATGATCGATGGCGCGCTGGCGGGCATTGCGATCCTGGATCATCCGGCGAATTTCCAGCATCCGCAGCCGATGCGCCTGAACCCGACGGAGCCGTTCTTCTGCTTCGCCCCGTCTCAGGCAGGAGATTGGGAGATCGCTTCGGGCAAGCCTTACGTCTCGCGATATCGCTTTGCGGTCAGTGATGGCGCGCCGGAGAAAGGCGAGATCGAGCGGCTCTGGAACGACTTCGCCTCACCACCAGAGGTTCAGGTGAAATAGAAGACGGCTCTCGACTAGTGAGTCCAGTCTGGATAAAGAAGATTTGAAACGATTCAACTGCCAATCGTTTCAAATCTTCTTTCCATTCAATAATAACACTGGACTCAATAGTGCGTTGCCAATTTTGGCTTGATAGAATGATTCAATTTTTCAAGAAGGACATATGGATCAACGGGCTTCATCAGGTACGCGACTGCACCGACAAAAGGGGCATATAGTTTATATACAAAACTGTCGCACGCGGTCAAAAAAATAATTGGCGTAGAGAAACCCAATACTTGAAGATTTTCGGCAAGCCAAAGTCCGTTACGTTCGGGCATGCGAACGTCGAGTATGATTGCGCTGGGGCGTTCACTTTTCAAAACGGAAAAAAATTCCTTATGGTCGTGCGCAGTTACAACTCGATACCCGCCGTTGGTTAAGATGGACGAAACCGATTCGAGAATGGCGTCATCATCATCGCATACGAGAATTGTCTGTGGATCTTGCTGCATTTTATCAATACCTCGGGCACTTCCCGTCCTGACTGGCGCAACGTTAGGGCCAGAACGGCGAAACAAAAAAATGCGGAATTGAAACGCCACACTTTCAATAACGAGTGGTTGATGTGGTACCATTATTTAAGAAACGGGGTGGCTATGCTGAACTTTTGCCTTCATATGCCGTCCCGGACACTGGATAAGTCGCTCCGTATAATCAGCGATTTGTTTCAATGGGCGACGGTCGCAAGCAGCACCGAGACGATGCCGTCGCCCCGCAAGGGATTGCTCAATACGTTGATCGTGGAGTATCCCTGGTGCACGCTCAGCGAAATTGATATTTGGCGCCAGGATGCGATTGACCCGCAGGTGATTCTGGTTGTCGATGCGGCTCATCAGACTGAGGCGCTGCATGCCTGCAACTGCGGGTTCGACGAGATCGTCTTCGATGACGAGCGTTTTGAAATGATGCTGAAACTGGCGCTGAATCGCACGGCGCGCGCTGGCGAATTGACTCAAAAACTCAGTGCGGGTACCGCTGAATGCCAGCGCCTCAATGAGGCGCGCCAGCTTCGCAGAAATTTTCTGTGCAAGGCAACGCACGATCTGCGCACGCCGCTGGTCAGCATGCAGATTTACGCGCAATTCCTGGTCAGTGGGCGCCTGGGTCCGATCAGCGATCTGCAGAAAGAGAAAGCCGAATCGATCCTGCATAACGGCGAGCGGCTGATTCATTGTATCGAGAGCATCAATCGTTTCGAGCGCCTGGATTCAGGCTGCACGGATCTGGTGCGGAGCCGGTTCGATCTGCGCGATATTCTCAACGAAGCGATCTCGGGTGTGACGCGCGCTTGCATGCAGAAAGGCATCACGCTGGGCCACAGTTGGCCTTCCGATCCGCTCATGATCAGCGCCGATTATGCGTTGATTCTTGAAGTGATACGCAACCTGATCGAGAACGCAATCGAGGCGACCGAGGAGAAGGGGAGCATTACTCTTGCGATCACCAGACGCGAAGGCTCGCGCGCTTCGATCTCCATCACCGATACGGGTTCGGGGATTGATCCGCAAGTGCTCGGGAAGTTGATCAACGGCACGCTGGACGACGCGCTGCGACTGGGCCATCCCGGGTTGGGGCTGCAATCGGCGCGGCACATCCTGGAGTTGCACGGCAGTCGGCTGGAGATGGATTCGCAGAAAGAGCGTGGCACGCGGGTGCGATTCACGCTTCCGGTCAGTACGGAGCGTGTGATTCAAGAGCGGAATTTCGTCGCCGATTCCGAGGAGCGCAAGCGCGTGGTGCTGGTGGTTGACGATGATGAAGACAATCTCACCTGCACGCGCTCGGTGCTCGAATTTGCCGGCTACGAAGTGCTCAGCGCAGGGAGCTTTACCGAAGCGCGCGCGCAGCTTGAGGACGGCCGCGTCGACGCCATTCTACTGGACATCGCAATGGATGGAGTCAACGGACTGGATATCCTGCGCCGCTTGAAACATTATCCGTCGACCAGCGTGATTCCAGTCTTGATGGTCAGTGCCAGCGCCGACAATACGGCGCGGGTGGAGGCGGCGCAGTTGGGCGCGGCGGCCTTCGTCGTAAAACCCTTCATGCCGGCTCGCTTGCTAAAAGAACTGCGCGCGGCAATGGTGCCAAGTCTAGTGGTTCGTCACGATTGTGTTGACGGGTGAAAACAGCCCAATAACCCTTCATTTCAAACGTGACGAACCACTAGTGGGTCGACAGAGCTGATTTGAAAGGCGTGAAACAGCCCAAGGGCTCTGGCTGTTTTCACTCCGTTCAACTCTTTAATTGTGTCTGTCGAACCACTGGGTGTGGCGGCGCATTTAAATCTCACCGTTTGGCGCTTGAAATAGCTGAAAAAAAGTATTGAATTTAGTGTCGTGATCGCAATATGGGCCTCATCTGAAAAGATTGCGCACACTTAACGCTTTGCCTCAATGAGTCGCGCGTATTGAAAGCGACCGAAGAATATGCCTATCCGGTCATATTCTTCTATCGCTTCACTTTTATTAACGTGCGACAACAGGATTACTGCTGAGCGCGGAAGGCAGACGTAGCAATGAAATCGGCTGTAGCCAACACTAATGAAGTCGTGCGCGACCTTAAGTTGCAGGCGGTACGATCTGTTTTGATTCTCGGCGATCTGGCGCGCTGTGCGATTATTGGCGAGGCGCTGGGCGCGCTGCGAGAGCGTGCGGTTGTTGCAACCTCGACGCTGATCGTCATGCAATACGCATCGGAAACGGCGGATCCGGTGGTGATTCTCGACACGTCGATGAACGACGTTTGGAACGCCGCTGAAGAGATTCGGGCTGGGTTTCCGTCGGCCATTATCTACGTGCTGATCGATTCAGATACGGGCGCGGAGCGCCGGAAGCGCGCGGCGAGTCTGAAGATCGAATGCCTCTCCAAGCCATTTAACGCAACACGCTTTCGCCTTCAAATCCAAGCTCATTTGAACGCAGTGAAAGCGTGAATTAAGTGGTGGGATAGACACCGATGGTGGCAGACATTCCGGATGGAGTGCGGACATTCCGGATGGTGGGGCAGACATTCCTGTCTGCCCGAAGCTAAGTAAATCGCACGTCTCCTGCAGCCCCTGCCGGGGCGCAATGATCTTTGGGGGCAGCGGTCCTGGGGCTGCGTCCGCTGCGGCGGACGCAGCCCCAGGCTAATCTCCCGTCGCCGCTCCGCGGCGAGTGACGGAAATCGTCGACATGTCTACATTCGACTGTGAATTGCGCTAATGGTTCGCGCGTTGTGAAAGCCACAGCGGAAAAGTCCAAACAGCCGGACATTTTCCGCTGTGGCTGTCTCTTTGATTGCGCGCGAACCAATAATTAACTAAAAATCGTTGAAAAAATGATTTTATAAGTCCTTGCTAGATAGACGTTTGTGCTTCGCAGAAAGATTTCAGGAAGATTCTTGGGACAAAACGAAAATCGAAATCGTTTTAGTATAGTTGAGAGGGGCGAAGATAACTTGGTGCCCTTAGTGCCACTGGCTCAGCCGCGGCTGTATCGCGGCTTAGCCAGTGTGGCACTGGTAAGCTCCCTCGATACGGCCCTCGGTCGCGTACCAGTGGCGCCAAGTGGCATCATTCGTACATGTCTAAGCCAGAATGCCCTCCACGATTTTGCCGTGCACGTCCGTGAGCCGAAAATTGCGCCCCTGGAATCTATGCGTCAGGCGTTCGTGGTTGATGCCCATGCAGCGCAGGATCGTGGCGTTGAGGTCGTGCACGTGGACGGGCTTGTCGACGATGTTGTAGCAGAAGTCGTCGGTCTCGCCGTAGACCGTGCCCTTCTTGATGCCGCCGCCGGCCATCCACATCGTGAAGCAGCGTCCGTGATGGTCGCGTCCGTGATTGTCCTTGGTCAGCGTGCCCTGGCTGTAGACGGTGCGTCCGAATTCTCCGCCCCAGACCACCAGCGTGTCATCGAGCAGGCCGCGCTGTTTCAAGTCGGCGATCAATGCGGCTGAAGGCTTGTCGACATCCTTGCACTGTCCGCGAATCTGGCGCGGCAGATTATCGTGCTGGTCCCAGCCGCGATGCATCAATTGGATGAAGCGCACGCCGCGCTCGGCCATGCGCCGCGCGAGTAGACAGTTGCGCGCGAAGCCGCCGTCGGTGCCTTTGTCGTCGATGCCGTACATGTCGAGAATGTGCTTGGGCTCTTTGGACAGATCCGCCAGATCGGGCACCGACGTTTGCATGCGGAAGGCCATCTCATACTGAGCGATACGCGTGTTGATCTCCGGATCGCCGACCGCTGCTGCGGATTCCTGATTGAGTTCGTTTACGCCGTCGAGCATGCGGCGCCGCGTCTCGGCATCGATTCCCGACGGATTGGAGAGGTAAAGCACCGGATCGTCGCCCGAGCGGAAACGGACGCCCTGGTGCTGCGAGGGAATAAATCCGCTGCCCCACAGGCGTGAGAAAATCGGCTGGTCGGTTTTGTTGCCGCTGCCTTGTGAGATCATCACTACGAACGCGGGCAGATTATCGTTCTCGCTGCCGAGACCGTAGCTCAGCCACGCGCCGAGACTGGGGCGACCGGGTTGTTCTCCGCCGGTCTGGATGAAAGTGATCGCCGGATCGTGATTGATCGCCTCGGTGTTCATCGATTTGACCAGCGTGATGTCATCGACCACGGTGCCCAGATTGGGGAGCAGCTCGCTGAGCCACGTGCCGGACTTGCCGTGCTGACTGAACTTGAACATCGGCGCCACGCACGGAAATGATTTCTGGCCCGAGGTCATGCCCGTGATGCGCTGCCCCATGCGGATCGTGCCCGGCAGTTCGGTGCCGTGCGCTTCGCGCAGCTTCGGTTTGTAGTCGAAGAGATCGATGTGCGAAGGGCCGCCGGACATCACCAGATAAATGATGCGCTTGGCCTTCTGCGGAAAGTGAAGCGCCTTGAGCGTGCCTTTGAGCGCCGCAGCTTTTTCGTCGGCGAAGAGAGTCGGGCTGAGCAGCGAGGCCAAAGCAATGCCGCCAACGCCGCCGGCCATGCGCCCGAGCAACTGGCGCCGCGTCATCTGAGTAGCGCAGGCTTCCAGCCTGCGTGTTAATTCATCCATCGGTTAGTTCCTCGTCACGGTTTCATCAAGATTGAGAAGCGTGCTGGCGACCATGGTCCACGCGGCCAGTTCGCTGCTGTTGAGTTTTTCGTTGCGCGGAGATTCGCCGACCTTGAGCAGTTTCTCCGCCGCTTCGGTGTTCTTCGTATAGGACGCCAGTTGTTGATCGTAGATGCGTTGCAGAATGCTTTGCTCCTTTGGAGTCGGCTTGCGCGCCGTCACCAGTTTGAATCCGAGCGTGATGCGGTCGGCCGTCGAGGTGCCGCCTTCGGTCATGAGGCGCTCGGCCAGTTTGCGCGAGGCCTCGACGTAGGTTGGATCATTTAGTAAGACCAGCGCCTGGAGCGGCGTGTTGGTGCGCGCGCGGCGGACGGTGCAGGTCTCGCGGTCGGGCGCGTCGAAGGTGCTGAGCGTCGGCGGGGGCGAACTGCGTTTCCAGAACGTGTACATGGTGCGGCGGTAGAGATCGGCACCGCTGCTCTGCGTGTAGGTCTGCGCTGTCCAGTTCTTGCCGTCGGCGCGCGACATCAATTCTTCCCACAGTCCCTTGGGCTGGTAGGGCGAGACGCTGCGCCCGCCGATCTGCGGGTTGAGCAATCCGCTGACCGCCAGCGCCTGATCGCGAATCAGCTCCGCCGGCAGGCGGTGGCGCGGGCCGCGCGCGAGCAAGCGGTTCTCCGGGTCGCGCGCAAAAAGCTCCGGCGTGAGATGCGCCGATTGACGGTACGCCGCGGAGGTGACGATCAGTTTCTGCATCGCCTTCACGTCCCAGCCGCTGCGGATGAATTCCGTCGCCAGCCAGTCCAGCAGGTCGGGGTTGACGGGCTGCTCGCCCTGCGATCCGAAATCTTCACTCGTCTTCACAAGGCCGAGGCCGAAGTACATCTGCCAGTAACGGTTGACCGTCACGCGCGCGGTGAGCGGATGCGACGGATCGACGAGCCACTTCGCCAGTCCCATGCGGTTCATCGGCGCATCTTTGGGCAGCGGCGGCAGGCTGGCGGGAAGTCCGGCGGTGACTTTATCACCTTTCTGATTGTACAGTCCGCGCATCAATATGAATGTGTCACGCGGCTTGGCGAGCTCCTTCATCACCATCGTCGTGGTCAGTTTCTTCTCGAGTTCCGCGAGCGCCTTCTTCTCTTTGTCGAGCTCTCCGCTGCCCGTCGAATGGTTGGCGCGATAGTACAGGCGTAGCTCAGTCTTCTGCGCGTCGCTTCGCTTGTCCGCAGCCACAGCGAGGACCTTCTGAATATTGGTGGGCAGCGCCTGTCCTTGCGGATTGATTGCGTCGGTCACCGAAACGCGGAAGCGGCCCGGCGAATGTCCGACGAACTGCGAGTTGAACGCCATCGCGAAGGTGAGCGGCTTCTTTCCGTCGGAGGCAAACGGCGCGGCCAGTTCGAAGATGGCGCTCTGCGCCTTGCCCACTTCCGGATGAATCGCCCAGCCGCTCTCGCCGTTGGCGTCGATGGCATTGGCGATCGGAAATTCTTTCTGGCTGAAGGTGGCGCTGGCCGATTTGATCTTTAAATTCTTGCCCTCGGCGCTGACCTTTGCTTCGGTCATAACCAGGTTGCCATTGTCCGAGCGGCCCGGACCTTTCCCGTTGAGTGCGTCGTCGGGGAGCACTTCCAGGCGGATAGCGGTAATCTTTGTCAGCGCACTGGCGAGCGGGACTGTCAGCGTCTCCTTCGGCGGATTGGTACCCGTGACCTTGACGGATTTGTCGGGCTGAAGCGTGAGTGTCGCGCCGCCGGCGGATTTCATCTCGGCAGGCTCGATCTCGACCCATTCCAGCTTCTTCTCACCGGCAAAAGTGTGCTCCCACGTCGCCTGAGCCGCTTCGAGTTCCGGCGTAGCCTGATTGCTCTTCGTTTCCAATTCCTTGATCAGAGCCAGTTGCTTGTCGATGGCCTGCTGCTGTTCGGCGGTGGGCGTTTTGATCATCGGCTCCGAGTTGCCCTTGCCGCCGTCGAGGCCCTTCTCAGCGATGCCGTTGAAGAAGGCGTAGAGCTGATAAAATTCCTTCTGCGTGATCGGATCGTATTTGTGGTCGTGGCATTGGGCGCAGGCGACGGTCAGGCCCAGCCAGACGGTGCTTGTAGTATTGACGCGGTCGACGATGTAAGCGGTGAGGTACTCGTCGGCAATCGCGCCGCCTTCGAAGTTGGTCATGGTGTTGCGGTTGAATCCGCTGGCGATTTGCTGCTCGAGCGTGGCGTTGGGAATCAGATCGCCGGCGAGCTGCTCGACGGTGAACTGGTCGAATTTCATGTTGCGATTGAAAGCGTCGATGACCCATTCGCGCCAGCGCGTCATGTCGCGGCCGTTATCGATGTGAAAGCCGTTGGTGTCGGCAAAGCGCGCCACGTCGAGCCACTCCAGCGCCATGCGCTCGCCGTAATGCGGCGAGGCCAGCAGGCGGTCGACAATTTTTCCGTATGCATCGGGCGAAGTGTCGGCGACGAACGCGTCGACCTCCGCGGGCGTCGGCGGCAGCCCGGTCAGGTCGAGCGTGACGCGGCGGATCTGCGTGTGCTTCTCGGCTTCCACACGCGGCTTGAGTCCGCTTGATTCCAGCTTCTCGGCAACGAACGCATCGATCGGATTGCGCGACCAGTTCGCGTCGGTGACTTTTGGCACTGCCGGAAGAGTCGGCGCGAGGAGCGACCAGTGCTTCTCCCACTTGGCGCCCTGCTCGATCCATTTTTTCAGCACCGCGACCTGGCGCGCCGATAGCTTGTGCTCGGACTTCGGCGGCGGCATGACCTCTTCGGGATCTTTGGTGGTGATGCGTTTGTAGAGCTCGCTTTTTTCCAGATTGCCCGGCACGATCGCGAACGAGCCTTCCAGATCGGCCGTCGCGCCTTCGAAAGTGTCGAGGCGCAGCTTGGCTTTTCGCGCGGCCTTGTCGGGACCGTGGCAGGTGAAACAGTTCTCAGAGAGGATGGGCCGCACGTCGCGATTGAAGCGCACTTGATCGGGCACGGGCGCCTCGGGAGCGCTTCCAAAAACGGAGGCCGCGGAAAGGCCGAGGATCATCATGCAGGCGAAGTGCAGTGTGCTTCTCATGACGGACGGTTCCCAAGCAGCAGCGGCGGACTAACGACGATACGTATAAGGAAATACACCGAGACTAGCTTTATTCCAGAAGAGTCTGGTAAGTCTGGAGCACTGTGATGGTGTTAATACTACAGCACGTTTATGGAATGTTTCAAGCTGTGAGAATTTGTTATCATTTTCGCATTAGACAGGTGACCCGCGCGGCCTAGGCTTGTTAACAGAGCGGCCTCAACCGAGACACTGGGATCCGACCATGAGTTTTAATCGCACAAAATTGCCGCGCGCAATCATTCCCCTCTGGCTTTGCATGATGGCCTGTTCTCTTATGGGTGGCGAACCCGTCGCGGCCGATCATGGCGCGAACATGGCCAAGGGGTTGGAGCTCTTTAAAAACGGCGTGCGTCAGATGCTCGCCGAGACCTGTCTGAAATGCCACGGCGGCGAGAAGACCAAGGCCGACTTCGATCTCTCGTCCCGCGAAGCGCTTCTTAAAGGAGGAAGCAGCGGGGTCGCGCTGATTCCGGGCAACGCCAAGGGCAGCCCGTTTTTCAAACAGCTCACGCACGCCGAAGAGCCGTACATGCCGCACAAGGCGCCCAAGCTGGCTCCGGCGCTGCTCGAACAGATTGCGCAGTGGATCGACTTCGGCGCGCCCTACGATAAGCCGCTGCTCGAAAAGACCGGCAAGGCCGCGCCGAAAGAGATGGTCGTCACCGACAAGGACCGCGAGTTCTGGTCGTTTCAGCCTATTAAAAAAGTCGAGCCGCCCGCTCTCAAAAATCCGGCGATGCAAGCGTGGTGCCGCACGCCCGTCGACCGTTTCGTCGCCGCGAAGCTGGAAGAGCAGGGGATACTCCCCAGCGCGCCGCTGGAACGGCGCAAGCTCATCCGCCGCGCCAGTTTTGATTTCACAGGCCTGCCCCCGACGCCCGCAGAGGTCGAAGCGTTCGTGAACGACAAATCTGCCGACGCCTACGAAAAGGTGATCGACCGTCTGCTGGCCAGTCCGCATTTCGGCGAACGCTGGGCGCGCCACTGGCTCGATGCCGTCCGCTTTGCCGAGAGCCACGGGTTCGAGCAGGATTACGATCGCCCGTTCGCCTACCACTTCCGCGACTTCGTGATCCGCGCCTTCAATGAGGATCTGCCCTACACGAAATTCATCGGCTGGCAACTGGCCGGAGACGAGTTCGAGCCCGACAATCCGATGGCAATGATGGCCACGGGCTTCCTCGGCGCGGGCGTCTTTCCGACGCAGATCACGGCCAACGAAGTGGAGCGCACACGCTATGACGCGCTGGACGACATGGCCGCCACGACTGGCACAGCGATGCTCGGCATGACCATCGGCTGCGCGCGCTGCCACGATCACAAATTCGATCCGATCCCGGCGAAGGATTATTACCGCTTCGCTGCGACATTCACCACGACCGTGCGCAGCGAGGTCGAGCTGAACATGAATCCTGCTCCTTATAAGGAAGCAAAGAAGGTTTACGATTCCGGGCACGCGCCGCTGGTCCAGGCGCTGCAAACGTTCGAAAAAGAGAAGCTTGCGGGGCGTATGGAATTGTGGCTGAATGAAAAAGCCAGCGCCCCGGCGCCGGCGCCCACTGCGTGGGTGACGCTGGATGTGCTCGAGTCCAAATCCAAAGGGAACGCCACAATCACCAGGAACGCTGACGGCTCTCTGCTCTTTACGGGCACGAACGCCGAATTCGATACCTATACATTGACCGCACAGACGAACTTGAAGAACATTCTCGCCGTGCGGCTCGAAGCCATGGCCGACGATTCAATGAAAATGAAGGGCCCCGGCCGCGCCGACAATGGCAACTTCGCGCTCAGCAATTTCAGCGTGGAAGCTGCGCCGTCCGGTGGAAGCGCAAAACCCGTGGTGTTGAAATTGCAGAACCCGAAAGCAACATTTGAACAGAGCGGCCTGCCCATCGCCGCCACGATCGACGCCGACGCGAAATCGTCATGGGCCGTCGATCCGCAGTTCGGAAAAAGTCAGGCTGCGTCCTATGAATTCGAAAAGCCGGCCGGCTTCGAAGCAGGAACGCGCCTGACCTTCACGCTGAAGTTTGAGAACAACAAAGGACATAACATCGGCCGCCTGCGCCTGGCCATCAGCACTGCCGCTCCGGCACTGGATGCCGCCCCGGTCCCGCAGATCAGCGTCGAGATCGGCGCCATCGTCGCCGCGGCCGGCGGAGTCGATAAGATCAATGAAAAACAGAAGGCCGAGCTGCTCGGATGGTATCGCAGCACCGATCCGGAATGGCAGAAGCTGAATGCGGTGGTCGTTGAACACCAGAAGAAGGAGCCGAAGCCGCAGACGACCAAGGTGATGATTTGCAGCGAAGGCCCGCACATTAAAGCCATCCGCCATCACACGCAGGGCGGCGATTTCCTGACTGAAACGCACATCCTCAAACGCGGCGACACCGGCCAGAAGCAGGGCATTGCGACCCCCGGATTTTTAACCGCGCTGCTCAGCAGCGATGCCGACGAGACACAGTGGCAGGAGACGCGCCCGCCTGATTGTAAAACGTCGTACCGCCGCCGCACGCTGGCGAACTGGATGATCGACACGAAGAAGGGCGCCGGCAACATGCTTGCGCGCGTGATCACAAACCGGCTCTGGCACCATCACTTTGGCCGCGGGATCGTGGCCACGCCGAACGATTTTGGATTCCAGGGCGAGCGCCCCACGCACCCGGAACTGCTCGACTGGCTGGCGCAGCAGTTGATCGAGAACGGCTGGCACCTGAAACCCATTCATAAATTAATCGCAACCAGCGCCGTGTACATGCAGGGCACGCAGGCAATCAACGCCGCGCAGGCGGTGGAGAACGATCCGCGCGCGAAAGTGGACAATGAGAATAAATGGATCTGGCGGCGCGATCGCCATCGCCTCGAAGCCGAATCCATTCGCGATACGATGCTCTTCGCCAGCGGCCAGCTTCAGACGCAGCTCTACGGCCCCGGCACTCTGGACGAAGGCAACAAACGCCGCAGCATTTATTTCACGACCAAGCGCAGCAAGTTGATTCCGATCCTTCAGTTGTTTGACGCGCCGGAACCGACCGTCAGCATCGGCTCGCGTTCCAGCACCACGATCGCGCCGCAGGCGCTCCTTTTTATTAACAATGCGCAGGTTCGCGGCTATGCGCGCAGCCTGGCCACGCGATTGGTGGAGGCGATCAAGACTCAGCCAGACGCCGAGAAGTTTAAGATGGCGGCGGCGTCCGGGTACATGATGGCCGTCGGCCGGCAGGCGACGCCGGCAGAGCTCGCCGATTCAGCGGCATTCATGAAGCAGCAGATGGATTCGTACTCTGCCGCGAAAAAAGCCAACGCGCAGGAATTGGCGCTGCTCGATTTCTGCCAGGTGCTGCTGAGTTTGAATGAATTCGTTTACGTGGAGTAACGCAAATTTGTAATTTGCGAGAAGGTGAAGTTCGCGAACTGGAAAGTTTGCGTTACTGAAGCGAATCCGGCGAGTAGAATAGCAGACGCATGCTGAGGGCTCGACCATGTCCACGACCTTGACTGAAGATATAAAAAAAGAACCGCTCAACCCACCAGAGACGACCCAAACCGCTGCCGATTTGATCCGCCAACTAGGTGGAATTCCGCTGGAACGCATTCGCATTCGTCCACCCATCGGCACGGCCACGGAACAGGACGTTATCGATATTGAAGCTTATGAAAACCGGTTATTTGAACTTGTGGACGGCGTGCTGGTGGAGAAAGCAATGGGATTCCGTGAATCGATGCTGGCTGCGGTGATAATCCGCTTTCTCGGAAACTTCGTTGCGGACCGAAACCTGGGTCTGGTCACTGGTTCCGATGGAATGATGCGCCTTGCGCCAGGGCTGGTTCGTTATCCGGACGTGGCATTTATTTCGTGGGCTACTCTGAAGGGAAGAGTGCCGACCGTTCCTGTTCCCGACGTCGCTCCCGATCTGGCAATTGAAGTGCTTAGCGCATCAAATACGGATGCGGAGATGCAGCGTAAACTGCGAGAGTTTTTTGGCGCCGGGACGCGGCTTGCATGGTTGATTGATCCGGAAACACGCACAGCAGCCGTGTACACAACGCCCGGCCAGATGGTGTTGCTCACCGAAGCCGGCACGCTGGATGGCGGGTCGGTGCTTCCAGGATTTACGTTGCCGTTGAAACAGTCGTTCGCGGAACTGGATCGCAGTGGCGCGGTTGAAATCAAGTAACGCAAATTTGTAATTTGCGAGACGTCTGACTGTACGTGTAACGCAAACTGGAAAGTTTGCGTTACTGGAGGGGAGTGCGATGAATTGCAATCATGATCCGAATGCTTCGATGATTTCGCGCCGTGACTTGCTCAAGCGAGCGGGCGGCGGCATGGGGTTTCTGGCGCTCGCGGGGTTGCTGGGTAAAGAGGGATTGCTGGAATCGCCGGCGCTTGCCGATGGCGCGTCCAGCCCGCTCGCGCCGAAGATCGCTCACTTTCCGGCAAAGGCGAAATCGGTCATCTGGCTCTTCATGAACGGCGGCCCCAGCCAGGTCGACACCTTTGATTACAAGCCGGAGCTTGAAAAGCGTGACGGCAAGCCGCTCGATGGCTTCGATAAGAATACCGGTTTTTTCACCGAAGAAGTCGGCCCGCTGATGAAGTCGCCCTTCGCGTTCAAGCAGCATGGGCAGTG
>Ga0105047_10004856_pt1 | contig 23270 bp, 16 predicted proteins | sample MAT04_FD_78384 | JGI IMG/M metagenome (GOLD analysis project Ga0105047, IMG submission 78384) | Freshwater microbial communities from Lake Fryxell liftoff mats and glacier meltwater in Antarctica - MAT-04 (megahit assembly) | ecosystem: Environmental > Aquatic > Freshwater > Ice > Liftoff... | reverse complement strand
GCAGCACCTCGACCGTGTGCTTGCCGTCGCTGACATACACATGGCCGTCCTGGATGCTGACCTGCAGCTGCATCGAGCGCTGCGCCATCGCCGCCAGTGCCTGGCTCTGCTCGGACGGCAGCTGCCAGATATCGAGGTTGCGCAGCCGGCTGATCTTGTTGGCGATGCCGGCATACCAGATCGGGGCCGAGTTGCTGTAGCAGTACAGCGTGACGCGCCGGGCGCGGCCGCAGGCCTTGGCCAGCCGGCGCTCCTCGGGCTGGCCCACCTCGACCCAGTGCAGCAGCTGGTCGGACAGGTCTTTTTGCCAGAGGTCGGGCTCGTCGGCATCGGCCATGCCGCGCGCCAGTTGCAGCCCGCCCTGGTGGTCGTCGGCGGGCACGTTCAGCGCAAAGGCCAGCAAACGCGCCATCAATCGCTCTTCGGTCTCGGACGGCTGCAGCGGCAGCGTCAGCAAGTGGTCGCCGTAGACATTGCGGTCCATGTCGGCGATTTGCAGGTGGGCTTTGTAGATCGTGGCTTTGATGGCCATCAGGGGCGTGCTCCGGGCGTGCCGTGGGTGGCAGGTGAACCCACAAGGCAAAGGCGGCACTGTGCCACAGCGCCCGCACAATCGCCGCCAAGGAGCCCCGGAATGCCCGACAACCCCGACATCGACAGGCCCAAGCCGCCGCACCGCGCCGCGGCTGCCCACCCCCTGCCATCGCCCGACAGCGTCGAAGCCCGGCGCTTCGGTCGGCCCTTGACCGGCTGGCGCCTGCGCACCTACACCATCGTCTTCGAGGCCGACACCCGGGCCGGGCGGTGGTTCGACCTGGGCCTGCTGTGGCTGATCGTGGCCAGTGTGGCGGTGGTGATGCTCGACAGCGTGGCCAGCATCCACCAGCGCTGGGGTGCCTGGTTCACGGTGCTGGAGTGGGGTTTCACCGCGCTGTTCACGTTGGAGTACCTGCTGCGCCTGACCTGTGTGCGGCATCCGTTGCGCTACGCGCGCAGCCCGTTCGGCATGATCGACCTGCTCGCGATCGTGCCCACCTACCTGGCGCTGCTGGCGCCGGGCCTGCATTCACTGATCGACGTGCGGGTGCTTCGCCTGCTGCGCATCTTCCGCATCCTCAAGCTCACCGCCTACGTCGCCGAGTACGGCGCGCTGGGCCGTGCGCTGGTGGCCAGCCGGCGCAAGATCGCGGTGTTCCTGAGCTTCGTGATGCTGGTGGTGCTGGTGATGGGCACGCTGATGTACGTGGTGGAGGGCCCTGAGCACGGTTTCACCAGCGTGCCGATCTCGGTCTACTGGGCCATCACCACGCTGACCACCGTGGGTTTTGGCGACATCACGCCCAAGACCGACCTGGGCCGGCTGATCGCCAGCATGATGATGCTGCTGGGCTGGGGCACGTTGGCTGTGCCCACCGGCATCGTCAGTGCCGAGTTCACGGCGCAGCGCCTGGGCCAGGCCGAGCCCACCACCCGCACCTGCCAAGCCTGCCTGAGTGAAGGACACCTGCCCCAGGCGCGGTTTTGTCGGGATTGCGGTGCGCCGTTGCCGGCCTACCAGCAACATTGATGGGCCGCCGCCGCCCCGGTGTCGCCGGGCAGGCGTGCAATCCCGGGGTGCACGCCGCGACATCAGCGCCAGAATGGGCCATGCCCGCCGCGCCAGCCCGTTCCGAGCCGGATCCTGATCCTGATCCGCCCGTGCAAGTGGATGCCCAGCGGTCACGCCTGCGGGCCCACACCCGCAGCGCGCCGGCGGCGGTGCTGGCCAATGTGCTGGCGGCCGCTTTGCTGCTGTGGATCTTGGCCGGCGTGGGGGCCATGCCACTGCGCCCGGCCTGGCTGGCTGCGCTGGCGCTGGTGCTGCTGTTGCGCAGTGCGCTGTGGTGGCGTCAGCGACGCGTGCCGGTCGCGCCAGCGGCCCAGGCGGGCTGGATCAACCGCTACCGGGCGGTGATCGGCCTGCACGGGGTGGTCTGGGGTGCCGCTGCCTGGTTGCCGCCCGATCTGGGCGATGCGCAGTTGCAGGCGGCGTTGCTGATGTTGCTGCTGGGCCTGACCTTTGGCGCGATGACGCTGACCCTGTTCGACCCGCCCGCAGCGCTGCTGTTTGCGGCCGGCGTTGGCCTGCCCATGGCCTGGCGGCTGCTGACACAGCCGCAGCCACTGCCCGCCGCAACCCGGGTCGCCGGCGGGGTGCTCGCGCTGCTGCTGATCGTGTGGATCGTCGGCGCCCGCCGGGCTGGCCGGGACCGCCTGGCCTGGGCCGCCACCCGCCGCGCCGAGGCGGCCAGTGCAGCCGGCGCCCGCACGGCGCAAGAGCTGTTGCGGCTGATTTTCGAGCATGCCGGCCAGGGCATCTCGGTGTTTGGCCCGGACTTGCGCCTGCGCGCCTGGAACACCCTGGCGCTGGTCAACACCGGCATATCCGCCGATCAGGTGCGCGTTGGGATGTCGCTGCGCGAAGCCCTGCTCTGCCTGGCACAGCTGGGCGAGTTTGGTACGGTCGACCCGGCGCTGGAGGCCGACCGGCGGCTGGCCTTGCTGGCCAGCAAGCAGGCCGGCGTCACGCGCCAGGTGCGGCAGGACGGCCGCCGCATCGAGATCCACCACAACCCGCTGCCCGACGGTGGCCTGGTGCTGGTGCATGTCGATATCACCGAGCGGCTGGCGTCGCAGGCGGTGCTGGCCGAGCAGCAGCGCATGCTGGCGCTGGTGCTCGAAAACACCGAGCAGGGCTTCTGGTACATCGACAACGACCTGCGCACCACCGATGCCAACCCGGCGATGTGCCGGATGCTGGGCGTCCAGCGGGCCCCGATGATCGGGCGCAGCATCTACGACTTTGTCGACGAGGCCAATGCTGAGATTTTTCGCCTTCATGTGCGGCTGCGAGCCCAGGGCCAGGCCGAGGGCTACGAGATCGCGTTGCAACGGGCCGATGGCAGCCTGGTGCACTGCTTCAACAATGCCACGCCGGTGTTCGACGACCGGGGCCGCAAGACCGGCGCGCTGGGGTTGTTTTTGGACATCAGCGCCCAGAAGCGTGCCGAGCAGCAAATCCGGCGTGCCGGCGACGCGCTGGCGCAAAAATCCCGGGTGCTGGCCGCCACGCTCGACAGCCTGTCGCAGGGCGTGCTCAGTGTGGACGCGCAAGGCCGCTGCAACACCTGGAACCAACGGTTCATCGAGCTGCTGCAGATCCCCGAAGGGCTGATGCAGCAGCATCCCACGCTGGACGAGTTGCGCCAGTTCCAGCTGGTGCACGGCCACTTTGGCGAGCGGCTGGAGCGGCTGGACGAGGCCGGGCGCCGCAACATCCTGGGCTTTGCGCAGGGCGACACCCGCCCCGTGGCGCTGCGCTACCAGCGCACCCGCGGTGACGGCTGCGTGCTGGACGTGGCCTCGCACTTTGCCGCCGACGGCAGCCTGGTGCGCACCTACACCGATGTCACCACGGCGGTGCAGGCGCAGCAGACCCTGCGCGAGAGCGAGATGCGCTTTCGCACCATGGCCGACGGCGCGCCGGCGCTGATCTGGCTGTCCGGTGCAGACGGCCAGCAGGCCTGGTTCAACCAGCGCTGGCTGGACTACACCGGCCGCACGATGGACCAGGCACTGGCCGGGCCCTGGTTGGACCACATCCACGCCCAGGACCTGGCGTTGTGCCGCGACCAGTTTGCGTCGGCATTCGAGCAGCGCCGCCCGTACACGCTGGAGTTTCGCCTGCGGCGCGGCGATGGCCACTGGGGCTGGATCGCCGACCAGGGTATCCCGCGCTTTGCGGCAGATGGTCGTTTCGAGGGTTACATCAGCTACGGCTGGGACATCACCGAGCGCAAGGCGGCCGAGGCCGCACTGCTTGCTGCCAAGGACGACGCTGAAGCTGCGCGTGAGCAGGCCGAGCGCGCCAACCGCGCCAAGTCGGACTTCCTCTCCCGCATGTCGCACGAGCTGCGCACCCCGATGAACGCGATCCTGGGCTTTGGCCAGCTGCTGCAGGCCGACACCGAGCAGCCGCTCGGCCCTGTGCAGCGCCAGCGCGTGACCGAGCTGCTGCGCGGCGGCCACCACCTGCTGGTGCTGATCAACGAGGTGCTCGACATCGCGCTGATCGAGGGCGGCAACCTGCATCTGGCGCTGGCATCGGTGGACGTCAGCGCGCTGGCGCAGGATTGCCTGAGCCTGGTCGAGCCGGTGGCCCTGACGCGTGGCGTGGTGCTGACGATGGCGGTGGCGGTGGCGGATGCGCCCGCCTGCCCGGCCTGGGCCGATGCCACCCGCCTGCGCCAGGTGCTGCTCAACCTGCTGTCGAACGCGATCAAGTTCAACCGTGTCGGCGGACAGGTGCTGCTGGCCTGCCGCCATGACGGCCCGGATGTGCTGATCGAGGTGGCAGACCAGGGCCCGGGCATCGCGCCCGAGCAGATGCCGCTCTTGTTCCAGGCTTTTGAGCGGCTGGGCATGGACGGTGCGATCGAGGGCACCGGCATCGGGCTGGCGTTGAGCCGCCATCTGGTGACGCTGATGCACGGCGAGATCGGCGTGCGCAGCGCACCTGGCGAGGGCAGCGTGTTCTGGGTCCGCCTGCCGGGCAGCGCCCCAGCGTCGGCCGTGCCGCTGCCGCCCGAGGCGGCTGGCGCTGCGGGCGCAAGCCGGCGCCGCCACAGCGTGCTCTACATCGAGGACAACGACGTCAACCAGCTGTTGATGGAGGGCATGCTGGCCCACCGGCCCGGTGTCGATCTGCGACTGGCCAGCCTGCCCGAAGAAGGGCTGGCGCTGGCGGCAGCCCAGCCGCCGGATCTGGTGCTGCTCGACATCTCGCTGCCCGGCATGGATGGCTTCGAGGTGCTGCGCCGCCTGCGCCAGATGCCGGCCCTGGGCGCCGTGCCGGTGATCGCCGTCAGTGCCAACGCGATGCCGGCCGACCTGGAAGACGCACAGCGCGCGGGCTTTGCCGACTACCTGACCAAGCCGGTGCACCTGCCGCGGCTGCTGGACCTGGTGGACCGCGCACTGGCGGCGCTGGACGGTGATCCCCTGGCTTCGCCGCCACCACCGCCACCGCCACCACCACCACCCGGGCCGGTCAGCTCGGGGGGTAGGCCAGCCGCACGTAGATCGGCGCAAAGGACTCGGCCTGGGTGATCTCCAGCAGGTGCTCGCGCGACAGCTCCAGCATCGCGATGAAGGTCACCACCAGCACCGGCGTGCCGCGCGTGGTGTCGAACAGTTCGTGGAACTCGGCAAAACGCCGGCCGGCCAGCTTGCGCAGCACGATGGCCATGTGCTCGCGCACCGACAGCTGCTCGCGGCTGATCTGGTGGTGCTGGTTGAGCCTGGCGCGCTTGATGATGTCGGCCCACGCCGATTGCAGGTCGGCCACCGTCACATCCGGCAACCGCGCCTGCAGGCTTTGCTCGATGTGGATCCGGGCCCGCAGAAAGTCGCGCCCGATCACCGGCAACCGGTCGAGCTGGGCGGCGGCCTGCTTGATCTGCTCGTACTCCAGCAGCCGGCGCACCAGCTCGGTCCGGGGGTCGGGGCCTTCGCTGCCGTCGTCGGACTTCCTGGGCGGCAGCAGCATGCGCGACTTGATCTCGATCAGCATCGCCGCCATCAGCAGGTATTCGCTGGCCAGCTCCAGGTTGTGCTTGCGGATCTGGTCGACGTAGGCCAGGTACTGGCGCGTCACATCGGCCAGCGGGATGTCGAGGATGTTGAAGTTCTGGCGCCGGATCAGGTAGAGCAGCAGGTCGAGCGGGCCCTCGAACGCCTCCAGAAACACCTCCAGCGCATCCGGCGGGATGTAGAGATCGTGCGGCAGGCGGAACAGCGGCTCGCCGTACAGCCGCGCCAGCGCCACCCGGTCGACCGGCAGGGGGTCGGTGTCGGTATCGGTAGCGGGCAGGGGCACGGCGCTGCTGTCGCCAGCCGGCTGGGGCGTGCTGGCGCCAGCGTGCGGGTCGGCCGGCAGCATGGTGGGGTTGGGGTGGGGGCCGGCGGCCTGACAAGCGCCCGGAGGGGCGGCCGCAGCCTGATGGCTCAGGGCTTGGCGGGGCGCGAAAAGTACACGTACGGTGACTGCGGCACGGCGGCGTCGTTGAACTCGGACTGGGCGCTGCGGTCGAGCTGCTTGTCCCACAACAGCGCGCGGCCGGCACGCTGTTCGGCTTCCAGCGTCGGCTTTTTGGCCTTCAGTTCGCTGATGAACTGGGTGACGTCGGAGGTGTAGGCTTTCCAGAACAGCGGCATGGCGGGCATCCAGGTCAGGGTCAACCCGACATTTTAGTCGGCTGACGGATTGCAAATCGCTGGCAATTTGCAGGTTTCAAGGGCTGTGCCGTGGCAGGATCAACGGATGTCATCCGAAACCGAGCTCAAGTTCCGCATTCCTGCTGCCCGTCTGGCCGCCGTGCGGCGCGCCGTGGCCACCCGCACTGCGCTGGTCGAGCCGCTGGCGGCGGTCTACCTCGACACACCGGGCGAGCACCTGGCGCGTGCCCGGGTTGCGCTGCGCTTGCGCCGCGAGGGGGCGATCTGGGTGCAGACCCTCAAGGCCGAAGGCGCAGGCGCCATGCACCGGCTGGAGCACAACGTGCCCCTGGGTGCATCGGGCGATGCCGGCGATGCCGGCGGTGCGGGCGATGCGGGCGGTGCCGGCGATGCGGGCGATGCCACGCAGGGGCCAGCCCGCGCCGGCCGGCCGGCGCACGATCTGGCCCGCCATGCCGGCACCGAGGCCGGCGCGGTGCTGGCGCGGGTGCTGGCAGAGGCGGGTGATGCGCCGCTGGTCGAGCGTTACGCCACCGAGGTGCAACGCACCCGCCGAACCCTGCGCCACGGCGGCGCGCTGATCGAGCTGGCGCTGGACGAGGGCCGCATCGTTGCGGGGGCGGCATCCTGCGCGGTCTGCGAGATCGAGTTCGAGCTGCTGAGCGGTCCGCCGCAGGCGCTGTTGGCGGTGGCGTCACGTTGGGTCGATCGCTTCGGCCTGGTGCTGGATGTGCGCAGCAAGAGCGAACGCGGCCACCGGCTGGCCACGGCCCAGGCGACCAGCGCGCCCACCCGGGCACGGCCACTCAAACTGTCGGCCCGCAGTGGGCTCGACACCGTGCTCGCGGCGATGCTGGGCAATACGCTGGGCCAGGTGCTGGCCAACGCCAGTGTGCTGGCGGAGCCCGGCGAGGCGGTGACCGGACCCGCAACGGCCTTGGCGACGCCGGCAACCCGACCCGTGCCGGACCCCGAGTTGCTGCACCAACTGCGGGTCGGCTTGCGCCGGCTGCGCACGGTGCTGACGGTGTTTGCTGCGCAACTGCCGCCGGCGGTGACCGAGCTGGCGCCGGCGCTGGCCACCTTGTTCACCCAGCTCGGCGCGGCGCGCGACCAGGACGCCATGGCCGAGTGGTTGTGGCCCGCCTTGCAGGCGGCAGGTGCACCCCCGCTGCACTTGCCGGCCGACCCGGTCGGCGTCTCGCACGACGTGTTGGCGGGGCTGCTGGCGTCGCCCGCGGTGCAACAGCTGTGGCTGGCCTTGCTGGGTGCAACGCTGCCCGGCGGCCGGGTCGGGCCGCCTGGGCCGGCGCCGGCCCCGGACGCCGCGCCCGCCGCCCGCGGCGCACCCCCGCTGCGTGCGGTGTTGCGCAAGCCGCTGCAGCAACTGCTGCGCCAGGTGCGCCGTGATGCGGCGCGATTCGGCCTGCTGGACGTCGAGGCCCGTCACCGGCTGCGCCGTCGCATCAAGCGCCTGCGTTACGCGGTTGAGCTCAGCGCCTCGCTGTGGCCGGGCAGGCGGCGCGCCCGCTTTTTGCAGGTGTTGCAAAAAGCCCAGACGCCTTTGGGCGAGTTCAACGACAGTGTGGTGGCGCAGGCCTATTGCCAAACGCTGGCCACGTCAGACCCGCAGGCCTGGTTTGCGGTGGGTTGGCTGGCGGCGCACCGGCAGTCGCTGGAGCCACTTTGCACCCAGGCCCTGGCGCGGCTGGCCAAGGCGGGCGGTTTCTGGTGATCTGAGCCACCGCCCCGGCCACCGCCCCGGCCACTGTCACCGAACCGGTCCTCGGCAAATCAGGGCGGCACCGCCATGGCCAGCACCGCGGCGTCCACCGTGGGCACGATCTGCTCGGCGCCCAGCTCGCCCTCGAAGCCTGATCGGCGGATCAAGCCCAACGGCTGTGGGTTGACGTTGGCCAGCACCAGCGCGATGCCGGCCCGTTTGAAGCTGCGGTGCAGCTGCTGCAAGGCGTCGATGCCCGAGGTGTCGACCGATATCAGGCGGTGCATCTCCAGCACCACGCAGCGGGTGTCGGGCGGCAGTTGTGCCGGCAGCGCCTCGATCTTGCCCACTGCGCCAAAAAACAACGAGCCGAACAACTCGAACACCGCCACGCCCGGCGGCAAGTCGCCGGCCGCGCCGGTGCGGGCCATCGGCTTGACCGAAAACAGCGAGCCCATGCGGACGATGAAAAAGCCGCAGGCCATCAGCAGGCCCATCTCCACTGCCACCGTCAGGTCGAACACCACCGTCAGCAGGAAGGTGCCCAGCAGCGTGGCCCGGTAAGGCAGCAAGAAGTGCCGCAGCCGGGCAAATTCACGCCACTCGCCCATGTTCCAGGCCACGAACAGCAAGATGCCGGCCAGCGCCGCCAGCGGCACATGCAGCGCCAGCGGCGCGGCCACCAGCACGATGGCCAGCAGCGCGCCGGCATGCACGATGCCGGCCACCGGCGAGGTGGCACCGGCGCGCACATTGGTCACGGTGCGGGCGATGGTGCCGGTGGCCGGGATGCCGCCAAAAAACGGTGTGACCAGGTTGGCGATGCCCTGCGCCATCAGCTCCTGGTTGGGGTCGTGGCGGGCATATTGCGGCGCCATGTTGTCGGCCACCCGGGCGCACAGCAGCGACTCGATCGCGCCCAGCATGGCGAGCGTGAGGGTCGGGATCACCAGCAGCTTGACGGTGGCCCAGCTGAACTCGGGCAGGGCAAAGCCTGGCAGCGCCTGCGGGATGCCGCCAAATCGCGAGCCGATCGTTTCCACCGGCAGCTTGAACGTGACCACCGCGGCGGTGGCCAGCACCAGCACGACGATGGTGCCGGGCAGGTGGGCGGCCCAGCGCCGCAGGTGCGGCAGCAGGCCCTGGGGCGCCAGCGGCATGGTGTAGCTCTTGGGCCACAGCACCACCACGCCCAGGCAGGCCAGGCCCATGCCGAAGGCGGTCGGGTTGAAGCTGTCCAGGTGGCTGGCCAGCATCCCGATCTGGCTGAAAAAGTCACCCGGCATCTTGTCGATCTGCAGGCCCATCAGGTCCTTGAGCTGGGACAGCCCGATCAGTACCGCGATGCCGTTGGTGAAGCCGATCACGATCGACACCGGGATGTAGCGCACCAGCGCCCCCAGCTTGAGCCAGCCCATCAAGAACAGCAGCACACCCGACAGCGAGGTGGCGATCAGCAGGTTGGCCAGGCCGTAGCGCTCGACGATGCCGTAGACGATGACGATGAACGCGCCCGCCGGGCCGCCGATCTGCACCTGTGAGCCGCCCAGCGCCGAGATCAGGAAGCCCGCGATGATGGCAGTGAAGATGCCCGCCTCGGGCTTGACGCCCGAGGCAATGGCAAAGGCCATCGCCAGCGGCAGTGCCACGATGCCCACCGTCAGGCCGGCACCCAGGTCGGCGCCTAGACGTTGCCGGTTGTAGCCCGCCAGCGCGTCGAGCAGACGCGGACGAAAGCGGTGAATCGGGAGGGGGAATCGCATGCAGGCTCCAGGCAAGGGACGCGGGTGGCGGGCGAGCGCACCCGAGGTGGGCCGCCATGCTGTATGCGTGCCAGGTAGCGCCTGCGTCTGGACACCTGTGCCACACGGGGGCCGGCGTAGTCTCGATCTTGCATGGCGCGATGATGCCACTGTTGCTTTGCGTAACCGATCGCGGGCGCGTCAGCAATCTTGCGGTGGCGGTCTGGGCGATACGATGCCTGTGGGTCTGAAAGACCCGTCCCCCCCGTCAAAACCGAGTGGTAGCCAGCGCATGTTGAACACAGTGATGGTGATCGACGACAGCGAGACCGACTTGCTGTTTGCCCGCATCGTGCTGGAGCGCGCTTGTGTGGCGCACCGGCTGCTGCTGTTGGAATCGGCGCAAGAGGCGCTGCAGTTGCTGGTCGGCCCGCCGGCCTTTGCCGTCGACCTGATCTTGCTCGACATCAACATGCCGGGCATGAACGGCTTCGAGTTCCTCACCGCCTATGCTCAGCAGTGCGCCCGCCCGGTGCCTGTGGTGATGCTCAGCTCGTCGCCCGACCCGGCCGACCGGGAGCGGGCCTGTCGCCATGGTTTTGTGCGCGACTTCCTGACCAAACCGCTGAGCCCGGCCGCCGCCGCCCGCCTGGCTGACCGCGTGCCGGCCTGATTGCGGGCCGGGCGGCCTGGCGTCAGGCGCCTGATCCAGCCGCTGCCGTGATCATCCGACCCCAGGACACCCAGCCTGCGCCGCTGGATGCGCTGACGCGGCGCCTGCCGCAGCCGCCAAGGCCGCCCTGGCCCCAGGCGCTGCTGCCACCTTGGCCGGTGCTGGGGTTGCTGTCGGGGGCGACGCTGGGGCTGTCGCTGTTGTCGCTGGCCGGGTCGACCCCGCCGGGGCTGCTCAGCACGGTGGGTCTGGCCAACGCGGCGGCCATCGTGGCCCTGGCGCGCTCACCGCGCTGGCACTGGCCGGCCCTGCTGGCGCTGGTGGCTGCAGTCAAGCTGTTGCTGCTGGCGGGACTGGCGCAACGGCCCGGGCTGGGGCTGGCGGCCGGACTGGCGTCGGCGCTGCCCGGGGTGGACGGTGCGGCTGCGGGCACTGGCAAGGTGTGGTTGTTGGCGCTGGCCTGCCTGCCGGCACACGGCGCGGAGATCCTGCTGGGCGCCTGGGCGCTGCAGCGCGAGGGGCTGGAGTCGTCAACCTTGCGCTCGCCGGCCACCCTGCTGCGGGTGCTGGTGCTGGGTGCCGTGCTGCCGCAGGCCCTGGCGGCCGGGCTGGCAGCGGGGGGTGTGGCGCTGCTCGGGCTGGGGCCGGCCGGCCCGGTGGCGCTGGCCTGGTTCAAGGCCGCGGCGCTGGGCGCCGTGTCGGTCTTGCCGGCAGCGCTGTTGCTGACCGGTCAGCCCCGGCAGCAGTTGCGGCTGGCGCTGGCCGATGTCCGGTTCTGGGTGCTGGCGCCGCTGGCAGTGGCGCTCACGCTGCTGTGCCTGGCATGGCTGCCGTACCCGTTTGTCTTGCTGACGCTGCCGCTGCTCGTCGGGGCGGTGTGGCTCGACCTGGTGGCGGTGGCGCTGCTGACGCTGGCGGTGTCGGTCACGGTGATGCTGGCGCTGGGCGCGCACGGCACGGTGTTCTGGCCGGTCCAGCCCGTGGGTGTCAGCGCCGTCTGGCTGTCTGCGGTGACCGGCCTGGCGACGGCCGCATCCCTGCTGCCGGCGCTGGTGCTGGCCGCAGCGCTTGCCCAATTGCGTGACAGCCAGGCCCGGCTGCTGGACCGCAAGGACGCGCTCAAGCAGGACAACGCGGCACTGCAACTGTTTGTGCATGCAGCGTCACACGATCTGCGTGAACCGATCAACACCATCGCGCAGTTCAGCAGCCTGATCGCGCAGGACCACAGCGCTGCACTGCCGCCCGACGTCGGACGCTACCTGGCCCTGGTGCAGTTGGAGGCCGGGCGTCTGCGGCACCTGCTGGACGACGTGTTGCGTTACGCCCAGGTGCGGGGCAGCGATCTGCCGGCGCCGCAGCCGGTGGACCTGGTGCGGGTTGCCGACCAGGTGCGGCGGGCGTTGGCACCGCGCCTGGCGGCGGCGTCAGCGCGCTTGAGCCTGCCGCCCCTGTCAGTGCCGGTGCAGGTACGTGGCCATGCCAGCCTGCTGTCCTTGCTGCTGCACCACTTGCTGGACAACGCATTGAAGTTTGTCGCCCCCGGCCAGGTGGCCGAGATCGAGGTGACGGTGCACCAGCACGCCGGCAGCGCCTGGCTCACGGTGGCCGACCGCGGCATCGGCATCTCGCCCGAGCAGCAGGCGCGCCTGTTCGCGCCCTTCCAGCGCCTGCACCTGCGACGCGACTACGCGGGCACCGGTCTGGGTCTGGCGCTGTGCCGGCAAATTGCCCAATCCCAGGGTGGTGAGATCAGCGTGCAGTCGGCGTTGGGTGACGGTGCCCGGTTCACGGTGCGCCTGCCGCTGTGGGCCGGCCCGGCGGGCGCGCGGCCGTCAGGGCTGGATGCGGCCGGCGATCCGCGGATCGGGTGACAGCGGGTTCCAGATCGGCGTGAAGCCAAACGGCGGCTGGGCCGGCGCGCTGCCGGCTGGGGGCTGCAGGTTCACCCGCACCCGCACCGCATGCACCCGCGGCTCGCCAAACACCTGCAGCCGCCACAAGTTGGCAATTGTCCGGCCTTGCCGGTTCAAGAACGGCCGGTCCACCGTGTAACGGTGTGCGTCGCCGTGGATCAGCAGCACCGGGAAGGGCGCGGCGTCGGCCAGCGGCAGCAGGGTCTGGCCCATGCTGAGGGCAAAGCCCTGGCGTACCTCACCGCGTGACGGCCAGTTGTCGTCGTCCGCGACCAGGGTTTCGGCCTGGGTCACCAGCACCAGGGCGGCGGCGCCTTGCTGGCGGGCGGCGGCAAAGGCGGCGCTGATCCAGGCCGCGTTGGCCGCCTCACGCCCGGCGGCCTCGGCGCGCTGCGGGGCACTGGCGGCGTCCAGGCCGTTGTTCGGCCCCACGGTGTGGAAGGTGGCGAACATCACCGACCCTGGCCCGGGTGCGCTGGACCAGCGCAGGTTCTCGACCTGCCGGGCAAACGCCGGCATCACGTCCGCTTGGCGCAGCACCGCGATCGGCTGCTGGCCCAGCGATTGCGGCGCGGCAAAAAAATGCTGGCGCAGCGCCTGCAGGCGCTCCAGCGGGTCGTCGCCACGGCGCTGGCAATCGAACCAGTCGTTGTCGCCCGGGGTGTAGACCAACGCGCTGGCAAACAGCTGGAAGTTCTGCCGCTGCAGGCGGTACTGGGCGTTGCTGCAGTCGGCCAGGCCGGACTTGAAGTCGCCCACATGCAGCGTCAACGGCAGATTCAGTGCGTTGACCTGCCGGATCAGGTGGCGGTAGGCGGCGCCTGCCGTGGCATCGGTGCCGTAGGGCATGTCGCCGAGCGCAACAAACTCGAAGCCGCCGCCTGCCGGCGGGGTGGCGATGGCCGTGGCGGTGGCGGTGGCCGTGGCCGTGGCCGTGGCGGCAGCCTTGGGTGATGTCGGCCCGTGCTGCGGGGCCCGGGGCGTCTGCAAACCGGGCCAGGCCAGCCATCCGCCCAGCGCCGCCAACCCGCCCAGCGCCGCCAACACGGCCAACGCCGCCTGGCGCCGGCTCACCGCACCCGCATGCCGGGCTGGGCGCCCGGTCCGGGCTCCAGCACGAAGATGCCGGGCTGGGTCTTGCCGTCGGCATGGCTGGCGGCCAGCACCATGCCTTCACTGAGTCCGAACTTCATCTTGCGGGGCGCCAGGTTGGCCACCATCACGGTGAGCTTGCCGACCAGTTGCTCGGGCGCATAGGCGCTGCTGATGCCGGAAAAGACGTTGCGGGTGCGCCCCTCGCCCAGGTCCAGCGTCAGGCGCAGCAGCTTGCTGCTGCCGTCCACCCGTTCGGCATTGACGATCCGGGCCACCCGCAGGTCCACCGCGTTGAAGGCATCGATGCCGATCTCGTCTGCAACCGCCTCACCGCCGGGCAGCACCGCGGCGGCGGCTTGGGGTTGGGGCGGCTCGGGCGGCGCCAGCAGCAGGTCCAGCTTGGCGGCGTCCACCCGCTGCATCAGGTGCTGGTAGTGGGAAATAGTGTGGTGGCCCAGCGCACGCTCGGCGTCGGCAAACTGCAGCGGCGCGACCTGCAAAAACGCCTCCACCTGGATGGCCAGCGCCGGCAGGATGGGTTTGAGGTAGATCGTCAGCAGGCGAAAGGCCTCGATGCAGACCGAGCAGACATCGTGCAGCGCGGCCAGCTTGGCGGCGTCGTCTCCGGCCTGCTTGGCCAGCTCCCACGGCTTGTGCTGGTCGACATAGGCGTTGACCCGGTCGGCCAGCGCCATGGTCTCGCGCACCGCCTTGCCGAACTCGCGGGTCTCGTACAGGTTCTCGACCGTCGCGCGGTGGGCACGCAGGCCGTCCAGCAGCACCCGGCCTTCCACGCCCAGGTCGGCCGATAGCCGGCCCTCGAAGCGCTTGGCCAAAAACCCCGCGGCCCGGCTGGCGATATTGATGTACTTGCCCACCAGATCGCTGTTGACGCGGGCCATGAAGTCTTCGGCATTGAAGTCGATGTCCTCGACATGGGCGTTGAGCTTGGCGGCCAGGTAGTAGCGCAGCCATTCCGGGTCCATGCCGAGCGCCAGGTATTTCAGCGGGCTGATGCCGGTGCCCCGGCTCTTGCTCATCTTGTCGTGGTTGACCGTCAGGAAGCCGTGCACATGGATGTGGTCGGGCACCTTGCGGCCCGAGAAATGCAGCGTGGCCGGCCAGAACAGCGTGTGGAAGGTGACGATGTCCTTGCCGATGAAGTGCACCTGCTCCAGCGCCGGGTCGGCCAGGTAGGCCTCGCAGGCGGCCTCGCCCGCGGCAGCGTCGCCTGAACGTTTGGCAAACAGGTTCTCCAGCGACGCCAGGTAGCCGATCGGCGCGTCCAGCCAGACGTAGAAGTACTTGCCCGGCGCGTCCGGGATCTGAATGCCGAAGTACGGCGCGTCGCGGCTGATGTCCCAGTCGTTCAAGGCCGCCTTGCCGGCCTCGTCCCGGGCAAACCATTCACGCACCTTGTTGGCCACCTCGGGTTGCAGCTTGCCGTCCTGGGTCCACTGCGCCAGGTAGGCCACGCAGCGCGGGTCGCTCAACTTGAAGAAGAAGTGCTCGCTGCTGCGCAACACCGGCGTGGCGCCCGACAGCGCCGAGTACGGCGCGATCAGGTCGGTCGGGGCGTAGACCGCGCCGCAGTTTTCGCAGTTGTCGCCGTACTGGTCGGCTGCGCCGCACTTGGGGCACTGGCCCTTGATGAAGCGGTCGGGCAGGAACATGCCCTTCTCGGGGTCGTAGAACTGCTCGATCGTGCGCACGTCGATCAGGTCGTTGTCGCGCAGCTTGCGGTAGATGGCCTGCGCCAGCCGGTGGTTCTCGGGCCCGTCGGTCGAGTGCCAGTTGTCGAACGCGATGTGGAAGCCGTCCAGGTAGGGCGCCCGGCCGGCGGCTATTGCCTCGACAAACTGCTGCGGGCTCAGGCCCGCTTTTTCGGCCGCGATCATGATCGGCGCGCCGTGCGCGTCGTCAGCGCAGACGAAGTTGACCTCCGCGCCCTTCATGCGCTGGGCCCGCACCCAGGTGTCGGCCTGGATGTACTCCATCATGTGGCCGATGTGGAAGGCCGCATTGGCGTAGGGCAGGGCGGTGGTGACGAAGAGCTTGCGCGGCATGGGCCATCCTTGGGCAGAGCCGGCGATTTTAGGGCTTGGCCCGGCGGCGGCCAGCGCCAAAGCCCTGCCGAGCGGCCCGGCCCGGCGGTCCGCTAGACTCCCGGGCCGCTGGACAGTTGCCCGACACCTGCGGCCCGACTGCCGCCCGTTTGCCGCGCCCCAACCCCCACCCTGACCCCACCGCCACCATGTCCACTGTGACCGAAGCTGCCCTGCTTGCCGCCCTCAAGACCGTGCTGGATCCGAACACGGGCAAGGATTTTGTCGCGGCGCGCCAGATCAAGAACCTCAAGATCGAGGGTGACGAGGTGGCCTTCGAGGTCGAGTTCGGCTACCCGGCCAAGAGCCAGCATGCCGCGCTGCGCCGCCAGTTCATCGCGGCGGCGCGCAGCGTGCCGGGCGTGGGCAATGTCAGCGTCAATATCGTCACACGCATCACGGCGCATGCGGTGCAGCGCGGCGTGCAACTGCTGCCGGGCGTCAAGAACATCATCGCCGTGGCCTCGGGCAAGGGCGGCGTGGGCAAGAGCACCACCGCGGCCAACCTGGCGCTGGCGCTGGCGGCCGAGGGTGCGACCGTGGGTGTGCTGGACGCCGACATCTACGGCCCCAGCCAGCCGATGATGCTGGGCATCAGCGGCCGGCCCGAGAGCATCGACGGCCAGAGCATGGAGCCGATGTTGGGCCACGGCCTGCAGGTGGCGTCGATCGGGTTTTTGGTCGATGCCGACCAGGCCATGATCTGGCGCGGCCCGATGGCGACGCAAGCACTCGACCAGCTGCTGCGCCAGACCCACTGGAAGGACGTGGACTACCTGATCGTCGACATGCCGCCCGGCACCGGCGACATCCAGCTCACCCTCAGCCAGCGGGTGCCGATCACCGGCGCCATCATCGTCACCACGCCGCAAGACATCGCGCTGCTCGACGCCAAGAAGGGTTTGAGCATGTTCGAGAAGGTGGGCGTGCCCATCCTGGGCCTGGTCGAGAACATGGCCGTGTACTGCTGCCCGAACTGCGGCCATGTCGAGCACATCTTCGGCGCCGACGGTGGCAAGAAGATGGCCGCGCAGTACAAGCTGGACTACCTGGGCGCGCTGCCGCTGAACATGAGCATCCGCGAGCAGGCTGATTCGGGCCGGCCGACCGTGGTGGCCGACCCCGACGGCGAGATCGCCGCGATCTACAAGGCGGTGGCGCGCCAGGTGGCGGTCAAGATCGCCGACAAGGCCAGGGACTTTTCGGGCAAGTTCCCGACCATCAAGGTCAGCAAGGACACCTGAACAGGGGGGGTAGCGGGCCGGTTGCGGGCGATCTTGGGGTTCGGTGGGATGGTTGGTGGCTGGCGCAGTCGTTAGGCTGCCGTTTTGCATTTCATCAACGGGAGCCCTGATGACCTTGTCCACTTTGTTTCGCGCCGCCGCCAACACCGCCACCGCCGCTGGCCTGCTGCTGGCCAGCACCTCTGCCTTGGCGGCTGTGGCGTTGCCGCCAGCGCCGTTTTCCGGCCTGGTCGTGTTTGGCGACAGCTTGTCGGACAACGGCAACCTGTTTGCGCTGACCGGCGGCGCTGTACCGCCAGCGCCGCACTACCAGGGCCGGTTTTCGAACGGCCCGGTCGCAGTGGAATACCTGGCCAGCGGGCTCGGTCTGAACGGTGCGCAGTTCAAGGACCTGGCCATCGCCGGGGCCAAGACTGGGTTGGGCGGCGAGTTTCCGGGCAGCGGCATGCTCAACCAAGTGGCCAGCTTCCAGGCTTCGCTGGGTGGCAGCCAGGCCGACGCCGACGCGCTGTACGTCGTCTGGGGCGGGGCCAATGACCTGCGTGGCGGCATCAGCATCGGCACGGCGATCGGCAACCTCAGCAGCATCGTCAGCTCGCTGCACACCTCGGGCGCGCGCAAGTTCTTGTTGCCCAACCTGCCCGACCTGGGCCTGACGCCCGAGGCGCGCGAGGCCGGTGTCAGTGCGCAGGCGACTTTTGCATCCGAGGCCTTCAACACGAACTTGTCGCTGGCCTACGGCGCGCTGGCTGCGCAGTGGACCGACGAGACCTTCTACTACCTCGATGCGATGGGTGCCCAGCGCGCCATCACCAACGGCTCACCGGGCAATGGCTTTGGCAATGTCACCACGGGTTGTCTGACCACCGCCGGCTGCGTGGCGGCCAACGGTGCCGGCTTCCTGTACTGGGACCAGATCCACCCGACGGCCGCCGTGCACCAGATCCTGGGCAACCAGATGCTGGCCGCCGTGCCCGAGCCGCAAACCATGCTGATGATGGCGGTTGGCCTGCTGGGCCTGCTGGCGCTGCGGCGCCGCCCCGGCTGACGGGCTGACGCTCACTCAGGCCGGCGCGGCCTCCCAGGGTGGGAGGTCGGCGCCGGTCTTGGTCGCGGGGGCAAATGCGGTCTTGTCCGCCACCGCAATCGGGGCAACTTTGGCGGGCGTTACAGGCGCCTCCGTCAGGGCAGATCCCGTGGACGCTGCGGGCGCCATCGGCATGTCACCAAAGACCTGCTCACCCCCCAGCGCATCGATCAGGTCCTTGATCATCGGGGCCAGCTCTCCGGTGGCGATGGCCGCGTCGGCATCAAAGCCTTCATCGGCCTTGCCCTGCTGGCCGTCGAACACGCCGTCCAAAAAGCTGATCTTCTTGACCAGCCCCCCATCGGTCAGCATGAACGACACCCGGCCCTGCCAGGTCAGCGCCAGCCGGGTGGGCTGTTTGCCGGCCTGGATGTGCTCGCGGATCTCGGCGATGTCGAGCGCGTGGCGGGCATAGCGCACCACCGGCTTTTCGCCGTCGGCGCCCTTGAGCTCGCAGTCGCGGTCGATCGTGAAGCCGGCCGGCGCCTCGCCGCTGACCAGCCACTCGGCCATCGCCGCGGCCGGTGACACCGCAGTGTTGATCAGCGTGGCCGACAAGCCGGGCAGGGCCTGGGTCAGTGCGGTCAGCACCTCGTCGGCGCGGGCCTGGCTGCCGGCGTCGATCACCAGCAGGCGCTCTTCGGGGCCAATCCACACCCGGATCGCGCCGCGCTTGGTGAAGGCCATCGGCAGCAGGTCCAGCAAGGCCTGGTCCTTCAGCTCGTTGCGCTGCTTTTTGCCCGGCTTGCGGCCGGTCTGCTTCTCGACCTGGGCGGCCAGCGCATCGACCTGGCGCTTGACCACCGATCCGGGCACCACCTTGCTTTCGACCATCAACTGCAGCAGCCACTGGCCGGCGATGGTCTCGATCAGCACGCCGTGCTCCTCACCCCGGGGCGAAACCCAGCCCAGCGATCGCTGCTGGGTGGCGCCGCATTCGGCAAACGGGGTCTTGGCCAGGCCTTCTTCGATCTGCCCCACGGTGGCCGACCAATCCGGCGCCAGGCGGTACAGCATCAGGTTCTTGAACATGCGGGGCCTCGGTGGCGGGCAGCGCTGGGCTGCCCGCAAAAAGGCGCGATTGTGCCTGTTGGGGCGGGGCCGGTTCAGGCCGTAGCGACCTCGCCAGGCGCGGGTACGGCGCTTGAAGGTGCCAAAGCCACCGCCGGCATCCGGATCAGGTGGTCAAAGGCACTGAGCGCAGCCTTCGACCCCTCGCCGGCGGCGATGATGATCTGCTTGTACGGCACGGTCGTCACGTCACCGGCGGCAAAAATGCCCGGCACGCTGGTGTGGCACTTGGCGTCGATGATGATCTCGCCGAACTTGCTCAGCTCGACCGTGCCCTTCAGGAACTCGGTGTTGGGCACCAGGCCGATCTGGATGAATACGCCTGCCAGATCGATGTGGTGCTCGGCGCCACTGAGGCGGTCCTGGTAGCGCAGGCCGTTCATCTTTTGCCCGTCGCCGGTGATCTCGTGGGTCTGGGCGCTGGTGTGGATCGTCACGTTGGGCAGGCTCCTCAGCTTGTCCACCAGTACCGCGTCGGCACGCAGTTGGCTGTCGAACTCCAGCAGCGTGACGCTCTTGACCAGCCCGGCCAGGTCGATGGCGGCCTCGACACCGGAGTTGCCGCCGCCGATCACCGCCACGTCCTTGCCCTTGAACAGCGGGCCGTCGCAGTGCGGACAGTACGCCACGCCCTTGTTCTTGTACTGCTGCTCTCCGGGCACATTGATGTTTTTCCAGCGTGCGCCGGTGGCCAGGATCACGCTGCGGCTCTTCAACTCGGCACCGTTGTCCAGCAGCAGCGTGGCATAGCCGCCGGGCGCTTCGGCCGGGGTGATGCGGGCCACGCGTTGCAGGTTCATCACGTCCACGTTGTAGTGCTTGACGTGGGCTTCCAGCGCGGCGGCGAAGGTCGGCCCGACGGTCTCCAGCACCGAGATGAAGTTCTCGATGCCCATGGTGTCCAGGGTCTGGCCGCCAAAACGCTCGGCCACGATGCCGGTGCGTATGCCCTTGCGGGCGGCATACACCGCAGCCGCAGCACCGGCCGGGCCGCCGCCGACGATCAGCACGTCGAACGGGGCCTTGTCGCCCAGCTTGGCGGCGTCACGCGCGCTGTTGCCGGTGTCGATCTTGGCCAGGATATCGCCGATCTCCATCCGGCCGCTGTAAAACGGCTCACCGTTGAGGTAGACGCTGGGCACGGCCATGATCTGGCGTGCATCGACCTCGGCCTGGTTCAGCGCGCCGTCGATCGCCACGTGGCTGATCTTGGGGTTCAGCACCGCCAGCATGTTCAGCGCCTGCACCACGTCCGGGCAGTTGTGGCAGGAGAGCGAGAGGTAGGTCTCGAAGTGCAGCTCACCGTCGATTGGCAGCGACTTGATCTGCTCGATGATGTCGGCGGCGAGCTTGGGCGGGTGAAGCCCGGCCTGCAGCAGCGCCAGCACCAGCGAGGTGAACTCATGGCCCATCGGGATGGCGGCGAATCGCACACCGGTATCGGCGCCGACGCGGGTGATCTGAAAGCTGGGCCGGCGCGCATCGTGGCCGTCGAAGCGGGCGCTGATCTTGGCCGGCGCAATCGCCGCGATCTCGGTCAGCAGCGCACGCATCTCGACGGATGCGGGCCGGTCGTCCAGCGACGCGATCAGCTCGATAGGCGTTTGAATGCGCTCGAAGTAGGCGGCGAGTTGCGCCTGGGTGTTGCTGTCCAGCATGGCGGTGTCCAACATGGCGGTGTCCTTGGGGAGTGTTTCAGGCGTGGTCGGTCCGACCCCGTTGAAAGCACCCGGCGGACCCGCCGTGGGTACTTTCAACCGGGCCTGCGTCCGGTGGTGGCAGCGGGCGCTGGGCCCGCTGCAAGACAGGGCAAGGTGGGCTGTGCGCCCACCCGCGTCTGCGCCATGGGCTGTGGTTTAGATCTTGCCGACCAGGTCCAGCGACGGCGCCAGCGTCGGCGCACCCACGTTCCACTTGGCGGGGCAGACCTGGCCGGGGTTGGCGGCGGTGTACTGGGCGGCCTTGAGCTTGCGCACGGTCTCTTTCACGTCACGGGCGATCTCGTTGCTGTGGATCTCGGCGGTCTTGATGATGCCGTCGGGGTTGATCACAAACGTGCCGCGCAGCGCCAGGCCTTCTTCGGGGATGTGCACGCCAAAATTGTTGGTCAGCGTGTGCGTCGGGTCGCCGACCAGCGGGAACTTGGCCTTGCCCACGGCGGGGCTGGTCTCGTGCCACACCTTGTGCGAAAAATGGGTGTCGGTGGTGACGATGTAGACCTCGGCGCCGGCCTTCTGGAACTCGGCGTAGTTGTCGGCCGCGTCCTCGATTTCGGTCGGGCAGTTGAAGGTGAACGCGGCCGGCATGAAGATCAGCACCGACCACTTGCCTTTCAGGCTCTCGTTGGAGACTTCGATGAACTCGCCCTTGCCAGCGCGGTTGACAAAGGCGGTGGTCTTGAACGGCAGAACGGGGGTGTTGATGATCGACATGGTGGTTTCCTTGTAGGAGGGGTTGGAAGCTGCGATGGAGAGAATCTTAGTTGCACCGCAGCATTGCGTGGTTTGATTGATCGAATGATGGTGATTTGTATTGGCTATCGGTCGGTCGTGGGCGGCGGTGCTGGCCGGCCGTGTTTTTGTCGGCCACCTAGACTGCGCCCATGAACCTGCTCGAAGCCCTGCGCTACCTGGTGGCGCTGCAGCAGCACCGCCACTTTGGCCGTGCCGCGCAGGCCTGCCACATCACCCAGCCGGCGCTGTCCAATGCGATCCGGGCGCTGGAGACGCATTTCAAGGTGGCCATCGTGCGGCGCAGCCGCCAGTACGAGGGCCTGACGCCCGAGGGTGCGCTGGTGCTGGCCCATGCGCACCGCCTGCTGCACGAGGCCGAAGCCCTGCACCAGGCGCTGGCCAGCCGCGCCGATGCGCCGCAGGGCCGGCTGCAGCTGGGCGCCGTGCCCAGCGCGATGCCGGTGGCCGCACGCTTTGCAGCGCGCCTGCAGGCGCTGCACCCGGGGTTGCTGCCGGTGCTGCGCTCACTCAGTTCGGCCGGCATCGATGCCGGGCTGGACAACCTGTCGCTGGACCTGGCGCTGGGCTACAGCGCCCGGCCCGAGGTGCAGTCGCGCAAGCTGGCGGTCTGGCCGCAGTACGGCGAGCGCTACTTTCTGGTGCAGCACACCGGCGGGGCCGCGGCATTGGCCTTTGGCCCGTCGCTGGCCTGGGCCGACGCGGCTGCGCTGTCACTGGTGCTGCTGACCCCTGACATGCACAACCGCCAGCTGGTCGATGCGGCATTTTCGGCGGCCGGCCGGCGGCCCGAGCCCGCCATCGAGACCGATTCGGTGTTGGCGCTGCTGGTGTCGCTGCAGCGGCCCGGTCTGGCCGCCGTGCTGCCGGGGGCGCTGGTCGACACGGCCCTGCACACACCGGGCTTGCTGGCCCGTCCGCTGTGCAGCCCGGAGGTATCGACGCCGATGGCGTTTTTAAGCCACGGCGCGGCGCCGCCCACGCTGGCGTTGCAGGCGGCGCTGGCGCTGCTGCAAGGCGCCGACTGGCCATCGGAGGTGCGTGCCCACAGCGGTGCGCTGGACGCTACCGGGGTTTGATTCAAGCCTTGAATCGCCCGGTGTGACGGATCGATTGGACAGCCGGCCGCCTGCCCCACGATGATGCGGGTCTGTTCTTCCAGGCGGGCCCGGCCCGATGGCGTCCGCTCATGAGCACTGACCGACCGATCACCCGCCCGACGCCGCTGTCGGCGCCCGCCGCCGCCACTGCCGATCCAGCGCCCGCGCCTGCCCCGCTGGCCAGCGTCAGTCCGGACACGCTGCGCCAGCAACTGCGCAGTGCCAACCGCCGGGCCGGCAAGCTCAAGGGCCGCCAGCCCGACGAGGTGGCCGTGGCCGAGTTGCATGCGCTGATCGGCCCGGGCCCGCACCGGCGTGACCAGTTGATCGAGCTGCTGCATCTGCTGAACGACCGGTACGGCGCTTTATTCCAGCGCCATCTGGTGGCCTTGGCGGCCGAGTTGAAGCTGGGCCTGGCCGAGGTGGCCGAGGTGGCGAGCTTTTATCACCACTTCGAGACCGTCGCCGACGGCACCGCCCTGCCCACGCTCACGCTGCGCGTCTGCGACGGCCTGTCCTGCACGATGGCAGGTGCAGCCGGCTTGCAGCAGGCCTTGACCACGGCGGCCTGGCCAGGTCTGCGGGTGGTGGCCGTGCCCTGCGTGGGCCGCTGCGAGCAGGCGCCGGTGGTGGTGGTCGGCCAGCGGCCGGTGCCCTTCGCCACGGTCGCCACGGTCACCACGGTCGCCACGGTCGCCACACTGGCCGAGGCGCAGCGCGGTGCGGACACCGGCCTGCACCAGCACCCGCTGCCGGCCGACGACGCG
>Ga0105047_10004855_pt1 | contig 23270 bp, 23 predicted proteins | sample MAT04_FD_78384 | JGI IMG/M metagenome (GOLD analysis project Ga0105047, IMG submission 78384) | Freshwater microbial communities from Lake Fryxell liftoff mats and glacier meltwater in Antarctica - MAT-04 (megahit assembly) | ecosystem: Environmental > Aquatic > Freshwater > Ice > Liftoff... | reverse complement strand
CGCGCACGCTCTCGAGATCCGATGCGCAGTGCGCTGTCACCCATGCAGGTTCGCGCGCGCCACCGAAGCGACATGAACCTCACGGCGGAAGCCGTAGTTTTTCCGCCAGCGCGGCAAACCGCGGATCTCGACTGATCGGCGCCCAGCGCGGATCTCGGCGCAGCCAGACCATCCAGTGCGTTCGCTCGGCGACACCGCGGTCGAGCCACGCGAATGTGCTATCGCGCTCGCCAAGCGACGCGTACACCAGCGCGATCCCGTACGCCGTCACGTATTCACCACTGTGACGCAACGAGTCGAGCCGCGACAAAATCGCCCGGGCTTCGCGCGCATTTCCCTGCGTACCGTACACGTGCCCGATCGCGGCGACGGTCGGCACCCAATTGATCAACTGCGCGGTGGCCCGATACTGCTCCAGTGCCAGGTCGAGGCTGCCGCTCGCTTGCAGCACTCGCCCGAGATAGAAACGCGCCAGGCCATTCAAGCTGTCAGTGCGGAGCGCGATGCGTATGCCGCGCTCCGCCTTCGCGTTTTGCCCGGCATAGTACTCCACCCAGGCCGAGGTCCCCGCTGCGGCCGTCGACAGCGGGTCGAGCGCCAGTGCCGCGCTCTCCTGCGCGCGCGCCTCATCGAAGCGGCCCATCGCCGCGAGGTACAGGCCATACCATTTCGTGGGCTGTCGCATATCCCGGATTGATGGCTAGCGCGCGCTGAAACTCGCGTTCCGCGGTGGGCCAATCCCAGTCGTAGTACAGTGCAACGAAACCGAGCGTCGCATGGGGCTCCGCGAGCGATGAATCGAGTTCCAGTGCGCGCTGCGCGGCAGCACGTGCTTTGAGAAACGCATCCTCCGGTCGGTACAGGCTCGAGTAGCCCAGCTGGACATAGGCATCCGCCATTCCCGCGTAAGCCGGCGCGAAGGTCGGATCCGCATCGAGCGCGTTGTTGAACAATCCGATCGACTGTTGCAACCTCTTGCCGCGCTTGTTCCAGTAGTACCGCCCCCGAATGTAAAAGTCGAATGCCGCCGAATCCACCGGACGCGGCGCCGATGCCGCTCGCAGCACCCGCGACGCGGTGAGCATTTGTCCGGCCACGGAGTCGGCCGCCTTTGCGATGAGGGCCGGAATATTACGGCTCGCCTCGGGGAAAGTGTGCTTCCAACGGCGGCGGTCATCGCCGGTCCGTAACAGCTCCACAGCCAGCTGGACGCTGTCGCCCAACCGCCGGACCGTGGTTTGCACGACCGCGTCGGCGTTCAGGAGGCGCGAGACCTCGCTGCTGCTTTGCGCGCTCTCGCGGAAGGTCATCATCGTCCGCCTGCTGATGACTCGCAGATCCGAAAATCGCCCCAGTTCGAAGATGAGCTGGTCCGTCAACGCGTCGGCGAGATACGGTTGCGTCGAGTCCGCGGCCAGGTCCCTGACGGGAAGCACAGCCAGCACCGGATGGCTGCGCCGATCGACCTGCCCATACGCCGCAGTCGCAATCGTCACGATCATAGCGGCTGCGGCGAACCCAGCGATAAAGATGCGCCGGTGAGCTCGCAGGAACGACGGTCCTGCAGCTTGTTCTGCAGCCGGTCGCGCGTCCAGTCTGGCATCCGGTCCCGCGTCCGGTCCCGCGTCCAGGCCGGCAACCTGGCCGGCACCCGTGCCGACCGACCGGGCCATCGTCGAAGCTTCGTCCTGGTTGCCGAGCGTGCGCACCGACTCGCCGTCCGGCGCAGTGCCGGGAGTCACCGACCGGTCCCGCACTGCGGTCATGAGAGACTGCGTTTCTACCGAAGGCTCGCACGAATACTCCGTCATGAGCCGACGGGCAAAGCGGTCGTACGCTTCGAGAGCGCCGCCACGATCGCCCAACTGGTCGAACAAAGTAATCAGCCATCGAAGCCGGCCCTCGTCATCCGGCGCCAGCGCCGACGCCCGACGTCCCCATTCGACTGCTCCTGCCTTATCCCTACGCTGTCGCGATGGCGAACGCGGCGGCCGACGCCGAATGACGAAGTCGAACGCGCTCGGTTTCCAACCACTCCTCGAGGTCGGGCGATGCGTCCGAGACAAAGAGTCCATCGAGAAAGTTCCCGGCGTAGAGCGCCATCGCTTCGTCAGGATGGCCTGCCGCGATGGCCTCATCAAACCGTACCGCATCGCAGTCGATGCTCCCGAGTCCGACCTCGTCCTCACCGCGCGTTGTGATCGCCGAGGGCCCGAGAGTTCGCCGCAGATAGCTCAGTGCCTGCCGCAGCGCGCTCCGCGCGAACGACGGAACGCTGGAGTGGTACTGCGCGACAATGTCGTCGATGGCATCGGCCCGAAACGCCAGGCCGCGTCCGGTATTGATGGACGACCACCAGCGATCCTGTTTTGGCGGCCATTCGAACTGCCGAAACCATTCCGCCGCTACCGGATCGGCGAAGAGACGATCGCTTCGTTCGTGCTCATGCGCGCGCGCACGCAGGGTGAGCGTCGCAGTTTCCGAAACGCCTGGCAGCAGCCGGTATTTCCGCTCACCGGTTTCCGGTTTCGGCTTGGCCTGCGACCCTATGGCAACGCGCACCAAAATCGACGAATGCATCGAGCCGTCCGTTCCCAGCAAAGCGATCGGACAGACCCACGACCACCTCAGTGTTTTGGTCGTAGCCGTTCACCGTGATGGTGCACCCTGACTCACCTTCCAACGGCACGAAGAAAGCTGACGTGACCCGGAAGCCGGGAGTCGAAAGATCGGCGCTCTTGAGCGCTCCAAGATTCGATAACGTTGCGCTGGAGTGATAACGGCCGGTGTTGTCGACGTGCGCGAGATCGAAATAGATCTGGACCTGCATCGCCGTGAGCGATCCAACGGATTCGCTGGCGTAGAGGCCTATTGCAATCCACCGAAGAAGCTCGCGGTCGTTCGCTCGCTCGGGCGATAGTGGCGAAGGCCGACAGGCTGTGTTGTTGATCGATGTTACGGCCACCAGTAAGGCTCCGCAAGTGCTTCAACAACTGCCTCCCGCGACTGAACAAGCGGTTTCGCGAATTTCCCACGTACCGTGCAACATCGCGAAATGCAATCTGAAATCCGGACAACGTTTCGATCTCTGCCGCTGCACTCGATGAACGAATTTCTCGATGGGCGCGAGCCATGCCACGTCGTGTGAGTTCCACAGTCTGCTTTCCTGTGTGGATATCGACGACGCGCGTCGCACAACAGCACCACTGTCGTACGTCAGTGAAGTGCCGAGTTCAATTGTATTACACGAACAAACATTCGAAACAAATCAGCAGTTCACCCTCTGGCGAAAGCGCACCGCGCGGCGGATATTGGCGACGCAGGGTGCGAATGGGTCGCACCTGTCCGTGGCATGGCTGCCCGCATTCAATTCCGGCGCGCCTTCATTCTATGACCGTTCAAATTCCATGAGCAATCCACATTCCAACGCCGCAGACTCCGCGTTGACCGCGCGTGTCAACGAAGCAATCAGTCCGGTGACTCTCGGTGATTCTGCAACACCGGCCGCACCGTCAGGGATTGGCCTCTGCCTGTCGGGGGGCGGGTATCGCGCCATGGTGTTTCACATCGGATCGATCATGCGTTTGAACGAAGCGGGAATGCTGCCAAAGCTGGCGCGCATCTCAAGCGTTTCTGGTGGTTCAATTACCGCCGGCGTGCTCGCGCTCAACTGGGACTCCATGACGTTCGTTAACAACGTCGCGTCCAACCTGCAGGAAAAATTCGTGAAACCGTTGCGAGCCATGGCCTCGGAAACGATTGACGCCGAATCGATTCTGGGCGGCATTTTTCTGCCGGGTTCGATTGGCGACAAGATTGCATCGGCGTACGACCAGCATCTGTTCCACAAGAAAACGCTGCAGGACATCACCGCTACGGGTCCACGCTTCATCATCAATGCAACGAACATGCAGTCCGGAGTGCTGTGGCGCTTCAGCCGCAAGGAAATGCGCGACTATCGGGTGGGCAGCATTCCCAACCCCGCGGTGCGGCTGGCCGTTGCCGTTGCGGCATCATCAGCATTTCCGCCAGTGTTATCACCCGTGACGCTGCGCGTCGATCCGAAATCGTTCGCACCGCCCGATGGGTCGGAAGATCTGCATCGTGAGCCGTTCACGAAGAAGATCATGCTGAGTGATGGTGGCGTGTACGACAATCTGGGCCTGGAAGCCGTGTACAAGCGTTGTGAAACAGTTCTGGTAAGTGATGCTGGCGGAAAAATGCAGGCCGAGGAAGAACCCAAGGAAGACTGGGCTCGGCACAGCATGCGCGTGCTGGATGTCATCGACAACCAGGTGCGCAGCCTGCGCAAGCGTCAATTGATCGCGTCGTTCGTCAACAACTCGAAGAAGGGCACCTACTGGGGGATTCGCACCGACATCGGCGACTACAATGTTGCCGATGCGCTCCCGTGTCCGTTTGCTCGCACGCTGGAACTGGCCTCACTCAAAACCCGGCTCAAACGTCTCGACGATACGATGCAGGAACGCCTCATCAACTGGGGATACGCGGTGTGTGACGCGGCGCTTCGCGCGCATGTCGTGCCGACGTTGTCTAAGGCTGCTGGATTTCCCTATCCGAACGTTGGGGTCTAACCGGCGTCGTCATGGAAATTCAGCGCGAATGGCTTGAAGAACTTATTTTCCGGGGCGAGATGTCTCGCCGGTTTACGCAAGACTCCCCGATCTTGCCGGATGTCTGGTTGGCCTATGCGAATCGGCCCAAAACAGACGGGCGCATTGACCTGCTGTTCACGCCGCACCGCAATCACTCGACCGCCGACCTGTACCGGGCCGTTCGTGCACGACTGGAAATTTATAGTCCCGGCGCAGCCGCGCTTCACAACCTGGCCTATCATCAGTCCAGCGTTGTGGCCGAGTTGACGTTCAGGGAGCTGTTGCTGGGGGTGGCGCCGCTCAGTGCGTGGTGGCGCGACACCATGCTCAAGAAGATTTCGCGAACGGTGAACGGCGTGTCCGAGCAGGCCACGGTGTTTGATGTACTCGTATCAGACGGCGGCGCGTCCTTGATTGAACGGGAAATGCAACAGACGGCTGTTGAGCGGCAACCGCTGGATAAGGCGAAGGGTTCGCGGCCTTCTCACACTGCGTCGTCGGCGGATTTTCGAATTCCCTCTGAAGTACTCTGGCTGGTACGCCTCATCGGTACGATGCTGCTGGCAGATGCGGCGAAGCTCAACAAGCGGCGCGATCCGAAAACACAGTTCATCGAAATCAGCCGGCAGTACCAAGAGGTGACGGCGGCGGTGTTGAAGTTTTTTGGTGATCTGGATATCCAACACCTCGACTTGGCGTATCCGCTGTATTCCGTTAGCCGCAATCGCGCTGCCGGTGGGACGATTTCCCGTTCCGTCATGGCCGTGAAAGGTGATGCAGCGCGCCGCTTGTTCAACATTGACTGCAGCGACATCGGATGGGCGATAATCGACAGCGGCATTGATGCGAAGCATCCGGCATTCAGAAAGCGCGACCCGAAAACCGGTCTGCCGTATGCGGTGCCATTTGAAGGAACCGGGGCGTCGATCAGGAACTATTCGCGCGTTGTGCGAACGTTCGACCTCACCGAGATTCGCCGCACGCTGAATGTGCAATCGACTACAGCAGAACGGATGCAATCCTCTCCCGCGTCAACGACTGAAGCCAACAACGATTCAAAAGATGACGTTGCCAGTGCGGCGAGAAAACTCACGGAACGCATCAGGGATGGTCGTCCGATTGATTGGGATGAACTTCTGCCGTTGATTGAGATGTCGCACGATGAGACGGAGTACACCGTGCCCACGTATGAGCACGGGACGCACGTGGCGGGTGTGATGGGTTCGAACTGGTGTCGCAAGGACTGGCCCGATAGTTATCCCGAAGACGAATCGGCCGATGCCATTGGCGTGTGTCCCGATGTGTTGCTCTACGATTTTCGCGTGTTGGGCAACGACGGTACAGGCGACGAGTTCACCGTGATGGCGGCATTGCAGCTGCTTCGACATTTGAATGCGAGTCGCGAGCGTGCCATGGTGCACGGCATCAATATGAGTATCGCGCTCAAACATGATGTTGCCAACTACGCGTGTGGGCGTACGCCAGTGTGCGATGAGTGCGCCAAGACGGTGTCATCGGGCGTGGTGGTGGTTGCGGCGGCCGGCAATGAAGGGTACGCACGCTTCAATACACCCAGCGGTTTCAGCGATGGGTATCGGAGCATCAGCATCGCGGACCCTGGCAATTCCGATGCAGTGATTACGGTCGGCGCGACGCATCGCTTTTCGCCGCACACGTATGGTGTCAGCTATTTCTCAAGCCGGGGACCAACTGGAGATGGCCGCATCAAACCCGATCTGGTGGCGCCGGGCGAGAAGATTACCGCACCCGTTCCCGACAACGGCATCGCAACGAAGGATGGCACCAGCATGGCCGCACCACATGTGAGTGGAGTGGCGGCGCTGCTCATGGCGCGCCACCGCGAGTTGATCGGAAATCCAGCGCGCATCAAGGAAGTGCTGTGCAAGACCGCCACCGATCTCGGACGCGAACGATATTTCCAGGGCGCGGGAATGGTAGACGCCCTGCGCGCCTTGCAATCGGTCTAACGCCATGAAGAAAAAACCGAAGATGTTATTCACATTGGAAGCGCTGGAAGCAAAACACGGCGACTGTCTGTTGTTGCACTTTGGTTCAGGCGGTCAGCACGAGGTGGTGTTGATTGATGGCGGGCCCACTGGTGTGTACACCAAACGACTGCGGCCACGTCTCGTTGAACTGCGCAATGTTCTGGCAAAGGACGGCGAAGCGTTGTCGTTAAGAGCCGCGATGGTGAGCCACATTGATGATGATCATATCAATGGCATTCTGCAGCTCACCAAAGAGTTGCGGGGCGCGAAAGACGGTGAAACGAACAAAGAAAAACTCGTCCAGATTCGGGAGTTGTTTCATAACAGCTTCAGTGATCTGGTAGAACGTGTTGCTCCGCCAACTGCGGGCGCCGCGTCGGCAAACACGGGGATGTTGCAGCTCGCCTCCACCGGCGGTGAGTTCGACGCGGCAACGACGGCCGGTCTTTCGCATCCCATGCAGTTGGTACTGGCCAGCGTGCCACAGGGGCGCACGCTGCGCAACGATGCGAATTTTCTCAACATCGATGTAAACGTTGGCTTTGACGGGCAGCTCATTTGCGCACCATCCGGAACGAAACTCCAGCGCGATATGGGGCACGGATTGATGCTCACTTTTCTTGGTCCACTGGCTGCGCAACTCAATAAACTGCAGGACGAATGGGCCAAGTGGGTTGCAAAGAATCCTGACAAAACCGGTTCCGCAGCCGCGGCCGATTTCGTCGATAATTCACCGTACAATCTTTCCAGCATTGTGGTGCTTGCCGAAGGCGGTGGTAAAACGATGCTGTTAACTGGGGACGCGCGTGGCGACTATCTCCTCGACGGCCTCGAAGCGGCGGGACTGAAAACGCCTTTGCAACCGTATCACGTTGACATTTTGAAAATGCCGCATCACGGAAGTTGGCGAAACGCAGAACAAGTGATGTTCCAGCAGATTCTGGCCGACCACTACATATTCTCGGCCAATGGGCGTGATGACAATCCCGATGAAGAAACGGTGAAGCAGTTATATGCCGTACGTGGTGCCGGCAAATACACTTTACATTTCACGAACGCAACACATTTTGCCACGAACGCCGATTTACCGGCGGTTGTGTATGCAAAAAGCAACGCACCGGCCGGCGTGAAGGTTGCAATGGCGGATGCGACGCGCAGTGTTCCGGCCATTGTGGTCGATTTGGGGACGGCGTTGGCGGTGTAGCGAACACGGCAGAAGCGCAACTGAAGTAGAGGTCAGAAAGCATGTGCTGGCATCCGAATGGCGCGTCGGATGCGTTGTGTTTAGATGTGGACGAAGTGTTCGTGCCCAAGCGGTGAGCTGTGCACCGCGGCCTTCATGTGTACCGCGACCTCCGGCGAGTGCCCAAGTGGGTCGCCTGCGCGAGCGAATGCCACGTCGTTTGGCGTGTGCCGCGTTCCGTCAGCTCAGCAACAGTTCCAACTCTTCCCGGCCAATTGACGCCAGCACTCCTTTGTCCGCCGTCAATATTGCATCGGCCAATGCCCGCTTTTTCGACTGCAGTTGCAGAATCTTTTCTTCAATTGTGTTACGGGCAACGAGCCGCGTAGCGATAACCCGCCGCGATTGCCCGATGCGATGCGCCCGATCGATAGCCTGCGCCTCCACCGCAGGATTCCACCAGGGATCGAGAAGATACACGTAGTCCGCCGACGTGAGATTGAGTCCGTGACCGCCGGCCTTGAGACTGATCAGGAAGACAGGGCATGCGCGATCTGTTTGAAATCGATCAACGCGCGCCTGCCGGTCGCGCGTGCTGCCATCGAGGTATTCGTATGGCGTGCCGTTCGCATCAAGCCGCTCTCGCACCAACGCCAGAAACCCAGTGAACTGCGAAAACACCAGCGCCTTGTGTCCTTCAGCGGCAATTGACGCAAGCGCGGGAATCAGCGCGTCCAGCTTAGCGCTGGGCAGCGCTGATTTACTGGGGTCCGCGAGTACAGGATGACACGCCGCCTGCCGCAGCCGAAGCAGCGCCTCCAGAATATGCATGCGGGCTTTCTGCATGCCGTGTTGCTGAACTCTGTCCATCACCGTTCGCACCATCTCGTGACGAACTCCTTCGTAGAACTTGCGCTGCTTCGGCTCGAGCTCCACCTCAAGCGTTTGCTCAATCCGTGCGGGTAGTTCAGATGCCACCTTCTCCTTCGTGCGACGGAGAATGATCGGCCTGAGTGCACGTGCCAGCAGCGCGCGACCACTGTTATCCGGGTTGCTCGCCGACACGCCGACATCGGCCACACCGACCTCGGGTAGCGCGAAGCGCGCCAGCGTCGCGAATTTTGCCGATGCGCCCAGCATGCCGGGATTCAGGAATTCCAGCAAACTCCAGAGCTCCTCGATTCGGTTCTCAATTGGCGTTCCGCTCATCACCAGCCGGTGACGTGCGCGCAACAGCCGACACGCTTTCGCGCTGGCCGTCGCGGCATTCTTGATTGCCTGAGCTTCGTCGAGAATCGCATAGTCGAATTCAATCGACGCCAGCTCCGCCGCGTCGCGCCGCAGCGTTCCGTAGGTGGTGATCACAACGTCTGCCGCCGTTTCTTTTACAGCTTCCACGCGCCGTGCCATGCCGCTCAAGTCCAGCACGCGAAGGCTGGGCGCAAATCGCTCTGCTTCACGCATCCAGTTGAACACCAGAGAACGCGGTACGACAATGATGGATGGACGATGGCCTTGCACGCGTCGGGCGTCGAGCAGCGCCAGCACCTGCACGGTCTTGCCGAGGCCCATGTCGTCTGCAAGGCAGCCCCCCAAGCCGAATTGCCGAAGAAAATGTAGCCAGCCAAGCCCTTCCCGCTGGTACTCACGCAGCGTGCCGTGGAATGTTGCTGGTGGATCGGCGGGCATAACGTGCGCGAACGAAGCGAGTTCGGTGCGCGCGCGCTCGAATGTCTGATCAACGTGCACGTCCGGGAGCGTTGCGATCAACGCATCGAGCAACGACGCCTGTGTTTTTCGGAACCGCGTGCTGTTGTTGACACGCTCTCCGATTGCGAGCAACGGCCCCAGACGTTCAAGCCAATCGCTCGGCATGAGACCCACGCTGTCGTCGGTGATCTGCACGACCTCACGGCCGTTTCGTCGCGCCTCCAGCAGCGCGGCCAGCGGAAATTCATGCTCACCATACCGCACGCTTCCCTCAAGATCGAACCAGTCAATACCCGACTTTACGGTGGCACGAAATTCCCCCGGTGCCTGGTAGCGAACACCGTCCACGAGCACGTGCCATTTTTCCCGCGCCAGTGCGAACGCGAGCGATGTCAATTTGGAGCGGCTCACCATGAGAGCGCGCACGCCACGCGAGTAGTCCCATTCCTCCTTGGCACCTAACGCGAGCAATTTCGCAATCGCCGCATGTTCCGTCTCGTAACGCCGGTGGTGCAGGACGTTCGCGCCGGAATCGAAGAGCACCGTTGCTGTGGATTGTGGCAATACGCGCAATGGGCCGTACTGAAATTCCACCTGTAGCGCGACCGTGGCCGAAGGGCGCCACGCCGAGGTGCGAACGCCAATCGTTACCGATGGCACAGGGTTGTCATGCGACTCGGCGATTGTTGAGTCATCTGGCAGTTCGACATCTGGAACACGCGGCAGTGCGTAGAGGCTTGCAAGCACGTCGCTGAGCGGTCCGTCAAATGGAATGGACGATGTGTTTCGCAGCTCGCGAAGGAGCGGAAACTCGCCCCGGTGATCGAAATGGCCAACGGCATCACGGGCAATGAGAAATCCTTCGCTACTCACGAGTAGCGGTTCGGAAAGCGGCATCTCTTCCCCAGCGCGCGCGAGCACACCGTTCAACGTATGGCTATCCGGGCCGGCCCGCAGAAATCGGAGCCGGAACTTCCATGGTGGGCCGTCGTCCAGCCGAAGTGTGCGTCCGTTCAGTTCGGGACGCGTGCTGCGCATGCGACAGCGGCCGGTGTCGAGTATCGCGCGCAGCGTGGTCGGGAAGGCGCGCGCGCCAACAATGAATCCGCTCGTGCGCGCGGCGCCGCGCGAGTGCAGGGTGTCCGCGCCAAGCAGCATTTCGGCAATGTGCCGATCAACAGCATCCGGTGCAGCAAACCAGACGGGAAGCCCAAGCGAAAAGCGTTTGGCCGTTCCCCACGATCCATCCCGCAACTGCGTTTCAGTGCCAATATCGATGGACAGCCCTGGCGCGTATATCGTAGCCTCGAGATCGACGATATACACCAGGCGCCGGTTGGCAGGCCACTCTGGAACGACCGGCGCTGAAGTTGCATGGGGCAGGTACTGCATCTGCTGATGCACGCTCTGGAGCGCGCGCCTCCACTCGGGAATGGGCGGTGGCACCACGCGTTGACGCAAATCTTTTCTCGGCAGCAGCGTGCCGGCGGGCAACACCTCCGTGGTGTATCCGTCGGCGCCTGCGAGCGCATCATCATCGTCCTCGAATTCGTAGTCCTCTTCCTCGAACTCGTAGTCATCCTCATCGACATCGTCGTCTGCGTTGTCGTCACTGACTACCACTCTCGGCTTTGCGCCCGCTGTGCGAATTACCCGAGCGAGTGCACCATCGGCATTGGTGTGGCAAAGGACGGCCCACAGATGTTTGCACACGCCCCAATCAGCGGCGTACGGACAGGTGCAGGTGAGATGCAATTCATCGTCGCGCGCTTCGATGTTAACGACGTACTGATGCGTTCCCTTCACCAACGCCTGAATGAGGCCTGGAAGCGCTTTTGCAATTCGCACTTTGCGCGATGCATAGTACTCCGCGCCGCGCGAGCGCACGTCCGCGGGGAAAAGCTTTGCGACAAAGGCAGGAATCATGACAGTTGCCGCACCCATCGACCGATGAGGCCGGTCGTGGCGCGAACGCTGTCGGCGCCTGGCTGGCATTGAAAACCGCTGTGGGTCGTGGGCGCGCGAGCCGAGTCAGCCGAAAGACCGACTGGGACTGCTTCGGCGAGTCGGCGATCCCAGTCGCGCGCGCCATCGGCGCCATGCGTGATTGTGTGATCACCCGTGCAGGCACCAGTGACGAGGAGGCAAGCCAGATCAAAACGAATGTGCATTCAAGGAATCTATGTCGCCGCGTGCCCAGGTTCTGCGTCGCCTGTGGGTACTGCTGGGGCTCATGATATTTGTCTTGTTCATCAGCCGGTTTCAGATTCAACCGGAAGAACGGGCGTTGCGCACGTTGTTTCGAAATGCATATGAGGAGTATTGCCAGCGTACGCGTCGCTGGATTTGACGCGAGTGGTGAACTCTCCGCGACGTACCCCAGAGTTGCATGGTCGTCGCGCCAACGACGACGTACCGCGCCTCTTCACTGTTCAGCAGTTGACACACGCGGGGACTCCGAGATCAGAGTTTCGCTGCATCCAGCAACTTGATGAAATTGCGCTTCGCCTTATGCCGGACGCGCACCGAGACGAAGTACTCCGAACGTTGTGCGGCCAGTAATCCTTTCATCGCGCGCTTGACGTCGCGTAACCGCTGAACCGCTTCTTCGTACGCGCTATTATTACGGCGGTCGAGCAGCCGTTCCACATCTTCCTGATATACGCGAGCGGCGTCGGACGGATGCGCTGGCTCGCGCTTTCTTGCGAGTTGCAACTGGTGCTCCGTCGTACATCCGAAAGTCTCCGCTGCGCTCCAGGCTGCATCGATATCGTTCTCCGAGAGCAATAGCTGCACAAGGAGTGTGCCTTCAGTCGTGTGTCGGAACAGGCTTGTCTGTTTCGAATTCGCCCGTGATTGCTGAACGGGCGGCCGTGCAGCCTCCAGCGCCTTCGGCCGCCACACGTCCCACTCACCCAGCTGTTTGGCAGAGTGGCGCAGCTCCTCGAAGTGTTCGAGGCAAGGACGGTCAATGAAGTTCTGCCACACGAGAACAATCGCGTCGTCATGTCGGTCTATCTGTTCATACAGTTTCGCCAGAAACAGACGGAGCCTGGAATCAGTTCGGTCGGGGAACGCATTGATACCCTGTTCCGCCCACTCAAGCGCGCGCTTGCGCTTCCCGGCGTTCTCATACAGCTCGGCAATCGTGAGGTAGTGGTACGCGAGCGACAGGTCGCGTTGTTTGACCGCCACCAGCTCCTCGATGTCGCCGGAGACGCTGGCCAGCGCTTCCATGATTGCGGTGATGCGAAACCGTGAGCTGCGGCCGAAGCGATGCTGCTGATCAGCCGTGAGTGCGGGCACCTGCGCCCATTCGGCGTTCGCGAGCTTTCGGTACGCAGCCAGTCCAGTCGCGCCAAGCACCTTCGCATAGGTCTGCGCCGCACCGTAAAACACTTCCCACTCGCTCCGCAGTTCCCACGCAAACAGTTTGCGTGCCAGCACGACCGGATCGGGACGGACTTTCGTGCACGCACTCAGATGTAGTGCGTGCAGACGCTCGAAAACGAAGCTCAGATTGCCATCGGAATCATCCACCGACTCGATGGCGTGTTCGAGCAACGTCAGCGCATGTTCGGTGAGTTCAATGACCGCCTCGCCCTTTCCGTTTTTCAGCAATTTCTCGAGCGATGTTACGACATCGTCAATGCGCGAACTGTAGTCATACGCGCCGTAGTAGTCGACATAGCCGCCGGTCTCAATGGCATTGGTGATAGCAGCACGGAACGCGTGGACGTTCTCACCGCCACCAATCGATTGAGCCGTCTCAAGCAGCAACTGTTGTTGCAAGCGGTCGTCCGACATTGCCTGTTGAATCAGAAGGTCAACGAGGGCGTCTTTGCCGAGTGTCGCGAGATGTGCACGCACGTCCTTCATGGTGACTGCGCGTGATCGCTCACGGCCCTTACCCGCAGGTGGCTTCGCGTCATCTCCGAGCCACGCGAGTCCGACGGCAACACAATGTTTGCAGAATCCACCATCCGCACCCACAGGACAGGTGCAGGAATGTTGAAGCTGTTGCTTTCCGGTGGTGAGTGTGACGCGGTATCGGCGCGTTCCGTGCACCGTGGCGGTGATGCACTTCCCGTCCTGCGCAAGCGACGCAACATGGCCATCAGCAGCGTAGCGTGTACCTCGTTTAAACGTGGCGTCGTCGGCCATGCGGAGCAGGAGATCGTGTGACAGTTGGGCGGCAGGCTGATTCTTTGGCATGGACTCGGCTAAACAGACGATGGTAGATGGCGATTGTGGAGTGCGGTTTCTCCGTCGCGTCCGCTCACATTCGCTGTTGCACGGGCGTTTTCGTAGCGGGTTGTAGACGGAAGCTGGATAGTACCGAGCGCGTGGTCACGCATCGCGCGTTCACCGCTTCTCTCCCGGCGGAGCGGATTGAATTCTCGCTTCGATGGCGGCACGCACGCGTTCGTCGAGCCCGCGTACACTCGTCAGTCGCTGACGAAGTTCGGCCGGCCGCACAAGCGCACGATCAAGCAACGCACGGCAGAACTCGAGGTCTTTCTCACGACTCGCAATGGCCTTCGAGATCCAGAGATCGTGGATCTCAAGACACCACGCAACAACACCACGCGTGCCCGGTGACTCAAACCGGATGAGCCGATCGCGCCAGCCAGTTGGCAGGATGGCCGTCGTTTCGACCACACCCTGTGCGTAGTAGCCGAAGGTCTCATGAAACATTGATGCTTCGCCAATCGAGCCGTCGATCAAATCGGCGCGGCGACCATCTTCGTCATGCATCGCCGCGATATCGACTTCAACAGAACGAGATGCCTCGGCCGGAAGGTTGCCATCGAGCGTCCCATGCAGCGCCTGACTTCCGATGACCAGCAACTCATTCACCCCCAGCACTGCTCCCGCCGCGCGAATTGCGTGCTCGAACTGCCCGCGCGTCACCGTGCACTCTCCGACACCCTGAATGCCCGGTAACAATCGGCGCGCTCGCGGGCCGACAACACGCCGGCAAACGGCGTAACCGCGCGCAACTCGCGCGAGTATTCGCCAGGATCGGTCAACACCGGAAGCAGCGCATCGACGGGACGTTCCAACAGCGTGGCCCACTGGCGAAGGAGCGGCTTCGCATGCGGCTGCGTTCGCCGCATCCGCCTCAACGTTGCGCGTGCCTGCCGAAGCGTCTCAACGGGCGTGCGCTTGAGGCGCTCCGCAATGGCTTCGTGCAGCGCGAGCGAGCGACGCGCTTCTCTCGTGAGCGGTGAATGCACCTGTACGTGCACGTCAAACCCCACCGCATCGGCGAGTCGTTGCAGCGTGCGCAACGTAGGACTCTTGCGTCCCGCCTCGTACGATGCGATGGTCGGCTGAGACGTGCCCGCCGCCACCGCCAGTTCCACCTGGGTCATGAGCGCCCGTTCACGGACAGCTCGCACGGGACTGATCATTCTCCAGTATATCCGATTGGATATTAAAAGTATAGCCGTATAGTGCGCGCGGCCGCCCTCCGAGCTTCGTGAGCATCGCTCCGCACCGGCCTCGAATCGATTCCCGTCACTTGCCTGCGCTTGAAGGGTAGGCAGTTGAAAGTTTTTAGGCCCGCGACTGACGCTTAGTACGACGACGTTGCGCAGCGCCCACCATCAAGAGACCGCACGCGGTCAAAACCAGCGCCGCCGGTTCGGGAGTGGAAATCACTTGCGCATAAATCGGGTCTCCGGAAGGGCCGTTCACGGAGACAAAAAATCCCTTGCCGCAAAATCCGACCTCCAACTCCCCGAGGCAGCATCGAAATATTCGGACACTTGGTTGAACTCCTGGAAAGCCGAACAACTGACCCCCACCAGATCACCCAAGCAATACGTATCAAAGGGCTTGACGACGTTGCCCCAGATGAATTGGTTCGCGGCAAACAAACCCGCCGCAGAGTTACCAAACACTTATCCGTCTTCCCGTGCCCCTGCATAGAACGAAGCCGAGCAAGGATCCCCGCTTTGATCTTGGAAGGATGTCAGCACGCCCTTCACGCGATCAACACTGATCATCTGCGAGCCAGTAACGGCGTCTACCACATTCCCAAAACAGAAAGTTCCGAATCGGCTGCAGCCCCCGACCGCTGCCTCTTCATAGACAAGTAATGGAAAAGGGTCCGATTTGAGACCGTTTTCAAAGATGAAACTTTCTTTCCCGTCCGGTGGACGGCCTCATCGTGAGGTGAGTAAAAGTCTCTACATCTGAAGTCGGTCGCGCCCGCAAAGTGCGTACGTAATCGACGGAGGCTGACCGTCAAACGAAAGCCTTTGCGGTCGCACTCTGCAACGCGCCTTCTGAACCAGCTCGTAGGACGCTTTTACCGTCTCCCACTGCGAGCCGGACCGTGAGGTCCTCCAGCCATGAGGTCCTCCTCTTGACTCGGCCCAATCGCCGAGCGTACGCTCCGGGGACAATTCAACCCGTGATGCGGTAATCTGGTGATGGTTTCCAGCGGTGGGCATGCGATCCTTGGCACATGCCCAAACGTATACACCCCCTGGGGAAAGGTGCGACATTCCAGTGGCGACGCTCACGAAACGATGGACCCTCGACGAACTGCATTCTCTGCCCGACGACGGCAACAAGTACGAGGTGGTTCGCGGAGAACTGTTCGTGACGCCCACGCCGACGCCCACGCATGAAACCGTTTGCGTGCGCCTGCGTCGCATTCTCGACCGATACGTAGAGGCGGAGAACCTCGGCGCTGTCTACACGCCGCGCGCGGTATTGCAGTTCGAGGATTCCGAAGTAGAGCCCGACCTCATGGTGCGCCGCGAACACGTCGGCGACAGCAGCACGTGGTCGTCGGCGCCGCTTCCGTCGCTGATTGTCGAGGTGCTTTCACCAACGACCACGCGTCGTGATCGCATTCAGAAGCGCGACTTGTACACCGACGCGGGTGTGGGGGAATACTGGCTGGTCGACGCCGAGCGCCGCGTGTTTACGGTCATTCGCAAGGAGCGCGAGGACCTTGTTGTGACCGATGAAATGACGTGGCACCCGACCGGCGCATCGCGGCCGCTCGCGTTCGCGGTTGCGCAGGTGTTTGGATGCTCTTGACACATATTTTACATAAAATCATATTTTGAGTATGTCCAACCCATTCCGGACCCTGACGGTGACCGAAGCAGCGCGCGCCTTCGCTGACGTCGTCAATCGGGCGTTTTATCGGAACGAAACGACCGTGCTGACACGAAACGGCGTCGCAGTGGCGCATGTGGCACCGGCCAGTCCGGCTGGTATACCGGCGAGCGAATTGGCCGCGCGTTGGGAGCTGTTGTCGCATCTCACTCCCACCGAAGCGACCAAATTTGAGGACGAGATAAACGAAGCACGCGGCGCCGTCGGCACGCCCCATGATCGATGGGAGTCGTAATCGACACCTCCGTGCTCATTGCAGCGGAGCGCGGCGTTTTTGATTTGCCTGGTTTTCTGACATCGCTTGGTGACACACCCATCGCGTTGTCGGCGGTCACGGCTTCGGAGTTGCTGCACGGTGTTCATCGTGCCAGGAGTGCTTCGGCACGCGCGCAGCGAGCGCAGTACGTCGAATCGATCCTTGCGAACATTCCGGTTTTACCATTCGGCCTTAAAGAAGCGCGCGTTCACGCCAGCCTGTGGGCGAATCTCGCGGCGACCGGGCAATTGATTGGCGCGCATGACATGTTGATCGCTGCAACCGCGCTGGCAATGAATAGCAAAATCGCAACACTTAATCGCGACAAGTTTCGACGGGTCACAAAGTTGAGCATGGCATCTATCGAAAAGTTTTTGCACGAAAAATGAGTGTTACCTCGCGGTTGCCTGTGGCAGACAGCATGATCTATGCAACGGCACAACGTTTCGCATTACATCGAGGAACACCATGAAATGGCTCGAGCACCGCATTCCACCACCTATCGTCTTGCTGATTACGGCAGCGATGATGTGGATCATCGCGCGCACCACCTACGTCGCGCCCCTTAATCAAGGCATTCGATACGTCACAACCGCGATCTTGTTCGTCATCGGCGTCTCAGTCGTGTTGCTGGCCATGTTCAGGTTTCGCCGAGCGGGCACGACGATCAATCCCGTGGAGATCGAGCGCGCGTCATCGCTGGTGACCAGCGGCATCTTTCAACTCACGCGCAATCCCATGTACCTGGGGCTCTGCATAATCCTGACCGGCGTCGCCGTATTGCTCTCGGCGCCGTGGGCGCTACTGGGACTCGCGATATTCGTCTTGTTCATCAGCCGGTTTCAGATCCAACCGGAAGAGGGTGCAATGCGCACACGGTTCGGTAACGCATATGACGAATATTGCCGACGCACGCGCCGCTGGATTTGAAGCGAACGGTCGACGCGGAACTGCTTTAGCCGCTTTGTAAACGTTGAGCACGGGGTGGCATGTCGAAGACTCGCCGCCTTGACTCGGCGCGCGGGCCGAGCGTATGCTGAGTGAGAAGTCGGACAGTGCGTTGCATTTTGATTCGCACCGAAACGCTTTGATGACGCTCCGCCCGTGCTCGCGTGTGATCCTTGGCGCATGCGAACGTATCACTCACACCGCCCAGGAACTGGTGCCCAATGGTCATGGCGACCGAGACGAAACACTGGACGCTGGCAGAGCTGGACCGCCTGCCCAACGACGGCAACAAGTACGAACTTGTGCGCGGGGAGTTGTTCGTGACACCGGCGCCAAGCCCTCTGCATGAGACAATTGGGGCAAGGCTCAGTGCGTTGCTCACCCCGTACGTCATCAAAGAGCGCCTGGGCTACGTGTATCACCCTCGGGCAGTGGTGATGTTCGACGGTTCGCAGGCCGAACCCGATATGATGGTGCGACAGCCGGATGCCGAGGAGGACCACCCGACTTGGGAAACCGCGCCCACGCCGTTGTTAGTTCTCGAAATTGCGTCGCGCACCACCCGACGTCGCGACCGCAACGAAAAACGTACGTTCTATCGCGAGGCGAGTGTGCCGGAATACTGGATCGTGGACGGGGCAGATCGCACGATCACCATCGTGAAGCCAATGAGCGCTGACGAAGTGATTCGCGATACCATGTGTTGGCATCCGATGGGCGCATCAGAGCCGCTGTGTTTTGATATGAGCGAGGTGTTTGGCAAACCCAAGCGGTGAAATTTTTGCGCACACCACACAGCCGCGAACTAGCGCCTACCCCTCGGCTTGATTGGCCACTTTGTCGCCGCGCAATTCGTCCCAACAAACGCCTGCACCGTGCTGATATTGCGGAGCGGAGCCAGTAGCGGCGAGCATTTGTTCGCAAGAAAAACCACGCTCCACTCACGCTGGCCGGCGCTGGTCGCTAACAGGCGACTAAGCGGCGAGTAGTCGCCGCCAGCCATCGCAATGATACCAACTTCCACCGCACCGGTCGTTCCCGGATTGCGTTTGACGTCAGCTACAATACGGTCGTACTCACTCCAGCGTCCAGCCACTGCGTACGTCAGTGCCAACATGCCCCGGATGCACAAGGCTGTCGAGTCAACACGCTGCATGCGTGCCAAATGCGCGAGCGCCGAATCAGGCTGCCCCCCGAAGAGATAGCTCGCAACTAACGAGGGATCGATGAAGTCAGGTTCAATGTCGAAGACACGCGCCGCTTCGCGCGTTGCCGCATCGAACTGCTGCGCACCGAACAATGCATACACCAGGTTTGATTGCACGACCGCCGAGAGTGGATCGAGCGACGTGGCGTAACGCAATTCCTTGATGGCTTCGTCAAATCGCCCCAACCCGAGCTCATTGGTACCATGCCATTGACGTGCTGTCACATTTTGCGGCTCGTGCGCAATGACCGCCGCAAAACCGGCCTCGGCGCTGTCAGTCCGCCCTTGCACCGAATGTATATACGCGAGCGCGAGCTTGGCATCGGTTAACGTTGAGTCGAGCGACAGCGCCTGCTTCGCGGCCAGCACACTCGCCGTCGTAAGCGTATCCATGGGATCACCCGCATATCCGGGCAACACTGCGTACACCATCGCGAGTCCCGCGTATGCACGCGCAAACGACGGATCTCGCTTGATGGCGCGCTTAAAATTCTCGACCGCGCGCACCAGATTCACTGTGCCCCGCAACTCCCAGAAATGACGTCCTTTTAAGTAGTCGTCGTACGCAACTGCATCGTTGGTGCCCCGCATATGCTCGGCAACTTTGGCGGGCGGGTCACCGCGTAACGCTGGTGCGAGCGCGGTCACCATTGCTTTCGTCAATTCGTCCTGCACGGTGAATACATCCTTCGCGGAGCTCTCGTACGAGTCACTCCAGCGTCGCTTTCCGTCGCTGGTGCTAGTCAGTGATGCGGTAACACGAAGCCGATCGCCGCTCCGTCGCACAGTTCCCTCAATAATGCCCGCAACGTCAAGCGCTTTTCCTATATCGCTGGCGCTGACGGATTTCCCTTTGAACGAAAATGCGGACGTGCGTCCAGTCAGCCGCAACCCGGGCAGCTGCGACAGTGCGTGCGCCAGCTCGTCCGTCATGCCGTCGGAAAAATATTCGTCCTGCGCGTTGGGTGTGTGGTCCGGGCTGGCGCATTGAATATTCGCGTGTGCATCCGCACGTCTCAGTGCGGAAGCTTCTCACCCCACATCGTCGCGCATGCGCTGCAATGCCTCCAGCACTTCGATATCCGCAGTATCCTGCGTTCGGCCGGTGCGCTTCGACTCGATAAGATGCCGCAGCGATACCGTCGGAATTTGAACAGACTCGACCTCAAATACTGCGATGCTGCGTTCTGCCTGCGGCCAGGTGAGCTTCCATGCACAGGTCAGTACATCGACGTTTGGTGTATCCCCAATCATTGTCACGGGTCGTTGCACCAAGTCGTGCGGATCAATGTTGCCTGCGATGCCAAACGGTAACGCACTCAGCGCACGCAATACGCGCTCTGCATTTTCAATTGTTGGATCGATCAGGATATCAACGTCACGCGTTGCGCGCGACGTGCCCCAGAGTTGCATGGCGGTCGCGCCAACGACGACGTATCGCGCCTCTTCAGCGTTCAGCAAATAACACACCCGCGCCACCCGCGATCGTGGCGCACTCACGGACGTGTCCGTTGCCAGGCGAGAAACGCATCGAACGAATCGAACAAACGCGGTGCGACGATCGCTCCGGGAGCTGGTCCGACGGTCGCCACTTCATCCGCCTCGATCATGCGCTCGTCGAGTGTAAGGCCGACATCAGTTCGGAGCTGCCGAGTGCGACTTTGGCCGAGCGGCGAAGCAGGCGCCGCTGCATCCACGTCCGCAGCGTACCGGCGAATCGCCTCGGCCACGATCCAACTGCGTGAGCGATCCTGCTGCGCGGCCAGCCGGTCGGCCGAAGCCAAGTCGTTGTGCGGTAACGTGATAGCAATTCTTGCGTAGGGCGTGCTTCTGCTCATACTGAAGCATACTCAGTAATACTGAACACGGTAAGCACAGGCTTGGTCTGAAGGTTGAATTGCTCCGCCAGGGACTTGCCTAACGACCCGGCGCCTTGACTCGGCGCTTCGGCCGAGCGTATGCTGGAATGGGTGCAGCGTGCGATTTCGATTCGCATGGAAACGTTTTGGTGACGCTCCCCGTCTGTTCGCGTGTGAACTTGGCGCATGTGAACGTATCACTCACGCCGCCCAGGAACTGGTGCCGAATGGTCATGGCCATTGAAACGAAGCAGTGGACACTCGCGGAGTTGCATCGTCTGCCTGACGACGGCAACCGGTACGAACTTGTGCGCGGGGAGTTGTTTGTGACGCCGGCGCCAAGCGATCCGCATGAGGAGATCGCCGCCAGGCTCGCGCGCATCATTGATCCGTACGCGGCCAAGCACGGTCTTGGCTACGTGTATCGCCCTCGGGCCGTGATCATGTTCGACGGGTCGCAGGTCGAACCCGACCTGATGGTGAGACAGCCGCATCCCGACGAGGATAACCCGAAGTGGGAAACCGCACCCATCCCGTGGCTAGTTGTCGAGATTGCGTCACGCACCACGCGACGTCGCGACCGCAACGACAAACGTGCGTTGTACATGGACGCGGGTGTGCCGGAGTATTGGATTGTCGACGGAGCAGATCGCACGATCACTATCGTGAAACCGGCGAGTGATGATGAAATTGTTCGCGACCGCATGTGCTGGCATCCGAATGGTGCGTCGGAGGCGTTGTGTTTTGATGTGAGCGATGTGTTTGGGCGGGAGCGGTGAAGCACTCGCACGCGAACCAACGAGTTAGACCGAATGCGTTTCCGCAGGCAATTACGTCTTACGAATGCGCAGCAATTCACGGTGTTAACTCGCTCAACTCCGACCAGCTCGATTCGTCATCGCGCGAGCAATTCCCCGATCGAACGCATCGGCAGAACGAGGCGCAGGGACTCCGGCAGTAGCTGAAAGCCGAACGATGCGTAGAATGCGGCAGCACGCTCACTCAGTGCATCGACCACCAGCATCGACGAACCGACCGTCTCAGCGCTGGCATACGCGCGCTGGACCGCGTCCGCGAGTAGCAGCGATCCCAAACCCTCGCCATACCGGGTTTGCGACACCGCCAAGCGGCCCATGAGCGTCGCGCTCACCAGCGGATAGCGGGGAACATGCTTGCGCGCCGCCGCTGGAACGTCACTCGGAGGCAGCGCGGTGGCACAGAGCGTGTAGTAGCCGAGCGGAGTTTTGACGGCATTGGCCACGACCAGAACGAACACGCCATTGGCACGTCTGCGCACATCCTGCGCTGCCTGCGTGCGCAGATATCGGTCCAGGCTGTCGATGCCGCAAGAGAACCCAGCGCGGTCATGGTGCGCGGCCAGCGCCTCGACCTTCAAGTCTGGACGAGGCGGCCGCATTCCTACGACGCCACGCGCTGCTTGTGTGCAGCCAACGCGCGGGCCAACCGCTCGCTCGGCTTGGGCGGATTGATCAGAGCCTCGAAGAACGCTGTACGATCCCGATGGGACAGTTCCAGCGTCTCGTGCTCGGCGATTGTGCGGTGCGCGGTGTCTGTGAGCGCGGTGACGCAGAAGTCGCTGACCTTTCGCCGTGAGAGATAGGCGGCGCGCTCAATCAAGTTCTTGGTTTCCTCGTCGAGACGAAAACCAAGACGCTCGGCTCGGTTTGGCGTATCACGCGCGATCTTGCGGTCTCTAGCTGGCATCTGCTACTCCTGGCGTGGTGTCTATCTAGCCATCAATGTACGTCAAAGAGACGCACAAAAGTAGCGCACCCTAGCGATCAGGGCGCAAGTTGACGTCACGGCACCGCCGCCCCCGCCTGCACCAGCTTGATCAACGCCGCTATCGCCGCCTCCAACTGCTGATCCTTACCCTTGCTCACGGCTTCGTACCGGTTCATCACCTTGATGTCCGGCTCGGTCTGAGAATTCTCCAGGTATTTGCCGGTTTTGGTATCCTTCACACCGACACCAGGCACGCCCCAGCGCACGCCGTCCTGCAGTGATTCCCAGCCGGCAAAGGTGCACGTACCAGGCGTTGGCATTCCAACCAGCGGACCAAGATTCTGATCCTTGTACGTGTATGCGAAACAATGTCCGTCGCTGTAGTTCGCTTCGTTTGCCATCGCGACAGTGGGTTTGGTCCAACGGAAATTCGGTTCGTAACCGCTGCTGCGCGTGTCTGTGGTGTAATCAAAGAACTTCTTGCCGCTTAAAAACATCGCGAGATCGGCCACGAGATCACCGCCACCGTTATTGCGCGTGTCAACCACAACGCCCGCGCGCGTGGCGTACCGGCCCATGATGTCTTCAAACGT
>Ga0105047_10004854_pt1 | contig 23272 bp, 24 predicted proteins | sample MAT04_FD_78384 | JGI IMG/M metagenome (GOLD analysis project Ga0105047, IMG submission 78384) | Freshwater microbial communities from Lake Fryxell liftoff mats and glacier meltwater in Antarctica - MAT-04 (megahit assembly) | ecosystem: Environmental > Aquatic > Freshwater > Ice > Liftoff... | reverse complement strand
CATGCGGACACGCTGATTTTCATCTGGAGGGCTGTTGTTCATCCTCGTCTGCTTCTGTATCTTCAGGGTGTGATCGCCACCATCGGTTCGTTGTTCAGTGAAGCAACCGTCGTTGCGATGTGGCACAGCACCACCGGCTTGACTGACGCTGAACTGGCTTCACTTGGCTTTCGTCGCATTGCAGGTTCAGGATTGATCTACAGACACTCCGCCCTCAGATCGGATTTCACTGACACCAATCCCACAGGGATGGATATTCCCCTCGAATTTGAGGCCGAAGAGTCGGATGCAGAATGGGTGTTGGCGAGATGGAAGAAAGTAGATTCAGATGAATGAGGCATTTGACTGAGGAATGATGAGAACCACACGTGGACGAAACTCCCCGAGATTGTAAAGTCCAACCGAGAATTCACATCATTCCGAACGCATTCAGACTGCGAAATAATTACCAGAAATTCTTATTGACGGATCGTCTATTGGCGATAACAATTGCATGAGAACGTGTTTTTCCGTTGTCGTGTTTTTCCTTGATCTGGAGGACGCCTATGGAAGAAATGATCAATCTGTGAGTGAACATGTCTCCGATTTCTGTTGAGGCGTGTTCTGCTCCTCCGAGTATTGCAACTCCGGCCTCGTTCGGCTTTTTTATTCACTCTTCATCACGCTGCTTACGTAGCAAGGTTGATGCAAGATTCGCCCGGAATGGGCTTCGCTTGTTCGTGCCAGAGTGGACTTGAAGTAGCAGGCAGTTCTGTACTCTTAAAAGCGTTCAGGCCCTCGTCCCTTCACTGTGACGAGGGCCTTTTTTGTTTCCGTGAATGCCCTGCTTCGAACTGAATTTTGACGGCTAACCGTATGCACCTTTGCAGGCAATGTTGTCATCGAATTCATGTCACTTTGTGTCACCCGACGAGCGAAATCGCCAGACCAGTTCGCAACGGTCCGGACAACGACAACGCCACACGCCGGCTTTGGGTTTGAGGATGCGAAGATAAACCATCTGACACCCGCCACATTTTGCTTCCCACTTCGCCGACTGTTCGATTGCCGGTGGATCAGGAGGACGCCGTGCTGGATCTCCCACAAACTGAAATGACAGCGACTTACGGGCGACACACTGACATCGGTAACCAGTCGATCGCTGGGGACGTTTGTATTTGTGGTACGTTTTGTTGCAAGCTTCACAGGTTGCCTGCCAGTCGCCGGGCATCACGACCGTTTCGTCGCATGTGTCGCAAGCCCTTGGCGTGGCTCCAAGTTTCTTTGCAACGACCTTCCATGCTGGGCCGTGGCGAGCATTCGGTCCCGCAATGGCATGAGCGATCTCATGCAGAAGCGTGTCCAATACTTTCTCAGGTGGATTATGACGGGCATAGTATTCAGCGATCTCAATTCGTCGATCACGATATTTGCACACACCTTGCCGACGTTTCGTTTTCGCCAATCCAAATGACCAATCCCGAAGTCCGTGCTCCAGGAGTTCCTTTTCAGCAATGGCTTCCAGTTCCCGTAAATCCATGCATCCATTTCCAGTTAGTCGTCACAGCGGCGTCAGAAGGATATCCAGTTCTATCAGGAGATGCTGTCTGCGTTCAATTTCTGTATTACTAATTCAAGCACCAGTGGCAGTATAGCAATGCAGTTCCGGTCCCATGAAGCGGCTCTTGCAGCCCCGAAGAAAAGCCACGTACCGGTTCAACCAGCACTGCGGAACACAAAATACACAGCACCGCACAAGCAAAGTGCCGCCCAGAAGTAGTCGAGTTTGAGTGGCTCTTTAAGATAGAGAAGTGCAAATGGAACGAACACGGACAACGTGATGACTTCCTGTAAAATCTTCAACTGCCCCACGGTGTAGACTTCGTGACCAATCCGATTGGCGGGAACTTGAAAGAGATACTCAAAGAGTGCAATTCCCCAACTGATGGCGACGGCAATCAGCCACGGCTTTGCCTTGAGTTCCTTTAAGTGGGCATACCACGCAAACGTCATGAAAATGTTCGAGATGGTAAGCAGCAAAATCGTCTTTAGCAGCGTTGGCATTTCTCACCTTGAGGATCAGATTCGGGCTAATGACCAACGCCGAAATCGCTGGTCTCTCGCAATTGTCTCGACGGCAGGCCGAGATGACAAGCAGCCTTCCCCGCCCACGATGACGAGAAGGGTGTCAACCTTTACGAGAGTTCAGACCACGTTGAGGGAATGTCACTGTTCGATGATTGTGACCACAATTCTCTGGGGTTGCATGATGCGTGACACTGAACTGGCAGCACTGGGCTTTCGTCGGATTGCAGGATCAGAATTGATCTATCGGCATTCAGCACTGAAGTCAGATTTCTCGGAAGAACATCCCACGGGAATGGAGGTTCCACTGGACTTTGAGGCTGAAGAAGCAGATGCAGAATGGGTGTTGGCAAAATGGAAGAAAGTGGATGCAGATGAATGAGGCATTAGGCTAAGAAACAGGCGGATCAAACTTCCCGAAATCGTTAAAGTCAGCCGAAAAATCCCATCATTTTTGCAGCATTCGGACACCCAAAAAATTTCAAACAATTCTTATTGACAGATCATGAATAGGCGATAAAAATCGTTGGTGAAGTTGTTTTTCCGTTGACGAGTTTTTCCTTAATCTGGAGGACGCCTATGGAAGAAATGATCTTGTAAGTGAACTTGTTTTTTGTTGATTGTGTTTTGCTCTTTTGTGTTACGAAACTCCGGCTGTGTTTGTGAGTTTGTTCACGCCGCTTTATGTGGCGAGGTTAATGAGAGGGTGCTGCAATTGGGCACCGATTGTGTTTGCCGGGGTGGACTTGATCAGTAAGAAGTTTGGTACTGTTGATGAGTTTCAGGCCCTCGTCCCTTCATTGTGACGAGGGTCTTTTTCGTTTCTGCGAAGCCGGTTTCGAGCAAAATCTCGATGAGTTAGGTGTTCATTTCTTGAGCGAGAGCGGTCTCTTGAAATGTCCGGCTCGCCGGGCGGCCTCATTGCACATCTGGAAGTAACATCCATGCAAGGAGAAGTAAGGTCAGCAGCAACAATAGACTCCAAACAAACACCATTCCAAAACTCAGTCGTTTTGACTCAAGCGGCGTTTCCGACTGATCAGGTTCAGATTGAGGTTCTGCTGGCGGTTCGTATGGATTCATCTCAACTTGTCCTGCACTTCTTTACTGAGCTACTTCGCAACTGCGTATTCGGTTTTCAGGATTTATTATAGTCGAGTATGAATGCAGCATCACCGCCGTGTACCGCTTTCACTCACCTGCCATGTCGTTCCCGATTCGACATCGAGTGCTGTCAGCCAACCGCCTTTCCAGACTCCGGTATCGAGACAGATCAAGTACCCCAAATCCAGAGTCTCTGGCTGCGGTGTGTGACCCACCACGACAATCTTACCCGAACAATGCGGTTTCGGCGGCACATAGTCCCTTAACGACAGCCATCGAATCGTGTGATCGTCTAACTGTTCCACCGGCACATCGGGTTTGTAATTGGCATGAAGAAATATGTGGGTGTTCGTTTCGAAATACGAGCGACACGATTCAAGAAACCGAAAGTGGTTGCGTGGTATCAGATCCAGCTTCTGACTTGAGCCATAAGAATCCAGTGCTGCATCTCCGCCACAATTTAGCCAGAATTGAAAGTCTGATCGCCCTTCCCGTGCATGGAGCATCATCTGGTCATGGTTGCCGAGAATCGGAATAAGATGACATCGGTCTTGAAGTTCAATCAGTTGATCGAGTACGCCTTTTGAATCAATCCCTCTGTCAACATAATCACCGAGTGGGATAACTGTGTCGTCTGACTGTAGATTGATGGCGTCAATCAGGGCTTCCAAAGCAATAGAGCAACCGTGGATGTCACCGATTGCGATTGTCCGGCTCATTGTTTATCTCGTTTCTGTGATCGTTACTGAGACATGTCTGAAGTTCGGTTTACGCCGCTTCGTTTTTCACTCAGCGGGGATGGATGCTTAATAGCAATTGAAGAAGCCCGAAAAACACGTCACAATAGAAAACCTTGCAATCACCAGCGTGACTCGAAATACTATTTGGCGAACGCCACTCAATGATTGGACTGCACGTCATGACATCAGATTTGAAAACCAGTCAGCAGTCGTTGATGACGAAACGGCGGACATTTCTTGGATACTTATGCGTTCGCATTTGCCTCACATTGTCGTACTGTGGCGTTCTGGCGTACTTGTATTTTTCACCAAATCCCAATTTGATTGTCGTTGGCGTCTTGGTGGTGTCAGCTGAAGTTCTTGTCTGCATTTGGTTCGCTGCCTTTCGCAAATGGTCAGAGACCGTGTTGCCTAAATGATGATCTCTTCGACGGAGTTGAAGTACACATCACCAATCGTCCTCCCGTAACGATCCTCACCATGCGTCACTACTCTGACGACCTGCCCGCCGATGAATTCGCTGAGATACTGCTTTGCGTTGCTGCCAAACGGTTGACCGGTTTCAGGTGCGTCAATGCCGTTTAGCCTGATTCTGATCGTAGTCTTGTCATCGGTCAGAATGTCGATCGTGTCGCCGTCGATGATGCCAACGACTTTTCCTGTGATCTCATTTGCTTGTTCTGACGGTGCTTTCGTTGCGTCTGGCGTCGTTGGTGACGTGATCGGTTCGACTGTCGATTGCGTCTGCTCTGCGGCTACTGGCGAAGTCTGCGGAGTTGCTGCGGGAGGTCTTTGACATCCGAGCAGGATGAACAGAATGAGGAAGTTTATAGTTCGGTGCATTACTGTCATGGCGTGATCATAGCAATGCCCGTGCTTGACTCCACTAACCAGCACCGACTCACACTCCATTGTGGAATGGTTGCTTTGCCTGCCAGTCACCGGGAAACCGATTGGGACTAACATCTCAATTTTCAATTTGCGGGCAACGCTCTGACAAAAACCATTGCCTGATCGATCCAGTGAGTCAACTGATGATCGCTGTCGATGCCATCAGGTTCCACCATCACCCAGCCCTTCATCGGCTTGCCGGTAATGTCGAATTCGCTGACATGTGCTTTCAACAACGCTGCTTCGTAAGCATCCTTTCCGACACGAGCGATCAGCGAATCTTTCCAGACTCCCACAAGAATGTTGCCGCTCAGCAGGAAGCAAACGCCACCAAACATCTTTTTCTCTGTGATGCCACGATGGCGAGACACAAGATGTCGGATGCGTTCTGCAAGTGATTTGGAATATGCCATGCGTTTGTTTTCATCCGGCAATCAGTCGTAGTCCTGCTCTGGTTCAGCCCAGACTTGCGCATTTCCGTTTTCATCAATCTGGACGTGGATCGTATTGGCTCGACAGCAGACAGGACAGTCTTCTACATATGTCTGACTCGAACCTTCTGTCAGGTCCAGTGGAATGATGATCTCCTCCCCACAGGCATCACAGACGTAGCTGGCTTCTTCCTGCGAAGTTGCGTTTCTGTTGTTGGAGTAATCCGGTGGTGATTGAGGTTCATCATCCTGCCAAGGCAGCTTTTCTCCTGTCCCCAGCAGATTACACGCCCAGAGCATCACTGACAGGGATTCTTCATCCGCGAGTCGGTGATCGCTGCCGACTTCAATTAACGTCTCTGGTGACAGACCGCTTTTGGCGACAAGTACTTCGCTGTCGGCGAAAGGAATCACGTCATCAGCTCGGCTGTGCAGGATTACTGAGTTTGACTTCAACGTTTTGACGTTGCCCCAGTTTTTCCACGCTGGGCACAAAAGAACGAGTGGTCCGTCTTTTGAGTTGATGTTGAGAGCCACAGCACCACCACGGGAACTGCCGACGATCACATCCGGCTGATAATGATCATATTCCGTTTGGGCAGTATGGACGGCAGCGGCGAAGTCATCGTCATCGAGTTTGGGGTTTCGAACTTCGTGTCCGGAAACTTTCAGATACGTCGGTTTGACGCCGCCGGGAACGGAGTGCCAGCCGTGGAGGAAGAGGATTTTCATGGCTGTCGCCAAATTCGGGCCACGACTCTTGCTATCCCTTTCTGCCAAACTGCAATCGTTCTGATTCAAGTTTCGAAATGTATCCACAGTCACGCCAACTCTTTTCGCCAGTGTTCGTTGCGTGAACATTCATTAAAGTCGAAGCTGTCTAACTCGGTCGCCGAACCTCATTGCATCGCCTCCCAAATGATTGCTCGACCACTCACCCTACTGTAGAGTGCTGAAACTAAACAGTCAACAAAGTCCCCGTCTACCAAGCCCAGCGAATTGCTACCGCTGAGGTTCTCCCTGAGTTTGCCGACCGTCTCAAGCTGGAAGAAACGAATCCACACAAAATTTCGCTCACGACGAAAGAACTCGAAAAAATTCGACATAAAGTTGTCGTGCCAACTACACTCAATGTCTCCAGGCAATGACAACTGGTGCAGGCTCCTTCCCGGCAAAAAATCCTCGGCTATCAGGAAGCGGGACCTGCAGAAACATACGAACTCTTCATCTTGCACTGTCCTACTGAGTAGGATAGACTGGATTGCCACATGAAAGCCGTGTTTGTGGAATCTTCTGAATTCACGAAGTGGGTCACGACGCACTTGCCGGACGACGATTACGACAAGTTGCAACAGGCATTGATGGGCCAACCTGATAAGGGAATGGTCATGCCGGGCTGCGGCGGACTCAGAAAGGTCCGCACGGCAGATCCGCAACGAGGCAAGGGCACACGGGGCGGTGCACGTGTGATCTATCTCTACGTTCCGGAAGCCAAATGGTTCTTCATGCTTGATGTTTACGGTAAGAATGAAAAGGACGACCTGGCAGAAGCAGAGAAAAAGATGCTATCGAAGCTGACCACGAAATTGAAGCAGCAAGCAAAGACGTCAGTCAGTCGCAGCACCAGGAGAAAGAAATGACCACCAAATCACGCAAGCCATTGTTCGAGCGACTAAAACAGAGTCTCGAAGAAGGTATCGCCCACTCCAACGGCGAACTGACACTGAAAACCATCGAGGCACCGGAGGATCCACCCGAGATTGACGCTGCATCATTGGCCGCACTGCGAAATCAAGTGGCGATGTCTCAGCGTGTATTCGCCAAGCTGTTGAGCGTTTCCTGCAAGACATTGCAGAGTTGGGAGCAGGGTGCTCGAAAACCTTCGGACGCATCACTGCGATTGATTCAGATCTTCAGTGAGCATCCCGAGATCGTTTGTCAAAGCGTCGGACTGCCCGTCGTGAAACTACTGGGCGTGACGATTCAGGCAACTGGTTCTGGACGCCGCAAGATCGTCGTGAAACCGGCACGGCAGATCGTCAAGAAGGCGGCGACTGCCAAATGAGTTGAACGAAAATTGAGCTGTCACCGGAGACTTCTGCCGAGCCGAATTGCTCAAGAAAGCCTTATTGTTCTCTATTGCAGATTCGCAAAATGTTAACTTTGTTTTGTGAGGGCGGTTCACGAGGTTAAAACCGTCGTTCAGTACCGGATGGCGGCCCGCGTATCTGGTGGATTCTGAAGGAACACGGAACGGTTCACGATTGGGATCGCGCCGTAATGGAGTTTGCTCATTGAACATTCAACATTCAAAACTTGTGAAGCTGCTCCAATTGGCTTACTCAGCAGAGAAAGCAGCAGCGTTCGCCTACATCGGCCATGCCGGTTCGGTCAGGAACCCGGACGAAAAAGTTGCGATCAAACAAATTGAAATGGATGAATGGCAACACCGAGAAACAGTTCTGTCCATCATGCAACGATACGATATTCCGCCGTCACGGTACTATGAAATCAAATATCACATCATTGGCAGGATCATCTCGTGTAGCTGTTATGTGATCGGGTGGTTCATGCCATACTACTTCGCAGGGCGACTGGAAAGCGGAAACGTCTGCGAGTACTTCATCATGCTGCGATACTTCAATGAGATCGAGATCAGCGAACATGACGGCGTGTTGTACGAAATGGGGATGAAGGAAAAGGAACACGAAGTCTATTTCCAGAAAAGCCTTGAGCATAATCCACTGCTGCCGTTGTTCGAGCGAATCTTCGGGTGGGGCAGCAAAAGCAGTTTCAACGATGTCGATTTGGATAACAAATCGTCGGTTGAAGAATCAACGGGATATTGTAAACGCTGAAAGGGCCAGCACCTCAATCCATTTCGACGTGAAACGGAATTGTTGGTCGCTCGCGGATACGCTCAAGTTAACTGCCGCCCTGACGTGCGGTTCGCCCGAGAAAGTGGCAATCATGCAAATCCCTGTGATCCGTGGACTCATCGACCGCAGAATTCTGGTGAACTACCGGGTGAAGCCCGAGGCACTCACCCGGATGCTTCCTGCCCCATTCCGTCCCAAGCTCATTAATGGATCAGGAATGGCGGGGGTGTGCCTGATCCGCCTGAAGCAAGTTCGGCCCAGATTCCTGCCAGCGTTTGCAGGACTATCCTCAGAAAACGCCGCCCACCGAATTGCTGTGGAGTGGGACATTGACGGAGAAACGAGGGAAGGGGTTTTCGTTCCGCGTCGAGATACGTCCTCCAGATTCAACACGTTAGTGGGAGGTCGGATATTCCCCGGAATCCACAGTCATGCTGAGTTCAAAGTGGACGAGCATGAAGGCGATTTCCGCGTGGAACTGACCAGCGACGACCGGCAAACGCACTTGTTAGTGAAAGGACACGTCGCCGAAGAACTTCCGGGAGGCTCTGTTTTCAAATCACTCCACGAGGCGTCCGGTTTCTTTGAACGCGGTTCACTGGGCTATTCTGTCACTACCACGCCCGGTCGATTTGACGGACTGGAACTTCGCACCTTCAACTGGCAAGTACGGGCACTAAAAGTGGAGAACGTCACGTCGAGTTTCTTCGAGAATCAGGAGTTGTTCCCGCCCGGTTCAGTGGAATTTGATTGTGCGTTGCTGATGCAGGGGATTGAACATGAATGGCATGGGAAAGACTGCTTGTGTTCAGGTTAACACCGAGCGGTCAATACGTGTCTGGACGGAATCAGCCGTAGAGCTTTACTCACGGTTTTCACAGAACCGGACGTGAGCGCGTTCCGGTTGATAAGACAATGAAAACTGCGACTGCAATGGAATATCAAATGTTCCTACTCAAAAAACCCGACAAACAACTCATCCGACAAGTCATCGAATCGCAATCTCGACTCGACCTGTCATATTCATCGGTTGGGGCAACAAAAGATGGTCGGCATCCAGAAGGATTTGTCGTTGACCACAATCGGATTCGTTTAGGGTCGGGTCTTGCCACCTTCGATGCCGCAAAACTGGCACTCAGAAACTGGCAGCATTACAAGTTTGACTGGCTTGAGCTTCACCGATCAGATGAATCGCCAGCACAGAACCAAAATGTCGGAACACTGGCTCGTGCTTTGGGGTTGTGGGTGCTGAATGCGTGTCGAATTGTCTACGTCGTTGAAGAGGAACAGCCTATTCGGCGATATGGTTTTGCATACGGAACACTACCGGAACATGCCGAAAGCGGAGAAGAGCGGTTTCAGGTCGAATGGAATTCAAAGGATGATTCCGTTTGGTACGACATCCTTGCTTTCTCTCGTCCCAACCAAATGTTGGCGCGGTTGGGTTATCCCTATGTGCGCCACATACAGAGGCAATTTGCACGGGAGTCCATGCAGGCGATGAAAGCGGCTGTGGACGAAGCACTCACTCGGTGATCGAGTCTACTTCAATTTCAACTGTGTGATTCTGGATGTCTGCGAAGTCCGGGTTGGTGATTTCTGCTTCTTTGGTCCTGCTGTGCAGATTTACACAGCATCGCACCCGATGAACTCCCAGCTTCGACGGAATCTGGAGTTCGGCAGACCAGTCTCAATTGGTTCTGATGTATGGGTTGGCGGTGGAGCAATCATTTGTCCCGGCGTCACGATTGGATCAAAGACGGTCATCGGTGCCGGTAGTGTCGTGACAAAAAATATCCCGGATGGTGTTGTCGCTGTCGGCAATCCATGCAGGGTTCTGCGAGAGGTCACAGAGGAAGATCATGAGCAACCGGATTTCTGATAATCTCTTCAACGAAATACCAGACCGTCTCGCCGAAGAACTGGTCACAATTCTTGCTGAGAACCAGCACGTCCGTATTGAACGCATTGTTTCCAACGGCCACACCAGTCTAAAAGGCTTTTGGTACGATCAGGAAGAACAGGAATGGGTGATTGTGCTGAAAGGCGAAGCGACACTGTTCTTTGAGGACGGTGAGTCTGTTGCGTTGAAGCCTGGTGATCATCTGCTGATCCCTGCCCACCGCAGGCATCAGGTTGAATGGACAACGCCGGAAGAACCTACTGTCTGGCTGGCCGTGTTTTATCGAGAATAGATGTGAACTGAAAAAACTGACGCAATGGCTGGCGTCATTTCGAGGATCGGAAGAACAATGGCTTCTGAAACGCACTTTCGCATCGCCCTTGTCATCGTGATCTTACTCACAATGACGATTGGGCTTTACCACCGGATTCAGGCGGCATCCTCTGGCGAAAAGATCTCTCACAAAGACGAAGGCTATGTCTTTTTCGCCGTGCTTCGATTGTCGGGACTCGGCCTTGGGATCGCGACCACTGCCTACCTGGTCGCGCCATCTTCAGTGCAATGGGCTGTGTTCCCGGTGCAATTCGCATTTCGCTGGTTTGGCGTTGTCATAAGTTTTGTATCTTCACTCTTGATGTATTGGACGATGAGCAGTCTTGGAAAGAACCTGACCGATACCGTGGTGACACGAGCAGAAGCCACATTGATAACGCACGGACCATATCACTGGGTCAGGCATCCATTTTATGTGACGGCGGCTTTGCTCATGGGTTCAGTGACGTTGTTGGCGGCGAACTGGCTGATCGGACTCGCCAGCCTGCTGGTGCTTGCGTTGCTTGCTGTTCGCACGCCAAAGGAAGAACAAAGGCTGATAGACAAATTCGGCCAGCAATACCGAGATTACATGGCAAAGACCGGAAGATTTTTCCCTCGACTGTTCGTTCGCAAATGACAATTGATGACTGCTGGATTCTGAGTCTCGGCTAATTCGAATCCGCACCGCAGCCAGTTCCGTTCGCCAGCCATGTTGGTCTGATGACATCGCTCAACGATTATGCCGACCGAGACAGTCGAGGTATGGCTGATGGCGAGACGTTGAACAAGAACAGCGGGCTGCGTTGACGTAACAGGGGGCCATGTCAGCCCAAAGGACTTCTGGTACGATCCAGAGGTACATGAATGGGTGAATGTCTCAGGCTGCAACAACTTATTGACAAAAGGTAAACCTCTATGAAACCACTCCTTTTCGCTTTCGTCATTCTTACTGCTGTGGGGCAACATACTGTGGCCCAGTCCTTGAACGTAATGACGTGGAATATCCGCTACAACAATACCGGTGACGGAATCAATGCCTGGCCGAATCGCAAAGATTGGGTGGCAGAGAATACGCACTTTGATCATCGTGGAACGCAGGCACGAGTCGAAAGTGCGACGCTTCTATTGAAACACCTGCGAGAAGAATTTGTTGATCATCCTGTCATTCTCACGGGCGATTTGAACACGATGCCAGACTCGCCTCCGTACAACACACTGACTGGAAAAGGCACGGAGACCCGTCCAGTGTATCTCGATGCTTACGAACATTCGGTACAGAAACGCAAAGGTCCGGATTCGACGTGGAACGGGTTCAATGCAATTGTTCCTAAGCACCGAATTGATTTTGTCTTCACCACGAAATCGGTCAGAGTCAATCGGTTCCAGACCCTTGACGACCAGCGAGAAAGTCGATTCCCGTCAGATCACCTGCCGGTCGTCACAGAGCTTGAACTTATGAAGGAGTGACGAATTGTTCGGCCTGTGATTTTCGCTTTCTTAAAACGAACCGCACCAGCCAGCCGGCATTTTACTTTGGCAACTCTTTCGAACCAACGATGGTCAGATTCATTCCAATCTGAACGCTGACCGACTTTTCGCCAACTTTGATGTTGGCTTTTCCATTCAGATACCAGCCCAAAGATCCGGTTGAAAACTCTTTGACTTCAGCCGTCATTGGGATGCCGTTGATAACGACTTCAACAGGCTTAGCGTCGTTAATAAATTCAGCACGAGTGACGGGGCACGTTGACTTAGCCATGAGGTTATCCTTCAGGTCTATAGAGAAACAGAACAGTTGTGTCGCGACGAGAATACTTGAAATTGTTGCCGACCGGTGAGCAGGAGCCGACCGGCTCGCATGGCGACGGCCAGTCACAACATTCTCTGGGAAAACACGACGAGTTTACTCAGTCTCAATCGGGGTTCATAGTTTGTGAATATGATGATAGCTGTTCGTTTCACCTGGATCCAGGATAGAATACACCGCGCGACGTTGATACGTATTGGGTATCTGGGAGCTGAGATGGCCGAATTATCGGACAATATCGAAAACCCGTTTGCCCCGCCGGACAGTTCTATCGCAACCGAACCCGTGGTCAACCTACTCGAGTCCGCTTGCAAGTGTTTTCGCGGAATGGCGTGGGCTGGTTGGATTTATCCTGCTTCGACGGCCGCAAGATTCCCCTTCCTGCTCATCACAAAAAAACGATCCGGACTGATGATCTCGAACTCTTTCTCGTGCAGTCTCTGATGATGAGCCTTGTCGCCGTATTCTTAGCTGGATTGCAAATCGGCTTCAACGGGATTTCGACAAGACATACAAGCTGGCACGCAGGACTGCTATTGTAGGGGGCACTATCTTCTTTCCAATACTCACGTACCTGCCGTCGTGGCAGCGTCGCGTATGACTGAATATCGCAGAATCCGAACACGGGCGTAGGTGTCGGTGATGGTTTCGAGTGTTCGGCGACATGGGTTGGTATTCACACCGCAGTACTCAACGAACTGCTGGACTTCTATTGGTTGGAAGCTTTCCACTCAGGATCATCTCGGTAGCGTTGTGCTTTCCAGGGATCGCCCACATTATGATAGCCCGCCTGTTCCCAGTAGCCGGGAATGTTGTGATCAGTCAGTTCAATCTGATTTACCCATTTCGCACTCTTCCAGGCAAACAATTTAGGAACAATTAGACGGACTGGCCCACCGTGATCGGCATCGACCAGAAGTCCGTCGTGAGTGTCTGCCAGCAAGACATCGTCATCCATCAGCGCTGCCAGCGGAACGTTGGTGGTCCAGCCGCTGTCGTAAGCTCCGATCACAACAAATTCCGCAGCGGCCTGAACACCGGACTCTGTCAGCAACTGCCGGACAGATACGCCTTCCCACAGGTTGCCAAGTCGCGACCATGTCGTCACGCAATGAAAATCACCAAAGACCTGAATTCGAGGCAGTTGTTTGAACTGCTCGAGTGTAAACTCCAGCGTCCGATCGACCAGCCCGCTGATTCTCAACGTCCATTGAGCGGCGTCGATTTTCGGGACAGACGTGGCGTGCAACACGGGCCACTTTCGTGTCCGATGCTGGCCTTCCGGCAGGCGCTCCACACGACGTGTGTCAGCAGAAACAATCACGGTGGCGGGGAGATCCTCGGGGGAAGGAGTGGCGCGCGGCTGGTACTTGGGATCTGTGTCGGGGCTGTAGAGTGACATTGTGTGAGAATTCAAAAGCGGACCAGGGTGGGCAATCGCTCAACAATGTAGCTGTCACGCTCCGCCGTGACGAGCCAGTTGTTGCATGGAGTGCGAGTCTATCAAGTTTACCGAATGTCCGCTGCAGCATTCAGATTACTGGAAAATAGTAGTGAGGATCATTTCCTGCCCGAAGACGACGCTCGGCTGGAATTGGCTTGCCGTTTCTTCGACGCAAATCGACTCACTCTGCACCAGGCGGCCAATTGGGCCGGATTGGACCGTCTGGGAATGGAAGCCGCACTAGTTCAACGCGGGCTCCCCATCTATCGGTACACGGAAGAAGATCTACAGGGAGACCTTGAGACGATCAAGCACTTCGGCGAGGCTCTGACTTGAGTTCTTCGGAATCGACGAGATGGGTCTCTCGTGCGGCAATCGGCATTGTCAGAAAGGCGAGCGGCAGGACGTAAGTCCTCCGATCCTTCGGCGCGGCTGATGAGGCGTGGAATCGGGCGACTGACGTCGCTCCGCTCGCCGGGACGAGATCCCGCGTCCCAAATGTTTGCACTGCGGCAGTGAGCCGCGCATGATCGGGATGACTGCGCGTCAAACGTCATCACATCTCGCCATTTTCAAAATACGCATCACGCCGTGCAATTGCTTTTCCCATACGCCGCTGGGCATCGTTCAATCACCAGGCTTCTTGAACATAGGCCGCGATCCTGGGATCGACGAGTTTCGGCTCGGCTGGTTCGTCGGCTTTACTCTGCGTTAGTAGCGTCTCCTGCCGAGCGAGTCACCAGTGCATTAAGCGTCTCCTGGGCCTTTGTATCGGACAAGAAACGAACCGACCCATCGGCAAGGCCGACATTCGCTCCTGAACTATGGAAGCTGAAGATTCCCGTCGCGTTGGTATCGTTGATGGCCTGCTTATGATCAAACACAAGCCACCAAATATGCGTACTGATGCCCCATACGGCTTCATGAAAATCCATTCCTTTATTCGGATCTGAGTACGGATACGGATCGACCGTCATCCCACGACGATACCAGTCCGGGCGTCCTGCGCGTTCACCAATCAAAATCGTGTTGGAAAGCCCATCCGACACGCTTGCAAATCGTCCTGAGTTGTAGGAAACGGTGTTGCGATTAGCATCGTACTGTGTTTCGCCCCATGGTCCGAATTTAACGCCACTTAAATCACCACTGCCGGTCACGGCGGGTTTGTAATTAACACCCGCGATTGCCTCATAATCACTTCTCGCAGCGGTGCCAACCCTCTTCGTTGGGATCGCGCCGTTGTTGTACTCAAAAATGTCGGGAACGATAGCATTCTGAATGCTTGTGGATGGGCAGACGAATATGGAAACAGATACGTTCAGGTTAGCTTGATTGGCCGCAACCGTCGCCGGTTGAGAAAGGTCAATTCGTTCGTAAAGGGCCATTTGCTCAAGTTGCGGGAGAATTCCTGTCCGCCAGGAATGAAAGTGAAATTCGTCGAGCGCAGCACGAGGTTGCGCAAGGAAATTGCCGACGTAGAGGTCCGGCAATACACGGTGAGTAGCCTCGTGATTGTGAACGGCCAATGCCATTTGCCGAAGGTTGTTCTGGCAAGTTGTCCGGCGTGCGGACTCTCGAACACTCTGGACAGCCGGAATCAGAATCGCGAGCAGGACACCAATGATCCCAATCACAACAATCGTCTCGATCAATGTCACTCCAGCACGTGGTCTTCTCATCGTGATGCCTTTGCAGCGTTTGGCAGTGTCAACGGAGGATACACCAATTACGCAGATGCATTTCAACGGCGATTTCGACTAATTTTATTTGTACTCAAACAGGGGGGTGTTCCGACATAACGATAAACGGCGCGTCCGAAGAATCTGTGCGTAAAAGTGGACAGGAAGTAGTTTTGGCGTTGAAAAACACGGGATTTCTCAGAAAACAAGGTGTTTGGAATGTCGCGTCCGAATTCGGTTGGCCCAATTTTGGATGCTGGCCAAGTGATCCAGGACATTCTGGCGTAGCCGCAGGCGGCGTTCAGCCCCTTGGCGAGCGGCAGGACGTAAGTCCTCCGATTACGTGGTCTCGACAGGCAGAACTTTCACTCAGGTGTTCCGGAAGTTGTTTCCAACGCGCGGAAGAGTTCGATTCTGTCGAACATTGCCGGTCCATTGATGGCAGTCGGAGCAATGCCGGTCAGCGTGAAATCGCCAAAGTCTTTCCAGAGATCGCGAGTGATGACCGTCCAGCCTCCCGGCGGATGGGGAGCCAATCCGACCGCCTGCCATTGCGTCAGATTCTTACCGGCGAAGTAGCGGCGCAGAGTCTGATCGGGGGGAGGCCACTGGCCATTGTCGGCGAATTCCAGCATCACGCCTGCGGCTTTGGGTGATTTCCAGGCGAAGCGGATAAACCGGTACTCACCGACGGAAGGCTTTTCTCGAATAGGGAATTCCCAGCCGGGAATTCGCGGTGAATAGCGTTGCGGAGGACCGATCCGCAGACACGACTCGCCGGAGAATTTGTCGTCTGTAATGAATTCCGCAGTGCCCTGCCCTTCGTTGAGCGATGTCGCCAGAGCTTGATTATCATCCAGCAGGACGACTCGGTCCTGCGGTTGTCGGAGCCATGCGATGACGTCTGCCGCATCCTGCGGCTTCAGCATTTTGACGAGATCTTCCGGCATCAGTGACACCGCCGAAACTCGCATTTCGTCAATCTCGTTTCGCAGAACGACCTGGAGTTTTCCGTCCGTCGGCTGGGAATCCGCGCTGATCTTCGGAGGCTGCTTCAATGTGAGTGAAGTCGGCGACTCCGACCCCAGCAGCCCGCTGAAGATCTGACCCGAGGTTGTTGCAACAGTGTAGGTCATGTACCCCGGTGAAATCACTTCGCTCGGCGCGAGAATATCGCGAATGATCGTTTCTTCGGCTCGCTGAAACTCGGAGCTCAGATCCGGCCCGATCGGGATTGTGACTCCAAGGCCATGCGCCTGATGGCATTTGCCGCAAATCTCTCGAAAGACCTGCTGACCGTGAATCGGATCACGAGGGTTCTTCAATGCTGCTGCGAACAGAGGAAAAGCCTCGAGTGCCGTGCTGTCCGGCGCTGTCAGCAGTTTGCTCGCTCGCGATCGGATCGCCTCGTCTTTATCGCCGAGAAGCTGCGAGCGTTGCACAGCCGAGAGTGCCATTGGAGCGACCGACTTCTCCTCAAGAGCATCCAACAGCGCGGAGATCCGGTCTCGGCGCGAGAAAATCGCATTCAGAATTGCCTCGTGCAGAACGGGCGTTGCAGACGACAGACTGGCCAGAAGCGCGGGAGCAATAGCGGGATCGTCTTCCGTGGAGAGTTCGTTGATCGCCGCCAGTCGAGTGTCAGCGTTCAATGACACGTCCCCCGACTGCTCTTTTGCCTGATCGAGTCGAAGCTCTCGCGCAGCCAGCGATTCGAGCATCATCATCCGCACGAGCCCATGTGCGAGCGAACGCACGTCAGCATCATCACTGCCAGTCAGTGATTTCAACGCGATTTTCGCATCATTGCTGATCTCAATCGCGACCGATACTCCGAAACTTGTCCGCATCCCACGCAGGCAGGAAGCCAGCACGGCTCGATCTTCAATCGTCGCGACTTGCCGAATAGCATCGCTGAGTTCCTGTTCGTTCCGCCGTGCGGCGATCGCAAAACACAGCGGTTCCAGCAATCCCTGAGCGGCCTTGAGGTCAGCAGGCGTGCGCAGCAATTCGGCGAGGAACTCACCACCACGCGCGTCAAGCGCGCTGAGAATCGCCGTGGTCATCCACGGATCGTCACCCTGCTGTCGCGCCAATTGAACCAGCGCGGGTAGAACTTTGGGGTCGCGACTTGCCCCTAACGTCAGCGCCAGTTGCAGACGCACGGTCGGTGCGGGATCGTCCGCCATTTTCAATGCAGCTTCGAGCATTTCGGGTTGCGACGAAATCCGAGTTTCGGCAAGCTGTAATGCCTGCCGACGGACGCCGCTGTCGGTGTGTGAATACAGTGCCATGAGCAGTTCGGGGGTAAGTTTGCCGAGCGCATCGAGCGTGTGCAGTGCGTTAATCACCGTGGCCGGTTGTTTGGCGTCATGAGCCAGATCAACGAGCGTTGCAGTGACGTCTGCCAATTCGGTTTCGGACAACTTATGTTCCGCCAACAATCGCCGCGATGTCTGGCGTCGCCAGAACAGCTCGGACCCGACTTCACGAGCGAGTTCGTCAGCAGTCAGATTACTCATGTCAAATGCAGGTACAGACGAAGGAGTGTCTGCAACCAATCGCCAGATGCGACCGTGATCTTTTCCGTTTGTCACGCCATATTGTTGTTGCAGGTATCGCGGAATGGCGGAATAGTCTTCAATGATCTCTCGATAGAAATCGGTGATCCAGACGCAGCCGTCAGGACCATGCGACATCGCAATCGGATGAAACCATTGATCAGTTGTTGTAAGAAACTCCGATGACAGTTCACTCTCGTGGCGGCTCAGCATCAGCTTCAGCCCGTCGCGCGTCACGACCGAGCGATGAATGAAATTCTGAGCCGGTTCACAAGCCAGCAGTTGTCCCTGCAATCCGGGCAGCACTGAATCCTGATAGATCAGTGGCGCGCAGCACGACGTGAAGTACCCGTTTGGTGCGGATTCCGCGATGCCCCAGCCATCAGTATAAAACTTCGAGAATCCGGGATCCTGAGCACGTTTCGCTCGCCACGGATGAGCTTTGCTTGTGGGGTAAACTCGGCGATCTGGAAAGACCTGGACTGTCAGCGGCGGGGTGGCGACGTAGGGATTGCGCGCCAGCAAGTGCCATGGCAAGGGCACAACAAAATGTGCAGGCCAGCCGATTGAACTGACAAAACGGTCGCCCGCCTCAGTGAATGTGTGGCCCAACCCGCCGACAGCTCCGCTGATGGGTTCGATCGCAGACCCGTCCGGTTTGATCCGGAAGTCCGTATCCGGAAGCATCACCGAGTTCGGCAGATGTGGACCAGTGATGGTGGCATCACGATGTGAGCGACCGATATAAATCCAGTCATCGAGTCCCCATTGAGGATCGCCCATGCGTCGGTCGAGCACACCGGTGGAAAATCCCGTGAACAGCACCTCTTTCTCTTCGGCGATTCCGTCACCATCTCGATCGGCCAGAAAAATGATATCCGGAGCGCCCACGACAATGATTCCACCGCGAGCGGGGCAGATTCCAAAACTTGCCGGCAGGTGATCGGCCCAGACATGCGCTTTATCCATGATTCGGTCGCCGTCGCTGTCGACCAGTTGTTTGACGGTACCATAGGTTCCCGCTTTTGCAGCCTCCTCAACATGTTCCGGCACGAAGAATCTGCGGACGACCGTATCCAGTTTTCCGGTCTTGTTGACTTCGTCGATATCAATCTGACCATCAAGATTGAATCCGTGCAGTTCGCAGACAAACAGTCGCCCATGCTCATCCCAACAGACGCCGGAAGGTTCACGAATCAACGGTTCGCTGGCCACCAGTTCCATCCGCAATCCCGGCGGTAATCTAAATTGCCCGGCCGCGACGTCCGGTGGCACTGGCTGCGGCGCATCATCGGGCGTAGGAATCTGGCCCACTGCGAACTTGCACAGACAAACAAACATGCAGATCACGCTCAGGATTCTTTGCATGGAGATTCGGCTTTCTGATTGTTCGGGTTTTCTAAACCTAATTCGACAGCGCCACTTTTCCGGGAGACCGAGCGTTTTTGTAACCCGAAGCGTCAGCGAGGGATCTTACCGAACTCGTTCCCTCGCTGACGCTTCGGGCTACTACTGCTGATAAACTGGCGCTGTCCAACTAAGAGTGAACAGCAATTTCCTGAACGGCTTTGACGACGGAAGAAATTTCATCGTCTGACGTGAAAATTCCGGGGCTTAGGCGAATGGTGCCGTGGATGGAAGACGTGGCAAGCGTTTCGTGCAACAGCGGAGCGCAGTGTAGCCCGGCGCGAGACTGAATGTCGAAGGACTGATCCAGGATCATCGCGACATCGCGACAGTCCATGTTTTGAATATTGAATGACACGATGCCGCAGTTATCGGTTTCAAAGCAGGGCTGAAGAATACTGACACCATTGATGGATTTTAATTCATTCAACAACCGCCTCGTCAGCGAATCAATCTGCGAACAAATTGTTTCCACGCCTTTCGCCAGAATCCATTTTGAGGCGGCATGCAAACCAGCGATGCCTGGCAAATTCAGATTTCCACTTTCGAAACGTGCAGGCATCTCGTCGGGCTGAAGAAATGATTCGCTGGAGGTTCCAGTACCACCGAATCGCAATGGCTGCAACTGAGTTTCCAGTCCGGGACGGATGCAAAGAATCCCCGTACCGAGCGGGCCGAGCAATCCCTTATGCCCGGCAGCAGCCAGAAAATCCACGTCCAGTTCCGTCATGTTCAGTGGCCAGTGCCCGGCGGTCTGAGCGGCATCGAGCAATACCAATGCATCGTGATCGTGAGCGATGCGAGCCAATTCCGCGATCCGCTGGATGCGTCCTGTGACATTGGATGCGTGATTCAGGACAACCAGGCGAGTTTTTTTCGACGCCAGGACTTCCGCGAAGCGTTGTTCGTCGATTAACCCGGTAACTGGATCGAACGCAACAATTTCCACGTCGATATTATGTCGTTGCTTCAAAGCGGCAAGAGGTCGCAACACGGAGTTGTGATCGAGCGCCGTAGCGACAACGGCATCACCGGTTTGCAGCAATCCCTGCAGCACCGTATTCAGACTGTCGGTGCAGTTCAGAGTGAACACAACGTGCGAGGGCGTCGCCACGCCCAATAGTGATGCCAGTTGGCGGCGACATTCTTCGATCATCCGGCCGGCGGCTTCGGCTTTTCCGTGAGTCCCGCGGCCCGCTGAGGCCGCTCCGCCACGCATCGAACTATCGACGGCGTCACAGACGCTGTCGGGTTTTGGAAAACTTGTGGCGGCGTTGTCGAAGTACAACGGACTATTCCTGCCCGGGTATCCATAGCTTTCCGGATTCCGACGATTCGACCGCCGCACCCGGTGTCCAGAGCGACGAACCAGCTCCGACCGCTGTCAGACCGCCGTCCAGTTCGGAAGCGAGGTGCCCACAGCCGGCAACATTGAGCTGTTCGCGGATCACTGCTTCGATATCCGGAATCTTGTGGAGATAGCGGTCACGAATCCGATGCAGCAATGTAATCAAACCGGGATCTTCCGGGTCATCCAGCCGAAATGACAGTTCGCGAATATCGAGTTCCAACTGGTGTCGAAAGACATCCGTTCCGGTCGCTGCAGCATTTCGCGCGTGATCCAGACACTGATAGGCAAACTCGTAATCTTCTTCAACACGAGCGATGGCGGCACGCATCAGCCAGCCACGTCGCGCATCGTATTCTTTGATCCCTTCAGGGCGAGTTGCCAATTCGTCCAGACCCGCGCGAATCTGATCCCGCAGACCAAGAATCGAACAGCGATTGGTGAATTCATGAAGCTGCGTGCTGGTCAGTTTTGTCACGTCGATGCGTTCGTATTCGATAGCCGGGATTGCCGCCATGACGAAATGTTCCGGAATGTCTCGAGGAGCCGGCGTGGGAATGTTTAGTCGCTCTCGCACGGCGGCAAAGTCCGGAGCCAGATCATACCGCGAGGCAGCGACCATCAACGCAATCACACACGCCGCGCGTTTTATTTTCGTTGCGTCGTCATTCGCCGCTTCCAGAACGGACTTTCCACCAAGTGCTGATTGTGGCATCTGCATCCAGGCTTCGACGGTCTGTGGTTCCAGCTGTCGTGTCAAATTGCGGAATCGTTTTTGCGTGAGACCCGCAGGACAGAAGTATCGATGGTCGAACACTCGACACTCGGATTTCTCGATGCTGATCACTTCCTTAGTTTCTTCATCGCCCGATGTAAGAATCAAGTCACCGGCAATCGCGCGAATTCGGACGATTGCCGTATCGATAACCGATTCGGAAGCTGTGATTGTCAAAAACGGATGATGGACGCCGGCATTGACGGCTTCGTCTGCGTCAGTGATATCGTACAGATCGACGTCAGCAATCGATTCCGGAAGCTGTGAAGCGTCGTGCAGATCTTCTGCCTTAACTGCGGAAGACAGCAGGATCATTTCTGCCGCGTGATCCGTTCCGCCCGGGTGTTCGCAGTCTTCGTGATCATGCGTATGAATCCGGTGCAGCAACGGTTCCGATTCCAGGCGGCTGAGAAGTTCGGAGACTGAGCGCACATCCAGTGAGACAGAATAGAACCGGTAGCGATCTGTACTCAGTTGCGAATCGATCTGCTGAGCCAGTACTTCTGCCGCCACAGCCTGATCGAAATCTGTCAGCAGTGTAGCCGCATGATGCAGGGAGTTGGCGGATTCTGCCAGGCGACCATCCCAGCTTTGACAGAGTCCAAGATTGAACCAGATCGCACCTTCAGTGGGAAACGCATCCGCCAGGCGGTTGTAGAGAATGGCAGCGGGTTCCCAGCAGCCCAGGATACTAAGTTTGCGGGCACGCACGTCCTGTTGCGTGGCTTCTTCGCTGCTGTTAACTGGCAGCAGCGGATACGTACTGCGAAACACAAATGGCAAACTGCTTTCGGATTCAAACCGGACTAACTGCAGAACAAGATTCCTCTGTCGCTCACCCGATGCCGTTCGCACGGCCAGAGACAGATGTTCCCTGGCTGCCATCAGGCATCCTGTGTTGCCCATTTCAGCGGCAATCATGGACGCGAGGAATGAGATGCCTGTCGGTTGTGATCGTGAACAGATCTGGAATGTGCGGTGCAGAATTCGCCGAGACGCCGTATAGCCGTCTTCCTGCAGACAGATCTCGGCCATCGCCAGCAGAGCCATGGGCTGGTCCGGGTTCGCTTTCAGAAAATCGGTAACCACCTGGCGAGCTTCGCTCCTCAGCCCCAGCTCATTCAGCGTGTAAACCAGTTCTCTGAGGATAACGTCTTTGTCCGGATGCTTGCGCAGCAAATCGCGGAACAGTTTCACAGCGGCTTCTGGCTGGTTTTCCCGCAGTCGAAATCCTCGCTGCAAATCGGACAGATACTCGCCGCAGCAGAACTTCAGCTTTTTTCCACTGCCGCATGGGCACGCAGAATACGGATCGTTAGCCATCACATTCCCTTTTTTGTTTCAGTACGTTGTGAAAATCAGGACCGCAGACGGCACGTCGTGCCACCGCAGATCCTGTTTGTTGGTATTCTTTTTGGTCCGGTTTTCGCGAACATCGCGCGATCGGCTCAAGTCCGCGCATACTAGCAGCTTTTCTGAATTCTGGCAGTCAGGGCCGAATGACGGGGTCTCGGATTCGAAAGAATTCAGTGTTCTCGGGCAATTTGCGGAAATGTCCGGCGATTTCACACATCGAGCGGTCAGTAAGTGTCGTAGTGGACTTCGCCAGAAGTCCAGCAACCGTATGGAATTCTGGCGAATCCCGCGATACAAAGGACAGTCAGTTTTTTTCTGCTCGACGCTAAGACATCAGTCGCGAGATTTCCGCCGTTGGACGGCCTGCGGGTTACTGTGAATTCACGCCGTGCCGCACGCGGGCTACACTTCCGCTCCAGTGCTTCGTCAACGCCAGGAATTAGGATTGGGGGGCCGGGGCTGGACTGAACGAAGTGAAGGAAGCCCCGGTGTTTCGGGCTAGCGCCCTCCAACCCCGGCCACCCTCATTTTAACGATTGACGAAGCACTACCTTGGATGCGCACGGTG
>Ga0105047_10004853_pt1 | contig 23276 bp, 17 predicted proteins | sample MAT04_FD_78384 | JGI IMG/M metagenome (GOLD analysis project Ga0105047, IMG submission 78384) | Freshwater microbial communities from Lake Fryxell liftoff mats and glacier meltwater in Antarctica - MAT-04 (megahit assembly) | ecosystem: Environmental > Aquatic > Freshwater > Ice > Liftoff... | reverse complement strand
GACGAGGTGGTGGTTCGCATCGAAGCGACTCCCATCAATCCGTCCGATATCGGGTTGTTGTTTGGTGCCGCCGACATGGCCACAGCTCAGGCGTCCGGCACGGCGGAGAGCCCGGTGGTCACGGCCACGGTTCCCGCCCGCTTCATGAAGAGCATGGCCGGGCGGCTGGATCAGCCCATGCCGGTGGGCAATGAGGGCGCCGGCGTGGTCGTTGAGGCCGGCGCATCACCCGCCGCGCAGGCCCTGCTGGGCAAGACTGTGGCGGTGCTGGGTGGCGCCATGTATGCGCAGTACCGCTGCGTCCCGGTGGAGCAATGCCTGGTGCTGCCCGAAGGCACCACTGCGGCACAGGGCGCCTCCTGCTTCGTCAACCCGCTCACCTCCCTGGGCATGGTCGAGACCATGCGCCGCGAAGGGCACACGGCGCTGGTGCACACCGCAGCGGCGTCCAATCTGGGGCAAATGCTGAACAAGATTTGCCTCAAGGATCACATCGGTCTGGTGAACATCGTTCGCAAACCGGAGCAGGAAGCCGTTCTGAGAGCGATCGGTGCCAAGTACGTGTGCAATTTGAGCGCGCCGACCTTCCTGGAGGATTTAACACAGGCCCTGGTAGAAACCGGCGCCACCATTGCCTTTGATGCTACGGGCGGAGGCCCGCTGGCCGGGCAGATTCTGGGCTGCATGGAGGCTGCGCTGAACCGAACCGCCAAAGAGTACAGCCGCTACGGCTCTACCACCCACAAGCAGGTCTATATCTATGGGGGTCTGGACACCCGCCCGACCGAGTTCAACCGCAACTTCGGCATGACCTGGGGCATGGGCGGCTGGCTGCTGTTCCCGTTCCTGCAAAAAATCGGCCCCGCCGCTGCGCAAGCTCTGCGCCAACGCGTAGCGGCAGAATTGAAGACCACCTTTGCCAGCAGCTACTCGAAGGAAATTTCCCTGGCGGAGGCATTGACGCTGGATGCCATCGCGGTCTACGGCCAGCGCGCCACCGGAACCAAGTACCTGCTCAACCCCAGCAAGGGGTTGACGGCTTAGGGTGCGTGCGGGCCTGGGGCGTACCGGTCTCAGCGCTGGGGCCGGATGCGGTAGATGGCGTTGTTGCGGTCCGCACTCATGTAGATGCTGCCGTCCGGGCCCACGCTCAGGCCGGTGACCACGTAGGGCGGTGGCATGCCGGGGCCGGCTTCCAGGCCGATGGGCAGGTTGTCGGCAACGGTGCGGCGGCTGCCGTTGCTGGGATCAATTTCCACCAGACGGCGCGCCGCGGATTCGGCCACGATCAGACTGCCCCAGGGCGTTTGCGCCACGCCTTCGGGCAGCAGCAGGCCACTGGCCACTTCTGATTTGGCACCGGTTGCCAGGTCAATGCGGGTGAGTTTTCCGGCAGCCTCGGTCACATACAAATGGCCATCCTTACCCAGAATCATCTGCACCGGACCGGCCAGGCCACTGGCCACCGTCTTGCGGTCCTTGAACTCGACGCCGCTCGCCCGGGTAACGGATCCGGTCGCCAACTCGGCCACCAGCACGCTGCCGTCTTCCATGGGGATGGCGTCGTAGGGTGCCTTGAAGCCATGCAGCATGGTGTCGGTTTTGAGGGTGGCGCGGTCAATCAGTTGCACCGTGCCGGTGAACCAGGAGGCCAGCGCAAACTGGCGTGAAGACACTCCCACGGCAAACGGGTACTCCAGGTCCGAGGCTTGCATGCGCAACACATCCGTGGTGGCGCCCGTGGCCAGATTGACCTGGCGGAAACCAAAGATGTCAGCCACCCACAGCGAATCACCGGCGACCTTGATGCCCGCGGGTACCGCCACCTTGCCGCTGGTCAGCGTACGCAGATCACCCGTGGCCGGGTTATAGGCCGCAACCGAGTTGTCGGCCATGTTGGACACATAGATGGTTCCGTCGGGTGCAATCGCCAGATTGTCCAGCGCCGGTTTGAGCTGCTTCACCACGGTTTTTCGGCCGCTGGCCAGTTCCACGCGGCTCAGTTCGCCGGTGCGGGCGTCCACCACCCACAGATTGCCCTTGCCGTCCAGGTTAGCGGCGGCCGGCGTTTTGAATTCGCTGTTGATGACCGTCAGGTCGCCATTGGCGGGGTTGATCTTGGCGACCTGGCCCTTGAACCACAACGGCCCGTAGAGCATGCCGTCCGGGCCTACTTCAAAGCCGTTGAAGCCACCCATGTCTTTGCGGATCAGCCGGGGCGGATTGACCCCCGCCACATCAATTTCCCAGAGCGCATCGCCCATGAACACCTGCGAGGCATACAGCTTGCCGTTGCGCCGGTCAAAGTCCAGCGAGTTGATGCCCGGCAGGTCCTTGGCCAGCACCCGCATCGGCGCCGCATCGTTCTCGCGGTAGCGGATCATGCCCATGAGGTAGTTGGTCCAGGCCATTTCGCCCTTGGGGCCAATCGCAATGTCGTCCGCCTGGCCTTCGGGGGCGGGGACCAGCACTTTGGCCGCGCCGGTCTGGCGGTTCACTTCCCAGATATTTGATCCAATGACGCTGCCGGCCAGCAGGCGGCCCTGGGTATCAATGGCCAAGCCATGGACGCCGCTGAAAGAGGAGGGCGCCACCAGCACTTCCGGTGCGGCCCAGCCCGCCGGTCGCGTGGGTGGCATGGCGGTGCATGCGGTCAGGGCCGCCAGGCCCAGAACGGAAATCCATTTGCGAATCATGTGTTGCTCCTTTGGTTATTTATCGGTGAGCCGCACTATAGGAGCGGGTCGCCCGACTGCGCTGTCCCACGGGTGACGGAGCGGTTATGCTGCCTGTCGGTACCAGCAAAGGTTGCCTGGATGGGCGAAAATTTGCTATCGATATAGAAGCAGCTTGTGCCTGTTCGGCGAGGGCTTAAGGCCATTTTGTTCAAAGAAACCTGTAACAGCATTCCCCCATGAGCCATGACCTTCTCCCCCTGATCGAGTCCCTGCGCGCCTTTGCCCAGGAGCGTGACTGGCAGCAATTTCACACACCCAAGAACCTGGCCTGTGCCCTGTCGGTGGAGGCGTCCGAGTTGCTGGAGCATTTTCAGTGGCTCACCGACGCGCAGAGCCAGGCCATTGCGGGCGACAAGAAACGCGAAATTGCGGCCGAGGCCGCCGATGTATTCCTCTACCTTTTGCAGTTGTGCGACACGCTGGACATCGATCTGATGGCCGCCGCACGCGACAAAGTGGAGGTCAACCGTGAAAAGTACCCGGTAGCCACCGCGCGTGGCAACGCCAAAAAGTACACCGAAATCTGAGCCCCCACCATGATCACCTTCTACAACCACCTCCACGTCCAGCACCAGGGCAAGCTGGAAATGTTTCGCGGCGAACTGGTTCCCTGCTTTGAAGTGCCCGCGCGTGCGGACCACGTGCTGGCCGAATTGCAAGGCCGCAAACTGGGCACGGTGCAGCCGCCCCACGCGTTTGACGACGGGGCCCTGGCGCGCATCCACAGCCAGCGCTACCTTGACTTTCTGGCGACAGCCTGGGACGACTGGGTCGCGCTGGACCCGGCCAACGCCGGGCGCGATGCGCTGCCTTCGGTGTGGCCGGTGCGCACCTTTCGCTCCGACATCGTGCCCGACAACTTTGCGGCGCGCATGGGGCTGTTTTCCTATGATGCGGGCTCACCGCTCACGTCAGGCACCTGGGTGGCGGCCCGTGCGGGCGCGCACTGCGCGCTCAGCGCAGCGCAACAACTGGTGCAGGGCGGCCGTGCGTCATTTGCCCTGAGCCGCCCGCCGGGTCACCATGCGGGGATGGATTTTTTTGGCGGTTACTGCTTCCTGAACAACGCCGCCCTGGCCGCCCAGCACCTGCGTGACCGTGGTGTAGCGCGCGTGGCGGTGCTGGACATTGACTACCACCACGGCAACGGCACGCAGTCCATTTTCTATGACCGCCCGGATGTGTTCTTTGCCAGCATCCATGGCGACCCGCGTACCGAGTATCCGTTTTACCTGGGCCATGCGGACGAGACCGGTGTGGGCGCGGGGCTGGGTGCCAACCTGAACATTCCTCTGCCGCGCGGCACCGGGTTTGACCGCTGGAGCGCGGCCCTGGAGCACGCGCTGACGGCCATTCAGCGCTTTGGTGCCGAGGCGCTGGTGGTGTCGCTGGGGATGGATACCTTTGCGGGCGATCCGATCTCCGGCTTCACCCTGCAAAGCGCTGATTACCTGCGCGTGGGAGAGCGCCTGTTCGCCGCCGGCTTGCCCACGGCGCTGGTGTTTGAAGGCGGCTATGCGGTGGCCGAGGTGGGCGTGAATGCCACGAACGTGCTGGAGGCTTTTGGGTAACTTTGGGGTGGCTTTGGGGTAGCGGTGTATCGGCTAGACTGGTGCAAATTCAAATTCCGTGGGCGCCCATGTCGTTGCGAAAGATTTTTGTCGGGTTGACGTTGGCCATGTTGGGCGTACCAGCGTGCCTGGGGCAAAGCGTCCCCGTCAAACTGGTGGTGCTCCAGCCCCTGGAGCGGCCGAACATCCAGGCGGTCAAGCGGGCGCTGGATGCGGCATTCGCGCACGCAGGCATGCGCTACACCCTGGAGCACAATCCGCCAGAGCGGGCGCTGGTGGCTTTTCGGGGCGGGGCATTCGACGGGGACGCCAGTCGCCTGGATACGTTTCCCCTGCTGGTTCCCGATGCCATCCGGGTGGAGCCGCACATTCAGAATACGACCTTTTTGGCGATAGGCACCAACACGGCCAGCAAACCGGCCAGTTGGGTTGACCTGTCCCGCTTCAGCATCGCGTATGTACGTGGTTACAAGGGTATTGAAATACGAACGATTGATGTGGCCGCGCGCGAGGCAACTGACTCGGAAGAGGCCTGCCTGAGAATGGCACTGTCACGGCGGGTGGACTGGTGTGTGCTGGCCGCCGAACGCCGGTCCGGGTGGCCTTTTCAGGCACAGTATGGCGACCGGATGATGGCCCACCCGATTGACAGCCTCAGGGTGTATGTGTGGATGGGGCCCCGGCGCAAGGACGTGGCCGATCGCCTGACCAAAGCGTTGCGGGAGATGGAAAAAACCGGGGAACTCCAGAAAATCATGGGGCCATTTCGCCGGGCGGACTGACGCCTGGCGCACACCAAAACCATGCCCCGCCACCTGATGCCCCAATCCGTCAAAAACCGCCTGGCGGCCCTGTTGATGGTCGCCATGACGTGCCTGATGTGCGTCTTCGGTGCCGTCTCCTATTACCTCACCGAACAACGGTTCGAGCAGGACAAGGAGACGGCCAAGGGGCTGCTGCGCCAGCATCTGTCGCTGCCGGTCAGCCGGGCGCTCTGGGTCTATGACGAGGATCGGCTCAACGCCGCGCTGGACTCGGCGCTGGGTGGTTCGGTTCTCGGGCTGATCGTTTATGACGATGCGGACAAGGAGGTCGCCAGGCGCTGGCTTACCGGGCATGCCGGAGGACAACCGGGTGTGGCTGCTTCCGAGGGCTTCACGATTGACTTGCCCCTGATTAGCGAGCGGGACATGGGCCGCATTCAGGTCAGCTGGTCCGACGCTGCGCAAAAAGCGGCCCTGAACCTCACTTTGGCGCGCGCGATTCTTGAAATTGTGCTGGTCAATCTGCTGTTGCTGGGCCTGTTCTGGTTCAGTGTCGACCGGCTGGTGTTTCGGCGGGTGGGGCTGCTGCAGCACGCACTGGACTACGCCGCCACGCGCGAACATGCCGCCGATATTGTGCCTATGCCGGTTTCCTATCAGGACGAATTTGGCGCCCTCACGCACAGCATCAACGTCATCACCCAGCGCCTGGGTACCGAGCTGGAGGCGGGTCGCGAGTCAGAGGAAGAAGCCCGCGCGGCACTGACCAACTTGCAGAATGCGCAGGACGGTCTGGTGCAGGCCGAGAAAATGGCGTCACTGGGCCGGCTGGTGGCGGGCGTTGCGCATGAGCTCAACACGCCCATTGGCAACATCGTGATGGTGGCCAGCACCCAGCAGGAAGTGGCTCAGCATCTGGCGCGGGCTCTGGCCGACGGGGCGCTGACGCGCACTAGCCTGGCGACGTTCGTTGACAAGACGACCGAGGGTGCCGGGCTGATGCTGCGCAGCGCCAACCGGGCGGCAGAGTTGATCCAGAATTTCAAGCAGGTTGCGGTCGATCAAACGACCGACCAGATGCGGGAATTCGACCTGGCGGAACAACTGGGCGAAGTGCTGTCGATCATTACCCATGTGCTGGCAAAAACATCCATCATGCTGGAGGAGCACCTCGAGCCCGGCATCGCGATGTACAGCTACCCCGGGCCGTTGGGACAGGTCATTACCAACCTGGTGATGAACGCCATTACGCATGGTTTTGATGGCAAACAGACGGGGACCATTTCCGTGGGCTGCGCGCGCCAGGGGGACTATGCACACATCACCGTGGCCGACACCGGCAGGGGCATTGCCCCGAACAACCTGAACAAGATCTTTGATCCCTTCTTCACCACCAAGCTGGGGCAGGGTGGGACCGGCCTGGGGCTGCATATTTCGCACAACATGGTGTATGGCCCGCTCGGTGGGCGCATCTCGGTGCAGAGCACGCTGGGGGTTGGCGCCACATTTACGCTCATCATTCCCTGCCGTGCCCCAGGGGGAGCGCAATAGCTGCGCTCAAGGGCTAGGCGGGGCGCAAGTCGATCAGGAGCTGCAGCAGGTGGGCCATTTCTGTATGGGAGTGCAGAAAAAATTGCGCGCGTGAGCCAGGGGCATCCCGTCCGATGCGCACAGTCAGCCAGTGGTTCGGGGCGATCTCGAAAACCGCTTCATCGTTGACATCATCCCCCACGAACAGCGCAGCACCCGATCCTGAGCGGGCAACCAGGCGTTGTACGGCATCGCCCTTGTCGGGTGCATTTTCAGCCACCAGATTGACGACGAACTTGCCGCCAAAGGTGTGCAGACCCGGGCCGATGTGGGCAATCGTGGCCGCAATGCATTGCTGGGCTTTCTCGCGGTCGCGTGCCAAGCGGTAATGCAGAGCCATCGAGTGTCCCTTGTCCTCGATCATGACGCCTGCGTCCTCCAGCGCCGACGCCTGCGCCGCGAGGTAGGTGCGGGCCGATGCCAGTGCCCTCTCATGTGCGCTTGACGTGGCAAGCGCGAGGTCCTCGGCACCATGGCTACCCACGATGTAGGCCGGCTCGAACCCCAGGCGCGGCGCCACATCGGCCACCTTGCGCCCCGTGACAATGGCCACAGGGCGCCAGCGGGCCAGCTGGGTCAGTCGGTGCGACACGGCGGTGGACACCCGAACGTCGTCCGGGCGCGCCACGATGGGGGCTAAGGTACCGTCGAAATCAAAGGCCAGCAAGGGCTTGAGTGCGAGTACGGCGGCCACCGCGTGCAGGCCTTCATTGGAAAACAGATGCTTCACGGGACGGATTGGTGGCTGATGACGCGTGCCTCTATGCGTTTGCGCAGCCTCCAGCGGCCCGCGTCGGAGAGCATGCGTCCGGCCCAGCGGAACACGTTGAATTCGCGCACCGTCATGCGCAGGCTGGCCATGCGTTCGCGTTGTTCGGCGACTGGCATGGTGATGGCACGGAACAGGGCATCGGCCGTTTCTTCCACATGGTAGGGGTTGACGATCAGTGCTTCCTGCAATTCGCGCGCCGCACCGGCAAACTGACTCAGGATGAGGACGCCTTGCATGTCGTCGCGTGCAGCAACAAATTCTTTGCAAACCAGATTCATGCCGTCATGCAGGCTGGTGACCAGGCAGACGTCTGCCGCCCGGAAAAGCACGGTCAGGGCATCGGACTCGTGGTGTTGCGCCAGCAGGTGCACCGGCTGGTAGCGGGGCGACCCAAAGCGGGTGTTGATGCGCGCGGTGAGGTGCTGCACCCGTTCCTGAAAGAATCGGTATTCATCCAGGGCGCTGCGGGAAGGCGCCGCCACCTGAATGAAGGTAAACCGACCGACCCACTGCGGGTATTTCTCCAGCATGCGTTCGACGGCGTGCAAGCGCTCGATGATGCCTTTGGTGTAGTCAAAGCGGTCCACGCCCACGGCCAGACGGTGGTCGGGCGCCAGGCCGTGGGCGGCAAACACCTCACGGCGGCAAGCGTCGACGGTGGGCCAGGCCTGGGTTTCGGCGGGCTCGGGCCAGGCAATGGAGATGGGATAGCTTTCGATAAAAGTCTCTTCACCCTGGTAGGTGATGGTGGAGTGCTCGTGCTCGATGCGGGCTTCCAGGTTGCGGTCCACGGTTTCCACAAAGTTCTTGCAGTGGTATTTGGTGTGAAAACCCAGAATGGTGCTGCCCAGCAGGCCTTCAAGGATTTCGCGCCGCCAGGGGCAGATGCCGAACGATTCAGGGTTGGGCCACGGGATGTGCCAGAAGGTGAGGATGGTCGCGTTGGGTAGTTTCTTGCGGACCATTGCCGGGAGCAGGGCGAAATGGTAGTCCTGCACCAGGATGACGGGGTCGTCGGTGAGCGCCTCGGCCACGACCGCATCGGCGAAGCGCTGGTTGATTGCGCGGTAGTGCTGCCAATCCGACTCCCGGAAAACCGGGCGTACATGCGCCACATGGCACAGCGGCCACAGCCCCTCATTGGCAAAACCGTAGTAATAGCCTTCCTCCTCTTCCTTGCTCATCCATATGCGGCGCAGGGTGTAGTCGTCTTTGCCAGGAGGAACGCGCACGCGGTCGGCCGAGTCGACCACGTCACGGTCGGCACTGCCGCTGCCGTGGGCAATCCAGGTGCCGGAACAGGCGCGCATGACGGGCTCCACCGCCGTGATGAGCCCACTGGCAGGGCGCTTGATGACTACCTTGCCATCCACACGGTCATGAATATAGGGCTCCCGGTTGGATACCACGATCAACTGGTCACCGCGCAGCTGCGTGCGCAGCAGGGAGCGCAGTCGCTCGGGGTTCCACTCGGCATCGGGGCCGGCCGCACGCCGGTATTCGTCGTCCAGGTCACGCAAGCGGGCTCGCAGATCGGCGGCAAACGACGCCAGTTCCGGCGCCGGCGCGCCCATCGGTTTGATCAACCCTTCGCCGCGCAGCAGTGCCTGGGCCCCTGAGACCCAGCCACGCCAGCTGAGTTGGGCCACCACCATGGTGATGAATGCGATGGTGATGCCCAGTGCGGCAATCAGCAGAATCAGGTATTTGCGTGTGTCCTGACTGCGCCGTTCAATGAAGCTCAGATCATGCAAAACGATCAGGTCGGCCACACGCCCGGCTTCGCCGTTGACCGCGTGCAGGCCCACCTGTACCGTGCCACTGTCCAGGTGCAGCACAGAGAGGGCGCCTTGCGAATATTCCAGTGCCTTGGCGCAGGTCAGTGCGGCAGGAAAGCCGGAGGTTTTCAGCAGCAAGGCGCCCTTGTCGGAGCACAGGCCAATAGCCACCAGACGCTCATCCAGAACAGAACGGTTGAAGACGGATTGCAGGCGCTTTACGCTGTCGTTTTGCAGCGCCTCCGCGATGGAGTCGGACAAGGCGTTGGTGACCAGATTGCCGCGCAGGTTCAGGTCCCTGGAAAACCAGCGCAGGGTCAAGCCATCCACCAGGGGCAGCGCCAGATAAGCAGTTGCCACCAGCGTCACGACCAGCGGGACGAGAAAGCGCACTTGCAGCCTGAAAGTTTTCATCATGTAGCTGAAATACTCCTGTTTATTCGACGGCACGAACGTAACTTGCACGGTCTTGTTTGTAAAGTGCTGCTAGCCAACTTGTTTTTCCGTGAAATATAGAATACGTTTAATATATTGGTACAAATATATTTTAAGGCTTTTTTATGCAAAGTGAAAGCATGGTCGCCACCCCCGCCCGTGGCGGGACTACTCTGGACCTGGCGGTTATTGGTAACTGTGCCGTCAGTGCCCTGGTCGACCGCATGGCCCGCATTGTTTGGTATTGCAGTCCGCGGTTTGACAGTGCGCCGGTATTTCAGTCGCTTTTGTGCGGTGCGCCGGATGCGGCACGCGAAGGCTTTATGGGGGTTGAGCTGGAGGGGCTGGTGCGCACCGAGCAGTGCTATGACGCTGGCACCGCCATACTGCGCACCCGTCTGATCGGCGACAAAGGCGATGTGGTCGAGGTGACAGACTTCGCGCCACGTTTCCTGCACCATGACCGCATGTTCCGTCCGGCACAGTTGGTGCGCAGGGTTCGGCCGCTACAGGGCCATCCCCGTGTCCGTTTCGTCATGCGTCCCAAAGGAGAGTGGGGCGCCGCCGAACCTGTCATCACGCGTGGCAGCCATCATCTGCGTTACGTGCTGCCGGAGCAGACCTTGCGGCTCAACACCTCCGTACCGCTGACCTATGTAGTTGAAGAACGCTGGTTCCTTTTGGCTGCACCGGTAAGCCTGTTGCTCGGCCCGGACGAGACCCTGGCCGGTTCGATTGAAGACACGGCGCGCGAGTTTGAGGAACACACGGCGCTGTTCTGGCGAGGGTGGACCCGCCGGTTGGCTTTGCCCTATGAGTGGCAGGATGTAGTCATCCGCTCGGCCATTACCCTCAAGCTGTGCCAGTTTGAGGAAACCGGTGCGATTGTGGCCGCCATGACCACCAGCATTCCGGAGGCAGCGGACAGCGGACGCAACTGGGATTACCGCTATTGCTGGTTGCGCGATTCCTTTTTTGTGGTGCGGGCACTCAACAGCCTGTCCGAAGTGGGCACCATGGAAAACTACCTCCAGTGGTTGCAGAACATCGTCAGCAGCAGCGATGGTGGCCATATCCAGCCCTTGTACGGCATTGGGCTGGAACACGACCTCGCGGAGCGCGAGATTCACACCATCAGCGGCTACCGGGGCATGGGCCCCATCCGCGTGGGTAACCAGGCATTTGAGCATTTCCAGCACGACGTCTACGGCAACATCGTGTTGGGCGCGGCGCAATCCTTTCACGATCAGCGCCTGTTTCGTCCGGCCATGGAGCGGGCGTTTACGCAACTTGAGCGGGCGGGCGAACAGGCCTGGCGCCTGCATGACCAGCCTGATGCGGGCATGTGGGAGTTGCGCACGCGCTCAAGGGTGCACACCTCTTCATCGCTGATGTGCTGGGCTGCCTGCGACCGCCTGGCGAAGATTGCCAATGTACTGGGGCAGGTACCGCGCGCAGCGCACTGGGCCGAACGCGCGCGGCTCATCCGCGACAAGATACTGCAGCAGGCGTGGAGCGAAAAACGACAGGCCTTTGTGGAGAGTTTTGGTGGCTCTAGCCTGGACGCCAGTGTTCTGCTGATGACGGAAGTGGGCTTTATCGACGCGCGCGACCCGCGCTTTGTCAGCACCATGACGGCGTTGGAGCAGGCCTTGTGTGATGGTCCGTTCATGCGCCGCTATGAGGCTGCAGACGACTTCGGTCGACCGGAAACCGCGTTCAATGTGTGTTCGTTCTGGCGCATTGACGCACTGTCACGCATGGGACGCGAGCAGGAGGCCCGGGAAATTTTTGGGCAATTGCTGGCTTGCCGTAACCATGTGGGACTCTTGTCCGAAGACACCTTGCCAGCGACGGGGGAGCTCTGGGGGAATTTCCCGCAGACCTACTCCATGGTGGGCCTGATCAACGGAGCTGTTCGCCTTTCAAAGCCGTGGGAGAGCTTTGTCTGAAGTCTGCACCTGCCGCCGCCGCGCGCCCAGCAACGCCACCAGCCCTACCGTGGCGACCCCGATCAGGACTGCCGGAAACGCCACGGTGGGCGACCAGTCGATCAGGGCGCCCGATGCGGCCGAGGCCACCAGGCCGCCCAATGTGTAGGTGAGCACCAGCACAGCGGTGCTATTGACCAGTGTGATGCCTTTTTCGCGGGCACCGATGTCGATCATGCACAGGGTGTAGAGGCTTCCGCCCGCACCGCCCCAGAAAAACACAATCGGCCAGGCCAGCCAGACAATGTGGGCGATAAAGGGCAGCAGGCAGCTGGAAGCCAGTGTGATGGCGGCAAACACCACCATGAGCGTGCGACGACCCTGCGCCTGGTCTTTGAAGCGGTCGGCCACCAGCCCGGCGGGCAACATCAACACCACGCCGCCGAGACCACTTACCGACACCAGCAGCGCCGCGCTGGCCGCGCCCAGACCCAGGGCCAGGCCGTAGAGCGGCAGGATGGATGTCACACCCGTCTCAAAGAAGCCACCCACAAAACCCGCCAGCATGATGATGGGGTGGGCGCGCAGCGCCAGCCACAGGCCGTGCACACCCACACGCGCTGTGTCGGTGTCGTTGGCAGCGGGTACCCTGGGGATGAAGGCCGTCCACAGCAAGCCCAGCGCTGAAAATGCCACCACGACCCACAGTGCGCGCGGGTTGTCCGGCCCGACCCACACCAGCGCGGCAGGCCCGACGATGAAGGTGGCACTGACCAGTGTCTGGAAGAAGGCCACGTAGCGGCCCCGCTGGCCCGGGGGCGAAAATTCGGCAATCAGCGCCTCCGCCAGTACCCAGCGCAAGGCCATGGCCAGGCCCGAAGCCAGGTTGAGTGCAAACCAGACCCACAGCTGGTCAAAACGGACAAATAGCACGGCGGAAAGCGTGAGAATGCCCGCAGCCATCCACATCGCGGGTCTGCGCCCGAGCTTGTGGGCCACCGCCGACGCAAACGGCGTCATCAGGAAAATGCCCAGCCATCCCGTCGATGCAAAGAGCCCGGCCACCGTGCTGGACACATCGGCGCCCTTCATGCGCAGCAGGAGCAGCGGCATCAGCATGAAGTGGCTGACCAGCTCAAAGAAAGTGGAGCCAAAAATGCTGATCAGGCCCATCCGCGCACCGGCGACCGGTGGCTGAAGGTTGGCGGGGGTTGGGTTCATGTGCGGCGTGCCTCCAGAATGGCGTGGGCCACCTCGGCACAACCGGCCCCGCGCTCGCCTTGCGTGAGGTAGCGTGCTGGGTGCGTCCGTTCCGCTTCAAAGCGGCGGATATTGGCCACGCCTTCGCTGCGCAGGATGTGCCCAACCTGGGCGATGCGATCCGGCGGCAGGTGCGTGAATTCACTGTGGTCAATCGCGATGTCGGTTTCACGCCCGGGCGAGTCCTGCGCCAGTGTGGTGCCAGGCATTTCGCGCAGCACGCGCTGTGCTACCAGCTGCATGCGCGCGCAGTGGATGGCCCGGGTGGCGTCATCCTGTTGATACAGTTTTGACAGCGACTCACGCAACAGGGACGGGGGCTGCAGCCCATTTTCATCCATAAAATAGCCGGGAATCAGCGCGATCGATCCGTTCTCGGCCACGATGGCATCGACCGGCCAGCAGGCGGCAAACGGCTCGCTCCAGCCTACAGGGCGCCCGGTAATCGCGATCACAGTCAGGCCGGCAGCCTGGAGTTGCGCCAAGGCCTGCAGTGCGTCGTCGATGTCGGTGAATACGCCGACGAGCGGGCGACGCTCCGCGCAGGGCCATGACGACAAGGGGTGCATCAGAACCTGCGGGAGTCGGATCAACCAGCCGTCTGCAGCGCAAGGCCCGCGTGTTCGCGCAGCGGGTGAAAGTGAATTTTGGGAAAGCGCTCCTGCGCCAGTCGCACGTCATACGGGCTGGTGCACAGGTACGCCAAGGTATTGGCCGCATCGCGCGCCATGCGCATGGGGTAGGCCTCAACAAAGGCTTTGAGCTCCTGCGGCGTGTCGGCGGTGATCCAGCGTGCGCCGGTGTACTGGCAGCCTTCCAGGCGAATGTCGGCGTCATATTCGCCCTTGAGGCGGTGCTGCACCACTTCGAATTGCAGCTGACCCACGGCGCCCAGCAGCATGTTGCCGCCGATCTCGGGCTTGAACACCTGAATGGCACCCTCTTCACCCAACTGCGCCAGACCTTGCTGCAACTGCTTGGTGCGCAAGGGGTTGCGCAGCACCACGGTCATGAACATTTCGGGGGCAAAGAAGGGCAGGCCGGTGTAGAGCAGGTTGACCGAGCCGTCGGTGATGGTGTCGCCCAGTTGCACGCCGCCGTGGGTGGTAAAGCCCACGATGTCGCCCGCGTAGGCTTCTTCCACCGCTTCGCGGCGCTGGCTCATGAAGGTGACCACGCTGGTGGGACGCAGCTCTTTGCTGGTGCGCATGACCTTGAGTTTCATGCCCGGCGTGTATTTGCCCGAGGCCATGCGGACAAATGCGATTCGGTCGCGGTGGTTGGCATCCATGTTGGCCTGCACCTTGAACACCACGCCGCTGAAGGCGTCGTCTTCGGGGTGCACTTCTTTCACCACCGGCTGGCGGTTGACTAGGGTGGTGCTGACGCGGAGCTGTGGCGAGGGTGCCAGATCCACCAGGGCGTCCAGTACTTCCATCACACCAAAGTTGTTCACGCCCGAGCCGAAGAAAACCGGTGTTTGCTTGCCCGCCAGAAAGGCCGCATGGTCCCAGGTAGGGGACGCGCCGGTGGCCAGTTCCATGCTTTCCATGGCGGTCGTCCACTCGTGGCCAAAGCGGGCCAGCAAGGTGGCCTGGTCGCTCAGGGGGATGGTGTCAAAGTCCTGCGGTCGGCGGTCCTTGCCACCGTCAAACACCGTCATCATCTGCGTGCGCAAATTGATGATGCCGCCAAACGATTTGCCCTGGCCCACGGGCCAGGTCATGGGCACGCAAGGCATGCCCAGTTCGCGTTCAATCTCGTCCAGGATATCCAGCGGCTCGCGCACTTCGCGGTCCATCTTGTTCACGAAGGTAATGATGGGGGTATCGCGCTGGCGGCAGACCTCAATCAGGCGGCGGGTCTGGGCTTCGACACCATTGGCCGCGTCAATCACCATCAGTGCCGAGTCCACGGCGGTCAGCACGCGGTAGGTGTCTTCCGAGAAGTCCTTGTGGCCAGGGGTGTCCAGCAGGTTGATGACGTGGTCCCGGTACACCATCTGCATTACCGAGGAGGCAACCGAGATGCCGCGTTGCTTTTCAATCTCCATCCAGTCCGATGTGGCGTGGCGTGTGGCTTTGCGCGCCTTCACCGATCCCGCAATCTGGATCGCGCCCGAAAACAGAAGCAGTTTCTCGGTCAGCGTGGTTTTACCCGCGTCCGGGTGGGAAATGATCGCAAAGGTGCGGCGGCGGCGGGTTTCGGCAAGGAAGGACATTGGCGGCAAGCAAAGCCACCGTCCGGAGGGTCAATAAAACCCGCCTGACGGAAGCTGTAATCAGGAAAAGGCTAGAATTATCGCTTTCCGAGGAGCGATGCAGCTCGTAGGGCCCTTTTTGGCAATTGCCAGGGCCGCGAGTGAGGCTCGGAAACCGTTGCTCCCCTGGGGTAACGCAAGTCAACTGCGCTCACCCACTGGTCTGTGCGGTGAGCCATTTCCCGGTTTGTTACGCAGCCCCGTGGTTTTCAAATTTATTTTTGGAGCGAGCCATGAGCGCCTTGAAACCTGTTCCCAAATTCGAAGATTACAAAATTGCTGACATCAGCTTGGCCCCGTGGGGTCGCAAAGAGCTGACCATTGCCGAGACCGAAATGCCCGGTCTGATGGCCATCCGTCAGGAATTCGCCAAGGCGCAACCCCTCAAGGGCGCGCGCATCACCGGCTCACTTCACATGACCATTCAGACCGGCGTGCTGGTCGAAACCCTGCAAGCCCTGGGCGCCGACGTGCGCTGGGCATCGTGCAACATTTTCTCCACCCAGGACCACGCCGCTGCGGCTCTTGTCGCCGTGGGTACACCGGTGTTTGCCTACAAGGGTGAGAGCCTAGTGGACTACTGGGACTACACCCACCGCATCTTCGAATTCGGACCCAAGGGCAGCAAGGGTGAGGGCCCGAACATGATTCTGGACGACGGCGGCGATGCCACGCTGCTGATGCACCTGGGCGCTCAGGCCGAGAAGGACATCAAGGTCCTGGCCAAGCCCGGTAGTGAAGAAGAAATCTGCCTGTTCAATGCCATCAAGGCCAAGCTCAAGGTGGATCCCACCTGGTACAGCCGTCGCCTGAAAGCCATCATTGGCGTGACGGAAGAAACCACCACCGGCGTGCTGCGCCTGAACGAAATGTCGGAGAAGGGCACGCTGGCTTTCCGCGCCATCAACGTGAACGACTCGGTGACCAAGAGCAAGTTCGACAACCTGTACGGTTGCCGCGAATCGCTGGTGGATGCCATCAAGCGCGCTACCGACGTGATGATCGCCGGCAAGGTGGCTTGCGTGGCCGGTTACGGTGACGTGGGCAAGGGCTCCGCCCAGGCTCTGCGTGCTTTGAGTGCGCAGGTGTGGGTCACCGAAATCGACCCTATCAACGCCCTGCAAGCCGCCATGGAAGGTTACAAGGTCGTGACCATGGAATACGCAGCCGACAAGGCCGACATTTTTGTTTCCGCCACCGGCAACAAGAACGTCATCACCTACAAGCACATGGAGGCCATGAAGGATCAGGCCATCGTTTGCAACATCGGTCACTTTGACAATGAAATTGACGTCGTTTCACTGGAAAAGCTGCAGTGGGAAGAGATCAAGCCCCAGGTGGACCACGTGATTTTCCCGGCCACCAAAGGCAAGAATGCCAAGCCTTCCAAGCGCATCATCCTGCTGGCCAAGGGCCGTCTGGTGAATCTGGGTTGCGGCACCGGACACCCCAGTTTTGTGATGTCTTCGAGTTTTGCCAACCAGACGATTGCCCAGATCGAACTGTTTACCAAGCCCAAGGAATACAAGGCAGGCAAGGTTTACGTGTTGCCCAAGCACCTGGATGAAAAAGTGGCCCGTTTGCACCTGGCCAAGGTGGGCGCGATGCTATCGGAACTCACCGAAGAGCAGGCCGCCTACATCGGCGTTTCCAAGTCCGGCCCTTACAAAGCCGATACGTACCGCTATTGATGCGGGCCGATCAACTCCTGGTGGTGCGCAACCTGGCGAGCACCCGCTCGCAGGCCCAGCGCCTGATTGCCGATGGCGTGCAGTGGAAGAAGGGCGACGAGTGGAAAACCGTGGTCAAGAATGGCGACGACATTCCTGAAGACGCCCCGATCCAGCTGCTCGACGATTCCGAAGCCCGCTACGTGTCCCGTGGCGGCCTGAAGCTGGAGGCCGCCTTGAAGCAGTTGGGCCTGTCGGTCGAAGGCTTGGCCTGCCTGGATGTCGGCCAATCCACCGGGGGTTTCACCGACTGCCTGTTGCAGCACGGTGCGCGCATGGTGGTGGGGGTGGATGTTGGCAGTGCCCAGCTGCACCCCCAGCTGCGCGAAGACGGACGGGTGCTGTGCGTTGAAAAGGTCAACGCCCGCGCGCTGGATGCTAGCGATTTGATAGCTGCTTGCGCAAATTACACGGGGGCTGGGGGCCTGTTTGACCCTGAAAATGAAGAAGCTGAACCGTTCGTTCCCGCGTTTGACGTGGTGGTGGGCGACCTCTCCTTCATCTCGCAAACGCTGGTGTTGCCCGCCATCGTGCCGTTCCTGAAGCCAGGCGGCACCTTGGTGATGCTGGTAAAGCCGCAGTTTGAGTTGCAGCCGGGGCAGGTGGGCAAGGGTGGCAGGTGCGAGACGCTTCCCACTACCCGTTCATTGAGACGCGCCTGCGCGACGCCTGCACCGCCCTGGGTCTGACCGTAACCGCGTGGTTCGACTCACCCATTGAAGGGGGCGATGGCAACCGCGAATTTTTCATTTGCGCCCGCAAGCCGGGTGCCCTTGCTCCTCAAGACTGATCCCTCCATGATCCAGACGACCCGCATTCCCGTTAGCCTGGAATTCTTTCCGCCCAAAACCCCGGAAGGGGCAGAGAAGCTGCGCGGGGTGCGTCAGCAGTTGTATGCACTTGAACCCGAATTCTGTTCGGTCACGTTTGGTGCGGGAGGATCCACGCAGGAAGGCACTTTCAACACAGTGCGCGACATTCTGGCCGAGGGCGTCAGTGCGGCGTCGCACTTTTCCTGTATTGGGGCAACCCAGGCTACGGTGCGTGGCCAACTGGCGACGCTCAAGGCCATGGGCGTGAAACGGATTGTTGCGCTGCGTGGCGACTTACCCAGTGGTTACGGGGCCGGTGGCGAGTTTCATTACGCAAGCGACCTGGTGGACTTTATTCGGGCGGAAACTGGCGACGATTTTCATATTGAGGTGGCGGCCTACCCGGAAACCCACCCCCAGGCCAAATCACCCGACAGCGATTTGCAGGCCTTTGCGACCAAAGTGCGTGCCGGTGCCAACTCCGCCATCACCCAATACTTCTACAACTCGGATGCGTATTTCCGTTTTGTGGAGGATGTTGACGCCATGGGTCTGAACGTGCCCGTGGTGCCCGGCATCATGCCCATTACCAGTTCGACTCAGTTGATGCGTTTTTCGGATGCCAGTGGGGCCGAAATTCCCCGCTGGATCCGCTTGCGCCTGCAAAGTTTTGGCGACGACACGGCGTCGATCAAGGCGTTTGGCCTCGATGTGGTGACCGACCTGTGCGATCAGCTGCGCGCCGGTGGTGCACCGGCCATTCATTTCTACACCATGAACCAGAGTGCGGCGACGCTGGCCCTGTGCGACAGGCTGGGGCTGATCGCTCCGCAATCGCGGGCTTAAATGTCCATCGCCGGACGATGCTCGTCCGGTTCCACAAATTTCCAGGCTCCCACATAGCAGGCTGAAAACCAGGCCAGCGTGCCCGCGAGGCCGATGGCCAGCCAGGAACTGAACCAGACGCCATCAAATGCGCCGAACATGCTCGCCCTGAATGCCTTGATCACCCAGGTGAATGGCAACCAGGGGCTCAATGTCTGGTAGATCCCTCCACTCAGTTCTACAGGCAAAACTCCGCCGGCAGAAGATAGTTGCAGAATCAGCAATATCAGGGCGGCGGCTTTGCCCGCATCCCCAAAGGCACGCGTGAGCGCCACAATAATGAGCAGAAAGGTGAGTGACGCGAGCACCAGTGTCAGCATGAAAGGTGCGAGCCGGTCGATGTGCAGGTCCAGCATGAACAGTGTCATCAGCAATACCACGGCTGATTGCGCAACCACAATCCCTGACAGGATGCCCAGCTTGCCCATGAGTCGTGCAGGTCGGGAAGCCTCTGCGGCACTCGCAGGCAGGCGCCGCAGGTGGAAGAGAAAGGCGGACATGACGGCACCCATCCAGAGGGATGTCGCCAGAAAGTTGGGTGCGAATCCTGCGCCATTGTTGGGCACCGGAGCCACGATTTCCAAAGCGGGCTCAACCGAATCGGCCAGGCCGCGCGCGCTGCCGTCAGGCGCGTTGATGTCGCCGGGCAGGGACTGGTTGAGCAGGTCAATGCCTGCAGCCAATTCCCGTGAACCTGCCTTGAGCTGGAGCAGCCCGTCGTGCAGCTGCCGGGCTCCCCCTGCCACGGAGCGGCCGCCCGTTGTCAGTTCGTCGAGTTTGGCGTCGGGCGGAACGTTAACTGCCGCCGTATGGATGCCGCCACCCAGTGCGGTCATTCCATCGGTCAGTTTGCCCACTCCCGTGTTGAGCTTTTGCGCTCCCTCTGCGAGTTGCGATTGGCCGGTTCTTGCGCCTTGAAGGCCGCCGGCCAATTGGGTCGCACCCGCCGCCAACTGGCCAGCACCTTCGGCTATGCGTCCGCCTACGATGGGTATGCCCTTGGTTTCATCGCGCAGCTTGCCGCCGCCTTCTGCCAGTTTTTGTGCACCGGTCTGTAACTCTTGCAAACCTTGGCCCAATGCAGCATGCCCCGTGACCATTTCTGTCGCGCCTGTTTTCAACGCCGCCAGGTCTTGTGCCGCGGGGCGCTGCTGGTCCATGGTGCGCAAACCTGCGCCCAGTTGCTTGACGCCATCGGCGAGTTGGATCACGCCATTTCCCATGCCGTCCGCACCACTGGCCAGGCTTTTGGAGCCGGACTCCGCCTTTGCCAAACCCTCATCCAGCCGTTGGGCACCGTCTTTCAGTGACGCCACCCCTTTTCGTAGCTGGCCCAACTGGTCAATAGAACCCGTGGCCGTGCTCAGAACCAGAGACCAGCGCTTTTCGTTCAGGTTGATATTGACCTGATGCCCCAATTCAGACGCAAACCGCTTGGCCAGATTGGCACCGTTGTAGTTGTTGCCCTCTGACACATACATGACCAGGCGTCCACCGGCCGCAGTATTGCCTGGCACGGCGTTGGCACTGAAGTCCTTGGGAATAATCAGCGCAAACCCGAGATCACCCTGGCGAACAGCCCGCTTGGCGTCTTCCTCAACGCGGTAGTCGATAAAACCAAATGTTCGTTTCTGCTTGAGGGTGGTGACAATGTCTTGACCCATATTCACCGCCTGTCCACGGTAATCCAAACCTTGATCCAGGTTGACGATGGCGGCCTTCAACTCACCGGTATGCGCGCCCGGGTCCCGCACACTGGACAGGTAAATCAGGGCATACAGTGCGGGGATCACGATGACCCCCAGGGTGGAAATTCTTAGCTTCGGGAAGCGCCTGAACAGTGTGGATTCTTGTTGAACGATGGCCCACACGCTACGAAAAAAAACCATCGCCAACTCCTGTCTTAGCCGCCCGATTCCAGGGTAAATGTCGCGTGCTGATCCTGCTTGAGCAAGGCCACCATTTGCGGTAGCGCCAGTTGCAGTGCCGCCTTCAGGGTGTGCGGCGGATTGATGATGAACATGCCGCTGGCGGGCAGGCCGGGGCGAACCACTTCCCCTTCGCTGTCTTGCAGCAATTTGCTGTTCTTGACGGTGAGCGTGGCGCCCAGCCAGCTCTTGCCCGCCTTGTTGGCCAGCGTTTTCAGCTTCTTGGGCAAATCATGGGCTTCCGGGCGGGGAATGATGGGATACCAGACTGCGTAAGTGCCCGTGGCAAAGCGCAAGAGGGAATCAGCCACCATTTCGGCGACGCGCCCATAGTCCTGCTTCATCTCATAGCTCGGGTCACAGAACACCAGTGCGCGCCTTGACGGCGGCGGCAGGAACTTCTTGATGCCCTCAAAGCCGTCTTCGCGCAAGATCGCCACTTGCCGCCCGGCTTCGAGCTGGGCAATGTTGGCCGTTAAAGTTTTGATATCGGTGGGGTGGATCTCAAACAGCTTGAGCTTGTCGCGGTCACGCGCCTGCAACACGCGATGAATGATGAAAGGTGAACCCGGGTAGACCTTGTGGCTACCCTTGTTGTTGAAGCTGGCCACCATATCGAGGTAGTCCTGCAAGGCCGGGGCAACCGGCTTGGGCAGCACGCTGGCGACCAGTTTAAGAAAGCCTTCTGCCGCTTCCGCACTGGTCTGCGCATAGTCGCCGTCCAGGCGGTAGAGGCCGGCTCCCGCATGCGTATCAAAAACGGTTAATGCGGCATCTTTTTGCGTCAAATGCCGCAGGACGGCCAGCAAAACGGTGTGTTTGAGCACGTCGGCATGGTTGCCGGCGTGGAAGGCGTGACGATAACTGAACATCCCCTATGATACTGGCACAGGGTTTGGCCGCATTGGCTGCCCGATGCAAATGTTGGAAGATCCTGGCCAAAGAAGCGTCGTTCCCGGCAGCCAGGAGAGTAAAAATCGCATGAGTGATCCCGAGACCCGGACCGTTGTGACCGCAGAGTTGCCCTTGGGCCACATGGACGCACTGCCGCCCGGTACCATGCTGGGTGAGTTTGAGCTGCAGGGCTTGGTGGGGGTGGGCGGCTTTGGCATGGTGTACCGGGGGTATGACCATTCCCTGCACCGGGCCGTCGCCATCAAGGAGTACATGCCATCGGCGCTGGTGGGGCGTGTGCAGGGCATGCAGGTTACGGCCCGATCGACTGCGGATGCCCAGCCTTTTCTGGCCGGGCTCAACTCCTTTATCGCCGAGGCCCGGCTGTTGGCCCGGTTTGACCATCCCTCTCTGGTGAAGGTCTATCGTTTCTGGGAGGCCAACAACACCGCTTATATGGCGATGCCGCTGTACCAGGGAATGACCCTCAAGCAGGCGCGCAGCACCATGGGCGGGCCGCCGCCTGAAGAATGGCTGTGTGCGGTGCTCTGGTCGGTGCTGGAGGCGTTGAAAGTGCTGCACGGCAACGGTACCCTGCACCGCGATGTGTCGCCAGACAACATTTTTCTGCAGGATATTGGACCCCCGGTATTGCTGGATCTGGGGTCGGCAAGGCGGGCCATCATTGATGACAGCCACAAGCACACGGCGATTTTGAAAGTCAACTACGCGCCCATCGAGCAGTACGCCGATGCGCAGGATCTGCGTGAGGGGGCCTGGACCGATTTGTATGCGGTTGCCGCAGTGGTGCATGGCTGCCTTTGCAACGAGCCCCCACTGCCTGCGACTATTCGGGTGGTACGCGACCGGATGCCGTCTTTTGCGCGCGTCGCAAAAACGGTGGAGACGCATTTCAACCTGCCGTATTCGCCCCGGTTTATTCAGACTATTGATCACGCGCTGGCCCTTCAGCCGGCCGCACGGCCCCAAAGCGTGGAGGCGTTTGCGAAGCAAATGCACTTGCGTGCTCCTGAAAACATAGCCCAGTTTGATTGGCGCTTGGCGCTGGGCGATAGAACAGCATTGGGTGATTTTGACGAATCCGCGCAAGACCATTTGCCCACGGTGCCGCACCTCGTCGCGTCGGAGAAGACGCGTCCCGACAGCGCGGAACACGTCGAAACGGAAGTGGCTTTGCCGAAGAGGATTGCCCCGTGGTGGTGGGCCGGGTCGGTGCTTGTGCTCATCATTGCGCTGGGGTTTGGCTACAAAAATGCGACGATGCGGGTAGAAGGTGATGCGACTTCTGCTCCGCCCGTCGAGACAAAGGCCCGGAACCCCGATAGAGCCAAATCTGCAGTGAAGCCGCAGAGTTCCCGCGCGGCAGTGGAGCCCGCGCGTCCCAAACCCCGAACGGAACACCGTGAGCTGTGTGCGGATAGCAACATTCTCACCCGGTCCATGTGTATCTACAACGAGTGCCAGAGACCTGAGTTTGTGAAGTTGCCGGTGTGTGTGGAAGACCGCCTGCGGTGGGAAGGCCGCGATAGATTGGGTCAGCCTTGAGTCGGCGCATACATCGGCGAACATCTTGTAGTACGCCAGGTTCTGTGCGAAAAAACTGGGGACTGGTCACAAAACCCTGAATTTCGTATAATAGAAGGCTTCGCAGCGCTCTTGTGGTTCCGCGGCGAAGATGCCAGCGGTGAGAGCCGCTATGGCAAACCCCACCTAAGAGGTTCCCTTAAGAGGAACGCCGACCGTGGAAAAGAACCCGACAAACCTGCTTTTAAAAGAGAAAACTTATGTCAACTTTCAGCGCAAAACCCGCTGAGGTCGTGCACGAGTGGTTTGTGATTGACGCGACCGATAAGGTCCTCGGACGAGTAGCCAGCGAAGTTGCTCTCCGTTTGCGCGGCAAACACAAG